>Ga0079224_100004473_pt1 | contig 18094 bp, 17 predicted proteins | sample Stecom2015_FD_80414 | JGI IMG/M metagenome (GOLD analysis project Ga0079224, IMG submission 80414) | Agricultural soil microbial communities from Utah to study Nitrogen management - Steer compost 2015 | ecosystem: Environmental > Terrestrial > Soil > Agricultural land | place: USA: Utah...
GCTTCACCACCCCCTAAGCTGCTTCGCAGCTATAGGCGGAGCACTGCGGCGCAGTTTGGTAGACTCCTGCGCGGTGCAACGCAAGGAGGGCGCCCAGCGCGCCGTGGTTGAACGAGGAGCCACAAGGGCATGACGGACAACCGCAACAAGGAGACTTTGCAATTCCAGGCCGAGGTGCAGCAGCTGCTGCAATTGATGATCCACTCCCTCTACAGCAACCGCGATATCTTCCTACGCGAGCTGGTGTCCAACGCCTCGGACGCCGCCGACAAGCTGCGCTTCGAAGCGCTCAAGAATCCCTCCCTTTACGGCGATGATCCCGAGCTGCGGATCACGGTCAGCTACGACAAGGACGCCCGCACCATCACGGTGGCCGACAATGGCATTGGCATGTCGCGCCAGGAAGTCATCGACAACATCGGCACCATCGCCCGTTCCGGCACTCGTGAATTCCTGCAATCGCTGAGCGGTGACCAGGCCAAGGATGCGCAGCTGATCGGCCAGTTCGGCGTCGGCTTCTACTCGGCCTTCGTGGTGGCCGAGAAGGTCGAGCTGCTGACCCGCCGCGCTGATGCTGAGCCGAAGGACGGCGTGCGCTGGGTGTCGGACGGAACCGGCAGCTACGATCTGGAGACCATCGAGCGGCCGCAGCGCGGCACCGAGATCATCCTGCATCTGCGCGAGGACGCCGACGAGTATCTGAACGGCGCCCGGCTGCGGCACATCATCCGCACTTATTCCGATCACATCTCCATTCCCATCCAGATGCCTGCCGAGGACGACAAGGACAAGCTGGAGACGGTCAACCGCGCCTCGGCCTTGTGGCAGCGGCCCAAGAGCGAGATCTCCGAGGAGGAGTACCACGAGTTCTACAAGCACATCGCGCACGATTGGGAGCCGCCGCTGGCCTACACCCACAACACGGTCGAAGGCAATCCGTCCTACACGTCGCTGCTCTACATCCCGCAGCGGGCGCCCTTTGATTTGTGGGATCCGCAGCAGACGCGCGGGGTCAAGCTCTACGTGCGGCGCGTCTTCATCATGGACGCCGCCGAGGAGCTGATGCCGCGCTATTTGCGCTTCGTGCGCGGGGTGATCGATTCCGATGACCTGCCACTCAATGTTTCGCGCGAGATCCTGCAGCACAACCGCCAGCTGGACCGCATCCGCTCGGGGGCGGTGCGGCGGGTGCTGGGGTTGCTGGAGGACCTGGCCAAGCAGCAGCCGGAGAAATACGCCCTGTTCTGGAAGACCTTCGGCCGCGTGCTCAAGGAAGGTCCGGCCGAGGACCCGGGCAACAGCGAGCGTATCGCCAGGCTGTTGCGCTTCAGCTCCACGCTGGAATGCAAGGAAGAGGCTGACGTGTCCCTGGCCGATTACGTGAGCCGCATGAAGGCAGGACAGAAGGCCATCTACTACGTGACCGCCGAGAGCTTCAAGGCCGCGGCCAGCAGCCCGCATCTGGAGTTGTTCCGTAAGAAGGGCATCGAGGTGCTGCTGCTGGGCGATCCGGTCGACGAGTGGCTGATGGCGCACCTGCACGAGTTCGACGGCAAGCCGCTGCAGTCCATCGCCAAGGGCGACCTGGACCTGGGCGATCTGGAGGACGAGGAAGAGAAGCGCGCGCTGGAGCAGGCTGCCGACGACCTCAAGCCGTTGCTGGAGCGGCTCAGGGAGCTGCTCAAGGAGCAGGTGCGCGAGGTGCGGCTCACCAAGCGCCTGACGGACTCGCCCGCCTGTCTGGTGGTGGAGGCGCACGAGATGGGCATCGGTTTGCAGCGCATGCTCAAGGCATCCGGCCGGACCATCATCGAGAGCAAGCCCATCCTGGAGATCAATCCGGAACATGTGCTGATCCGGCGGCTGCAGAAGGAAGCCGACGAAGGGCGCTTCCGGGACCGGGCGCTGGTGCTGTTCGAGCAGGCGCTGCTGGCGGAGGGCGGTCAGCTGGAGGATCCGGTCGCCTATGTGCGGCGGGTCAACAGCTTGCTCAGCGAAGCTTGATCGCCGCCCGCCGGCTCGTTATAACAGGTCAAGGCTGTGGCGGCATCGCGCCGGCCTTGGCCGGGCGGGTCTCGGGCGCCCGACTCGAGCTGCCGTTTCCCCACGACAAACGCATTGAGAACGAATGCCTTCCATCTCACAACCCATCGCGGACGCCACGCCGGCTTTCGAGCTCAAGGGGCGCATGCTGACCCTCTCCGTCCTGCGTCCGCTGATCACCGATCACAACCAACTGGCAGCGCAACTCGACGCCAGAATGGCGAGCATGCCGGAGCTGTTCCGGCACCTGCCGGTGGTGCTGGATTTGGAGGCGGTGCGCGGCCAGCCGCTGGCGCTGGCGGAGCTGGTGGATTGCCTGCGACAGCGGGGGCTGATTCCAGTCGGGGTGCGCGCTGGCGACGAGGCCGACGAAGCGGCTGCGGTTGCGGCCGGGCTAGGCGTGATCCAGCTCGGCGCCGAGCCGACCCGGCGCCCGGAACCGGCCCGCGAGCCGCCGCCCAACGCCGGACTGGTGATCACCCAGCCGGTGCGCTCAGGCCAGCAAATCTACGCCCGCGACGGCGATCTGGTGGTGCTGGCCTCGGTCAGCCCGGGCGCGGAGGTGCTGGCGGATGGTCACATCCACGTGTACGGCACGCTGCGGGGGCGGGCGCTGGCCGGGGTGCAGGGCAACAGCAATGCGCGCATCTTCTGCCAGAATCTGGAAGCCGAATTGATTTCTATCGCCGGCGTCTACCGGATCAGCGAGAATATCCAGGAGACGGGGCGCGGGCGTCCGGTGCAAATCTTCCTCGACGGCGAGGCATTGCGCGTTCAGTCTTTGTAGCCGTCGCGGTACGCCGCCCGCGGCGGCCGCTTTTTTGATTCAAAAACCACATGGAGAGAACGTCAGTGGCAAGAATCATCGTGGTCACCTCCGGCAAAGGAGGAGTAGGGAAGACCACCACCAGCGCGGCCTTTGCCGCTGGCTTGGCCAAGGCCGGGCACAAGACGGTCGTCATCGATTTCGACGTTGGCCTGCGCAACCTCGATCTGGTGATGGGATGCGAGCGCCGGGTCGTCTATGACTTCGTCAACGTCATCAATGGGGACGCCAACCTCAACCAGGCCCTGATCAAGGACAAGCGGCTCGACAACCTGTACATCCTGCCGGCGTCGCAGACCCGGGACAAGGAGGCCTTGACGCAGGAAGGCGTTGGCCGGGTGCTGGAGGAGCTGGCCGAGAGCTTCGAGTACATCATCTGCGACTCTCCTGCCGGCATCGAGCGCGGCGCCCTGATGGCGGCCTACTATGCCGACGACGCCATCATCGTGGCCAACCCGGAAGTCTCGTCGGTGCGGGATTCGGACCGCATCATCGGCATTCTCGGCAGCAAGACTCGACGCGCCGAGCGCAACGAGGAGCCGGTCGCCCTCAAGCTGCTGTTGACGCGCTACGCCCCGAGCCGGGTGCAGAAGGGGGAGATGCTGAGCGTCGACGACATCTGCGAGATTCTGGCCATCGAGCTGCTCGGGGTGATTCCGGAGTCCAAGGCCGTGCTGGCGGCGTCGAATGCCGGCATCCCGGTCATCCTGGATACCGAGAGCGATGCCGGGCAGGCCTACGAGGACGCCGTGGCCCGCTACCTGGGCGAGGACAGGCCGCATCGCTTCCTGAGCGAGAAAAAGGGCTTCTTCGGGCGCCTGTTTGGGAGCTGAGGGCCATGAACTTTCTGAACTACTTCCGCTCGCAGAAGAAAAACACGGCGCGGGTCGCCAAGGAACGGCTGCAGATCATCGTCGCTCATGAACGCGCCACGCGCGGCGGCCCTGACTACCTCCCCCTGCTGAAAGAAGACCTGCTGCAAGTCGTCCGCAAATACGTGGAGGTCGAGCAGGATGCCGTGACCATCCAGCTCGACCGCGACGGCGACTACGACGTGCTGGAGCTGAATGTCATCCTGCCTGATCAGAACGGCGGCCGTTGAGGGGCGATACGCCAGGCGGCGCGCTAGATGCTGCCGCGCGTAACGTCCACGTGCACCACCAGCTGCTGGCCGGGCTGCAGGTAGCGGTCCTTGGAAAGCCCGTTCCAGCGCACCAGGTCGTTGACGGTGACGCCGAAGCGGCTGGCGATGCTATACAGGGAGTCGCCCTGGCGCACGGTATAGCGCACCTGCTGCCGCTTGACCGGCGGGCCGGCGAGGGTGGCCTTGCTGGCGCCTTCCGACTGGAGCCAGATCACCAGCTGCTGGCCGGGACGGATGGGATCGCGGGGCGAGATGCCATTCCAGGCAGCGATCTTCTGCGTGCTGGTCCGGTAGCGGCGTGCCAGCTCCCAGAGCGTGTCGCCGGGCTGCACGACGTGCACGTGCCTTTCGCCGCTGCGCTGCGTTTGCTGGATCCTGTGCAGGCGCTGATTGACGCTGAGCGTGTAATGCTCGGGCGACTTCACGGCGACTGGCACGATCAGATGCTGGCCGGCGCGAATGTGATGGCTGCGCAAGTCGTTGACCTGCTTCAGCACTTCCACCGTGGTGTGATAGCGCTTGGCGATGGTGATCAAGGTGTCGCCCGGCTGGATCTGGTGCCGTTCCCAGCGCACCCGCTTCTGCGGCGGCAGGGCGTTCAGGGCCATCTCGAACCGCTCTGCCACCTCGATGGGCACCACCAGCAGGTGGGGGCCGTCTGGATCGGTGGCCCAGCGGTTGAAGCCCGGATTGAGGCGGTACAGCTCTTCCACGGTCATTTCGGCTAGCTCCGCCGCCAGCGCTAGGTCGATTTGTGAGCCGATCTCGACCACGGTTAGGTACGGCTCGTCGGGAATGCTGGGCAGGGCAATGCCGTAGCGTTCCGGTTCGGCGATCAGAGCCCGCACGGCCAGCAGTCGCGGCACGTAGGAGCGGGTTTCCTGCGGCAGCTGCAGGCTCCAGTAATCGGTCGGCAGGCCGCGGCTCTGGTTGGCGCGGATCGCCCGCATGATGGTGCCTTCGCCGGCGTTGTAGGCAGCCAGCGCCAGTTCCCAGTCGGAGAAGCGGTCATACAGGCGCTGCAGATAATCCAGCGCTGCCTGGGTGGAAGCGATCACGTCGCGGCGGCCGTCATACCACCAAGTCTGCTTGAGGCCGTAGTGGCGGCCAGTGGAGGGGATGAACTGCCAGAGGCCAGCAGCGCGGCCGGGCGAGTAGGCGAACGGCCGATAGGCGCTTTCGATCACCGGAAGCAGCGCCAGCTCGGTCGGCATGGCGCGCTTTTCCAGCTCCTCGACGATGTAGTGCAGATAGGGGGCTGCCCGGTTGGCGACCCTGGGCATGAAGTCGGGGGTGCGGGTGTAGGCGGCGATCTCGGCCTCGACGCGTGGATCGTCGCGCGGCTCCAGCCGCAGGCCGTCGCGAATCCTGTCCCACAGATCCCGCTCGACCGCCTCCGGAGCCGAGTCCTGCGCGCCCGTCTCCAGCGGCAGCTCCAGCGTCTCGTAGTCCATGCTAAGGGCGAATGCCACGTCCTCAGCCTCGTCGGTGGGAGCCGCGGCCTGTTGGCGAGGAAGGTGGGCGCAGCCCGCAGCAAGCAGAAACAGGGCAACGGCAGGGATGAGGTGGCGCTGGGTCACCTGGCTCTCTCCGGTTATTGTTGGTCGCGCCGCGCCCGTGGGCGCGGCCTCAGCAAGTCATCATGCAGCGTCTTTCCACGCGCGCACCGCGGCAAAGACCTCGGCCGGCGAGGATAGCGGCCTGCCCGCGTGGCGTTCCGCGCTTTCGATCACGGATCGCTGATCGGCGCGCAGGAAGGGGTTGGTCGCCAGCTCTTCGGCCAGGGTGCTGGGCAGCGTGATCTCGTCGCGGGCCCGTTGGGCCGAGACCTTGGCCAGACGCTCCCGCAGGGCCTGGTTGTCGGGCTCCACCTGCAGCGCGAAGCGCAGATTGGATTCGGTGTATTCGTGCGCGCAGTAGACGCGGGTGTCGCCGGGCAGGCTGGCGAGGCGCTGCAGCGAATTGTACATCTGCTCCGGGGTTCCTTCGAAAATGCGGCCGCAGCCACCGGCGAACAAGGTATCGCCGCAGAACAGCGCGCCGCCGCCGTAGAAGGCGATGTGGCTGCTGGTGTGGCCGGGGATCTCCAGCACCTGCAGCGGGACCGGCAGCCCGTCCAGCTCGACCACGTCGCCATCGCGTACCTGCCGGGTGATCAACGCTGCCAGGCGTTCGTCCACCGGGCCGATGACGGGGACGGGATTGTCGGCTACCAGTTCCTTGATTCCGTTGACGTGGTCCCCATGATGATGGGTGACCAGAATGCCCGCCAGATCGAGGCCGGCAGCTTTCAAGCCGGCCCGCACCGGGTCCGCCTCGCCCGGATCGACGACATAGGCGCGCTTGCCCTCGGCCGTCGGCAGCACCCAGATGTAATTATCCTGATAGGCCTTGAGCGCGAAGATGTTCTCCATGGGACTATAGTACCTACTTTAGCGTTTGCCGTGGCAGCTATTGTGGATTGAATGGCGGCTCAATGGCCAGGCCGCTATCCTTGGTACTATTTGTAAGGGAGGTGTGCCATCATGCGAACGCTGCAGAGCTGGTTCGAAACACCTCTTGGCCAAATGCTGGCCGACGTCGAACGGCAGGCGCTGGACAACTATCTGGATCGCTGGGCCGGCGCCACGCTGCTGCAGATCGGCAGCTTCGGCCCGGGGCAGCGGGTGCTGCGGGCCAACACCTCCCGGCAATGGCTGGCCGGCGGCCAGGGCGAGCCGGTCGACTGCGTGATGCGGCCGGAGCAGCTGCCTTTCCAGTCCGGCACCATCGACATCGTGGTCCTGGTCCACAGCCTGGATTTCAGCAGCAATCCGCATCGCGTGTTGCGCGAGGCAGAGCGCGTGCTGGCCCCGGAGGGCCATTTGCTGGTGCTGGGCTTCAATCTGTTCAGCCTGTGGGGCGCGGTGCACGTGCTGCGTCCCCTGCAGCGGCGCGGCGCGCCCTGGAACGGACAATACTTCACCCAGCGCCGCGTCCGCGACTGGCTCACGCTGCTGGATCTGGAGATGGTTGCGGCCGAACATCATTTCTTTCGCCCGCCGCTGAACCGCAGCCGGCTGCAGGAGCGCCTGCTGCCGCTGGAGAACTGGGCCCCGCGGGTGGTTCCAAAGCTCGGCGCGGTGCATCTCACGGTGGCCAGAAAGCACGTTGCAGGTTTGAGGCCGCTGCGCCCGGTGTGGCGCCGGCGGCCACGGCTGATCGTCGGCGGGCTGGCGCAGCCGAGCTCAAGGAAACTAACCGATGCCACAATGGGTCGAGATCTATAGCGACGGCGCCTGCAGGGGCAATCCCGGGCCGGGCGGCTGGGGGGTCCTCCTGCGCTATCGCGGCAAGGAAAAGACGCTGTCGGGGGCCGAGCCCCATACCACCAACAACCGCATGGAGCTGATGGCCGCCATCCGCGGCCTGGAAGCCTTGAAACGGCCGTGCAAGGTCCGGCTGACCACGGACTCCCAGTATTTGCGGCAAGGGATTACCGAATGGCTGCCGGTGTGGAAGCGGCGTGGCTGGCGCACGGCCGACCGCAAACCGGTGAAGAATATCGATCTGTGGCAACGGCTGGAAGCGGCCGCCAGTCGCCATGAGGTGGAATGGCATTGGGTCAAGGGCCACAGCGGCCATCCCGAGAACGAGCTGGTTGACCGACTGGCCAACGAAGCCATCGACGCCCTGCAGGCTACGACCTGAGCCCCGTGGCGCCAGGATGGGACAGCAATGAGACAAATCGTACTGGATACCGAAACCACCGGCCTTGAGCCGAGCGAAGGCCATCGCATCATCGAGATCGGCTGCGTGGAGCTGATCAACCGGCGGCCGACCGAGAACTACTTCCACGTCTATTTGCAGCCGGACCGGGAGATCGACGAAGGCGCACTCTCGGTCCATGGCATCACCAACGAGTTCCTGCGGGACAAGCCGCGCTTTGCCGACATCGCCGAGGAATTCCTGGGTTTCATTCGCGGCGCGGAGCTGGTGATTCACAACGCCTCCTTCGACCTCGGCTTCATCAACCACGAGCTGAAGCTGTGGAGGCCTGACAGCGAGCCGGTGGAGAGTTTCTGCAGCGTGCTGGATACGCTGCTGCTGGCCCGGCGCATGCACCCCGGGCAGCGCAACAGTCTGGATGCGCTCTGCCGCCGCTACGGCATCGACAACTCCGAGCGCGAGCTGCATGGTGCGCTGCTGGACGCCCGCATCCTGGCGGATGTCTATCTCGCTATGACCGGCGGTCAGGCGACCCTGAGCTTGGACAGCGGCGGCGGCGCCGGTATCGAGCAGCTGACCAGCAGCGGCGTGCGCCGCCTGGCTGCCGATCGACCGCGGCTGAAAGTGGTGCGGGCCTCCGCCGAGGAGTTGGCGGCCCACCGCAAATGGGTGGAACGCCTGGACAAGGCGGCCGGCGGTGCTTGCCTGTGGCACCAGTTCGACCGAGCGGCAATGGAAGAGCAATGACGGACCTGCAAGCGACCGGGCCGGTGCGGGCCATTACCTTCGACCTGGATTTCACGCTCTGGGACCTGGAGGGCGTCATCCACCGGGCTGAGATGCTGCAATACCAGTTTCTCTGCCAGCACTACCCGGAAGTGGGTCGGCGCTACAGCGCCGAGGCCTTTCAGGCGCTGCGCTTCCGGCTGCACGAGCAGCGGCCCGACTTGCGCTACAACGTGACCCTACTGCGCCAGGAGGCCTTGCGCACCGTTGCCATCGAGTGCGGCTACGACGAGAGCCTGGTGAAGCAGGCCTTCCAGGTGTTTCTGGACGCGCGCCATGATGTCAAGCTGTACGACGATACCGTGCCGCTGCTGGAGCGGCTGCACGGTCGCTACGTGCTGGGCGTGATCACCAACGGCAATGCCGACGTGAGGCGGCTGGGGCTTGGTGGTTATTTCGATTTCACCCTCTCGCCCATGGAGGTCGGCGCCGCCAAGCCGGACCGCTTGATCTTCGAGGCAGCCTGCAACCGGGCCGGCTTCGAGCCGGGCGAAATCGTGCATATCGGCGACGACCCTGAAGCCGATGTCATTGGCGCCGCCGGCTACGGTATGGTGGCGGTGTGGCTCAACCGCCACCGCCTGCAGTGGCCGGCGGAGCTGCCTCGACCCGACTGCATCGAGCTGCCCACGCTGGCGGCCTTGGAGCGCGTGCTGCAGCCCCCGCTGGCCGTGCCCTGCGCCGATGATGCAAGCTCCTGATCCCGATCCCAGGCGAGCCGACGCGCCCCTGGTAGGGGTCAGCTCCTGCCTGTGCGGCGAGGCCGTGCGCTACGATGGCCGGGACAAGCGCGATGACGTCGTTGCCGACGTGCTGCCCCGCTTTGTTCGCCTGCTGCCGCTCTGTCCGGAGGTAGCCATCGGTCTGGGCGTGCCGCGCCCGCCGATACGGCTCGAAGGCGAGCCGGGCGCCGTGCGGGTGGTCGGCGTGGTCGAGCGCAGCCTGGACGTGACCGAGCGGCTTGAGGCGTTCGGACGGGAGACGGCGGCGCGGCATCCGAATCTGTGCGGCTATGTCTTCAAGAGCAAATCGCCGAGCTGCGGTCTGCGCAACGTCAAACGCTATGCCAAGGGGCAGGAGTACCAGGACGGCAGCGGCCTGTATGCCGCCGCGATCCGCCGCGCCTTTCCGCTGTTGCCGGTGGCGGAAGAGGGGGATTTGGCGACCGAGTCCAGCCGGGAGGATTTCCTGACTGCGGTGTTCGCCTACCATCGCTGGCAGGCGTTGCTAAGCTTGGGACCGACGCCGCGTCTGTTGCAGGATTTCCATGCCGCGCACAAGCTCGTGCTGCTTGCCCGCAGCCGCGTGCACTTGGACCGGCTGGGGCAGCTGGCGGCCGCGGCCGCTGTGCCAACCCTGGCTGAGACCGTGCGGCAGTATGGTGAGCTGCTGATGCAGGCGCTGGCGCTGCCGAGCACGCGCGAGCGCCACGCCGATGCGCTGCAGCACCTGCAAGGCTTTCTCAAGCAGCGGCTGGATGGGCGCAGCAGGGCCGAGCTGGCGGCGGCCATCGATGACTATCGTCGTGGTCTGGTGCCGCGCACCGTCCCGCTGACCCTGCTGCGACAGCATTGCGAGCGGCATCCCCATGCTTACGTGCAGCGGCAGGTGTACTTGCATCAGCCCTTCGAGTATTGATGTTGGCGCAAGCCAACCGCTCTGGAGTCGTCATGACAGAGAAGACACGCTTCGGCATCGTCGTCGTCGGCGATGAAATCCTCACCGGCAAACGGCTGGACAAGCATTTCCATCGGGCCATCAACCTGCTGGCCGCACGCGGCCTCGAGCTGTCCTGGGCGCGCTACGTGGGCGACGAGGACGAGGTCTTGGTCGAGACCTATCGTCAGACCTTCGCCAGCGGTGACATCGTCTTCAGCTTCGGCGGCATCGGCGGGACGCCCGACGACCGCACCCGTCAAGCCGCCGCCGCGGCCACCGGTCGCAGGCTGGTGGTGCATCCGCAGGGGCTGGAAGAGCTGCGCAAGCGCTTCTCGGACGCGGAGCTGACGCCAATGCGGCTGCGGATGATCGAGTTCCCGGAAGGGGCGGAGCTCATTCCCAACCCGGTCAACAGAGTGCCGGGCTTCAGCATTGGTGACCACCATTTCGTGCCCGGTTTTCCCAGCATGGCCTGGCCCATGGTCGAGTGGGTGCTGGACAGCCGTTACGCCCACTTGCATGCGCCAGGCACCATCACCGAGCGAGTGATCCTGGTGGAGGACTGTCGGGAGAGCCAAATCGTCGACCTGATGGAAGAGTTCGTGGCCCGCTATCCGCAGCTACGCATGTCTTGCCTGCCGCACCAGGAAGTGGACCGCTTTGAGCTGGAGCTGGGCTTCCGCGGTGCGCCGGCGCTGGTCGCCAAGGCCATGCAGGAGCTGCAGGCGCAGGTGAGCGGCCGCGGCTTTCGCTGGTATCCGGTGATGCTGCGCCAGGGTGCGCCCGGCCGTTGAGACGGGCTGCCGTCCGCAGCGGGCTGCGGACGGCAGGCTCAGGCGTCCAGCTTGGCGGGCCATACCATCTGCGGGCCGTAGCGGGCGGTCAGTTCCGCCAGCGGCCGCGGCGGCGCGAACAGGAATCCCTGCACCACGGGGCAGCGCACGGCACGCAGGTAGTCCAGCTGGGCCGCGCGCTCCACGCCCTCCGCCACCACCCGCAGCTTCAGTCCATGGGCCATGGCGACGATGGCGTTGACGATGCAGGCCTCGTTGCTGTTGGCGATGCTGTGAATGAAACTGCGGTCGATCTTCAGGGTTGAGATCGGGAATTTCTGCAGATAGCTCAGCGAAGAATAGCCGGTGCCGAAGTCGTCGATAGCGAGGCGGACCCCGGCGTCGTTCAGCCGCTGCAGCTTCTTGACCACGTCGGGGTGGTCGCTGAGGAGCAGGTTCTCGGTGATCTCCAGCTCCAGGCAGTCGGGCGGGAAGCCTTCCTCTTGCAGCGTGTTCAGCACGTCTTCGACGAAGTTCTCGCTGCGGACTAGGAGCGGCGACAGATTGACCGACAGCAGCAACCGTTGCCAGCCTTGACGGTGCAGGGCCGCGATCTCGCGGCAGGCGCGGCGCAGGGTGCGGCGGTCCAGCTCCAGGATCAGGCGGCTGTGCTCCGCTACCGGGATGAAGACGGCCGGGGAGACTTGCCCCAGGGTCGGGTGCTTCCAGCGGATCAGCGCTTCCAGTCCGACCAGCTGCTCGGTCATGCTGTCCAGTTGCGGCTGGTAATAGATTTCGAACTGATCTTGCTCCAGACCCCGCCGCAGTTCCTGTTCCAGCAGCAGCCGCTGGTTGGTGGTCTGATTCATCTCCGGCTCGAAGATCTGAAGCCCGGAGCGGCCCGAGGTCTTGGCGTGGTACATGGCGATGCCGGCGTTCTTGATCAGGGCTTCGCTGGTTTCACCGCCCTCGGGGTAGATCGCCACGCCGATGGAGGCATCCACGTGCAGCTCGTGGCCGTCGATGTAGAAGGGGCGGCGCAGGTTGGCCAGGATGTTGTCGGCGACCCGCTGCACGTGGTGCAGCCCGCGGGAGTCCGCCAGCAGGACGTTGAACTCGTCGCCGCCGAATCGGGACAGGGTATCGCCGCTGCCTATGCAGCCGGCCAGCCGCTCACTGACCGCTTGCAGCAGGCGATCGCCGACGCTGTGGCCCAGGGAATCGTTGACCACCTTGAAGCGTGCCAGGTCGATGAACATCACCGCCGGCCGCTGGCCGCCGTTGGCCGCCTGGTTGATCGCCATGGTGAGGCGGTCCTGGAACAGCGCCCGGTTGGGCAGCTGGGTGAGCAGGTCGTGGTAGGTCTGGAAGCTGATCATCGCCTCGGCCTGCACCCGCTCGGTGATGTCCCGGGCCATGCCGTAGGTGCGGTAGCGCTTGCCGACCGTATACAGCTCCTCGGTGTCCGCGATCGGCCACATCGAGACTTCGAAATGGCGCCGCTCCTGATTGGGGTGGCGGCTGTTGAAGGCGATGTTGACCGCGCGCCGACGGCCCTCAAGCGGCGCCGGCAGCGAGAGGATGCGGCGGATGCGTTCCCGGTCCTCCGGCGCGATGATGGTGCTGATGTGGCGGCCCAACAGCTCCTCGGGCTCGTAGCCGAGCAGGGTTTGCACCTGCCGGTTGACGAAACTGAAGTTGCCCTCTTCGTCGAGGATATAAATCAGGTCCGGGGAGTTGTTGACGATGAAGCGGTGCAGGTTTTCGGAGCGATCCAGCCTGCTCTGCATCAGTCGGCTGTAGTTTTCCAGCCGCCGCTTGCGAACCGCGTTGTTGATGGTGGCGATCAGCTCCTCCGGCACGTAGGGCTTCTTGATGTAGTCGTAGGCGCCGTTGCGCAGCGCATAGGAGATGTCGGCCAGAGAGGACTCGCCGCTGACGACGACGATGGTAATGTCGATGCGGCGCTGGATGACCTGGCGCATCACCTCGTGACCCGACATGCCGGGCATGTGCAGGTCGAGCAGCATGACGTCGTAGCGCTCGCGCTGGAGCCGGTCGAGGGCTGCCGCGCCGGTGTCGGCGGTGTCGATTTGATAGCCGTAGGCCGTGAGCAGGGCATTCAGGCTGTCAAGAAGGCGCTTGTCGTCATCGACCAGGAGAATGCGTGCCGGCTGCGCGTCTTCGTTGTCGAGGACATCTAGAGGCATAAAAGTCGTGTCAGGTCGTCTGCCAGTTAGGCGTTGCTAAAGGTAGCTCGTTGTCGCCGGCCTCCCAGCCTGACGGCAGTTTTACTGCGGAATTAGGACTTGGAACCGCGTCCCCCACGAACCGCTCTCGCAAACGATTTTCCCAGAGAGGGCGTCGACCAACCGTTTGCAAATGCTTAGCCCAAGTCCGGCGTGTCCTTCGCCTTTTGTAGTTATCGGTGATGAAAATAACTGATTCATCACCTCCAAGGGAATACCCGTACCATTGTCCTCGACGGTTATGACAGCAAAGCGTAGTCCGTCGACGAGGACGTTGGCGCTGGTCGCGACCTTGACAACGCCACCTTCCGACAGGGCCTCGGCAGCGTTTTTCAGCAAATTGATCAGGATCTGCTTGATCGAGCCGGCCGGCGCGCGGACCACCGGCTGCCTAGGGTCCAGCTGCAGTTCCAGGCGCAGGCCGCGGACGGCGAACAGGGAGCGGTCCAGGATGCGCACCAGCTGCTCGGTGAGCGGGTTGAGCGCCACCGTCGCGGCCGGCTCGCCGCCGTCCTGTTGGGGCGTCTTGAGGCGCAGCAGAATGTCGCCGACGCGCTTGATCTCTTCCTGGAGCAGGCTGATCTCGTCGCTCAGCTGATCGCTCGCGCGCAATTTGAGGCGCAGCACCTCCAGGTAGTTATTGATGATGGTCAGCGGGTTGCTGGCCTCGTGCACCGCTTCGGCGATGCGCTGCTGGTCCTGCTCCGGTTCGTCGGCAGGGGGAGCCTCGGCCAGGGCGCGGGCGATTTCCTGCGCCAGCGCCTGCAGCAGGGAGTCCGACATCGGCAGCGGGTCGTCGAGGGCGAACGCCAGGACGCCCAGGCTTTGCCCGTCGTGCAGCAGCGGCAGGCACAGCAGTCGCTTTTTACCCAGACTGTGCAACAGCTCCCGTTCGCTGTTGCCGAGGCCGCCGATGGCGGCGATATCGCAGTCGACGGTGCGCTGCTGCAGGAAGGCGTCGCTGCTGCAGCCGTGGTTCGGCTCGAGCGGCAGCGAGACGTCGGCCAGCGCGGACGGGAAGGTGCCGACCGGCTGCAGCGCGGCCCCATCGGCGGTGGGCAGCAGCAGGAGTGGCTGCTCGACGCCGGTCATGAGGCTGGCCACGCGCTGCACCGCCTCGTGCAGCTGCTCCCGGTTTTGTGGCTGGCTCAGCGTGCTGCGCGTCTGCTGCAGCTGCCAAATTTCGCTCAGGCGCTGCCCCAGGCGCTCGTAGCCGTCCTGGTCGGAAGGCGAGAGGGCGTTGTCGGTGTCGATGTCGAGCACCTGCGCCAGCTGTCGCACCTGCTGCCAGGCTTCGGTCCGGATGTTTTCCACCAGCTCTTCGTTGAGTCCGAGCAGCTGGCCGGCATGTTGCACGCCCTGCTGCGGCAGACTGAGCCGGCTGGCCAGATTGACCAGCTTGACCAGCACGGGCGCGGCCGTGATCCGCCGGACGTCGTCGTGGTGCTGGGCGAGGGCGTCGGCCAAGATGGGGTCGATTTGCCAGCGGTTGACGAGGGCGGCGCCGACCGCGCTGTGCGTGGTACTGAACGCCGCCTGCTCGGCGGCCAGCAACTGGTCGTCGCCGCGGGCGCCGAAATAGCAATCCAGATAGGCCTGGCCGTAGTGCTGCAACAGGATCAGCTGGCCCAGGTCGGCCAGCAGACCGCCGAGATAGGCCTGATCGGGGTTGCGATAGCCGATCAGCCGCGCCAGCCGTTGCGCCAGGCTGGCCATGGTCAGCGAGCGCTGCCAGAAGGCTTTTAGAAAGCCCTGATGGTGACGGCCGAAGCTGTTGAAGAACTGGCGCGTGGCCGCCGTGATGACGATGGTCTTGACCATGTCGAGGCCCAGCACCAGCAGCGCGCGCTCCACCGTATGGCAGCGGTGCGTCGGGGCGTGGGTGGTGGAGTTGGCGATGGTCAGCACGCGGGCAGTGATGGCGGGATCCTGGTGCAGGATCTCGGCCAGCTGCTGAAAATCCATTTCTTCGTTGAAAACGGCGTCAAGGATATGGGCCAGGACCTGCGGCAGGCTGGGCAGGTGGCTTGGCGGCTGCTGCGGAATCATTGCATCCCTCTTTCCACGATGCGGCTGGCTTCCATGGGGCTACCCCTGGCGCTCGTCGCCGCCTGGTTGGGCGGCCAGCGGTCGCCGCAGTATAGCGTCAACTTGGAATGTGCTGAAAAACATTTGACATAGTGTTGATTGAACACTAAGGTTCAAATTCCGCAAGCAGGAGGCGCGTGGTGATACAGCAACGGGAGGAACGACACGTTCTGACGGAAATCAGCACCGATGTGGTGTTTTTCACGGTCCGGAACGAGCGTTTGTGCGTGCTGCTGATCCAGCGTGACAAGGAGCCCTTCGCCAACTACTGGAGCCTGCCGGGCGGCAGGGTAGGGCGAGAGGAGACTTTGGATGCCGCCGCCAGGCGCATGCTGGCCGCCAAGACAGGCATCACTGGCGTGTACCTGGAGCAACTGTATACATTTGGCGGCATCGAGCGCGACCCGCGGGGACGGGTGATCTCGGTCGCCTACTATGCGCTGGTGGCCGCAGATCGGGCGCCGCTGATACCCGAGCGGCCCGACATCCGCTGGCACGAGGTCGAGGCGCTGCCCGAGCTGGCGTTCGATCACGCCGAGATCGTCGCCATGGCGCGGCGGCGGCTGGCGTCGAAGCTGGAGTACTCGACCATTGCGTTGCAGCTGATGCCGGAAAAGTTCACGCTCAGCGAACTGCAAGCGGTGTACGAGCAGATCCTCGGCGAGGAGCTGGACAAGCGCAATTTCCGCCGGCGTCTGCAAGGGCTTGGCTGTCTGGAGCCCACGGACGAGCTCCACCGGGCAGGTAAGCACAGGCCGGCCAGGCTGTACCGCATCAAGCGGCCGGGCCGGGTGGAGATCTTCAAGTGAACGTTAGAGAGGGCCGCAGGCCACAGAGGTAGCCATGAGCAAGCCGCAGCGAATCGACGGGCCGGCCCAGCCGGTGTTCTTCCGTGAAGAGGCTTACAGTGCAGCCGAGGAGCTGGCGCCAGGCGAGCGCGAAGCGTTGATGGAGCGCGCCAGAGAACTGCTGAGATCGACCGACACGGTCCTGGTGGCCCATTACTACACCGCGGCCGATTTGCAGCAGCTGGCGGACGAGACCGGCGGGTATGTGTCCGATTCCTTGGACATGGCACGCTTCGGCAAGGAGCATCCGGCCAAGACGCTGGTCGTTGCCGGCGTCCGCTTTATGGGCGAGACGGCCAAGATCCTGTCGCCGGAAAAGCGGGTGCTGATGCCCGATCTGGAAGCCACCTGCTCGCTGGACGTGGGGTGCCCGGCCGACGAGTTTGCCCGCTGGTGCGACCAGCACCCGGACCGCACCGTGGTGGTCTACGCCAATACCAGCGCCGCCGTGAAGGCGCGGGCAGACTGGGTGGTGACTTCCAGCATCGCAGTCGATGTGGTGCGCCATCTGGCCGAGCGCGGGGAGAAGATTCTCTGGGCACCAGACAAGCACCTGGGCGAGTACATCCAGCGCGAGACGGGCGCCGACATGGTGCTCTGGGACGGCAGCTGCATCGTCCACGAGGAGTTCAAGGCGCGCGAGCTGGCCGAGCTGCGGAAGCAGCATCCCGACGCCGTGGTGCTGGTGCATCCTGAGTCGCCGATGGGCGTGATCGAGCAGGCCGACGTGGTCGGTTCCACTTCCAGGCTGCTGGAAGCCGTGGCCACCATGGACGCCGACAAGTTCATCGTCGCCACCGATCAGGGCATCTTTTACAAGATGCAGCAGGCCAACCCCGGCAAGCTGTTGCTGCCGGCGCCGACCGCCGGCAGGGGCGCGACCTGCAGCAGCTGCGCCCACTGCCCGTGGATGGCCTTGAACGGGCTGCGCAGCCTGGTGCACGTGCTGGAGACCGGCGCCAACGAGATCTTCGTCGATCCGCAGATCGCTGAACGGGCGCGGGTGTCGCTGGGCCGCATGCTGGATTTCGCCGCCCAGCGCAAGCAGCAAGTGCTGGGCCTGGGTGACGCCTGAGCGCGTCGTCCGCTCGTCGTTGCATCGGGGCGCCTCGGTCGGCGCCCCGATGCGTTTGGAGAGCTGGGTTTCTCCTAGCTTTATCCCGCCAAGTCCGCCTCCATTGTCCCTAGCAGACGAGATCCCGCAACGTGCTGCCGCGTCCTTGCGCCCGGCAGCCCAGCAATAACGAGAAAGGGAGGAAGCGGCAATGAGCAATCGGGGAGCTGCGGTGCTCGGGGTGCGCCTGCTGGCGCTCTATTTCTTCCTGCAAGGCTTGACCGGGCTGCCGGCGGCGGCTCAGCCGGCCGGGCAGGAGGATTGGCCCGTGCTGGTCGGGCGGCTGGCGCCGCTGCTGTTGGGCGTGCTGTTCTGGCTTGGTGCCGGGCAGGTCGCCAGCCGCATGCTGCCGCAGCGCACCGCCATCCCGCCACACCCGGCCGGCAGCCTCCACGACTGGTATGCGCTGGCGTTCGCCGCCGTCGGGCTGCTGGTCAGCCTCCATGCCCTGCCGCCCTTGCTGGTGCTGGCGGCCGAGGCCTGGCAACGGGCGCGGGAGCTGCAGGCGCTCGGTTTCGTCCGCACGGTGGAGCTGGCCGCCGCCGGTCTGAAGCTCGCGCTGGGGCTGGCGGCGCTGCTTGGCAGCCGTGGCCTGGCCGGTGTCGTCATCCGGCTGCGCACCGGCGGCCTGGGCTACGTCAGTTCTTGAAGATGAAGTACACCGCGCCTAGCAGGCACAGCCCCGCCCACAAATAATTCCAGTTGAGTGGCTGACGCATGTAGAACACGGCAAAGGGCACGAAGACAGTCAGCGTGATCACCTCCTGCAGCATCTTCAGCTGGGGCAGGGTGAGCGCGGTGAAGCCGATGCGGTTGGCGGGAACCTGCAGCAGGTACTCGAAGAGGGCGATGCTCC
>Ga0079224_100004474_pt1 | contig 18093 bp, 18 predicted proteins | sample Stecom2015_FD_80414 | JGI IMG/M metagenome (GOLD analysis project Ga0079224, IMG submission 80414) | Agricultural soil microbial communities from Utah to study Nitrogen management - Steer compost 2015 | ecosystem: Environmental > Terrestrial > Soil > Agricultural land | place: USA: Utah...
GGCAATTTTCTTGATGGCTCCCTGAAAGGAAAGGGAGGCGTTACCTACGCGCATCGCACAGGTTTCTGTCTCGAAACACAGCACTATCCCGATTCTCCAAATCAACCGGATTTCCCGTCGGTGGTGTTGGAGCCAGGAGAAACGTATCAGACGACGACTTCATACAGCTTTTCCGTTCGGTGATGAGCATGGCGTAGGCTATGTTCACCCGTTTGTTTTTACTCCCTACATTTCATTTACCCAAAACCAATACGCATGAAGTATGTATTGCTTTTTTGTGCGCTCTTTGCAGGCGCGCTTAACGGATTTTCGCAGGGTTCAGTCTGGAAACCTGTAGATGGCAAGATCATGACGCCCTGGGCGGAGAAAGTTGATCCGGCCAACCCTTTACCCGAATACCCACGTCCGCAGATGGTGAGACCGGTTTGGCACAACCTGAATGGCTTGTGGGACTACGCAATTGTTCCGCGTAGCGAAGAAAAAGTAACGAGTTATTCAGGTAAGATTCTCGTTCCCTTTGCTCCTGAGTCAGCGTTGTCGGGTGTTGGGAAGAACGTGGGAAAGGAGAATGTAATCATCTACCGTCGCATCGTTAATTTACCGCGGGCTTTTCGTAACAAGCGGGTGCTACTCCATTTTGGAGCGGTTGACTGGGAGTGCGAGGTCACTGTCAATGGGAAGTCGGTCGGTAAACACACCGGGGGTTTCGATCCTTTCTACTTCGATGTGACCGATGCATTGAAGCGTTCGGGTGATCAGGAAATTGTTGTTCGTGTATGGGATCCCACTGACGACGGACCTCAGCCGCGCGGGAAGCAGATCAAGAATCCGCATGGCATATGGTATACTCCTGTTACCGGTATTTGGCAGACGGTATGGCTCGAAGCCGTTCCTGAGACCTACATTCAGTCAATTCGACTCACACCGAATATCGATGATAATACTCTTTCATTGTCGGCGAATGTGCATGGCCTTCAAGAAGGTCATGTGCTGAGAATGTCTGTATGGGATGGCGCAAAGAAAGTGGCGGAGCAAACTTCATCGGACAACTCTCTGTCGGTTTCGATTCCCGACGCAAAGCGGTGGTCGCCTGAAAATCCTTTCCTCTACGATCTCCGGATTTCCGTTTTGAATAAAGGAAAGGTTTTGGATGAGGTTAGCAGCTACGCGGGTATGCGGAAGATATCGGTAGGCAGGGATGCGAACGGTGTCCAGCGGATGTTACTCAATGATGAGGTTGTCTTCCAGTTCGGGCCTCTCGACCAGGGTTGGTGGCCGGATGGTCTGTACACGGCACCCACCGATGAGGCGTTGCGTTTTGATATCGACAAGACTCTTGCGATGGGCTTTAATATGATTCGCAAGCACGTGAAAGTAGAGCCCGCCCGGTGGTACTACCACTGTGATCGCGCAGGAGTGTTGGTGTGGCAGGATATGCCGAGTGGGGACCTGGGGAACCATTGGGAAGCACGGCCGGGGGTCATAGGAAGAGGCACCGAAAAACAGCGTTCAGCCGAATCGGAGGCCATCTTCCGTCGGGAGTGGAAGGCAATCATTGACGCCAATGTAAATTTTCCATCGATTGTGGTATGGGTTCCGTTCAACGAGGCCTGGGGTCAGTTCAAAACCCGGGAAATCGTAAACTGGACGATGGAATACGACCCGTCCCGTCTGGTCAATGCAGCGAGTGGAGGAAACTTTTACGATGTCGGACACATCCTTGATATGCACAACTATCCCGACCCGGTGGTCGCCGATCCGGCAATCTTCGGTCAGAAGCAGGTCCTGGTCCTCGGAGAATATGGAGGCTTGGGATTGCCGGTAGAAGGTCATACCTGGCAGGAGAAAGACAACTGGGGATACCAAAACCTGAAAACCGCCGACGAGCTATTCCAGCGTTACCGCGAGTTGACGTTGCGTCTGCCCGATCTGATTCGCGTCGGACTGTCTGCCGCGGTTTACACGCAGACTACGGATGTCGAGGTTGAAACGAATGGTTTGATGACCTACGATCGACGTGTTATCAAAATGGATGAGCAACGGTTAAAGGAGCTGCATCAACAGCTTTACGACCGAAAGCTTATCCCATAACATATATAGAGAGCCCCGCAACGCGGGGCTTTTTTTTGTGAATCTGCGATTGCAACGGATTGCAGTTATTTTTGTCGTCGAAGTCTAACAACGTTGTCGTCCAGTGTTGATATTCGCAGCCGAATCTTCATTCGTATGGAAGTCAAACAACGGCAGCGACTGTTTCTCAGCCTGTTCTTTTTCCTCTCCGGGTTCTGTTTTACATCGTGGACATCGCGTATTCCCACTATAAAGACTGCCTTCGATCTGAACGAGGCCGAGTTGGGCACTATTCTCCTTTGTATGCCCATCAGTTCGTTATTGGGTTTGCCGCTCTCCGGGTGGCTGGTTTCCAGATACGATAGCCGTGTGCCGATGACCTGGGGCTTTATAGCGCTGGCCATTTCGATTGTAGGCGTGGGCCTTGCGCACAGTACACTGCTGCTTGTTCTTGCTATATCGCTAATCGCTTTTAGCTTCCGCATCCTTAATATATCATTGAATACCCAGGCCATTCAACTTCAGAAGTTGTATGACAAGAAGATCAACGGAGCATTTCACGGTCTGTGGAGCACGGGCGGAATTGCCGGTCTCCTCGTGTCGACGTTCCTTGTAGCCATGGATGTACCAATGAGCCTTCACCTGGCAGGTGTCGCCTTGATCACGCTAGCGGCGACGTTTTACGGAAGGGAATTTGTGTTGCGTAACGACCGGGCTACAAGCGGCAATCGTCTGGTGCTTGGAAAACCCGATCCTTATATTGTGTATCTCGGCCTACTGGTATTCTTTGCAGCGATCTGCGAAGGCGGAATGTTTGACTGGAGCGGCGTCTTCTTTAAAGAGGTTGTTGGCGTAGAAGTGTTTACCTGGGGATACTTGTTTTTCATGATTTGCATGGCGTTGTCTCGTTTCGCGACCGACAAGATTGTTGATAGTATCGGGATGGCCCGGACGTACATATACAGCTCCGTGTTAATCTTTGCAGGCATTCTACTTGCCGTTTTCTTCCCCTCCTTCTATCCGTCGCTGCTCGGCTTTGGATTGGTAGGACTCGGCACGGCCGCTGTTGTTCCGATGACTTTCACGCTGGCGGGGCAAAGCAAGAAGTATTCGCCGGGAATGGCCATTTCCATTATCGCTACTTACAGTATTGCCGGTCTTTTGATTGGCCCGCCCCTTATCGGCTACCTGGCCCATGCTTTCAACCTGCGGCTTTCTTTTGTGACCTTTGCCGTTTCGGGTCTTATGCTTATTCCCATGTCACAACTTTTCTTCCGGTATCGCCGGGTGAGTGAGAGTAGCGAAGTGCGGTAGGCGTATTGCCGGTTCGTACGTTTTATGGCTGCTATCTTGTCTCAAGTAATCTTTACGGCTGCTTCATTCACAAATACGTTGGAAAATATAGCGCGGTAAACCGCAAGTCTTCGACGACATTGTTTACTGGTCTCTCAATACGTGGTCAAGTCGACCTCGTCCGTTTTATTGCAGTCCGATTCGCTTGCAGCCGGTTCCACGGTCTCAAGTGATCGATACCTGAAGTATTATTTTTTTGACCTAACCTGATTCATTCATGTTATAGCTCGTGCCATTCCGCCCTGTCTATAGTTCGTCGCTTTCATTATTTATTCCTCACCACATCGCTGAATACTCATTCTCTGAAGAAGGGGTCTGCGTTGAATTTTTTTGCCAGAATGAGATTACATTTTTTAACCGCGCTCATAGTATGCCTCGTTTCGTTTCAGGCTCTAGCGCAACAGACTGCGAAAATTACATCCTCGGGAACTGGATACCTTGAGTATCTCCCTCCGGATTACAATAAAAACTCAAATACATATCCGCTCGTTTTGTTCCTTCACGGAATTGGAGAACGAGGTACAACGTCGACGGATCCGGCTACCATCAAAAGCTCCCTTGACAAACTGACCAATGCGGGTATGCCGCGTTACATCAAGAACGGCGAAAAGTATCCGTTTATCGTTATTTCTCCACAACTGAAGAGTTCGTATGGCACGTGGCCCGCGAACTATGTGATGGAAGTACTCAACCATGTTCGTAAAGAGCTGCGTGTTGATCCTAATCGCATCTATATCACAGGTTTGAGTTTGGGAGGTTTTGGTACGTGGACGACCCTGGGTGCAAATCCCGGAGTGTTCGCGGCTGCCCTTCCCATTTGTTCTGGAGGAAATGCCATAGGTAAAGCATGTACGATTGCGTCGACCAATATTCCGATCTGGGCATTTCACGGAACTGCCGATAATGTAGTGTCACACACTGTGACAACGAATATGATCAACGCGATCAATGCGTGTAAACCAGCGCCTAATCCGCTTGCGAAGACAACCCTGTTTTCCGGAATGGGTCATAACGTCTGGGATAAGGTATATCGTGAAACGGATGCCCTCAATTGGTTGACCAGCTTCCGTCTCAACGGAGGAGGTTCTTCAACGCCTTCTAATCAGGCGCCTACTGTTAATGCAGGTAGCGACAAGACAATCACTCTCCCTACGAAGGAGGCTACTATTCAGGCTTCGGCCAGCGACCCTGATGGTTCTATTGCCTCGTGGAAATGGACAAAGATTTCAGGGGGTTCTGCCAGCATGAGTGGTGAAACGACGTCGAAGGTACGGGTCTACAACTTGTCGGAAGGGATATACACTTTCCGTGTTACCGTGACTGACAACAAAGGGGCTTCTGCTTCCGACGATGTCACGGTTACGGTAAAGTCAGGAACAAATCAAGCTCCCGTTGCAAACGCCGGGCCGGATAAGACTACATCATCGTCAACGATTGTGTTAACCGGGTCGGGGTCTGACAAAGATGGAAAGATCGTTTCCTATAAGTGGACGCAATATGGTGGTGCATCGACTACGATGACGAATGCGAATACACCGACGGTTACTATCCAGGGTCTGAGAGATGGTAACTACTTCTTCCGTCTCACGGTTACTGATGACAAAGGAGCAACAGCCTTTGACAACATGATGGTGGTGGTTAAGGGAAATACCGGAGGCAATACCGGTACAACTCCGCCGAAAGGAGATCCTAACGATTCGGTAATCCCGGATCCGGGGACTAACATTGCGCCGGTTGCGAACGCTGGCCCGGACGTGAGAACAAGTTCTTCGACGGTTGTGTTGCGTGGTTCAGGGTCGGATAAAGATGGATCGATCGTTTCCTACCGGTGGACGCAATACGGAGGAGCGGCGACACAAATGACGAACGCCAATACACCTAACGTTACGATTAGCGGTTTGCGTACCGGGAAGTACTATTTCCGTCTTACGGTTACCGATGATAAGGGAAAAACAGGATATGATAATGTCCTCGTTGTAATATCTGATTCCTATTCAGACATGGTTCCCCAACTTCCTCATCAAGCCAATATCCCGCCGAAGGCAGACGCAGGCCCCGACAAACGACTAGCTTCTGCAGTCGCCGCGCTTAAGCTGTACGGCTCGGGTCATGATGAAGACGGTACTATAGTTTCGTACAAATGGTCACAGTATGGTGGAAAGCCTTTGACTTTGTCTGGAGCCAATCAACCCGTCGTTACTGTGTCAGGACTTGAAGCCGGGAAGTATTACCTGCGTCTAACCGTTGAAGATAATGACGGTGCGGCAGATCATGACAACATGCTTATTGTGGTGAGTGAAGGATGATGTTGTGAAGAACAAGACAGATAGCCCGTTCGAAAGGACGGGCTATTTTTTTTAGAGAAGTAATGGGCTTTTCCTAAACCATCGATATCCATAGGGCTTGAGTTTTATCTCTCCTGATTCCAGTTGTTGATCGTCATATTCGCCGTCACTAAAGTATTCAATCATGTTTTCGTAAAGTTTCTCCGGCTTCACTATTACGGCTTCGTCGGTTAGATTGTGGATAGCGAGGGCGATGCCGTTTTTGTAGTGACTGGCCTGAATGAGAACACCGGGATGGTTACACTTGATCATTTCATAGTGACCATATCCAAACTCAATGCATTCTTTTCTGATGTTGATAAGGCGTTCAACCCAGTTGAGGAAGGACAGCGGGTCGCGAAGTTGTCCGTGAACGTTTACCTTTTCGAATCCGTATTCGCTATCGCGGATACAGGGGGGTACAATGTCTTGTGCGGCCGAGAAGCCGCCGTGGTTTTCGTTCGACCATTGCATCGTGGTTCGGACGCTGTTCCTTTCCTCCAATCCGAGGTTTTCACCCATGCCAAGTTCGTCGCCGTATAAGACAACTGGAGTTCCGGGCAAGGTGAAGAGGAGGCTCCAGGCCAACTCCATCATCTGGCGATTGTTCTTTAACATGGGGGCGAGTCTTCGACGTATGCCGCGTTGATATATGCGCATGCTTTTATCAGGAGCGAAGGCCGCGTACACTTCTTCTCGCTCGGCGTCGCTGAGGCGTTCGAGATCAAGCTCGTCGTGGTTGCGAAGAAAGATGCCCATCTGTTCTCTGACCGAAGTTTGTGGCAGATTGTTGAGCCCTGTTACAATAGGTTCTGCTTCGTTGCGTGCGAGCGCCAGGAATATGTGGTTTGTAAGGTAGAAGTTCAATAGCATGTGCACCCGATTGCCATTGCCGAAGAATTGTTTGTACTCATCCGGTTCGGTGTCGACTTCTGCAAGGAGGATGCTGTCTTTACGCTGTTCTTCTACGAAGGAGCGTATGCTTTCGAGGAATAGGAATGGATCCTCCTGAAATTTCTCGTTGCCTTTTTCTTTGACCATATGAGGAACCGCATCCATTCGAAACCCTGCAATACCCAGTCTTAGCCAGAAGTGAAGAATGAACTGTATTTCCCGGCGGACATCAGGATTGGCGATGTTAAGATCGGCCTGGTGGGGATAGAAGGTGTGGTAATAGTATTGGCCCGCGACATCATCGTATTCCCAGTTGTCACCTTGATGGCCGGGGAAGATTACGTCTTCATCGGGATTCTCCGGTTTCTCATCAAGCCAGATGTAGTACTTGCGATAGGGAGATGAGCGGTCTTTGCGCGCTTTCTGAAACCAGGGATGTTCAACAGACGTGTGGTTAAGGACGAGGTCGATGATTACACGGATACCACGCTCTTCCGCGGCGTCAAGAAATTCAACGAAATGTCCGAGGGTGCCGTACCTTGGGTCGACGTTCAGATAGTCGCTGATATCGTAGCCGTTGTCGCGGTTGGGTGTGGGAAAGAAGGGCTGTAGCCAAAGACAAGTAATACCAAGTCCTGCAAGATAGTCGAGTGATCGCGTAAGACCCTGGAAATCGCCGACCCCGTCAGCATTTCCGTCCATGAACGTCTGAACGTGGAGCGAATAGATGACTGCGTTTTTGTACCAGTATTTCGCCATAGAACGATTTGAAGCTTTCTTCTTTCCACAGTAAAATTTCACGCCCGCCGTTTGGTTGTTTGGATCAATCTTCTGACATCCGGGTCTGGCGAAACGGACGATCGACTGTCAAAACTTCATTTCCTGCGGGGTAAATACGACGATATGTCCCTAATATTTGATCGGCATACACTTTGCGAATTTCAGGGTGAATCGCGATTCAGCTATGTGCAACTTTAAATCAGAAAGGAGGGTTAGAGTATGAGAGAACTTGTTAAATCAAATGGTACAGTTTTTCCGAGTTTGCCCTCATTCTTTGATGATTTCTTCACAAAGGATTGGCTGACCTCGGGATGGAGTGATTGGCGTCTGCCGGGTGTTTCCAGGCCGGCGGTAAATGTTGTTGAGAATGACAAAGATTTTGTAATTGAAGTGGCGGCTCCGGGCATGAAGCGAGGCGACTTCAAGGTTGAGGTCGAAGATGACGTTCTTACAATTTCATCCGAGCATGAAAGCAAGAACGAGGAGCGCGACGGCCGTTACACACGCAGGGAGTTTAGCTATCACTCATTTCAGCGTAGCTTCCGCTTGCCGGAACATAGAGTGAAAGTTGACAAAATCTCGGCGCGGTACGACAACGGCATTCTCTACGTAACAGTGCCAAAGGCGGAAGACAAGAAGAGCAGACCGGTACGGCAAATCGCCGTTTCATAACGGCCGGTATAATAAGGTTTTTTAAGGCGGGAAAAACCCGCCTTTTTTATGCCGGTGCAGGTACATTTTTTTAGTGTTCAACTTTCAAAGATTGTGTTATGACGGACAGCAAGATTTTCAGGGGCCAACGCGATCGGAGCAGGATTGACATCAATGATCCGGTTGATGTTCGCTACATGCATCACCAGTTCCCGTGGTTGTCGTATGATCAGATTCGCGACGCGATTCGCAAGCATGGCCCCGATCGTGATGTAGTTCACGCGGTACTTGAACGTACTCCTTCAGCGAGCAGGAGCAAGAGACGAAGCGATGGTTAAGCATAATACCCGGATGTCAGACGGAACCTTTTGTATCTCATGAGTAAGCGCACGGTAACTCTTATTCCTGGCGACGGTATCGGTCCGGAGATTACGGATGCGGTTAAAAAGGTGTTCGGCGCGTTACAGGCGCCCATTGAGTGGGAAGAGGTTCCGGCTGGCATGACGGCAATGGAGGAGTATGGGGAACTATTGCCTAAAGCACTACTTGATTCAGTGGCTCGCAATCGTGTTGTGCTAAAGGGACCGATTACGACTCCAATTGGGGAAGGGTTTCGCAGCGTGAACATCGAGCTGCGCCAGCACTTTGATCTCTTCGCAAGCATTCGACCGTGCAAGAGCGTGGAGGCTATTCCTACGCCCTACCAAGATGTGGATCTCATCGTGATCCGGGAAAACACCGAGGGGCTGTACGCAGGGCTCGAATACTATGACGAGAGGCTGGGTATAATTGATACTATTGCACGTATTACGCACAAGGGATGTGAGCGCATCGTAAGAGCGGGCTTCGAGTATGCAAAACGCAACGGCCGTAAACGTGTGACCCTCGTTCATAAAGCGAACATTCTCAAACAAGCGGGCGCAGCCTTCCTGAGGGCAGGAAAAATGGTTGCACCTGAATATCCCGAGATTGAAATCGATGATTACATCATCGACAATATGTGTATGCAGCTGGTGACGCGACCGCAGCGTTTTGATGTTATCGTGACCACTAATCTTTTTGGTGACATTCTCTCCGACCTGGCGGCTGGATTGGTAGGAGGTCTTGGCGTTGCTGCGGGAGCGAACATCGGGACTCAAGTAGCCATGTTCGAGGCTGTCCACGGATCAGCACCGGATATTGCCGGTAAGAATATTGCCAATCCTACCGCCTTGTTAAAGTCAGGGGTAATGATGTTGACCCACCTCGGAGAGGCGCAGCTAGCACAGCGTCTTGAGGCCGCACTTGATCTTACTCTGCAGAATAAGGATGAGTGCACTCGTGATCTTGGCGGACTTTCCGGGACGGACGAATTTGCGGATCACATTATCCGCCATCTCGAACACGACGTGGAGCTTATTGACTCCTGATTGCGACGAACTCGACTTCGCTTTTTACGAATCCCTCCTCCTCAATTTGCGTCATTCTTCAGGCAACGTTTTTGTCGTAAACGCAATGCTATATCTTTATCAATCATTGGTAAGATTATGCGTTACGATAGACATCAATCACGACGAACCTTCATTAGCACATTGATTGCAGGAGCGTCAACTATGGGGACATTCTTGAGTAGTCCATCCTTTGCATCCACTTCCTCATCTGGTGGAGAGAGGAAGTTCGTTCCTGTTATGTTGACGCCTTTTACTGACAAACTCGAAATTGACTTTGACGGGCTTTCCCGCCTTATCGATTTCTATATCGCTCACGGGGCTAAGGGATTTTTCGCCAATTGCGCCAGCAGCGAGATGTATGCGCTTACAAACGACGAGCGACTGGCCTTGGTATCGCACGTGGTTCAGCGAATAGGAGGTAGGTATCCCATTGTGGCGACGGGCTCATTCGGCGATACAATCGAGGAGAAGGCCGACTTCACGAAACGGATGTATGATACCGGAGTAGATGCCGTTGTTTTTATCACCAGTCACTTTGCGGCGCGTGAAGAGAGTGATGACGTCTTGAAGTCAAATTTCGAGAAGTATCTGCACGCTACGGCGCCGATTCCATTGGGGACATACGAGTGCCCCTCACCTTACAAGAGGCTTTTATCGCCCGAACTACTTCAGCAACTCGTGGCCACCGGACGTCTGATCTATCACAAGGATACTGCGCTGGATCAGGAGAAGGTGGGAGCAAAACTGGAGGCGATCCGCGGCAGTAGGCTCGAGTTCTACGATGCCCATACACCTAATACGTTGTATTCTCTTCGCAAGGGTGCGCGCGGAATGTCGTGCATTGCTGGAAATTTTTATCCCGAAATATTCGCCTGGATGTGTCGCCATTTCTCGGATGAAGGTCGGGTGCAGGATGCCGAATGGCTTCAAACTGAACTTACCCGGGCTGATCGGATTATCTCGGGCGGATACTCACTCAGCGCCAAGTACTTTCTCAACAAACGAGGGTTGCGTCTGACGATTAACAGCCGGACAAAACGAATGCCGCTTACTTCCGAGCAATGTGCCGCCCTTGATCAATTGGCGGTGGATGTCTCAGGGTGGAGCGAGAGACTCGGAATTGGGTAACTAGTCCTCCCTGAATTTCAAGCCAGCATCGGCAAGCGCTTGTTTCAGAATGGGCATACTTGTTGGGCCCATTCCGTGCAAGTTCAGCACTTCTTCTTCTGAGAACCTGGCGAGTTCCTCCAGGGTGGATATTGAGGCGCTGGCTAAGGCCCGACGCGCCGGCGCCTTGAGCAAGGCAAGAAAACCCTCGGTAGGCTTTGCTTCGCTTTGGCAGACCGGACACGTCGGGCAGTCACTCGATTTGTAGTAGCGATGACCCTTACTACAGATACGAAGTTGCTTCTTTCTCATTGCGCTCACAATGATTCCGCGTATTTCTTGAAGTTGTTGAGGATGGATTGCCATCCATCGCGTTGCATTTCGATGGGGTTCATTTCTTCGGCTTCGAAGCGTTGAACGATATGTGTGGTGTCACCGTTGGAGTCAAAGCGAACGTCGACGGTGCGTCCGTCATCAAGGGTATAAGCAATGTGGCGGAGTTCGTCTACGGCTGTGTATTGGCCGGAAAAGTCGAATTGTACACTTCCGTCGCGCGCTGCCATCGTGGTCTTGAATCGTCCCGAAGGACGCAGGTCATTTTCCGCATAGGGTGCATGCCAGTCGTCGGAGGCGCTGCACCATTGGGTGATGTGTTTAGGTTCGATCCACGCGCTCCAGACTGTTTCTGCGGGGGCTTTTACTGAGGCTTCGATGGTAATACTCTCTCTTTTTGAAGTTTCCATGGGTTGTCTTTTAGTGTTGTATAAAGATAAAGTTCTTTTGTTGCGGAGGTTGTGCATTACGTTGTAATGAGCGGAAATACCTGCCGGATGTTCTTCCGGCGAAGCCACAATCCGCCCCACATTAGAATTGCGAGATAGACAGGAAAAAGCGTGTGGGAGAACAGCGGGTTGTCAAGTCTGACGTGGGTCGCGATTGCGCCGCCGAAGTATCCGGTAAGCAGGACAGCTCCCAGAACGCTGGTACGCGGAATGGCGTAGAGGGCGGTGGGGATGAGAGCCAGGACTCCCAGCAACACCAGGTGTTGTTCGCCATAGCCCAGCTCGACCGTTGCGTCGATAGCTTCCTGTGTTTTAAAGAACTTGAATACGGCATCCATTAGCATGAAGAGGATAGCCAGTCCGCTGAAGATCCTACCGATCCAGCGCGCAGGTTTTGTGATTTCTTGTTGCATTTCCTTGGTTTTTGTGAACAGTTCAAAGGTAGGGCTTTGGCGACTACGGGACCGTTTCTGACTGCGCCAACCTGACGGGCGAAATGCGACATTTTTATTGGGCGAGATAAAAAGCAGAAGGGCCTCGTCGAATGAGGCCCTCCTGCTATGTCACCCGGGTCTATGCCAGCCTACCGTGGCCGTATTTCCTTACGCATGAAGGAGACGTAAGCCAGAGCAAAACACACAAGAGTGGCTGCGATCAGACCGGTAACCTGAGGCCACACGAGCAGAAGGCTTTGCCCCAGTGGAAGAGGGCTGGGGATGGTTCCTACCATTTGAGTCATAGTAAGGGGGCCGAGGCTACGTACCGAGGGCATGAGCAGTGTTGTCGTTGCATCGCTGAAGAGCTGACTGGGGACTATACCGAGAAGTGTCTGGATGAACTGTTGGAATTGAAGGACTTCTTCAGGCCGGGCCATTGGCGATGGTGCTGACACGCGAGCGACTACGTTGACAAGCAACTGATAGAAAATGGTAAAGAACAGCCACACCGATATTCCCGAGAGCGCTGCTGTTGCCGGCTGCCTGAATCGTACGGAAAACAGAATCGAGAGGTTAAGCCAGAACGCAACGTAAACGATGCTCACACCGACGAAGCAAAGGATACGCATAAATTCTTCGACGGTAGGAAGAATACCAATGCGTATCAACCCGATTCCCATTACCATCAGGCTAAGCGCCAGGAACATGACGCTGACGACAATGAGCGCCGCGAGCGCTTTCGCATTGATAATATAATCCCGGTGTACGGGCTGCGCCATCAGGCGACTGAGGGTTCCGCGGTTCTGCTCGGAGTTGATCGCGTCGAACCCTAGCGCTATCCCTAACAGTGGACCGAGAAAGCTGATGAATACGGTGAAGGAGGGTAGTGTTCCATCGGTCATTGTGAAAAGTTTCAGGAAAAGGAACGCGCCTTCCGCTTCATCCTTACTTCCGCCGGCAGTCATATTTGTCACGGCCGTGTATAATGATCCAAGACAAGTCAGGCCGAGCAGGGCGATCATGACATTAAAACGCCAGCTCCGCACGTGGTCGGCTATTTCTTTGTTGACAATGGCAAAGAACGGACTTTGAGTCATAAGCCGGGGCTTGCGTTCTTTGGCTGTTGAGGCCACGCGCTCCCTGGTGCGTGGCTGCTCCACGAGAAGTTCTTCATGCATAGCTTTCAACTTTTTCTCTAAAGTAGTGGTCATAGATATCATCCAGACCGTACTCCTTTTTCAGAAGGTAAGTCAAGTCGGCACCGCTCTCTACAATGGCGCGGGCTATCTCAGCGGAAGCATCCCGTGCGCTACCAACGTCGAGCTTATTTCCGTCAGCGGTTACGCGCAGTACCCCGTCGATTTGATAGAGGGAGTTTACCAGCTTATCAGCGGTGTCCCTTGAGCTTACTCGGGCTTCTATTACAAAGGGTTCGTTGGAGAACAGAGTTTGCGAAAGAGTCTCAATATTGCCGTGAGCGAGCAGTTTCCCACTGACGAAGAGGCCCACACGGTCGCATATTTCCTGAACCTGGTGAAGATGATGTGAAGAGAGCAACACCGTCAACCCTTCTTCCCGGCTGAGGGAATGGATCAATTTCAAGAGGTCCTGTACCCCTCGCGGGTCGATACCCAGCGTCGGCTCATCGAGTATGATCACTTCCGGATCTTTAATAAGGACGTCGGCAAGCCCAAGCCGTTGGCGCATACCTCTGGAGTATTTACCGGCTTTCTTAGTTGCCGCTTCCCATAACCCAACGCGTTTCAGGACCCCTTCAGCTTTGAGTCGCGCCTCCTCGCGTGAGAAGCCGTTAAGACAAGCGGTGTAGACCAGATTTTCGAGTCCCGTGTAATCCTCATAGAATCCCACGTCTTCCGGTAAATAGCCAGTCCGTTGCTTAACGGCAATAGGTTCACGCGTAGAGTTGAATCCGCATACGCTTACCCTTCCCGATGTGGGTTCCGTGAGCCCAAGCATCATCAGGATGGTGGTTGACTTACCAGCGCCGTTTGGGCCAAGAAGTCCGAAAATCTCGCCACGGTTGATAGTCAGGTTGAGATTGTCGACCGCTGTATAGCCGGGATAGCGCTTGGTCAGGTTAACTAACTCAATAATAGGATCGCTCACGACTCACCTCCTTCCGTATCTGCGGAACAGATAGAACACCCCGGAGGTAGCCCCTCCGATAATCATGACCCCAATCCAACCGTAGATCATGGGCGTCTTGACCGATACGCGGAAGCTGGCTTTTGAAGAAGTTTCGGGCACGCGGGCTTCCAGTGTAGTTACGTAATCGCCGGCGATTGCTTCTTTATACGCTTTGATCGTTGCGAAAACTTCGGCTGATTCACCCGGGGCGATAGATTCGATTTCCTTCGGTTCAAATACAACATCCCAGTTGACGGGGGCCGAGTAGCTCATCTTAACGTTGCGCAAATCGGCCGAGCCGGTATTCTTTACCAACAGCGGTACGCGCCGCTCATCGCCTGCCGTGATCTTTGTGCTTAATAGACCAGTAGGCGTTGTCAGTTCAAGGCTGTAAGATCCGGTGATCACTACTTCGAGTTCCTGGGTGGCCGAAGTTCCGCTGCTGGTTGCCGTTACCGGGATTTTATATGAACCGGCTGCGATAGCTTCAGGAGCCTTTACCTCGATGGAGACGTTCTCCGACTGATTGGGCTCAATCTGTACGGAAGACACCTGCTTTCCACCGGTGCGGAAAGTAACCATCCAACCGCGGGGCGCCGTGGTCCGCAAGGAGTAAAGTTGTTTCTCTCCTGTGCGGTTTTTCAGTTCCCCGTTGAACGTGAAGTTCGAGGTTGCGTTTCCTTCGAGGTTCGCCTGTTTGACCACGAATTCGGTTTTGAAGGTCCCTTCTTCACTTACGGTAACCGTGAGAGGTAGCGAGGCAAGGGAGGGAGCCAATACGTTGAACCGATAGGTTCCCTTCTTGATTTTGAGAGGTACTTCTACGCGAAGGGTGAAGTCTTTCTTTTCGTCGGGTAAAACCGCAAGCTCACTGACGGACCATCCTCCGGATTTGAGACTGTACTCCCAGTCTTTCGGAAGTCCGGAAACGCGCAGATCTACCTTTTGGGTAGTCGACGTATTGTTGATTACCTCGATTTTGTAGTCGATCGACTGACCCGGTGGAACAGCGATCTTTGTGTAGGGTGTGTAAAGAACAACGCCGGGGTCATTTGCTGTAGCCGGCGTAAAAATGAGTACTATCCCCGCCAGGGATAATAGCATCCGATAAAGCACAGTACACATAGACATATAAAATTAGAAGACATAATTTCGTATGACTGATTGTACAAACTCAAAAATAAGAACGGCGGAAAAAAAGGCAAATCCTGATCGGTTAAACCGATACCGGAGAAAAAAGTTTCAGGTAGAACTAACCCGGGTTAGTCTTTTTTAGGGATGTCCTGACAGGCTCCTTCATAACGGACAAACAAATGGATCCACAGGGCCTTCGATAGTCGGAGGGTGAAGGGCAGGAGTCCGACCACAACGACGACGAAGGCGACAACCATCCATCCCACGGTTATCTGTTCACCGGCGTAAAAGAGCGTGAGCCCAAAAATCAAAAGCAGCACTCCATTGATCGCATAACTGAAGTAGGCCGATCCCAGAAAAAATCCCGGCTCGAGAAGAAACGGCTGCCCGCAACACGGACAATTGCGATGAGTCGTCAGAAACCTCGTACTATATGTTGCATAGGGGTACAAGCGACCCTCCCTGCAGCGGGGACATCGCATAGAAAATATCGACTGCGCTAATGACGGCCTCATGTGCATAGAATATGATTTGATGCACGGCTACCAAAAAGGTGCCTGCCTCAGATCCGTCGGGCGAGGAGTAAGCGGTCTAAGAGCAGGAGCATTAGCAGAAAGATGAACGTGTTGTTACCGAAAAATACCGCAATAACCAGAACGACCATGAGTGCCTCGACGATGAGCTTTACAGTACCTGCTGACCAGCGAGTGTGATACCCCTGGCGAATGGAGCGGATAATACCGAACAGGCCGTAGAGAAAGAATCCGATAAGCCAGATAAAGATACTTCCGGTGAGACCGGCCATCTCAAGGAGAAGGCCGCCGATAATAAGCACATGCGGAATCCATTCGGTTATGCTTCCAAAGGAATGCGACTTAGTTTGTCCAGACATGATGTAAAGATACTGATTGCGGGGAAAAGCGACCGAAACAGCACGAATACATATGAAACCGGTTATTGCTATCTTTGCCGATCATATTGAAAGACGTATAATGAACTACTGGCTTGTTAAATCCGAACCGTTCAAGTACAGTTGGGATCAATTTGTGAAGGATAAGAAAACCTTCTGGGATGGTGTCCGCAATTACACGGCGAGGAACAATCTGAAAGCGATGAAGAAGGGCGACCTGGCATTTTTCTACCATAGCAATGAAGGATTGGCTATCGTTGGAATTGCCGAGGTGGTAAAGGAAGCCTATCAGGACCCGACAACGCTTGATCCGGCATGGGTGGCTGTTGATCTAAAGCCGGTTAAGGCTTTTCCACGACCTGTGACGCTCGCGGAGATCAAAGCGGAGAAGTCGCTGCAGGACATGGATCTGGTAAGGCTATCACGGTTGTCGGTGGGAACAGTCACGGAGAAAGAATTCAGGAAAATTCTCAAGATGGCTGGGATAGAGCTTTGATCAATAGAAGTGGCACAAAAATTATAGTTGTTTGAGACAAGGTCATCATTAATCACAAGGATATGTCAAAAGGCAATATGATTTTACTGGGAGCTGTTGGCGGTGCGATTCTCGGAGCTCTTTTAGCGAACTATCTCATGACGGAGCGCGGACGACAACTGCTGGATTCGGCCCGGCATTCTCTTAACGATCTTTCGGGTCAAGCTTCTCATTTCGTCAAGAATAACCTTTCGGAGATTATCCGGGAGACAACCGCCAGTCTCGGCCCGGTAGTCAAGGAAAAGTTTGCTCAGCAGGTTTCGAAGACCGGAGACCAGACGCCGTCGCAGCACTGATTCAACGACGTTATCATTCTTAAGGGGCCAGACGCCCCTTTTTTCGTGGTCGATCGAGTGAGGTCGAAGTTAAGTGTGGTTGTCGGGAAAGTAGATGTGGAACGTTGCGCCCATTCCTGCGACCGATTCAGCGACAATAGCTCCGTTGTGGTTCTCGGCAATTTTCTTGCAGATAGCCAGTCCGATACCTGTTCCTTCATAGGCCGATTTGACATGGAGACGCTGAAAGATGTCAAAGATCTGCCCTGCGTACTTTTGATGAAATCCGATACCGTTGTCGGAGAGGGAGATCCGATGGTAGGTTTGATGAGCAGGTAGTTCGGGATGCTTTGAAACTTCGTCCGTGGAGGGCCGGGCATACTGAATTTTGATGCGCGGTATTTCTCCCTCCTTGGTGAATTTTAATGCATTTGAAATCAGGTTCGCGAAGAGCTGACTGATTTGGCCTTTCGAGGCAAAGATGGAGGGCAGGGCGTCGGTTTCAAGAATGGCTTGTCGCTCTTGCAGTTTAAGTTCAAAGTCTTCGAGTACTTCTTCCAGTACCTGGTTCAGATCGACCTCTTCTTCTGGATGTTTCTGGCGGGTGACCTGGGAATACGTGAGCACGTCACGGATCAGTGTAAGCATACGGGCCGAGGCGTTTTCGATTTTCCTGAGAAGCGCCTGTGCCGGAGGGTCGGCATTCGGCAGAATGGACTGCAACATCTCGATGAACGTTCGGATCTTCCGCGCCGGCTCCTGCAAGTCGTGTGAAGCGATATAGGCGAACTGAGCGAGTTCTTCGTTCGATTGCTCAAGGGTTCGATTTAACTCAGCGAGTTCGCGTGTTCGCTCTTTGACAAGCTCTTCGACTTTGTGACGGGCAGTCACCTCGGCTGTAACGTCGGTAGCTACAGCAATAATGCCTGTGACAGCGCCTTCGACATTTCTGTACGGTTCATACACGAAGTTGATATAGCGGGTGTCTTCCTTGCTCCCGTCTCTTATCATTTTGAAAGGCAATGCTTCAGCGCTGTAGCTTTCTCCTGTTTCGTACACCTGGCGTAAGAGTGTTTGATAGCCCTGGGGCAATGCTTCGGGTAGCCCTTCGAAAATGGGTTTGCCAATGACCTGCTTCGCTGACTTTCCCCAGAGTTGCATAATTCTTTCGTTTGCAATTTCGACAACGAACTCGGGGCCACGGAGAATCGCCATGGCTACCGGGGCCTTTCGCACAAGGTTCTTCAAAATGGATTCGTTGTA
>Ga0079224_100004476_pt1 | contig 18091 bp, 15 predicted proteins | sample Stecom2015_FD_80414 | JGI IMG/M metagenome (GOLD analysis project Ga0079224, IMG submission 80414) | Agricultural soil microbial communities from Utah to study Nitrogen management - Steer compost 2015 | ecosystem: Environmental > Terrestrial > Soil > Agricultural land | place: USA: Utah...
AATTTACTGGATCAATTGCGTAAATGGGCACAAGGTTGCGCCTTGATTGGTTTTTGTCCGAAGAAAACCCAAGCACAAATACTTTCTACCGGTGAAAAATTCAGCACCTTGTTAATGGCAAGCTTATTGCGAACAAAAACCTCGGTTACCGTGTTAGATCCAAGATTGTTTATTTATGTTGAAGAGGATGTAGATGATCCAATTGCTGATACTGAACACAGCCAACAAGCTTTTAAGTCAAATTATCCTGCTTTAACTCAAATTTCGGTGATGCCTGGATTTTATGGCGTTAACGCTGTTGGCGATCTAATTACCCTAGGTCGCAATGGTTCAGATTACTCGGCAGCCATATTAGCGGTTTGCGTTGCTGCCAAGACCTGTGAGATTTGGACCGATGTGGATGGTATTTATAGTGTCGATCCAAGGCTGGTGGACAAGGCGAGATTAATTAAGCAAATGTCTTACCAGGAAGCCATGGAATTATCATACTTTGGTGCCAAAGTATTGCATCCCAAAACCATTACACCACTGGCTAAATATCACATTGAATGTGTAATAAAAAACACCCATAAGCCCAATCAACCAGGCACAGTTATATCGGCAAAAACTGCCGAAAAAGGAACCGTCAAAGCCATATCAAACTTATCTGATGTGGCGATGATTAATGTCTCAGGCCCCGGTATGAAAGGCATGGTGGGTATGGCGGCGCGGGTATTTGCCAGCATGAGTGAAGCCAGGATTTCAGTGATCTTAATCAGTCAATCATCGTCTGAATACAGCATCAGTTTTTGTGTGCCCGGCGAAGAAGCAGTGCGCGCCACCAAGCAATTAAACCAAGCCTTTAAACTGGAGTTGAAAAGTGGTCTGCTGGAGGCCATCCAATGCCGTGAGAAACTAGCCATCATCACCTTAATCGGTGATCGCATGCACCAACAAAAAGGCACGGCCAGTCGTTTTTTTAGTGCCCTATCACACGCCAGGGTTAACATTATTGCCATCGCTCAAGATTCATCTGAACGGAGTATTTCTGCGGTAGTCAGAGCCAAAAGGGTTGATGAAGCGGTGGTTGTTTGTCATCAGCAATTATTTCTGAAAAAGCCGCGTATTGATGCGGGTCTGATCGGATGTGGTACGGTTGGGCGGGAACTGATTCAACAAATCAGTAAACAGCAAGACTGGCTTAAACAGAAAAATATTGAGTTGAATTTGGTTGGTATAGCCAACAGCAAACAGTGTTTATTGGTTGCAGGTGGTGTTGACTTACACGATTGGCAAAATCAATTAGCCAATTGTGATGAAAGTTTGTCATTAGAGCGGTTAAAAAAGTTTGTCAGATCCGCGCATTTAACCAATCCGGTTATTATTGATTGTACCAGTAACCAAGCCATCGCGATGAACTACCTGGATTATCTGGAGGCTAACTTTCATGTGGTCACGGCCAATAAAAAGGCCAATACTGAAAGCTTAGCGTATTACCGTAAAATGCAACAGATGGCGGCCAAACGGCAGCGTCGATATCTGTATGAAACCAATGTTGGCGCCGGTTTGCCGGTGATAGATAATTTACAAAGTCTGCTGCGTGCCGGTGATGAGCTGGTGCAATTTGAAGGCATTCTATCCGGTTCCTTGTCCTATATTTTTGGTGAAATACACAACGGACTGAGTTTATCTGAAGCCACGGAAAAGGCCCGTAAACTAGGATACACCGAGCCTAACCCAGCCGAAGATTTGAATGGTATGGATGTGGCCAGAAAGGTATTAGTCATTGCCCGTGAAGTAGGCTTAGCTTTGGAGTTGGCTGACGTTGAATTACAAGCAGTGGTGCCTGAGGCTTTGGCCAACCTAACTGACGGTGATGCGTTTATGCGCCAGTTACCAAGCTATGATACCGAATTTCAACAGTTAATTGATGACGCTGAAAATAACCAAAAAAAACTGCGTTATGTGGCGCAGATTAAAAATAAAAAATGTGTCGTGCGTATTATGGCGGTTGATCAATCGCATCCGTTGTATGAAATTGAAGCGGGGGAAAATGCCTTGGCCATCAACACCCACTATTACCAACCCAAACCATTCATTATTCGCGGCTATGGCGCTGGTGCCGCGGTGACAGCGGCCGGATTGTTCGGTGATTTATTGCGCACCTTATCGTGGGAACAGGAGCACTGATATGTCTGAAGCTGTGAGCGAGTATCAAAATGTTCGGGTGTTTGCACCGGTATCCATTGGCAATGTCAGTGTTGGCTTTGACTCTTTGGGCCTGGCCCTAAGACCCATCGATGGTCAACTGTTGGGTGATGTGGTTGCCATAGAGCCGGCGATTAAAAACAGCTTTGAACTCAAAGGTGATTTTGCTGACCGTTTACCTGCTGATAAAGAATCCAATATTGTTTGGTCGGTATTACAGACTTTTGAAGCGGCGTTACTAAAACGGCAAATTCAAGTGGTTGCCGTTAAAATCACGTTACATAAAAATATTCCGGTTTGTAGCGGTCTGGGTTCCAGTGCATGTTCGGTGGTGGCTGCATTTGCCGCGCTAAATTATTTTTACCAGCAACCGTTTAACGATCAGCAACTGCTGTTGCTGATGGGACAAGCCGAGGCCGAGATCAGTGGTTCCGTGCACTATGACAACGTCGCACCTTGTTTCCTGGGTGGTATGCAGTTGATGTTGCATAACCAAGCTCAAGTGGCGCTTTCTTTGCCTTTATTTGAGGCGGTTTATTGGGTTTTAGCGTATCCGGATGTGGTTGTCAGTACCCATGCGGCACGGGCATTGTTGCCACCAAATTATGAGCGTTCCACTTTGATTCGATTTGGCCAAAACTTGGCTGGCTTTGTGGCTGCCTGTTACCAACAAGATCAAGCGTTGGCTTTTGCTTTGTTAAAGGATGAGGTTGCAGAACCCTATCGCGCTAAACTATTACCAAATTTTGAGCAAACCAAGGCACAGTTATTGAACATGGGCTCTCTGTCAGTGGGTATATCCGGCTCCGGCCCAACCTTGTTTTCGGCCTGTGCTGATCTACAAACGGCCCAAGACCAAGCCAGCTGGTTGGCAGAAAATTATTTACAAACTGAGCATGGTTTTGTGACCATATGCCAAGCTGACTCTGTAGGAACTCGACTTATAAAAACAGACCGCAAGAACAAGGATACTGCATGAAACTTAATAACCTCAAAGATGCGCAACAAACTGTTGATTTTGCCACCGCGGTGAAAACCGGCTTAGGCAATAGCCAAGGTTTATTTTTTCCCGCAGAAATCCCAAAGATTCAGGATATTGATGGTTTGTTGTCCAAGCCCACAGCAGAACGAAATTTCATTATTTTACGAAACTTTGTCCATGAAAATATCGATGATGATGCGCTAAAAAGCATTATTGCTAAAACCTTTGCCTTTGCATCACCTTTAAAGCCTATTCATGACCAAACTTATTGTCTGGAATTATTTCATGGCCCGACTTTGGCGTTCAAAGATTTTGGTGCCCGTTTTATGGCCAATTGCTTACAACATTTCGCTCAACAGAGTACGGCTGTTAATGAGAAAATAACCATCCTCACGGCCACTTCCGGTGATACCGGTGCGGCTGTGGCCCATGCCTTTCATGGTTTGGATAACATTGAAGTGGTTATCTTGTTTCCACAAGGTAAAATCAGCGAACTACAACAAAAAATGTTCACCACCTTATCGGGTAACATCCGCACGGTGGCTGTAGAAGGGGCTTTTGATGATTGTCAAAAGTTAGTTAAACAATGTTTTGACGACCCTCAATTAGTCAAAGCGGTGGGTTTGAATTCAGCCAACTCAATCAATGTCAGCCGGTTATTTGCGCAGGTTTGTTATTACTTTGATGCCTTGGCTCAACTACCCAAGTCGATGCGAGAAAAAACCGTACTGGCAGTCCCAAGCGGTAATTTTGGTAACCTGTGTGCCGGTATAATAGCCAAAACCATGGGCTTGCCCATTAAACGTTTTATTGCCTCAACCAATCGTAATGATACCGTGCCACGTTACCTTAAAGAGGGTGTCTGGGCACCGAATGACACGGTTGAAACCTTATCCAATGCCATGGATGTCAGCAAACCTAACAACTGGCCACGAATTGAATACCTGATTGAATCCGGCCAATTTGATCGCGCTTTACTGATCGGCCTGGCTGTTGATGAAACGAGCACTGCCCAAAGCCTCAAACAGTTACAGCAACTCGGTTACGTCAGTGAGCCCCATGCAGCAGTGGCCTATCAAGGCCTGGTTCATGACTTAGCAGAAGATGAAGTCGGTATTTTCCTCGGCACTGCCCATCCAGCCAAGTTCAAAAGTTCGGTTGAAGCCATATTAAATATTGAATTATCTTTGCCGGCTGCCATCGCTGAATGTGCTGATAAAGCTGATTTATCTAGTTGTATTAAAGCGGACTTCAATGCCTTAAAGAAATTTCTATTGTCATAATTATTTGTAGCCTGAAGGGTGATTGAATAACACTGTCGGCAATAGCCGGCGTTTGGTATCGGTTACCCATCAGGCTGCATTCAAACTAGTGTATCAGGCCTTCCATTTGCATGGCTTTAACGACCGCTGGGCGTTTAGCGACTCGGCCCATATAATCCGTGAGGGTCGGCCACTTGCTCATATCGACTTTGTGAAAGCGGGCCCAGCCTAAGACCGTAAACAGGTAGGCATCCGCAATGCTGAATTGCTCACCCAGCAAATACGGCTTGTCGTCGATCTGCTCGACCAAAATATCACAGCGCTTGCCAAAAGTGGCAATTTGAGAATTCTTCCACTCCGGAGTAATGCTCGGATTAAAAAGTGCGCCCAGTGTTTTGTGAACCTCTGTTGCGATAAAACTGAGCCATTCCATCAACCGATAACGCGCTATGCTGCCAAACTTTGGGGCTAATTGAGAATTTGGGTTCTCATCGGCGATATATTGCAACAATACCGCGACTTCAGTCAGAATGTCGCCGTTATCGAGTCTAAGGGCTGGTACATAGCCTTTGGGGTTGACCTTGGTGAAGTCTCCACCATCTTCGGTCTGCTTGCTGGCGAGGTCTACTTTCTCCAGTTCAAAGTTAAGACCCACTTCGCGTAGCGCGATGTGAGGAGCCAGCGAACAGGCGCCGGGGGTATAATATAGCTTCATATGAGTCTCCATTGCTCGGGGTTATGGTTAACGTACAATCCCGCGTCAATCGTTTAACGGTTAAGCAAAATGTGGTGTCGGAAAAGACTAATAATTTTATCACTTTCTAAGTTAAATAGATGTTAAAAATCAGTTTCTGCCGTTGTTCTTGAAATGAAATAAGATGAATAATCTAGGATACCCAATAGAATTTCGCAGTTGGTGTTTATGTTGGCTTTTATTAATTCCATAGGCTCAGTAGGTTCAGCTTGGCAAATGCCCGGTCTTCATGCAAATAAGCGTTTCTTTATCGATAAAAGAGTGGCGACTGCTTACATGTGGAAAGTGGCTGTTCTGGTTTTTTTGTGAGTCATGAGTGCCCATAAAAGGATAGCCTGGTGGCCACCCTTTTTCACGGTACAAAATAATCAGGTCTTTTTATATGTATCCAGGTCGATGCCTGAGCGGCCCGGAGCCAGAATATTGTTCGGGTCCAGTGCGCGTTTAATGGCATGTTCCACATCGCGTTTGACCGGGCCGTAGCTCTGTGCGACGCGCTCCTGGAAGCGTGTATTCACACGATACACTGCGTAGCCTTCCTTTTCGAATTCATCCAGCAGTTCGTTGAAGCAGGCATCGGCACGCTTGGTTTCCTCGGGGTTGTTGCGGTCGTAGAGAACATCGATGACGTGGTGCATGTCACGTGGTGCGACGATAAACTCACCGACATAATCCAGGCCATGCTTATGCAGTATGCGTTTGGCCAGTGCCGCTTGTTTTTTGCACTCGCTACCACGGGCTTCGCTGACTGGTGCGAACCACATGGAGCCACCGCCACCGCGCCAGTTGTAGAGACCGAATTCTTGCAGGTTGGGGATACCGGACATGAGTTCGGCGCGGTATTTGAAAGGCTGGGTATCGCCGGCCTCTTCCTGGGTGACAATGCGGCCCTTGCCGTGCTTTTTGAACACATCAGAGACGATTTTCCAGTTCACATCAACCTGTTCTTGAGTACCGTACAGTGCAGCATAGAGGTTCCAGGCGCCCATGCCGGTATCTTTCTGTATTTTTTTCAGGATAGTATCGGGAGTGTGGCCGGGCTCGCTGGTATAGCTAGAGCGGCGCACATTGCCACTACCTGCTTCCCACAGAATGTTGGCGATGACCACTGAGTTGGGGATGGTGCCGGACATACGTAGTGGACGTAACAAATCAACAATCTCAACGATGTCTTCCTCGTTCTCGAAGATAACTTCAAATGGCTTAATCACCGGTGGCTTAGGCATCAGCCAGAAGCCCATCTTGGTGGTAATACCATAGTTGGCTTGAGTAAACATACCATCCAACGTTGGACCATATCCCCACTTAAAAATTTGCCAAGTATTGCTGCCTTTAACACCACCCATGCCGGTACGATAGACATCACCATTAGCCATCACCACTTCCATACCGCATTGCATCATAAAATGCTCGCCATAAGGTGTGTAACCGACCCCGCGGTCCATGGTGTTGCCTACCGGTCCGGCGATGGCTGAGGGCGCGGAGAACGACAGCATTAACGGCAAATCATGTTTCTGGATATAGTCATATAATTGCCCATAGGTGACACCGGGTTCAACCAATACAGTACACATGACCGGATCGATATTGATGATTTTGTTCATCTTCTTAAGATCAAGGATGACCTGGCCACGGGCCACCGGTGCGGCGGTGCCATAGCCGAAGTTACGACCGGTGGAGATGGTCCAAATCGGGATATGATGTTCATTACAGATCTTGACCACGCCTTGAACCTGTTCGACGGTGGTTGCGGTCAATGCGGCAGAGGGCGCGTGAGCAGCGTTCTCAACTGACATCATGATTTTGTTGTAAGGTATCAGCTGGTCAGCTTGGAGCAATACGTTTTCTTCACCCAGTAAGGTTCGGAATTTCTCGACTGCCTTGTTAAATTCTTTCTGGACCACCCCTTTGGGCAGTACTGCGCTATTTTGTTCAGACATAAATCAGACTCCTTCAGACTTCGATCGAAAATGAAACGAAACTGCCGGTAATCGGCGTGCTCGCAGTGGTTGTAAGTGGGGCATCCATCAGCGGATGGGTGCCCAGTGAAGCCAGCAGAAAACCAATACTGGTTGCCCACTGTGTGGACTGATTGCCGGTAGGCCCTAACCCGTCTAACTGACGTGCTGGCATGGTATTGTTATGGTGCTCTTCGTGCAAACTGAAACCAGCACCACAGGCTTGTAGTTGGCGGCTGAGTTGACGAGTGCAGCCATCGGCACTATCGGTAGTGATTAGATGGTGGCGGCTGAACCCGGTTTCGGCGGTGTGCTGGCCAAGCCATTGAACACGGGCGCCCGCACTACCTGCCATAGCCATGATAAGGGTTGCTGAGGTGTCATCCAGAAGGCCGATGATTCGCATCGCCTTACTGTTACGCATCTGACGTTCGAAATCCAGCATGAAGGCCAGGTCGCTGCTGACCCTCTGTACCTGCAAGCGTGAGTTACCCGTATTGGCACCATGTAAGAAAGCGGATTCTATCGCAGTGCCGTTGGTCAGCACCATCACTGGCAGACTGTTATGGGTGCCATTTGCTGTGCTAGACAGCGCGCGAAATGGAATTCCCATCGCTAAGCCGGCAGCACCACTCAGTACCAAACTTTTAAGTACGAAACGACGATTTACACTCATAATGGGCTCCTCATGGCTGAACTACCGGTGCGGGTAGGCTCGCTAGGTATTCAGTTACTTGTGCGATGGATTTATCGTCAACAAAAGAAGCCGGAAAGGATGGCATGGCATTAAAACCGTTGCGAACGATGAATTTAATATAGGCTTCGGGCAGGCCGCGTCCTTCAATTGCTGTACCGACACCGACCTCGGGGGCGTGGCAATGCACGCAGACTTTTTCATACAGATTCTTGCCGCTACCCCATTGGCTGTCATCCTGCGCTTGGGCCGATGTGACGAGTAGGGTAAGGGGCAAGATACTTGCCAACAGAATGCTTTTTGCAACCTTGCTGCTCAAGGAAATAAACATATTTTGATTCTCCATAGAAAGTGGACCAGCGTATTAAAATTATAGGTAATTATAGAAAGTATAGCAAGCAGATCATGGTCTTCCTACCGCAGAAGATTATCGTGGAAATTACGAGCTTAAATAGGGCATAAAAAGTTGAAAAAAGAGTTCTAATGATAGTGGTAAAGCTTTTTAGCTTTTCATATTAATGGGTCTTCTTCGGGAAAACGAGAATCAGAGCTTGTGTCCATATTGGGGTCGTCAATGAATACAACAGTTGTGATTATGCCGCTATTGTAAAGTGCCTTTATGTTACTATATATAGTGTTGAGCTGTTTTTTTCCGTTTTAACTTTTCGCAACAATGTGTGTATTTGTTGCGAAAGACTACTCGGGTATTAACCCTATTCAAGATAAAAAGTGAGATCTAATCCATGAACAAATGCTATCAAGATTTGCATCTGCAATTACTGGCGGGAGAATGGCGCGAAGGCAGCGGCGAACAATCCCGGCCTGTTATCAATCCATACTCTGGTGAGACACTGTTGTCCATTCGTTCGGCCACCGCCGACGATTTAGATGTGGCTTATCAAAAAGCCGTAACGGCGCAAGTGGCTTGGGCAGACACGCCACCGGCGGAGCGGACAGCACTGTTGCTTAAAGTCGTATCGATCTTCGATAAACGTAAAGAAGAAATCATTGATTGGCTGATTCGTGAGTCCGGCAGCACACGATTGAAAGCCAGCATCGAATGGGGCAGCGCCCGTGGCATCACTCTGGAAGCAGCCAGTATGCCAACCAGGGCACAGGGTGCCACCATGAGCAGTGATGTTCCGGGGAAGGATAACTTTGTGTATCGCCGACCGTTAGGCGTGGTGGGCGTTATCAGTCCCTGGAACTTCCCACTGCACCTCTCACAACGTTCGGTGGCACCGGCGATTGCCCTGGGTAATGCGGTGGTGATTAAACCGGCCAGTGATACGCCGATTACCGGCGGCTTGTTGTTAGCTCGCATTTTTGAGGAAGCCGGACTGCCGGCAGGTGTGCTAAGTGTGGTAATTGGCCCGGGATCTGTCATCGGTGATGATTTTGTAGCACACTCCGTTCCTTCGATGATTTCATTTACCGGATCCACGCCGGTTGGTAAGAACATCGGAAGAATCGCTACCAGTGGCAAGTACCTCAAAAAGGTTGCCTTGGAGTTGGGTGGCAACAGTCCGTTTGTGGTGCTTGATGATGCCGATGTTGAGCAGGCTGTGAAAGCGGCGGTGTTTGGTAAGTTTTTGCATCAGGGTCAGATTTGTATGGCCATTAATCGGATTATTGTTGATGCAACAATTTATGAGCGTTTTGTCGAACAATTTGTGGCCCATGTTAGCAAGCTGAAGATCGGTGATCCCTCAATGATGGAAACCGCTATCGGTCCAATCATCAATAAAGGCCAGCTCGAAGGCCTGCAGAAAAAAATTGCCCAAGCCAAAGCACAGGGTGCTAAAGTGTTATTGGAAGGTAAGATTAATGGACAGATGGTGCCGCCACATGTGTTTGGCGAGGTCACGGCTGATATGGAAATTAGCCGTGAGGAAATCTTCGGCCCACTGGTGGGTATTCAAAAAGCCCGCAATGAAAAGCACGCTCTGGAGCTGGCTAATGATACAGAATTTGGGCTATCCAGCGCGGTGTTCTCCGGTGACCTGGACAGAGGCCTGCGATTTGCTCGTAACATTAAAGCCGGTATGACACACGTGAATGATATGCCGGTGAATGATGAAGCGCACTTGCCGTTTGGCGGTGAGAAAAACTCAGGGCTGGGGCGCTTCAACGGCGATTGGGCCATTGAAGAGTTTTCTACCGTGCAGTGGGTGAGTGTCCAGCGGACACCAAGACAGTATCCGTTCTGATTATGTTCATGAATAAAAATCGCCCGAGTTTCGAGTGGAAATGTCGGGGTTAATCAATTAAAGAGGTTATATTAATGAAAATTAAAGCAGCAGTCACCCATAGTAAGGGTAAAGCGTTTAAACTGGAATCTGTGCAGCTTGCAGAACCTGAGTTTGACGAAATTCGGGTCCGGATTGTGGCGACCGGCGTCTGCCATACGGATGTTGTCGCGCGGGACTTGGGCATAGCCCCCTTCCCAATTGTGTTGGGTCATGAGGGCTCCGGCGTTGTCGATGCTGTTGGTGCGGGCGTGACTGATTTAAAAGCCGGCGATCATGTGGTGTTATCGTTTGCCCATTGTGGTAATTGTGGGCATTGTCTGACCGGCCATCCCACGGTTTGTGATACCTTTAATGATCTTAATTTTGGTGGTGCCATGGATGATGGCAGTCGACGGCTGGCCCAGGATGATCAGTCGCTGGCGACTTTTTTTGGCCAGTCATCATTTGCCACCTACGCCATTGCTAAGTCCAGAAATGCTGTGAAAGTTGATCCGGAGGTTGATTTGGCACTTTTAGGACCACTGGGATGTGGTATCCAGACCGGGGCAGGCACAGTACTTAATCGTCTTAAACCAGAATTTGGTCCCAGTATCGTAATTTACGGAGCCGGTGCAGTGGGTCTTAGTGCGGTTATGGCCGCAAAAATTACCGGTTGTCAGTATATTGTTGCCGTTGATGTGCATGACAATCGTCTGGCGCTGGCTAAAGAGCTTGGTGCGACCCACGTGTTCAACGGTAAAGATGTGGATATAGTGGCAGAAGTTAAAAAACTTACGGGCGGCGGCAGTCATTATGCCATTGAAACCACAGGGGTACCGCCAGTTGTTAAACAGTCATTGAATGCCTTAAAACCACTAGGCACAGTTGCGATTGTTGGTATTACCCCCGAGCTGGAGCTTGATATTCACAATGACCTAATGGCCGAAGGTAAGAGCATGATTGGCGTTATTGAAGGTGACTCTATCCCCCGAGTGTTTATTCCGCAGTTAATTGCGTATTACAAAGCAGGTCAGTTTCCGTTTGACAAGCTGATTAAGTTTTATGGCTTTGATCAGATTAATGAGGCATTTGAGGACTCCGCAAGTGGTGAGACCATTAAGCCGATATTGAGAATAGGGTCATGATAGAGTGTGACCCGGTTACAGGTGTTTGTCAGATACCCGAGCAAGATAATCATGAAAAGACCACTACGGCTGTTAATCGAACCGGCTGGGCAGTTCATTATGTGGGCGATCCGATGTGTTCGTGGTGTTGGGGTATCTCGCCGACTGTTGAGGCTGTTGAGGCTTTTTGCGAGTCCCAAGACATTGAATTCACAATCACCATGGGTGGCTTACGTGCCGGTGGTGGAGATCTGTGGAATGAGACTTTTAAAAACTTTTTACGTAACGAATGGCAACATATTGGGCAGACCACCGGCCAACCTTTTGGTTTTAAGTTACTGGAAGCACCGCATTTTGATTATGACACTGAGCCGGCTTGTCGAGCGGTGGTGACCGTGAAGTTACTCCAAAGTCGGAATGACATACCAAAATCCATTGTATTGAAGTTCTTCTCAGCGGTTCAGCGTAAATTCTATGCCGAAGGACAGGACCCCAAAGTGGTGGATTTTTATGCCAGTATCTGTGCTGACCTGGGGCTTGATTTTGATCAATTTAGTGTCGTTTTTGAATCACAGGTAACTCAACAAGCGGTTCAGCAAGAATTTATGCGTTGTCGGCAATGGGGTGTGCGTTCTTTTCCAACGTTACTATTGGCGCACGATGGTCAAATGGAGGTGTTGGCGCAAGGATATGTTACTGCAGAGCAAGTTGTTTCCAAACTAAAACAATATATTGCGGTTTAATTTAAATATATAAAAGCTGGCAATGTCAGAATTCTGGGAACAATTTTTTAAAAACAATCAGGAACTGTGGGGGTTTGAGCCGTCACCGGTCACTGTATTGACCCATGCTTTTTTTCTTAAAAACAAGCTGAAAAATATCCTTATTCCAGGTATTGGCTATGGCCGAAATGCTCAGATTTTCATAGAAAGTGGCATGACAGTGACGGGTATTGAAATCTCCCAAACAGCCATAGATTTAGCGCATAAACATTTTGAAAATAGTTTAACTATTTATCATGGTTCGGTAACTGAAATGCCATTTGATGAAAAGCTGTATGACGGTATCTATAGTTACGCCCTAATTCAATTGTTGGATAAAGATGACAGAAAAAAATTCATCCATGATTGCTTTAATCAATTGAGTGATAACGGCTATATGGTTTTTGCGACGGTTACCAAGGACGCGCCCATTTATGATCAAGGGAGCTGCATTGGCAAAGATAGATTTGCACTAACAGGTGGATTAACCATGTTCTTTTACGATCGAGAGTCGATACAAGAAGAATTTAGTAACGCAGGTCTGTTTGAAGTAATAGATGTAACTGATATTTACCCTTTTTATCTAATAAAATGTAAGAAAGATTAAGGCAGAAAATTAAACAATCGTTTCAACCCTGTATCCATTTGAATCACGCCGAATTGTAGGAAAATAAATGTTAAGTTAGAATAATTATTCAGTTCGAACTGTTTATAATTGTAAAGACAATGTCATGAATATGAACCAAAAAAATATACGTAATTTTTGGTGCCGCTTATCGCAAGTTGTATGAGCCTAAAACCTAACGAGGTAATGTATTATGTCTCACCATGAAATTCACCGATCGCATCGTGTTGGCTGGCTGCGTGCAGCAGTATTAGGGGCTAATGATGGTATTGTATCTACTGCCAGTCTTATTATTGGGGTAGCCGCGGCCAGTGCCACCCAAGATAATATTCTTTTGGCAGGTATTGCAGGTTTAGTTGCCGGTGCAATGTCCATGGCTGCCGGCGAGTATGTATCCGTAAGTTCACAGTCAGATACAGAAAACGCCGACATTGAACTTGAAAGGCGCTCAATAGAGAATGATTTCGAATTTGAGCAAGAAGAGCTTGCAGAGATTTACGTTAGCAGAGGTCTTAATCCGGCTTTGGCTAAGCAGGTCGCAGAAAAACTGATGGAACATGATGCGCTTGGGGCACACGTTCGCGATGAGATAGGTTTGTCTGAAAGTACCGGTGCACAGCCTGTTCAGGCCGCCTTTTTTTCAGCTGGAACTTTTACAATTGGTGCCGCAATGCCCTTATTGGCGGCTTGGCTGGTGCCGGGGTCATTGTTAATCATGGTTGTGGCTGGTTCCTCGCTAATATTTTTAGCAGCACTTGGCGCACTTGCCGCGCGGGTAGGTGGTGCCAAAATTTCAATAGGTGCAATTCGGGTAACATTTTGGGGTGCGCTCGCTATGGTATTAACCGCAGGTGTTGGGCACTTATTTGGTGTAGTAGCTTGACCTGTATTTTTATAATGGCTATTTTGGCTTCATATTTTATTGAGTCTAAACCTAAATTTCTCATACGGTTAATTGTTAACACTTGGCAGCAACCAAGCCCCTTTCGGGGCTGGTCTTTAAAAGCGGTTTTTTTCATAGTTGTGCCGGGCGTAAATCACCAAGGGTGCTACTAGACCCAGTTCCTTATTTTGACGAAATCTCTATACGAGAATTTGCCGGTATCTAGGTAGCTTATGCGCGTTTTCGGGAAAGCTGGGGTTGCACATCTTCAAGGAATTTTTCCAGTGAATCATCCATCGCATCCATCCAGGGCGTATGGTGTGCAGGCGCCAAAGTGCCGGTCAACGTGGAGCGGTAGCTCTTGTTGCGGTAGCCAAGGATGTCCGCTTCTTTATCGTGCGTCCATTGTTTAAAGATCTCGGCAACGCCGGTGACATCAAATGCTGGGTAGTCGGAAAGTTCAAGTAGGTCGAGTATATAGGCAGCTTGAAAATCAATCTCATCATAGGGGTTGTTTGCCTGCTCTTCGCGATTCACCCACTTTTTACTATCGGTTAACATGGCCTCGTTGGTGGGCAATTTAATGCGACCAAGCATTAAATCACGGGCATACCAGGCTTGAGCATCGAACATATTGAAGGTGTAATACTGGTCCTGCATACCGAGGAAAATCAGCTTCGGGTTAGCCAGGGAAACGATGCCTTTGTACAAACCTTCCGGGTAAAGTCGATTGTGGGTGGTCAGCGCCAACTCATCGGGTAGAAAGGGGAAGTGATGCTGATACCCGGTACATAAGATGATGGCATCGATCTCTTTGCGGGTACCATCCTTAAAGTAAGCGGTCTTGTCGATTACTTCGGTGAGTAAAGGGACTTCGGCAAAAGATTTAGGCCAATCAAAGCCCATGGGTTTAGAGCGGTAGCTAAAGGTAACTGATTTAGCACCGTACTTGTGACATTGCGTGCCGATATCTTCTGCGGAATAACTACTGCCAATCAGTAGCAGGTCCTTGTCTTCAACCTCGCAGGCGTCACGAAAATCATGGGCGTGCAAGACGCGACCGGGAAACTGTTCCAAGCCCTCGAAGTAAGGTGCATTTGGGGTTGAAAAATGGCCGGTCGCGACGATAACGTGATCAAACTCTTCAGAACTCAGCTCGTCCTTCTTAAGATCTCGAACAGTCACCGTAAATTTGTCGGTGTCCTCGTCATAATCTACCCAATGGACCGCGGTATTGAAGCGGATGTACTGGCGCATATTACTCTTGGCCACGCGGCCCATAATGTAATCACGCAATACAGCGCGCGGTGGATAGGATGCGACTGGGCGTCCGAAATGTTCTTCAAAGCTGTAGTCGGCGAATTCCAGGCACTCTTTGGGTCCGTTTGACCAGAGGTAGCGGTACATACTGCCGTGAACCGGCTCACCATAGACATCGAGGCCGGTGCGCCAGGTGTAGTTCCACATACCGCCTAAGTCGCTTTGTTTTTCAAAGCAAACAATCTCGGGGATAGTAACGCCATCACGTTGGGCGGCTTCAAAAGCACGTAATTGGGCCAAGCCGCTTGGGCCGGCGCCTAGAATGGCAACTCTAAAGGACATTTTGTCTCCTATTTTCAGGCGCTGAGTAATGCGCCGAGGTAATTAAACCCCGACGATACTGCAACACGTAAATGAGCCAGGCTCGTACCCGCAAAGGTCGCACCAATAGGCTCTGTGGTAATGTGCACTTTGCTCGGATTTACCGGCTGTGCGATGAATTAGGGCTTCGCTGTTGTTAAAACAGAAAGCCGCAGGCGGACAAGGCCGCCAAAATACGAGTTCTCGAAAAACGGCCGATAGGCACGCTCGAACTGGTCAAGCAGAAAAATGCTTAGTAACTCCTATGCCAGTAAAAGTATTTTAACATATCCAGTGCATAAGTGTTTAGGCCTTGAAAAAGGTGTTTACAGAGGTCAATTTAAACAGAATATAGAGGTGCCTTAAAATCAATTAAGGAAATATGATCAGACAAAAGATCAGCTTATTAAAACAGAACATCTGATTCAATGTTTTAGTCTTAAGTTTGATACTTGCGATAAACTCAATAAGTTGAACTCTTGTTAATACCGCGGGTAAGCCTCTGGTTCAGTCAAATTCAATGGCTTGAATGTCTTTCCATTGTAGCCATTGCTGTTGGTCTGCAGAGGTGATTAATAGGCCAATATTGTCACGGTTCACGCTATGTGTGCCATAAGCCACTAATACACTGCCATCTCGTAACAGTAAATCCACCGATTGTTCGTTTTTGACGGTCAGTTTTTTAACCAGACGAAATGGCAGCTGTCGATTAGCACCGTTAATTTTCGCCTCAAGTAATTCGAATTGGCTTTGTTGATTAAGGTCATAGATTATTTGAACTGCTTTGACAGTTTCACCGCTTCGTAACGTGATGGTGCCGGCCATTGGGTGGACCATGGCCGCATAATCGTCAAAGTTGAGCCAGTCAACTGTAACGGGTTTTATGTTTAACTTTTGAAACTGTTTCCAATTTATTTCCAGGCGGCCTAAATTAGGATGGTCGAGCCAGATGCCACGGTTACTTTGGTCAACGTCATTGGTGCCGGTTAAGCTCAAGGTTTTACCGTTTCGCAGGACCACAGTAGATGAATTATTGTCTTTTTCGATGCTGACGATATCGGCGAACTTAATTTCATACTCCTGGGTGGCATCACTTCCGTCCAGTTCTTCATCGGTCAACCGCTCATCTTTGTCCTACATCACTCGGCCTTGAAGCTTTCCTGAGTCAGTGGTAATGGTGCCGTAAATACCATCACCCCAGGTTAGGGCATCCGCCGGCGCCTGACTGAATTCGATGTGTTTCAAGTCATCTAAATCGTATGATCGTTGCTCGCCCTGTCGATTTTTCAGTTGCACTGCTCCGGTCAGATCATTGGCATTATCATTGCTTATGATGGTGGTGCCATCATGTAAAGTCGCGACAAATACCCCGTCGTCTATAGCCATGTATTTAATGGCGCCAAAGTGAACGCTGAAATCTGGTGGTTCAATTTCTTTGCCAAAAAGTGATTTAAATGTAATCTGGACATTTCCAAGGTTAACTTGAGGCCCGGGTTGGTGGTCTTGCAACTCGGAGCGTTCCTGTTTACTTAAATGTTCGATGCCGACTGTCTCTATTTTTTGGGCATTAAAGATATCACTGAGAAAGGTTTCCTGTTTGCCCCACCTGATACTGCCAGTGAACGTTTGTCCATCGTTAACAGTCACAGTCCCATAGAGTATCGGTTCGGGTTCGGCGTGGATGGCAGGAGCCATCATCATGGCAGCAACAATAATCAGCTTTTTCATGGTGTAAGGTGGATGTTAACTTCAGTCATTATGACAGTTTCTAAGGGCAATTACATGTATCATAAGTCCTGAATTGGGTTACGGAATCAGCATAAGTAAAAGCATGGATAGGGTGAGGTATTCCACGGTTTTCAACAGCCAGTTCTGTGCTATCTAATCTTTTCACGACCTTCGGGCCATTTCCAAATCAAATAGGTTAAAAACAGATAAAAGCCGTTCCAGATAAGTATAAAAGTGATGAAACTAGCCCATGTTGTAAATGTAGCGGAATCAGAAACAAATAAAATACTGTCTTGCTTTTGCATATCAGTAATCAAATGAAAGGATGCCCAGTTATTGCCCCAATGTAGCCCGATAGGAAATAATATTGTTTTAGATTTTAGTAAAGCGGTGGCAAATAACATATGTGCAACAGGAATTGAGATAACTAAGAAAATGATCATCCCTGTGCTTGACATCGCATCCTTATCTAGCACATGAACCAGCATAAAAATAACAGCAAAAACCAAATTGGCTAACGCAACACCACTGACCTCGATGGTTTTTTTAAACAAATAACCCCTAAACAAAAACTCTTCAATGGCAACCATTGGCAACACATAATATAAGCCCAAAAGCACCAGACTCCATTCAAAAGTAAGGTTCATCTCAAGGCTTTCACCGGTGTAAAGAAAACGCAGGTATTTAACTAGTACAAAAGCCACCGCACCAATTAACAGTCCTAAAAACAAAAAACTGACATTCCCCGGTTTTAAGTTGAAACCCAACTCATCCAGGTTTTTATTATCCGTTTTGTACAACAACCAGGTCACTATAATCAACATGATTAAACCAGTGAATGGGAAGTATTGTTTTAGGGCTATGAGGTTTTCGAGTAGGCCGGTTAACATAAAAGCAACCGCAATCATTACCAATCCTAAAAACATTCGTGCACTATAAGGCCGCTTTTCAAATGTGTTTTTGTAGATATTTTTGATTGTTTTCATGAATTAAGCCTTCTTACTAAATGACATTAAAAGCGGCTCTTATTGTTATATAAGTGCAAATAGTCATTATAAGCACGCTTTCAACTATTAAACAAAGGGAGCTGAAAGCGTTATGGCCTCTTTAGATTTAGGATAATGGGAGTTAGCCCATTTCTTTACTTTAATCCTGACGCTGTTTATCGCGAATTTCTTTGAACTCTGTACCGTCATTCCATTGGGGCCAGTCGTTGCTGTTGATGATGTCTTTGCCGGTGAGGAAATACAGCTGCAGATCTTCAACCGCACCGTTGAGATCC
>Ga0079224_100004477_pt1 | contig 18082 bp, 17 predicted proteins | sample Stecom2015_FD_80414 | JGI IMG/M metagenome (GOLD analysis project Ga0079224, IMG submission 80414) | Agricultural soil microbial communities from Utah to study Nitrogen management - Steer compost 2015 | ecosystem: Environmental > Terrestrial > Soil > Agricultural land | place: USA: Utah...
CGACTTCCGCACCATCACCCGCTCGAAGACGCTCGCCGCGCCCACCGACGTCGGCCACGAGATCCACGCCGCCGCCCGCGAGCTCGCCGACGCCGCCGCCACCGCGCCCGTCCGCCTCATCGGCGTCCGACTCGATCACCTGGTCGAATCCGCCGCCGTCGGCCGCCAGGTCGCCCTCGACGAGCCCGAGCACGGCTGGCGCGACATCGAGACCGCGATCGACGCCGCGGCCGCCAAATACGGCAGAGGGGCGGTCGGCTCGGCCGGCCGGCTGCGTCGCCCCGCTCGCGAATAGACACCCGCCGCGGCCCACTTACACGGCGGCGAATACGGTTAGCGGCGAAACCGCGCGGGTATCCCAGCGCGGGAAGGTGGCAAGGGACAGATTCAAGGAGGAACCGCCTTCCGACTTGAGCGAAAGCCTCGTAGACTTGACTGCAAGCACCCAGGCCCGCCGTTACACCGACGGGCCGGCCGAGACTAGTGCAGGAGGAGTGTCGTGCCGCTCTCCGACCACGAACAACGGCTGTTCGAAGAGATCGAGCAGTCCTTGTCCGAAGACCCGCAGTTCGCTTCTGCTGTGCGTGCGCAGGATCCTGCGCACGTCACTCGCCGCAGGCTCATCCTGGCAGGCGTCGTCTCCGTCATCGGCATCGGCGTCGTCATCGGCACCGTCATCACCGGGGCCCCCATGTGGGTCGTCCCGATCGGCGCTGTGCTCATGTTCGGCGGTCTGATCTTCGGCCTCTGGGCCCAGCACCGGGGTGCGTCCGGCGGCAAACTGAAAGCGGTCGACGGCAAGGCCACCCGCACCATCGGGCGCGGCCGCCCCGACAAGGCGCCCAGACCCGGCGGATTCACCTCCCGCATGGAAGAACGCTGGCGGCGTCGACGCGACAACGGCGGCCTCTTCTGACGAGGGAGACCTCGCACGCCACGGCCGACCTCTACTGAACGAGACGGGACGGGCCGCGCTCCTCGAGCGCGGCCCGTCCCGTCTTCTCGTCTCTCGGCTAGCGCCCGCGCAGCATCGCGCGGCGCGCGCCCTTCCCGGCGTTCGCGCTGGTCGGGATCGGCCCCTTCGGGATGGCCATACCCATGCCCAGCGCGTCGAGGCGCTTGGCCACGTGGTTCGCGCCCTTGGAGTCGATGTTGCGCGGCAGCTTCTGGAGCCGCTTGCGCACCTCGGTCACCGAGAAGTCGTCGCTGCCGGACTCGCCCACCATGAACGTGTAGATCGGCGTCGAGCCGACCACCCGCGAGATCCGCTTCTTCTCCTGGTTCAGGAGCTTGCGGGCCTTGCCGCCTCCCTCGGCCAGCAGCACCACGCCCGGTTTGCCGACCGCGCGGTGCACCATCTGGGTCTCCGAGATCGCGGCCACGCCCGGCGTCACATGCCAGCCTCGCATGCCGTCGATGAGCGCGTAGGCCGCGCCGGGCTTGCCCACGGCCTCCTGGTTCACCACCTTGCTGGTCCGCACGTTCAGCACGATCATGCCCGCCAGCAGCGCGACGAACAGCGCGCTGACGTACAAGAACAGCGAGAACCGGGCGAAGATCACCAGCGCCGTCACGAGCACGAACGGCAGCAGGATGGCGGCGGCCTCCAACGGCAGGAACCACTTGTCCCGTTTCGCCGTGAACTTGATGGCCAGGCCGATGGTCTTCAGCCTCGACCCGAATGTCTCTTTTTCCTGCTGCTTTGCCATGATCCCAATTCTACGGTGCGGTCGGCGGGCCGGCCGGAGGGGCCGATCCGCGGCCCGCGCCCGGCGCCGGTCTCGGGAGCCGAGGAGCGGGGCGGCGAGGACTCACTCGCGGCTGGCGAACTCCGTCGAGGCCGCCTCGGCCCGCGCTTCCACCGCCTGCCGGTACAGGCGGCCGGCCCGGTACGAGGAGCGCACGAGCGGCCCGCTCATGACGCCCGCGAAACCGAGCTCCTCGGCCTCGGCGGAGAGCTCCACGAACTCCTCGGGCTTGACCCACCGGTCCACCGGGTGGTGCCGCTGCGTCGGGCGCAGGTACTGCGTGATGGTGATCAGCTCGCAGCCGGCCTCGTGAAGGTCGCGCAGCGCCTGCGAGATCTCCTCACGGGTCTCGCCCATGCCGAGGATCAGGTTCGACTTGGTGACCAGACCGTCCTCGCGCGCCTTCGTGATGACCTCGAGCGAGCGCTCGTAGCGGAACGCCGGGCGGATCCGCTTGAAGATCCGCGGCACGGTCTCGACGTTGTGCGCCAGCACCTCGGGCCGCGAGGAGAACACCTCGGCGAGCTGGTCGGGCTCGGCGTTGAAGTCGGGGATGAGCAGTTCGACGCCGCAGCCGGGGATGGCCGCGTGGATCTGCCTGACCGTCTCGGCGTAGAGCCAGGCGCCGCCGTCCTCGAGGTCGTCTCGGGCCACACCGGTGACGGTGGCGTACTTCAGGCCCATCTTCTTGACCGAGTCGGCGACCTTCGTCGGCTCGAGCCGGTCGAGCGGGGAGGGCTTGCCGGTGTCGATCTGGCAGAAGTCGCAGCGCCTGGTGCACTGCGACCCCCCGATGAGGAAGGTCGCCTCGCGGTCTTCCCAGCACTCGTAGATGTTGGGGCAGCCCGCTTCCTGGCAGACGGTGTGCAGGCCTTCGCTTTTGACGAGGCTGCGCAGTTCGGTGTACTCCGGACCGGTCTTTGCCTTGACCTTGATCCAGGAGGGTTTCTTCTCGATCGGGGTCTGGGCGTTGCGCGCTTCGAGGCGCAGCATCCGGCGTCCCTTGGGCTGTTCGGAAGTCACGGGCCCTAGCCTACGCCGCGGGCCCGCCGGGCGGCAGGTGTCGCTGGGCACAGCCGGAGCGCGAGGCCGCCTCGCCTGCCCGGCGCCGCTGCTCTAATAGGCTGGCAGTCCAGCAGACAGGGGAGCGCAGTGGAACTCATTCACCGGGGCAAGGTCCGCGACGTCTACGCCGACGGGGACGACCTCGTCCTCGTCGCCTCCAACCGCGTCAGCGTCTACGACACCGTCCTGCCCACCGAGATCCCCGACAAGGGCGCGCTGCTGACCGCGCTGAGCCTGTGGTGGTTCGAGACCCTCGGCGACCTCGTCCCGAACCACGTCATCTCCGCCGAGGACGTGCCCGAGGAGTTCGCCGGGCGGGCCGTGCGCGTCATGCGGCTCGACATGGTGCCCGTCGAGGCCATCGCCCGCGGCTACCTCACCGGCTCGGGCCTGGCCGACTACGACGCCACCGGCGCGGTCTGCGGCATCGAGCTCCCCGGCGGCCTGGTCGACGGCTCGCGGCTGCCCGAACCGATCTTCACCCCCACCACCAAGGCCGCCGTGGGCGACCACGACGAACCCATCGCGTTCGCGGCGATGGCCGCCGACATCGGGACCGGGCTCGCCGAACGGATCCGCGAGCTGACCCTGTCGGTCTACACCACGGCCGTGCGGATCGCCCGGGAGCGGGGCATCCTCATCGCCGACACCAAACTCGAGTTCGGCCTCGACGCGGGCGGCACGCTGCGGCTGGCCGACGAGGTCCTCACCTCCGACTCCTCCCGCTTCTGGGACGCCGCCGGGTGGGAGCCGGGCCGCTCCCAGCCCTCGTTCGACAAGCAGTTCGTGCGCGACTGGGCCCGCTCCACCGGCTGGAGGCCCGACGCGGGCGAGCCCCCCGAGATCCCCGCCGAGGTCGTCGCGGCCACCAGGGCCCGCTACGTCGAGGCCTACGAGCGCCTCACTGGGCGGCGGTGGTGACCCCGACGGGGATCAGCAGCCGGAGCCGCCAGCCGCCGTCGCCCGTCGGGCCGTAGTCGAGCCGGCCGCTCAGCAGTTCCGCCCGCTGCCGCAGCCCCATCAGCCCGAACTGCGAACTGGGCAGGTCGACGACCGGCCGTTGCGGCGCGGTGTTGCGCACCTCGACCTCGACGCTCTCGCCCACGGCGTCGATGCGGACCGTCGCCACCGCGCCCGGCGCGTGCTTGCGCACGTTCGTGAGCGCCTCCTGCACCGTCCGGTACACCGCCCGCTGGAGCGGCGGCTCGAGCTCGGGGAGCGCGCCGATCTCCAGTTCGGCCTCGATGCCGCTGTTGCCCACCAGTTCTTCGAGCTGCGCGATCGTCGGCTGCGGCGCCAGCTCGGTGGTCTTGACCCCCGAGGCCCGCAGCACCCGCACCATGTGGCGCAGCTCCTCGAGCGTGGTGACGCTGAGCCGCCGGATCGTCGAGGCGGCCTCCTTCGCCTCGCGGTCCTTCGCCTGCATCTGCAGCGCCCCGGCCTGCACGGCGATCAGGCTGACCTGGTGGGAGACCACGTCGTGCATCTCACGGGCCAGTTGGGCGCGCTCGGCGGCCAGCGCCTGCTGAGTGAGCAGCCGCTGCTCGTGCTCGCGGGCCTCGGTGATCTCCCGGAGCCGACTGGCCAGGTCCTCACGTGTCCGCTGGAGGTGGCCGAGGATCGCCGGGACGGCGGCCACGAGCAGGTAGTACAAGTGCCCCCGGATGGCCCCGGGGTTGGTGACGCCCGATTGCAGCAGCTCCTCCAGACTGTTCATCCCGTAGAAGTGCGTGAGCGTGCCGGAGAGCCAGTAGGGGAGGTGCAGGCTCCAGAACATGAAGCAGGCGGTGAGCAGGGCGACCGCGCCGACGGTGACGCCGGGCCGCCGCGCCCGGTAGGCGAGGCTGTAGAGCGCCAGTATGGAGGCGACCTTCTCCCCGACCCACGCCGCGGGCGGCAGCGTGACCAGGAAGACCGTCAGGGGCGCGTGGCGGCGGAACAGCAGCGCCGCGACCGCTACGGCCGCCAGCGTCGCCACCGGCTGGTTGCGCACGTCGATGACGAGCACCAGGTGCACCACGGCCACGGCCATCACCGCCGCGTCGTAGACCCACTGCGGCGGCGGCCAGAGCCTCACCGCTCGCCCTCCGGTCTGAGCAGCCCCGCGCGCTCGGCGACGAGTGCCGCCTGGACGCGGTTGGAGACCTCGAGCTTGGTCAGGATCGAGCTCACGTGGTCCTTGACGGTGCCGATGCCGAGGAAGACCTCGGCGGAGATCTCGCCGTTCGACCTGCCCTCGGCGAGCAGGACGAGGATGCGTCGCTCGCGTTCGGTGAGCCGCTCGACGAGCGGGTCGGGGCCCGAGTCCGAGGCGCTGGAGAGGTACCCGGTGATGATCGTCCGGGCGACCTTGGCCGACAGCGCCGAGCCCTCCGTCATGAGCGAGCGCACCTGGTAGACCAGGTGCTCGGGATCGGTGTCCTTGAGCAGGAACCCCGCGGCGCCGAGCCTGAGCGCGGCGTCGACGTACTCGTCGGTGTCGAACGTGGTCAGGACCGAGGTGATCGGCGGTCGGGAGACGTCGCGCAGCCGCTTGAGGATGGTGAGCCCGTCGACGTCGGGCATGCGGATGTCGAGCAGCACCACGTCCGGCCGCAGGGCGATGATCTTGTCGATCGCCTCGCCGCCGGTGACGGCGCCGACGACCTCGATGTCGTCGGCGGTGTTGAGGATGTGGGTGAAGCCCGAGCGTATGAGGGCTTCGTCATCGACGATGAGCACACGGATCACGGGCGGACCGCTCCTGTTCTGCCGGGGGATGCCAGAAGCGTACTCAACGCTCGCCGAACGTCGTATCCGTTACCCGGCGATCACCGGAGCCGTCCGGCGGGCGCGTTCCAGCCGATCGGATGGGCTCCGGCAGCCGATCGGCTGCAACCCTCCATATCGAGCGGCCGTGGTCCGGATGCCGCCGACAGGCCGATCACCGACGTTCGAGGGAAGCGATCGGGCCCGGCGCGAAGCAGCATGAGAACCCCACCCGTGCACAACGTCCATAGGAGCCCCCATGTGCGGATTCGTCGTCCGAGCCGGAGCGGAAGCCCTCCCCGGCGAACCGGATCTCGCCGAACTGCTCGAACTGCTCGACCATCGCGGCCCCGACGAGACCGCGGCCGACCCGCCCGAGTCGAAGGTCCGCATGGGCTTCAAACGGCTCTCGATCATCGACGTCGCCGGTTCGCACCAGCCGATGCGCGTCGACGACGGACGCCTGGGCATCGTCTTCAACGGCGAGATCTACAACTACCTGGAACTGCGCGAGGAGCTCGTCCGGGAGTTCGGCGCGGTCTTCACCACCCGCGGCGACACCGAGGTCATCCTGGCCGGCTACCGCCACTGGGGACCCGACGTCGTCCACCGCCTGCGAGGCATGTTCGCCTTCGTCGTCCACGACCGCGACGCCGACCTCCTCTTCGCCGCCCGCGACCCCTTCGGCGTCAAACCGCTGTACTGGACCCGCTTCGGCACGGCGGTGTGGCTGGCCAGCGAGAAGAAGGCCCTGCCCGGCGCGAGCCACCCCGACCCGATCGACCTCGAGGCGCTGGGCCACTACGCGACCTTCCAGTACCCGCCCGAGCCCTCCACCCTCCACAGAGGCGTGCAGCGCCTCGAAGCCGGCCACTGCGCCCTGTTCCGGCCCGGGACCGATCCGCGGCCGCAGCGGTACTTCCAGCCCATGTTCCGCCCCCGGCCCGTCGACGACCCCGAGCGCCTCTACGAAGAGATCGCCGAGGCGCTGCGCGAGTCGGTGCGGCTCCACATGCGCTCGGACGTGCCGGTCGGCGCCCTCCTCTCCAGCGGCATCGACTCCACCGCGCTGGTCGCCCTGGCCCGCGAGGTCAACCCCGGCATCCTCACGTTCACCGCACAGTTCACCGACCCGGGCCTGAACGACGAGCTCGGCGTCGCCGCCGCCACCGCGGCCGAGCTCGGCGTGGCGAACATCCCCGCGCCGGTCGCCGTCGGCGACGTCGTCGAGCACCTGCCGCGGATCGTCCGGCACCTCGACGACCCCGTCGCCGACCCGGCGCTGGTGCCGCTCTACTTCGTCGCCGCGAAGGCCGCCGAGCACGTCACCGTCGCCCTCGGCGGCGAAGGCGCCGACGAGCTGTTCGGCGGCTACACGATCTACCGCGAGCCGCACTCGCTGCGATCGGTCACCGCGCTGCCCGAATCGGCCAGGCACCTGCTCCGCCGCGCCTCCAAGGCCCTGCCCGACGGCGTCAAGGGCAAGAGCTTCCTCGAACGCGGCACCCTCGAACTCGAGGAGCGGTTCGTCGGCAACGCCAAGATCTTCACCGGCCAGGACAAGGCCGCGCTGCTGCGGCACACCGCGCCCGACCACCTCGAGATCACCGCCCGAGTCTGGGAGGAGTCGGCGCACCTCGACCCCGCCACGAGGATGCAGTACCTCGACCTGCACACGTGGATGCGCGGCGACATCCTCGTCAAGGCCGACCGGATGTCCATGGCCCACAGCCTGGAACTGCGCGTCCCGTTCCTCGACAAGGGCGTGTGGGAGACCGCCTCGCGCATCCCCGTCGAGCACCGCCTGTCCGGTGCGCAGACGAAGGTCGCACTGCGCCGCGCCGTCGAGAAGCTCGTCCCGCCCGCTATCGTCGAGCGCCCCAAGATGGGCTTTCCGACGCCCTACCGGCAGTGGCTCGCCGGGCCGATGTTCGAGTGGGTGGACGAGCTGTTCGCGGGCGCCCGCTGCGGCCACCTCCTCGACCTCGAGTACGCGCGGCGGCTGCTGCGCGAGCACCGCGAGGGCGTCGACCGCGCCCGCAAGGTCTGGGCGGTCATGGTCTTCTGCCTCTGGTACGCCCAACTCGACGGCGCGTGAACCGGGCGGCCCCTACCGCCGCGGCCCGTACGTCAAGCGGCGCAAGGCAGCCTCGAACGGGCCGCGCCCGCCGGCCCTGTCCATGAGCACGGCCGCCAGCACCGTGAGCGCCCATGTGCCGAAGGCGATGCCGTACGCCCCCAGGTAGCCCACGTGGGCGCCGACGCCCAGGCCCCACGCGGACAGCAGCGGCGCCATGATCAGCGACTGCAGCAGATAGCTCGTCAGCGAGCGCTCGCCGACGGCGGCGAGCGCTCCCGGCAGGCCGCGGCGGCCCTTGGAGCGCAGGCGGTGCGCGAGGAGCGCGAATCCGCAGATGTAGCCGAGCCCGGCGTACATGCCGCCGAGCAGCGTCAGGTACAGCGCCGAGACGAACAGGACGGTCGGCGGCTCCCACGCGCCGAGACCGACGAGGGCCACCGGCAGAGAGGTGGCGAGGTTGACGGCCATGCCCGAGACGAAGACCCGCCGCAGCGCCGGCAGGTGCTCCTCGGGGCGGTCGATCCAGCCGGAGCGCTGGAGCGCCATGCCTGCGGCGACCAGCGGCACGAACAGCGCCAGGACGGTGAAGAGCACCGTGCTCCCCAGCGAGGCGAAGACGCCGAAGCCCATCTGCGCGGCGTAGTTCGACAGGTCGCCTGCCCCCTCCCCGGCGGCGCCGCTGCTGAGCCCGCTGTACGCGTAGGCGAACAGCGGGAGCGACACTCCCGCGACGAAGACCGCCGAGCCGATCAGCCAGCGCCGCAGCGCCCTGTCCGAGAGGTGCACGAAGCCGAGCGCGATGAGCCCGGTGGCGCCGTAGGGAGCGAGGATGTCGCCGAAGAACAGGAAGGTCGCGTGGACGAGTCCGAACAGGATCAGCCACCAGGAGCGGCGGCGCAGGACCTTGCGGACGGCCTTGGGGTCCATGCCGCGGGCGAACATGCGCGAGGCCATGACGGCGATGCCGAAGCCGTAGAGGATCGCGAACATGGGCCGCGAGCGCTCGGCGGCGAGCAGCTGCTCGAAGAACAGGGCGAGGTGGTCGGCCCGCGTCGCGTCGGCGAAGTGCCCGTAGGCGTCGGTTCCGCTGCCGTGGAGGTAGATCGCGACGTTCGCGATCGCGATGAACAGCAGCATGCCGCCGCGGGCGATGTCGGGCGCCAGCGAGCGCTCGGCTCTGGTGATCGAGGCCGGCGGCCCGGTGCGGGCGGGCGCGGGGCCCGGCGGGTGAGCGGTGGACACGATGGGACTCCGTATGCGTGGTATCAGAGGGTTTCCACCTTGGAATATAGGTGGCCCCGCCCTCGTCCGAGTCCTGCGCGAGAACGATCCCCGCTCCCGCTCGTGGCACCGTGGTCGTAGTACCGCCGCGAGGCGGAGCGGTCCGGCCCGCTCATCGCGGCCGCGCCCTCACAGCTCGTAGGGGTCCGCCGCGGGGTCGGGGCCCGCGGCCTCGCCGCTGTAGCCGCGTGCGCAGAAGTCGAGGGCGGCGTCCCGGTCCCGGGTGACCCCGCCCAGCGGAGGCGGGCAGTACGGGTCGTAGTCGGGGTCGCGCGGCATCGGCCCGGTCTGGGCCTTGACGCTCACCAGCCCGAGGACGCGGTACCAGAGGTTGATGCCGTCGGGCCGGACCGCTTCGAGCGCCCGCGGGGCGCCGTCCCGGTCGAAGCGCCGGGAGTGGATCGTGTACCCGATGGCGGGCAGGTGCCTCTCGAGGACCGTCACGTAGTCGCGGCGGACCTTCGCCGTCTCGGAGTCGGCGAGGGTGAAGGTGTAGGACAGCTCGTACTGGACCACGTCGGGGTGCGTCCCGGCGAGCTCGCCGAAGGCCCGGGTCTCGAAGCCCGGGAAGTCGGGCAGTGCCGCGATGGCCTCGCGCACGGCCTCCTCCATGCGAGGCCAGGGGTCGTCCCGTTCCGGCCGCGTCCGGTCCACTCGCTCCTCCATGCCCGGTCCCCCTAACTCACCCGGTCGGTCTGGCCGGTGATGATGAACGCCATGTTGTCGCGGGCGGCGTTGCCCTCGTTCCAGTAGTTCGTGTGGATGTCGAGGGGGTTCCAGCTCATCGCGTCGCTGTCGAAGGTGCGCCCGCCGAAGTCCTCGCCGACGGGACTGGGGCCGAGGCCGAGGCTGTCGCCGTTCGGCAGGGGGATGTCGATGACCCCCGGGAGGTGGATGATGTCGCCCGGCGCGGTCGTGGCCCACACGTCCTCGGGGTCGATGCCGAGGTCGGAGGCGTGGTCGACGTTCATGCCGGGGCTGGCCACCGCGATGATCTGGTCGGTCTCGAGCCCGTGGTCCTTCGCGGACTGCCCCACGACGGTGGAGCCGTACGAGTAGCCGACGACGGTGGTCGTGGCGTGCTCGCCGTCGCGGTTGGCGGCGTCGAGGCCGCCCATGAACGAGGCGAGGTCGCCCGAGGCGTCCTTGGCGTAGGACAGGGAGTGGGCGTCGGCGACGGGGTGGTCGGGCGCGTCGTAGCCGAGCCACATGACCATGGCCGTGTCCTCGCCGGGCGCGGCCTCGTGGGCGTCGTGGGCCATGGCCGCGACGCGGTCGTAGTCGCCGCCGCGTCCGAGGTCGGCGCCGGTGCCGGGCACGAACACGGCGGTGTTGTCGGCGGTGTCGGGGTTGCCGATCGCGATGACGGCCTTGCCGTCTCCGGCGGCGTCGTAGTCCAGCAGGTAGTGGTCCTGGCCGGTGACCCGGTCGGGCCCGTCCACGCGGTCTTCGAGTACGCCCAGGTCTCGGCGGGTGTCGGTGAGGCCGTCGAGGCGCTCGCGCAGCGTTTCGGCCGCCGCCTCGTCGCCGTTCCGCTCGGCCCGCTCCAACTGTTGTTCAACATGAGATATATCGGCATCGAGGTTTTGCAGGTCGACGTCCAACCGCCGCCGGTTCGCCTCGTCCCGCGCATCGGCCGGAACGCCGTCGGCCGGCCCCACCAGATCGGGACGGCCCTCGATCAACGCCGCCTGCTCGGCGCCGCTCAGGGACTCCCACAGGTCGTTGACGGCCTTCGGCGAGGCGCCCGAGTCGAGCAGAGCGGCGAGCGCGAGGGCCGGATCCGCCGCCGCGAGGCGCTCGGCCCCGACCGGCTCGGTCTCGGCGACGAGGCCGATCCGGGCCGCGAGCTCCTCGTCGACCGCGGCGGCCCGCCCCAGTACCGCCGCGAGCCGGGCCGCGTCCTCGGGGGAGGGGTCGTCGAGGTCCACGTTCTCGCTCAGCAGCGCCTCGAGCTCGTCCCGGCAGGCGTGGAAGTCCTCCACCGCATCGGCTATCGCGGCGGCGGCCCTGCCGGCCGGGCCGATGCGCTGCTCGAGCCCGGCGACGGCGGCCCTGATCCGATCGCGGGCGGCCTCGGCGGACTCGCCGTCCCAGTTGTCCTCGTGCAGACCGCCGCCGAGGGTCTCTTCGAGGGCCTCGACCTGCTCGGTCAGATGCGCGGCGAACGCGGCCCACTGCTCCCCGACGGCCGCGAGCGCGTCGAAGTCGGCCTCGCGAAGCGTCTCAGCGTCGATGCGCATCGAAGTCCTCGGCGCTGCGCTCGTCGGCCGCCACGACCTCCTCGGCGTGGGCCTCGAGATGCCCGGCGAGCTCCTCGAAGACCTCCCGATGGGCGGGGAGGTGCGTCCCGGCCCACGCCTCGGCCATCGAAGCGACGGCGGCGGCGCCGGTGAAGCCGTCCGGGAGCCGCTCGGCCGCCTCGGAGACGAGCAGCATCCGCTCGCGCAGCGTCCGGGTCGATTCGCGGATCGAGGCCGCGGCCGTTCGGACCTCGTCGGGCTCTATGTGGAACCGGGGCACGTCGCCGCTCCAGGGGACTCGGGGGCAGTAACGCGCTCACAGTAGTCGAAGGGCGCGAACACGGCAAGGGCCCCATCGCGCGACGATGGGGCCCGAGGGCTTGCGCCGAAGCCGCCTACGGCTTCGTGAACAGCACCGCGGCGTTGTGGCCGCCGAAGCCGAAACCGGTGTTCATCGCGGCGTCGAGGTCCATCTTGCGGGCCTCGTTCGCCGCCACGTCCAGGACCAGGTCCGGGTCCGGGTTCTCGAGGTTGATCGTCGGCGGGACGACCCCGTCGACGATCGCCATGATCGTCGCGATCGACTCCACCGCGCCGGCCCCGCCGAGCAGGTGACCGGTCATCGACTTGGTGCCGGTCAGCACCACGTGGTCGCCGATCTCCCGCTTGACGCCCTTGACCTCGGCCATGTCGCCGACCGGCGTCGACGTCGCGTGGGCGTTGACGTGGCCGATGCTCTTCGGGTCGATCCCGGCCTGCTTGACGGCGGCGCGCATGGCGCGGCCGCCACCGCTGCAGTCGGGGTCGGGCTGCACGATGTCGAAGCCGTCCGAAGTCAGACCCGAACCGGCCACGGTCGCGTAGATCCGCGCGCCGCGGGCCTCGGCGTGCTCGCGGCGCTCCAGCACCAGAGCGCCCGCGCCCTCGCCCATGACGAAGCCGTCACGGTCGCGGTCCCACGGGCGCGAGGCGCGCTCGGGCTCGTCGTTGCGGGTGGACATCGCCTTCATGGACGCGAACCCGGCCATCGGCAGGCCGCCGATGACCGCTTCGGCGCCGCCCGCCACGGCGACGTCGGCGCGTCCGGCCCGGATCATGTCGGCCGCCCAGGAGATCGCCTCCGCCGAGGTCGCGCAGGCGCTGGTGGGGGCGTGGACCCCCGCCTGCGCCCGGAACTCCAGGCCGACCACGGCCGCCGGGCCGTTGGGCATGAGCATGGGGACGGTGAACGGGGAGACCCGGCGAGGCCCCTTCTCCTCCAGGATGTCGTCCTGCTCCAGCAGCGTCAGCGCACCGCCGATGCCGGAGCCGAACACCACGCCGAGGCGCTCCCTGTCGAGGTCGTCGCCCAAGCCCGCGTCGTCCCACGCCTGCTGGGAGGCGATGAGCGCGATCTGCTCGGAGCGGTCGAGGCGACGCAGCCTGATCCGAGGCAGCACCTCGGAGGGCTCGACGGCCAGTTGGGCCGCGATGCGCACCGGAAGGTCCTGCGCCCACTCCTCTTCGAGAGCTTTGACGCCCGATTTCCCGGCGACGAGAGCTTCCCAGGTCGATGCCACGTCCCCGCCGAGCGGGGTAGTCGCGCCGAGCCCGGTGACGACTACCTCAGTCACGTTAACCCTTTTCGATGTAGGAGACGGCGTCGCCGACGGTCTTCAGGTTGGCGACCTCGTCGTCGGGGATCTTGACGCCGAACTTCTCCTCGGCGGCCACCACGACCTCGACCATCGCCAGCGAGTCGACGTCCAGGTCGTCGGTGAAGGACTTCTCATCGGCGACGTCGTCGGGGTTCACGCCCGCGACCTCTTCGAGAATGTCGGACAGCCCTTCGCGGATCTCGTCACGAGACATGTGTTTGTTCCTCTCGATAATTACGGGCAGCGGATGACTTGCCCGGCGTAGGTGAGCCCGCCGCCGAACCCGAACAGGAGGATCGGGGCGCCGGAGGCGACCTTGCCACTTTGTACCAACTTCGACAACGCCAGCGGCACGGATGCCGCGGAGGTGTTGCCCGAGTAGACGATGTCCTCGGCGATGACGCAGTCCTCGCTGAAGTCGAGCCGTTTGGCGATGCCCTGGATGATCCGCAGGTTCGCCTGGTGCGGCACGAACGCCGCCAGCTCGGAGATCTTGACGTCGGCCCGCTCTGCCACCTGCTCGATCAGCGGCGCCAGCTGGGTGGTGGCCCAGCGGAACACGGTCTGACCGGCCTGCTTGATGAACGGGACGTCCTCCTCGATCCGGATGACGTCGCTCATGGACGGCTCCGAGCCCCACACGACCGGGCTGACGGCCAGCTCGGGGTCGTCGGTGCCCTCGATGACGATCGCGCCGGCGGCGTCGCCGAAGAGGACGCACGAGGAGCGGTCCTCCCAGTCGGTGACGGCGGTGAGCTTCTCGGCGCCGACGACGATGGCCCGGGTGGCGCTGCCGGTCCTGATGGCCATGTCGGCCTGGGCGAGGGCGTACTCGAATCCCGAGCAGGCCGTGTTGACGTCGATGGCCGCCGGGGCGGCGATGCCGAGGGCGTCGGCCACGCGGCAGGCGGTGTTGGGGCAGACGTCCTTGGCCGAGACGGTGGCGACGATGACCATGTCGATGTCGGCCGGGCCGTAACCGGAGCCCGCGAGCGCCTGCTCGGCGGCCTTGGTCGCCATGTCGGCGACCTTCTCGTCCTCGGCCGCGATCCGCCGCTCCTTGATGCCGACGCGGCTGACGATCCAGTCGTCGCTGGTGTCGACCATCTCGGCGAGCTCGTCGTTGGTGAGGATCTTCTCGGGCTGGTAGTGGCCGACGCTGATGACGCGGGTTCCGATGGGGCTCACTGGACTCCTTCACTGGCGGCGAGGTCGGCGGCGCCGGCCAGGTCCTCGGGGGTGTTGACGTTGAGCCGTTCCACGCCCTTGAGGGCCCGTTTGGCCAGGCCGGTGAGCGTCCCCGCCGGAGGCAGTTCGATGACGGCGGTGACGCCCAGCTCTCCAAGCGTACTCATGCAGGCGTCCCATCTGACCGGTGAGGTGACCTGGTCCACCAGCTGTCGCAGGGCCTGCGCGCCGGTCGGGACGGGCTTGCCGTCGCGGTTCGACAGGAAGGTGCGTCGAGGGTCGGCGGTGGCGACGCCGTCGGCGACGGCCTCCAGTGCGGCCTGGGCGGGGGCCATGTGCGGGGTGTGGAAGGCGCCGGCGACCTTGAGCGGGATGACGCGCGCGCGTTCGGGGGCGTTCTCGGTGAGCTTCTCGACGGCGGCGACGGGCCCGGCGGCGACGATCTGGCCCGCCCCGTTGCGGTTGGCCGGCCAGGCGCCGGCGGCCTCGATGGCGGCGAGCACGTCGTCCTCGACGCCGCCGAGGACGGCGGCCATGGTGGTGGGCTCGATGTCGCAGGCGGCGGCCATCTCGCGGCCGCGGGCGGCGGCGAGCTCGATCGCGGCCTCGGGGGTGAGGATCCCGGCCAGGGCCGCGGCGGTCAGCTCGCCCACGGAGTGCCCGGCGACGACGCTCGCGCGGTCGAGCGGCAGCCGCTCGGCGGCGAGGAGCCCGGCGGCGACCAGCAGCGGCTGCGTGTTGGCGGTGTCGGTGATCTCGGCTTGGTCGGCCTCGGTGCCGAGGCGCACGAGGTCGAGGCCGATCAGCTCGGACCACTCGCGGAGCTTCGCGGCCGCGTCGAGGTCGCCTTCGATCCATGGCGTGAGGAACCCGGGTTTCTGCGAACCCTGCCCGGGGGCGAGAATGGCAAGCACATCTAGACTTTCGCTCAGTGAACACCCGGAACGGGAGCAGCTGGAAGACTGAAAGCCCGCCCGGTTCTTGTAGGAAATCTACAATACTCGTTGTTAACTGCGGGAACGCCTCGGTGTGGGCGTGCTCTCCAGGCGGCCTATGGTCAACCCCACACGCAGTACGAAAGCCTCATGCGGGTCCGTAGGGGAGAAACCGGTCACTTCTTGAATGCGCCGGAGACGATACCGCACCGTGTTGGGGTGCACGTACAGCTCGCGCGCAGTGCCCTCCAGGACGCCCCCGGAGGCGATGAACGCGTCCATGGTCTCCAGCAGCTCGCCGCCCGCCCGCCGCAGCGTCACGTAGACGCCTTCGCGCAGCTGCAGCCGGGCGGCCTCGTCGCCGGCGATGGCGCGCTCGGGCAGGAGCTGCGTGGCCGTCACCGGCCGCGGCGCGTCGGTCCAGGCGGGCGCGGCCCGGTGCCCGGCCACGGCCGCCAGCGCGGAAGTGGACGCCTCGGCCAGACCGGTGACCGTGGGGCCGACCACGATCGGCCCTTCTCCGAACTGGCCGGTGAGGTTCTCGACGACCTCCATCGGCTCGGTGACGCCGCCGAGGAGTATGACCAGGCGTGCGCCGTGGACGCCCGCGAGGACGTCGAGACCGAGGCGCCGGGCGGCGCGCTGGACGCTGTGGAGGACCAGGGTCGCCTCGCCGCCGGGCGTGTTGCCGCAGACGACGGTGATGGACTGCGTCTCGGACCAGCCGAGGGCGGCGGCGCGGCCGATCAGCTCGTCGGAGGAGTCGCCGCGCAGCAGCGAGTCGACGAGCATGGCCTGGAGCCGGGCGTCCCAGGCGCCGCGCGTCTCGGCGGCGCGGGCGTAGACGCGCGCGGCGGCGAAGGCGATCTCGCGGGAGAACCGCAGGACCGATTCGCGCAGCTGCTCCTCCTCGCCCTCGGCGGCGAGCGCCGGGACCTGCTCCTCGACCACGTCGATGACGACCTGGATGAGGGCGACGGTGTGCTGGAGGCTGATCGCGCGGGCCAGTTCCACGGGCGCCGCCTCGAAGACCATGTCCGAGCTGCCGAGGTCTTCGCCGCTGGCGCGCAGCCATTCGAGGAACTGCCGCACGCCGGCCTGAGCCACCAGGGTCACCATTGAGCGCTGCTCGGCGGGAAGCTCGCGGAACCAGGGGAGTCGTTCATCCATCCGGGTGAGCGACTGTGTCGACAGCGCCGATGAGGAGCGCTCTATGTTCTGAATGGTGGTGGCCAGATCCATGCCCTATAGCCTGCCAGACGTGGCCTGCGCCTCGCGCCGACGTCGGGCGGAATACCGGGCTTGCCACTATCGTTGCCCGAATAGCACCGAAATCAAGCCACGACAGAGAGGCGGCCTGAATCTATGGCCACGGTTGCACTGACCAAGGACACCTTCGAAGACACCGTCACCGACAACGACATCGTGCTGGTCGACTGGTGGGCCGACTGGTGCGGTCCCTGCAAGCAGTTCGCGCCGACCTACGACGCCTCGAGTGAGAAGCACGACGACGTCGTGTTCGGCAAGATCGACACCGAGGACCAGCGGGAGCTGGCCACGGCCGCCGGCATCCAGTCGATCCCCACGCTGATGGCGTTCCGCGACGGCATCCTCCTGTTCAACCAGCCCGGCGCGCTCCCCGGCGAGGCGCTGGAGGAGGTCATCCGCCAGGTCAAGGCGCTCGACATGGACGAGGTCCGCGCGCAGATCGCCAAGGAGGAGGGCGAGGCCGGCGCTCAGGGCGCTCAGGGCTGAGGTCTTCGGGACACGAGCACAAGCGCATACGGCGGCGGGGCCGACACGTTCGAACGTGTCGGCCCCGCCGCCGTATGCGCTCCGAGGCGCGTGAAAGGGGCCGGGAGGTCGCGCCTCCCGGCCCCGCTCTGTTCGGTGGGGGCCTCAGGGCCCGGCCGCGCCCGGCGGGGACGCGGCCGAAGTCCTAAGAGTCGCCTCCGGCCTCGCCCGCCTCCGCGGCGGTGGGGTCGGTGATCTGGTACTTCGCCGCGGCCTGGACGGCCAGCTCCGGCTTGACCTCGCCGCGCGCGGCCAGCTGCTGGAGCGCCGCCACCGCGACCGACTCGCCGTCGACGTTGAAGTGGCGCCGCAGCGCGCCGCGCGTGTCGGAGTGGCCGAAGCCGTCGGTGCCCAGCGAGGTGTACTCGCCCGGCACCCAGCGGCTGATGAGGTCCGGGACCGAGCGCATGTAGTCGCTGACGGCCACGAACGGGCCCTCCGAGCCCGAGAGCTTCCGCGTCACGTACGGCACGCGCTTCTCGGCCTCGGGGTGGCGCAGGTTGTGCTTCTCGGCCTCGACCGCGTCGCGGTTGAGCTCCGACCACGAGGTGACCGACCAGATGTCGGCGGTCACGCCCCAGTCGGAGGCGAGCAGCTGGGCCGCCTTCTGCGCCCACGGCATGCCCGAGCCCGAGGCGAGCAGCTGCACGCGCGGCCCCGAGCCGGAGCCGGACCCGATCTTGTGCAGGCCCTTGAGGATGCCCTCGACGTCGACGCCCTCGGGCTCGGCCGGCTGCACGATCGGCTCGTTGTAGACGGTCAGGTAGTAGAAGACGTGCTCGCCCTCGCCGTACATGCGGCGCAGGCCGTCCTGCACGATGTGGCCGATCTCGTAGCCGAACGCCGGGTCGTAGGACAGGACTCCGGGGTTGGTGTGGGCCATGAGGATCGAGTGGCCGTCCTCGTGCTGGAGCCCCTCGCCGTTGAGCGTGGTGCGCCCTGCCGTGGCGCCGATCAGGAAGCCGTTGGCCAGCTGGTCGGCCGCCGCCCAGATCGCGTCGGCGGTGCGCTGGAACCCGAACATCGAGTAGAAGATGTAGAACGGGATCAGCGGCTCGCCGAGCGTGTCGTACGCGGTGCCCGCGGCGGTGAACGCGGCCACCGAACCGGCCTCGTTGATGCCCAGGTGCAGCAGCTGCCCCTGCTCGGACTCCTTGTACGACAGGAACAGGTCGCGGTCGACCGAGAGGTACTGCTGCCCATGCGGGGAGTAGATCTTCGCGGTCGGGAACATGGCGTCCATGCCGAAGGTGCGGGCCTCGTCAGGGATGATCGGCACCCAGCGCTTACCGATCTCCTTGTCTCGCATGAGGTCCTTGACCAGGCTGACGAGCGCCATCGTGGTGGCGACCTTCTGCTTTCC
>Ga0079224_100004478_pt1 | contig 18081 bp, 18 predicted proteins | sample Stecom2015_FD_80414 | JGI IMG/M metagenome (GOLD analysis project Ga0079224, IMG submission 80414) | Agricultural soil microbial communities from Utah to study Nitrogen management - Steer compost 2015 | ecosystem: Environmental > Terrestrial > Soil > Agricultural land | place: USA: Utah...
ATTCGGAGGCGGAAGCGGCCACGACGATGGTGTATTCCATCGCGCCGTGCTCTTCCAGCTTGCGCACCACGTTGGCGATGGTCGAGGCTTTCTGACCGATCGCGACGTAGATACAAGTGAGGTCCTTGCCCTTCTGGTTGATGATCGCGTCGATCGCGACGGCGGTCTTACCCGTCTGACGGTCGCCGATGATCAGTTCGCGCTGGCCGCGGCCGATCGGCACCATCGAGTCCACCGACTTCAGACCGGTCTGTACCGGCTGCGACACGGACTTCCGCCAGATCACGCCCGGTGCGACTTTCTCGATGACGTCGGTTTCGGCGGCATTGATGGGGCCCTTGCCGTCGATCGGCTGGCCGAGCGAGTTGACCACGCGACCGATCAGTTCGGGGCCGACAGGCACGGACAGAATGCGGCCCGTGCTCTTGACGGTGTCGCCTTCGGTGATGTGGGTGTATTCACCCAGAATCACCGCGCCGACGGAATCGCGTTCGAGGTTCAGCGCGAGACCATAGGTGTTGCCCGGAAATTCGAGCATCTCGCCCTGCATCACGTCGGACAGCCCGTGGATGCGGCAAATGCCGTCGGTAAGCGAAACGACCGTGCCCTGATTGCGCACGTCCGCGGACAGCGCAAGATTCTGGATCTTGCTGCGGATCAGATCGCTGATCTCGGCGGGGCTAAGCTGTTGCATGAAAGACTCCTGAATCCTTTAAGGTTCAAATCCGGGCCAGCTCGGCGGACATGACGGCCAGTTTGCCGCGCACCGAGGCGTCGATGACTGCATCGCCGACTTGTATGGTCGCGCCGCCGATCAGCGACTCGTCGACCACGACTTCGGCGTTCACCTTCAGCTTGAAACGCGCTTCGAGATCATTGACGAGATTGCGCAACTGCGCCTCATCCAGCGGGAAGGCGGACACGATGTGGGCGTCCACCACGCCCTCGTGTTCGTGCTTCAGCGCTTCGTAGAGTTGGCGGATCTGCGGCAGCAATTCGAGGCGCTTGTTGTCCACCAGCAGCTGCACCAAATTGCGCACTTCGCCGGCGATGGGCCCGGTAGCCGCACCCTGCATCAATTCCAGCAACTGCGCGTCGGTAAGGCGCGGATCGCCCAGCACCTCGAGCAACTCCGGCGTGGAGGCTGCGGCCGACAACGCACCGAGCGCGGTCGACCATTCGTCCAGCCGCCCGGCGTCGAGCGCCTGCTTGTAGACCGCTTCGGCGTAGGGGCGGGCAAGGGTTGCGATTTCGGCCATGGCGGCTTAAAGCTCCTGCTTCAGCTGCGACAGCATCTGCGCATGGACCTTGACATCGATTTCGCGACGCAGGATCTTTTCCGCACCGGCCACCGCGAGCGATGCAACCTGCTCGCGCAGATCTTCCTTCACGCGCGACACTTCCTGCGCAACTTCGGCTTTCGCCGCTGCGAGCAGCCGCTCGCCTTCGGCTTTGGCGGCCGTTTTCGCCTCTTCGACGATCTGGGTCGCGCGCTTTTCCGCCTGCGCAATGATTTCCGTCGCGCGGCCCCGCGCCTCGTTCAGCGCCTCGTCCGCACGACGCTCGGCGGCAACCAGGTCCTGCTTGCCGCGCTCGGCGGCGGCCAGGCCATCGGCAATCTGCTTCTGACGCTCGGCCATCGCACGCTGGAGGTACGGCCAGACGTACTTCATCGTGATCCAGATGAAGAAACCGAACCAAACGGCCTGCGCCAGCAATGTAGCGTTGATATTCACGCCAGTCTCCTGTTCTACCCGGCGGCCGGGATCAACACATCCCTGGCCGCAATCGACAATCGCTTAACCTTGAACCAGGGCGATGAAGGGGTTGGCGAACAGCAGGTACAGGGCGATACCGACACCGATCATGGGCACCGCGTCGAGCAGACCGGCCACGATGAACATCTTGACCTGCAGCGTCGGGATCATCTCGGGCTGGCGGGCAGAGCCTTCCAGGAAACGGCCGCCGAGAATACCGAAGCCGATCGCAGTGCCGATAGCGCCGGCGCCGATCAGGATCGCCACGGCGAGCGCGGTGTTGCCCAAGACTACGGAGAGTGCTTCCATTTTTATCCTCTTCAGAGAGTGGTAGGTGGATAGAAAAAACTAGTGCGATTCCGCGGCCATGCTCATGTAGACAATGGTGAGCATCATGAACACGAAGGCCTGCAGCGTGATGATCAGAATGTGGAACAGCGCCCAGCCGAGGCTCAGCAGGGACGAGAACGGCACCCAGAGGTAGCTCGCGCCTGCCCAAACGGCGAGCAGGATGAACACCATCTCGCCGGCGTACATGTTGCCGAACAGACGAAGCGCCAGTGAAATCGGCTTGGCAATGTCTTCGATGATGCGGAACAGCAGGTTGATCGGGAACATCCATTTGCCGAACGGCACGGTCAACGCTTCGCGCAGAAAACCGCCGACGCCCTTGAACTTGAAGTTGTAGGCGATCATCAGCACGAACACCGTCAGCGACATGGCGAAGGTGAGGTTCGGGTCGGTGGTCGGCACCGCCTTGAAGTATTCCAGGCCGGTCACGCCCATCACCGCCATCGGGATGAAGTCCACCGGAATCAGGTCCAGTGCGTTCATCAGCCAGACCCACACGAAGATCGTGATGGCCAGCGGCGTCACCAGTTCGCTCTTGCCGTGGAAGGTATCCTTGACCTGGTTGTCGACCATGCCGAGCGTCATTTCCACGAGGTTCTGGAAATTACCCGGGACGCCGGAGGTCGCCTTGCGCGCTGCAATGGCCATGGCGAAGAAAATGGCCAGGCCGATGACACCGGAGACGACGATGGTATCGAGATGGAAAGTCCAGAAGCCTTCACCTACCGTCCAGTTGACGAGGTGATGGCTGATGTATTCGGTGGAGGTGTGCGTCGATCCGGTGGCCATTGCGGAAGGCGTTACTCGTCAGTTCAGTATCAGGGCCACCCAATACACCAGCAGGGCGGCGACGTAAGTCAAAAACAGCGGCAGCGCCGCGACACTGCCGTACAGGAGAAAGACCCCCGCAAACAGACTCACCGTTACGCCGAAGCGAAAATACTCCGCGGCGAAGTGAGCCCGTAACATCCTTCTCGGGTCGCTCCCTGGCGGAACCGACATGCGCCACGCATACACACCGCTCGCGATCACCGCGATCGCACCGCCGATGAGAGCGGACAACGCAATATGGATTCCGTACAGTGCCAATAGCAGCAGGGTTATTACGACGCCGACGCCTGCCTGCAGACCGATGATCCGGCGAATGGACCCACCGGCCGATCTTTCGGGCGTGGTCATGCGTCAACCCCAAGCCGCAAAACCGCAGAATTCTACGGGCCTTTAACAACGCGAGTCAAATCGCAAGTGCAGGAATTCAGACGATATTGGCTATCGATACAATCGATCACAAAAGCCCCGCAGAGGCGGTGCGTCTGCGGGCCGTTCTGGACACGAACGTGCTGGTTTCTTTGCTGGTTTACCGGGACGCCCGTTATGCGCGAATCTGGTCCGCCTGGGCAGCCGGCCAGGTGCTTGTGGTGGCCAACGAGGCCGTCGCTGCGGAGCTGGGGCGGGTGCTGGCGCGGCCGGAGTTTGCGGCGCGCTGCGCGCCGGAGGAAGCCCTTGCGGCCTACCGGGCGCGGGTGCAGATGGTGGAGGACCGGCCGGCCACCGCCGGGTTGCCCCGCTGCGCCGATGCCGACGATCAGAAGTTTTTGGAGCTGGCCGAATCTGCGGACGCCCACGTCCTGGTAACCGAGGACAAGGCGTTGTTGCGGCTGCGGCGGCGTTGCCGCTTCGCCATCGAGCGGCCGGCCGCCTTTCTTGAGCGGCTGCCGGCCGTCGTGACGATCACTTCCACTACGTCCTAACGATAGTGCCGGTGACTGGCGTGGCGCGCGTGGCCGCGCGGGCCGTGATGCTTGGCCGAGCCCCAGTGCCTGGGGTGATGGTGATGGACTTCGCGCACGCGGTGACGAGGCGGGTAATGATGGTAATGATGCTCGACCACACGCGGACTGCGATGGTGGTACACGTGGTGGTGACCGCGGTCGGTCAGTACGTGGGTGACGATCGCGCCGGTCACCGCACCGGCGACAAACACGCCCACACGGTCGTTATGCGCGTGTGCCGCCTGGGGCGCGAGGGCGACCGCAGCCAGGGTCCCGGCAATGACCAGAAACTTTCGCATCTCCTGCCTCCTTGGGTTGTTACGAGTGAGGCAAGCGTGCCCTGGACGGACGGCGCGATGGGTTACGGTTTGTAAGACACTTTACAGGCGTGTAAGCGGGGGCGACCATCGCGCCTGCTCAAGGAACCGCCATGCCCCGTTCACGCAAGATTTCTCCCCTTCCGAAATTCGATTGCGGCAAGTGTCCCGGCTACTGCTGCAGCTATGAGATACCGGTGAACCGGCGCGATGTGACGCGCCTGGCGGCGCATTTCGGAATTTCCGTCGATGTGGCGGAGCGGCGCTATACCAAGCTGTTCGAAGGCGAACCGGTACTGCGCCACCGCAAGGATCACATTTACAAATCGATGTGCCTGTTCTTCGATCGCGACGAACGCCGGTGCACGATCTACAAGGCGCGGCCGGCGATCTGCCGCACCTATCCCAGCGGCACGCGCTGCGGCTATTACGAGTTTCTGGTGTTCGAGCGCGACCAGCACGGCGACGAGGACTTCATCCCCTCCGCCTGAAGCGTCTCAGGCCGTAGCCGGACGTAGCTGCTGCAACAGCTCTTCCAGATGGTCGTTGTTCATATAGCTGATGATCAGCTTGCCCATGCCTTTCTTGCCGGGCTTGAGTTCGACGGTGGTACCGAGCCGCTCGGACAATTCCTCCTGCAGCCGTTCGACGTCGCGATTCTTGCGCGCGACCGGCTTGGGGGCGTCCAGCTTCGGATTGAGCAGCGCCTGGACCCGGCGCTCCGTCTCGCGCACGGACCAGTTCTCCTCGGCGGCGCGCTGGGCAAGCTCGGCCTGGCGATGGCCTTCCAGCGCGAGCAGCGCGCGCGCGTGCCCCATGTCGAGTTTGTTCTCGAACACCAGTTGCTGGACCTGCGCGCTCAAGTTCAACAGACGCAGCAGGTTGGTGGTGGCCGCACGCGAGCGGCCCACGGCGTCGGCCGCTTCCTGATGCGTCAGCTTGAATTCGGTGATAAGGCGCTGGATGCCTTGCGCCTCTTCGAGCGGGTTGAGGTTTTCCCGCTGGATGTTTTCGATCAGCGCCATGGCAAGCGCCGCCTGATCGGGCACTTCGCGGATCACCACCGGTACGTCAGACAAACCGGCGATGCGCGCGGCGCGCCAGCGCCGTTCGCCGGCGATGATCTCGTAGCGCTCGGCGGCAATGCGGCGGACCAGGATGGGCTGCATCAGGCCCTGGGATTTGATCGAGGCCGCCAACGCTTCCAGCGATTCCTGGTCCATGTGCGTACGCGGCTGGTACTTGCCCGGCTGCAACTGGTCGAGAGGAAGTGTGGCCAGCGCATCGCCTGCCGCCGGTACGACCGGGTCGTCCCGGTCGAGCAGCGCGGCCAGACCGCGCCCCAATCCCTTGGCTTTCGGTTTATTCATCGTTTTCATCCTCAAACTTGCGCGGCCGCCGCGCGCGCAGCGGCGGCCTGGGCGCGGCGCAGAATCTCCTCCGCGAGCGCCAGATAAGCCTGCGAGCCCTTGCAGGTGCGATCGAACTGAATGGCGGGTGTGCCGTAACTGGGCGCTTCGGCCAACCGCACGTTGCGCGGTATGACGGTGGCATAAACCTTGTCGCCGAAGTGCTGCTGCAACTGCGCCGACACCTGCTGCGCCAGCGTATTGCGCGGATCGAACATGGTGCGCAGCAGCCCTTCGATTTCGATGCGCGGGTTGAGTTGGGCGCGCACCTTCTTGATGGTGTTGACCAGATCCGACAGGCCCTCCAGCGCGTAGTACTCGCACTGCATCGGGATCATCACCGCGTCGGCAGCCACCAGGCCGTTGAGCGTCAGCAGGCTCAGTGCGGGCGGACAGTCGATCAGCACGTAGTCGTATTGATCGGCGACGGCGGCAAGCGCCCCCTTGAGGCGCGTCTCGCGTCGCTCGATATCCACCATCTCGACCTCGGCGCCGGCCAGATCCCGGTTGGCCGGCAGGACGTCGTAACCGCCGCTTTCCGCCCGGGCGCGCGCCTGCTCCACGGTCGCAAGGCCCAGCAGCACGTGATAGACGGTATGCGTGAGGCCACGCTTTTCTATGCCGGATCCCATGGTGGCATTGCCCTGGGGATCGAGATCCACCAGTAGGACCCGCTTGCCCGCCTCGGCAAGCCCGGCTGCCAGGTTCACGCTGGTGGTGGTTTTCCCCACCCCGCCTTTTTGGTTGGTAATGACCAGGGTCCTGCTCATAGCTTCCCTATCAATAACAAATGTCTTTCCGCATTCAGTCCGGGGACGTCGAGCCGGATCGCCTCCCGCACACCGAAGCCTGCGGGCAGGTCGCGCAACTCCGTTTCCGGGTAAACGCCTTTCATGGCTGCGAGTACGCCATCGTCGGCGAGCAGCGGCGCACACCAGGTCACGAACTGCCGCAACTCCGCAAACGCTCGGGAAATGATCACCGGAAATCGCGCCTGCCCAGGCCAGTGCTCCACACGAAGACAGTGAACACTCACATTAGCAAGCCCCAGCGTACCTGCTGCCTGACGTGCAAAGCTGCTTTTCTTGTCGTTACTGTCGAGCAAGTCGACCTTGCGCTGCGGCTGCGCAATGGCGATCGGGATTCCGGGCAGCCCCGGACCGCTGCCCACATCGAGCAACGCCCCTGCTGGAATATGCGCAACCACGGCGAGACTGTCCAGTAAATGGTGCGGAATCATGGCTGCGGGATCGCGGACGGCCGTGAGGTTGTAGACGCGGTTCCATTTCTGGAGCAGCCCGACATAGTCCATCAACGCGTCGAGCTGCTGGTCGCTCAAGGCCAGATCGAGGGCGCGCACGCCCGTCGCAAGAATGTCCCGCTGGCTCATGCCGCGGAGCGTTGCGCCTTGCCGGTTGCGCGCTTCAGATGGACGAGCAGCAACGACAGCGCAGCGGGCGTCACGCCCTGGATGCGGGCCGCCTGGCCGATCGTTTCCGGCCGATGTTCATTCAGTTTCTGCTGGACTTCGGCAGACAGGCCTTTGACGCTGCGGTAATCGAGATTGGCCGGCAGGGGCGTCGATTCATACTGTGCCTGACGGGCCACCTCCTCCTGTTGCCGCGCAATATAACCGGCGTACTTCACCTGGATTTCGACCTGTGCGGCGACATCCGGGTCGGGATGCGGCGCGCCCGCGCCGGGAAGGCGGTGCAGGCGCTCGTAATCCACTTCGGGTCGTTTCAGCAATTCCTGCAGGGTGTGCTCGCGCTCCAGCGGTTTCCCCAGGATTTCCGTGGCGGTGGCATCATCCACCACGCGCGGATTGATCCACGTGGAACATAGACGCTGCTGCTCTGCTGCAATCGCGTCCCGTTTGCGTGCAAATGCGTCCCAACGGTCGTCCGGAATCAATCCCAGCGAGCGGCCGATCTCCGTTAACCGCATGTCGGCATTGTCTTCCCGCAGCATGAGCCGGTACTCGGCACGGCTGGTAAACATCCGATAGGGCTCGGATACCCCGCGGGTGATGAGATCGTCGACCAGCACACCCAGATACGCCTGATCCCGCCTTGGACACCAGGCATCGCGTTCCTGCACCTTCAAGGCAGCGTTCAATCCCGCCAGCAGGCCCTGCGCGGCCGCTTCTTCGTAACCCGTCGTGCCGTTAATCTGGCCGGCGAAGTACAGCCCGCTGATGGCCTTGGTTTCCAGCGAACTGCGCAAGGCGCGCGGATCGAAATAATCGTATTCGATCGCGTAACCGGGCCGGAGGATGTGCGCCTGCTCCAGGCCCGCAATGGAGCGGACCAGCTCCAACTGCACATCGAAGGGCAAACTGGTGGAGATTCCGTTGGGGTAGACCTCGTTGGTCTGCAGCCCTTCCGGCTCCAGGAAGATCTGATGACTGCTTTTACCCGCGAAACGGTGAATTTTGTCTTCGATCGACGGACAGTAGCGGGGCCCCACTCCTTCGATCACCCCGGTATACATGGGCGAGCGGTCGAGGCCTGCCCGGATGATGTCGTGCGTCCGCTCGTTGGTGTGGGTGATCCAGCAGGACAATTGGCGCGGGTGCATGTCGGCCGAACCCATGAAGGAGAACACGGGCACCGGTTCGTCGCCCGGCTGTTCGGTCATGACGGAAAAGTCGATGGTCCGGCCATCCAGCCGCGGCGGCGTACCCGTCTTCAACCGGCCGACCGGCAGCGCGAGTTCCCGCAGCCGCGCCGCCAGACTGATCGCAGGTGGATCCCCTGCCCGCCCGGCAGCGTAATTTTCAAGTCCAATGTGGATAAGGCCGGCCAGGAAGGTTCCGGCGGTCAACACGACCGTTTCGCCATGGAACACCAGTCCCATTTGCGTCCGCACCCCGGCTACACGGTCGCCCTGGAGGAGTAGATCGTCGACGCCCTGCTGGAACAGCGTCAAATTGGGCTGATTCTCCAATCGGCTGCGAATCGCCTGCTTGTAGAGAACCCGGTCGGCCTGCGCACGGGTTGCACGGACCGCCGCACCCTTGCTTGCGTTGAGGATGCGGAACTGGATGCCCGCTTCATCCGCAGCGAGCGCCATGGCGCCGCCCAGTGCGTCCACCTCCTTCACCAAATGCCCCTTACCGATGCCCCCGATCGAGGGGTTGCAGGACATCTGGCCCAACGTTTCGATATTGTGGGTCAACAGCAGGGTATTGCAGCCCATGCGGGCGGCCGCCAACGCGGCCTCCGTACCGGCATGGCCGCCGCCGACCACAATGACATCGAAACGAGTGGGAAACTGCATGACTGAAACCTGGGGTAAGGGAGCGAATGATACGCCACAGAGCTTGGCGGCGACCAAAGGTTCCACGTGAAACAACTCGGGCAGCACCCGACTGGCTACGGTTGAGCCTCCTACGGCGCTTTCGTCCGCACGCACCGTGCCAGTCGGACCGCATCTTCCCGGCCGGCCCGCCGGCAGCACCTTCGATAAAGAGGCGAGCTTACACTTTGGAGTGAATAATCACTCACACCACACACGGCCATATTTATGGACAAAAGGCAGCCAACCGCTCACTTGCCGATGCAAAAACGGCTGAATATTTCGCCCAGCAGATCGTCAGCGGTGAAGGCACCGGTAATGCGGCTGAGTGCCGCTTGCGCAAGCCGGAGTTCCTCAGCCAGCAGTTCCCAATGCGGGTCGGCCGCCTGCGCACGGGCGAGCGCCTCACGCGCCTCGCGCAGCGCGACGAGATGCCGTTCCCGCGCGAGATAAAGGTCTTCGCTGCCGCCCTGCCAGCCGGCGATCGCTTCCAGGCGTTCGCGCAATGCCGGAACACCTTGGCCTGTTTTGGCCGAAACGCAAAGCATGTCGTCCGCCTCGTCCGGCAGTGCCGACGCATCGACCAGATCGATTTTGTTGTACACCGTCAGGCGCCGAAGACTTGCCGGCAGCCGGCGCAGAATGTCTTCGTCCTCCGCGCCCACGCCGCTGCGCGCATCCACAAGCAGAAGCAGCAGATCGGCCTGTTCGATTTCCTTCCAGGCCCGAGCGATCCCGATCTGCTCCACGGCGTCCTCGGTTTCGCGCAATCCGGCGGTATCGATGATGTTGACCGGCAAGCCCTCGAGGTAAATGGTCTGCCGAACGACGTCTCGCGTCGTGCCGGGAATCTCGGTGACGATCGCCAACTCCTCGCCCGCGAGCCGATTCAGCAGGCTCGACTTGCCGACGTTCGGCTGCCCCGCCAGCACCACGTTGAGCCCGGTCCGCAGGAGGCTGCCCTGTTGCGCGCGTCCCAGGATTTCGCCCACCGCAAGGGCGAGTCGGTCCACGCCTGCACGGATGGTCTGCCGGTCGGCCGGGTCGATTTCCTCCTCCGGAAAATCGATCGTCGCCTCCACGTGCATACGGACCGAAATCAATCCCTCGACGAGCTTCTCGATTTCCTTCGAGAACTCGCCCCGCAGACTACGGCCGGCGCTGCGCACGGCCGCTTCGTTCGCCGCATCGATGAGATCGATGACGGCTTCAGCCTGCGCCAGATCGAGCTTGTCGTTGAGAAAAGCCCGGCGGGTGAACTCTCCGGGTTCGGCCAGACGTGCACCAAGTGCAAGACAACGGCGCAGCAGCAGTTGCAGCACCACGGGCCCGCCGTGAGCGTGCAGTTCCAGCACGTCTTCGCCGGTGAAGGAATAGGGGGCGGGAAAGTAGAGCAGCAGACCTTCGTCGATGATGCTGCCGTCGGCGTCCCTGAATCTTGCAAAGCTGGCCTGACGCGGGGCCGGGAAGGCGCCGCTCAGCGTCTTTGCGACGTCCGCCAATCCTTTGCCGGACACGCGCACGATGCCGATCGCGCCACGACCGGCGGCCGTGGCGATCGCGGCGATGGTGTCGGCATCACTTGGCACTCGCCGTCTTACCCTGCCCGCCTTCGATCATGCGCGTGATCTGCCATTGCTGCGCGATCGACAGGATGTTGTTCACCAGCCAGTACAGCACCAGGCCGGCCGGGAAGAAGAAGAAGAACACGCCGAAGATCAGCGGCATCGCCAGCATCACCTTCGCCTGCACCGGATCGGGCGGCGTCGGGCTGAGGCGGGTCTGGACGAACATGGAGACCATCATCAGCAAAGGCAGGATGTAATAAGGATCCTGCTCCGACAAGTCGGTGATCCAGCCGTAGAAGGGCGCGTTGCGCAGTTCCACGCTGCCCAGCAGCACCCAGTACAGTGCGATGAATACCGGGATCTGCACCAGGATCGGCAGGCAGCCGCCGAGCGGATTGATCTTCTCGGTCTTGTACAACTCCATCATCGCCTGGTTCATCTTTGCGCGATCCTTGCCGTACTGCTCGCGCAGTTTCTGCAGCCGCGGCGCCACCACCCGCATCTTCGCCATCGACTTGTAGCTCGCCGCGGAAAGCGGGAAGAACACCAGCTTGATCAGCACGGTCAGCCCGATGATGGCCAGACCCCAGTTGCCCAGCCAGCTATGAAACCATTTCAGAATCCAGAACAGCGGCTCGGCAATGATCGTCAGCCAGCCATAGTCGACCACCACGTCCAAGCCGGGCGCAGCCGCATGCAAGCGCTCCTGTTCCTGGGGGCCGGCGTAGAGCGGCACGTTGACGCGTGCGCTCGACCCGGGCGCAACCGCCGGAATCGGCACGATCGCACCGGCGGCATAGAGATCCGGACCGATGGAGCGGGCGTAATACTCGCGCGGGGTATCCGCCGGCGGGAGGACGGCCGAAACGAAGTAGTGCTGGACCATCGCCACCCAGCCGTCACTGGCCGTGCGGGGAAAACTCGCATCGCCTTCGGCAATATCTGAGAAGGGCACCTTCCTGTACTTATCTTGCTCGGTGTACACGGCGGGGCCGGTGTAGGCCTGCGCCATAAAGAAGCCTCTCCCCGGCGTCTCACCGCTGCGCGTCAACTGGAAATAGGCGTGAGCAGGCGCGATCGGCTCGGCGGACTGATTCACCAGCTCATGCGTGACATCGATCAGATAGCTGTCGCGATGGAAAGTCAGGATTTTCGCGGCGCGCACGCCCTCACCGACCGACGTCTCCAGCCGGACCTGCAGATTCTCTTGTCCCTCGGCCAGCGTATAGGTCTGCGCCTGCGCTTGGTACATCGACCGGTGCGTCGGCAGGTTCGGCCCGATCAGTCCGCTTTGCGCCGCGTAGCGTTGCGCCGGTGCGAGCAGTTCCAGGGGCGCGCTCTCTTCGCTGCCCGCGGGGTATTTGTTCAGCACCAGACGCACGATGTTTCCGCCGAGCGGGTCGATCTCCGCCTCGAGCAGATCCGTCCGGACGCGAATCGGCTCACGCGGCGCCGCCTCCACTGCCTGCGGCGCAACCGGCACGGCGTCAGGCGCTGCAGCGGGAAGCGAGGGAACGGGTACGCCCGGCGCATCGGCCTGGTGCTGTTGCGCGACTGCGGCATCCTGTTGCGGTGGCACAGGCGGACGATGCTGCTGGTTCCACGCGTCCCACAACATCAACAGCGAGAAAGAGAAGATGACCAGCAGGATCAGGCGTCGGGTATCCATTGTTTATCGGTTATTTCAAGGTACGGGGTCGTAACCGCCCGGATGCCAGGGATGACAACGGGCAATGCGGCGCACGGCCAGCCAGACACCGCGAAGCGCACCGTGGCGCTGCAGCGCCTCGGCGGCGTATTCGGAACAGGAAGGGGCGAAGCGGCAATTGCGGCCCAGCAGCGGGCTCAGGCAATAGCGATAGCAGTGAATCAATCCGAGCAGGACTTTAAGCATCGACCGCCCGCTTAAAAAGGGCTCGTAAATCCGCCAGCTGCAAGGCCGAATCGCCCAGCGGGCGAGTGACCCGCACGACGCAATCCAGACCCGACAAGTGCGACTGCTCCAGACGGAAGGCTTCGCGCGCCAGACGGCGGACGCGGTTGCGGGCCACCGCTGTCGGCACCATTTTCTTTGGAACGATCAGCGCGAGCCTTGCGCAATCCATCTGGTTTTCCCGGCAGTAGAGCGCCAGAGACGCCATGCGCACCGGCTTGCGTGCCCGCAACGCGGCGGCCACATCGGCAGCGCCGAGGCGCTGATACCGGCGCAGCCGCAATTTGCGTCAAACGCCCAGACGAGCGCGTCCCTTGGCGCGGCGTGCACGAATCACCGCGCGGCCGCCACGGGTGCGCATGCGAACGAGAAAGCCGTGCGTACGCTTGCGACGGACGACGGAAGGTTGATAAGTGCGCTTCATTTGTACTATCCAGGGCTTGGCGGAAAACCCGCTATTAAAGCAATCGGTTGCGCTTACGTCAAACAGCATCGCCAGCCTGTGGATAACTTTGGGGCCTCAGGGTATGATGTTGCGTTCCGCATTGCTCCCGCCATCGCTCGGGCGCTGGACATTAGAAGAGCAAACCCAGGATGGAAGTTTTTTGGCATCACTGCCTCGCCCGTCTCGAAAAAGAGCTTCCTGCGCAGCAGTTTACGACCTGGATCCGGCCTTTGCAGGTAGACGCCCTGCGTACCACCGAAGACGAATTGTGCCTCACCGCGCCCAATCGCTTCGTCCTGCAATGGATCAAGGACCGCTTCCTGACGCGCATCGAGACGCTGGCAGGCGAACAACTCGGCAAACCGGTGAAAGTCTGCGTTGCGCTGGCCGTGAACGAGCCGGTGAGCACCGGACAGGGCGCGTCCGCGGCGAACGAGGTCGCGTCCGAACCGGTATCGCACGCGGCCGGCCCGGCCGTAGCCGCCCCGGTGCGCGCCGCACCCAGCCCGAACGTCGAAGCGCGCTCGAACCTGATCGGCGACTTCACCTTCGACAATTTCGTTCCCGGCAAGGCCAACGCGCTGGCCCGGGCGGCCGCCATGCAGGTCGCCGAAAATCCCGGCACCTCCTACAACCCGCTGTTCGTGTATGGCGGCGTCGGCCTGGGCAAGACGCACCTCATCCACGCCGTGGGCAACCATGTCATGAGCGAGCAGCCGGGCGCGAAAGTGCGTTATCTGCACGCGGCGCAATACATTTCGGACGTCGTGCGCGCCTATCAGCAGCGCTCCTTCGATGCCTTCAAGCGCTATTACCACTCGCTCGATCTCCTGCTCATCGACGACATCCAGTTCTTCACCGGCAAGGACCGGACGCAGGAGGAGTTCTTCTACGCCTTCAACGCGCTGATCGAAGCACGCAAGCAGATCATCATCACTTGCGATACCTATCCGCGCGACATCAGCGGCATCGACGAGCGTCTCAAGACCCGCTTCAGCTGGGGCCTCACCGTCGCGGTCGAACCGCCGGAGCAGGAGATGCGCGTGGCCATCATCCTGAAAAAGGCCGAGGCGCTGAACGCCCGTCTGCCGGAGGAGGTGGCGTTCTTCATCGCCAAGCACATCCGCTCCAACGTACGTGAGCTGGAAGGTGCACTGAAGAACGTGCTCGCCTTCTCCCGTTTCAACGGCAAGGAAGTGAGCGTGGAAGTCGCCAAGGAAGCGCTCAAGGACCTGCTGTCGGTGCACAACCGCCACATCTCCATCGACAACATCCAGAAGACGGTGGCGGAGTTCTACAAGATCAAGGTCGCCGACCTGCATTCCAAGAAGCGCACCCGCGCCATTGCTCGGCCGCGGCAGATGGCCATGGCGCTGGCGAAGGAACTGACGGAAATGAGCCTGCCGGAAATCGGCGATGCCTTCGGCAACCGCGATCACACCACGGTGCTGCACGCCTGCCGGACCATCGCCACGCTGCGCACCAAGGATCACGAACTCAATCGCGACTTCCACGTGCTCGAGCAGACGCTCAAGGGTTGAACAGTTTATGTATAACCCGACAAAAGCTGTGCACAACTTGACCGCATTTCCGAGTGCGACCGAAGTTGTTCCGATTTACACAGACGCACCCACAGGTTCGTCCACAGGCTGCGCACAGCCTAAGCGTCTGAACCGATGGGCAAGCAATCGCTTATCCCCGTTTTACGCGACGCTCATCATCAATAACCAGGAAAAGATATGAACCTATTAAAGACCAACCGCGAGACGCTGTTGAAGCCCTTGCAGGCCGTGTCGGGGATCATTGAACGGCGCCACACCTTGCCGATCCTTTCCAATGTGCTGATCGAACGCGATACCGCACGCCTGTCCTTCATAGCGACAGACATTGAAATCGAAATCGCCGCGTCGGTGGATGTAGACAGCGGTGGTGAGACGCGCGCCATTACCGTCGGTGCACGCAAGCTGCTCGACATCCTGCGCGCCCTGCCCGACGGCAGCGAAGTCACCCTGGCTCTGACCGACAAGCGTCTGCAAGTCAAAAGCGGCAAAAGCCGGTTCAATCTGCAGACTCTGCCGGCGGAGGATTTCCCGCGCCTGGCCGGGCCCGAGGACGCCAGCGTGCAGTTCGAACTGCCGCAGAAGCTGCTGAAGGATCTGTTCTCGCAGGTGCAATACGCGATGGCGCAACAGGACATCCGTTATTATCTGAACGGGTTGCTGATGGTCATCGACGCCGGACAACTGCGCGTCGTCGCCACCGACGGCCATCGCCTCGCCTTTGCCTCCAATGCCGTCGCCGACAAGGAACTGGGCAAGCAGGAGGTCATCCTGCCCCGCAAGACGGTCCTCGAACTGGCAAAGCTTCTGGCCGACAATGACGATCCGGTTAAAATCGAATTGTCCGCGACGCAGGCGCGCTTCGCGTTCGGCGACATTCTGCTTGCCTCCAAACTGGTGGACGGCAAGTTCCCGGATTACCAGCGGGTCATCCCCACGCAGCACCCCAAGGAATTGCACCTCGATCGCGTGGCGCTGCAGCAGGCCTTGCAGCGCGCGGCCATTCTCACCAGCGACAAGTTCCGCGGTGTGCGCTGGGTGCTGACGGAAAACAGCCTGAAGGTGAGCTGTAGCAACACCGAACAGGAAGAGGCGCAGGAAGAACTGGATGTCGCCTACCAGGGCGAGGCGCTCGATATCGGCTTCAACGTCGGATATCTGCTCGACGTGCTCAACAACCTCGATGTGAACGAGGTGAATGTCGCGTTGGGCGATTCCAACTCGAGCGCATTGATTACCGTGCCCGGGCGCGACGACTTCAAGTATGTCGTCATGCCGATGCGCATCTAGCAATCTCGGGACACTAGCGCGCTGATTCGGACGAGCGCCTGAATGGCGCTTTCTTAGGAACTGGAATGAACGAAGAACTCCGCCCGGAAGACGAACACCACAAGCCGGCGAACGGCAACTCGGACTACAACTCCTCGAGCATCAAGATGCTCAAGGGGCTGGAGGCCGTGCGCAAACGACCGGGCATGTACATCGGCGACACGTCGGACGGCACCGGCTTGCACCATATGGTGTTCGAGGTCGTCGACAACGCCGTCGACGAGGCGCTGGCCGGTCACTGCGACGAGATCGTGGTCACCATCCATACCGACAACTCCATCAGCGTGACGGACAACGGCCGGGGCATTCCGACCGGCATTCATGAAGATGACGAGCTGAAGCGCTCGGCCGCGGAAATCGTCATGACCGAACTGCATGCCGGCGGCAAGTTCGACAGCAACAGCTACAAAGTCTCCGGCGGCCTGCACGGCGTCGGCGTGTCGGTGGTGAACGCGTTGTCGGACTGGCTGCGTCTGACCATCCGCCGTGACGGCAAGGCGCACTTCATGGAGTTCCGCGAAGGATTGCGCGTCGAACCGCTCAAGGTGCTGGGTCCGACCGAGCGGCAGGGCACCGAGGTGCACTTCCTTGCCAGCAAGGAAATCTTCGGCGACATCGACTTTCACTACGACATTCTTGCCCGCCGGCTACGCGAGCTTTCGTTCCTCAACAACGGCGTGAACATCCGCCTGGTGGACCAGCGCAGCGGCAACGAAGAGAACTTTTCCTATAGCGGCGGCGTGCGCGGTTTCGTCGAGTTCATCAACCGCAACAAGAACGTGCTGCACCCGAACATTTTCCAGGCGACCGGCGAGCGCGACGGCATCCTGGTCGACGTGGCCATGCAGTGGAACGATTCCTATCAGGAGTCGGTGTTGTGCTTCACCAACAACATTCCGCAGCGCGACGGCGGCTCGCACCTCACCGGTTTGCGTGCGGCGATGACGCGCACGCTGGGCCGCTACATCGACGAGAACGACATCGCCAAGAAGGCGAAGGTGGAAGCCACCGGCGACGACATGCGCGAAGGCCTGACCTGCGTGCTGTCCGTCAAGGTGCCGGATCCGAAGTTCTCGTCGCAGACCAAGGACAAGCTGGTGTCCTCCGAAGTGCGTCCGGTGGTGGAGGAAGTCGTCGCCGAGAAACTGATGGCGTTTCTCCTTGAGCACCCCACCGATGCCCGCACGGTCACCGGCAAGATCGTCGAAGCGGCGCGCGCCCGCGAGGCCGCGCGCAAGGCGCGCGAAATGACGCGCCGCAAGGGCGTGCTCGACGGCATGGGCCTGCCCGGCAAGCTGGCCGATTGTCAGGAGAAGGATCCCTCGCTGTGCGAACTGTTTCTGGTCGAGGGCGACTCCGCCGGCGGCTCCGCCAAGCAGGGACGCGATCGCAAGTTCCAGGCGATCCTGCCGCTGAAAGGCAAGATCCTCAACGTCGAGCGGGCGCGCTTCGACAAGCTGATTTCCTTTGCGGAGATCGCCACGCTGATTACCGCGCTGGGCACGGGCATCAAGGACGATTACAACCCGGACAAGCTGCGCTATCACCGCATCATCATCATGACCGACGCGGACGTGGACGGCGCGCACATCCGTACGCTTCTGCTGACCTTCTTCTACCGGCAGATGCCCGATCTGATCGAGCGCGGTCACATCTACATCGCGCAACCGCCGCTGTTCAAGATCAAGATCGGCAAGGACGAGCGCTATCTGCGCGACGAGCACGAACGCGATCAGCACATGCTCAAGCAGGCGCTGGTCGGCGCCGCCTTCTATCCGAGCGAGAATGTGGAGCCTATCCAGGGCGAGGCCCTGGCGCAGCTTGCGCGTTCCTATCTGCTGGCCGACGCCGTCATCAACCGCCTGGCGCGGCTGATCGATCCGCTTGCGCTGCGCGGCGTGCTGCGCGGCGCGTTGCTGGACGTTTCCACCGGCGAAGCGGCGCGGGCGAGCGCCGAGTTGCTGGCGAAAAAGATGCCGCCGGGCGACGCGAAAGTCTATGCGCGTTACGACGACAAGCAGGAGCGGCATCAGATCGTGATCGAGCGCATGCGCCATGGCGCGGTGCGCACCACCGTGTTGGACGAAGACTTTCTGCTGTCCGGCGACTACCGCCAGATCGCCGAAACGGCGCGTCTGCTGGAAGGCCTGGTCGGACGCGGCGCCTATGTGCAGCGGGGCGAGAACAAGCAGGCGGTGGTTGCCTTCGGTGCGGCGGTGGACTGGCTGCAACGCGCGGTGGAGCGCAACGCCAAGATCCAGCGTTACAAGGGGCAGGGCGAGCTGACCCCGGCACAGGTGGGGGAAACCACCATGGACCCGGCTTCACGCCGGCTGCTGAA
>Ga0079224_100004480_pt1 | contig 18078 bp, 17 predicted proteins | sample Stecom2015_FD_80414 | JGI IMG/M metagenome (GOLD analysis project Ga0079224, IMG submission 80414) | Agricultural soil microbial communities from Utah to study Nitrogen management - Steer compost 2015 | ecosystem: Environmental > Terrestrial > Soil > Agricultural land | place: USA: Utah...
CATGCCCGAGCTTCCCGCCCTCCAGGCACGGCAGCGGCTGCCGAACGTCTTCGAGCTGGAGCCGGCGTAGGGTGACGGCCGCTGCCCGCCGGCAAAGGGTACCGAAAGTCCATTCAGGCCTGCAGTGAGATGCACACGATGCAAACCGCCATTGCCCGACCGCTCCCCTCGCCCCTGCGCTACCGGATGAGCCGGAGCATCAACCTGTTTTTGGCCAAGCGTCTAGGCGTCCCGCGCGTTCCCGCGATCAGGATTGCCCGCGGCCTCAACATCCTCGCCCGGCCGGCGCAGCATATCCGCCGTCGCCGCGCGGTGGCGGCCACCGCCTCACCCATCGCGATCCCGCCCCGCGACGGCTACGCCTTCGTCGACCGTCGCCAGGTTCCCGAGCTCGACGCCGCCATCAGGCAGGCATCGGCCATCTTCGCGTCGGCCCGGCACGAGGCCGGCTTCCAGCGCAACGACGGCGGGACGTCACGCAAGGATTTCCTGCTCAATGCCTCCGAGGGGATCGCGATGAGCCGGTATCCCGACATCATGCGGCTCGCGGTATCGCGGCCGGTGGTCGATGCCGTCGCCGCCTATCTCGGCGAGGTGCCGATCGTCAGCAACGTGTCGCTGCTGGTGAGCGTCCCGAACCACACCCAGCTCGGCAGCCAGCTCTATCATCTCGATTTCGCCGACGAGAAGCAGATCAAGTTCTTCGTCTATGTCGATGCGGTCGACCTCGACAACGGCCCGTTCACGTTCGTGCCGGCGGCGCTCAGCGAGCAGCTGGTCGGAAGCTTCCGCTACGACCGCGGCCGGCTCGGGCTCGACGAGGTCAGGGAAGCCGCCGGTCCCGGCGGTGAAATCTCGGTGACCGGGCCTGCGGGAACCGCGCTGCTGGTCGATACGTCACGCTGCCTCCACTACGGTTCGAACCGCAACCGGAGCATCAGGGTGGCGCTGCTCGTCCAGTACACCTCGCACGCGGTGCCGGAGCAGCCGCCGGTCCGCTGGCCGGTCGACGAGCTGGCGGAAACCCTGCAGCTGGACGACGTCCAGCGGATGGTTCTCACGGTCTAGCTGGTCGGCCTCCGGCGATCCGTCGCCGCAGGCTTTCGTAGTCGACACGGTAACGTGGCAACAGCCGGCAGGCCGTCGCCGCGGCGGCAACGATCCGTTGCTCGCGCACCGACAGCCCCTCACGCCATGACGCCGCGGGCCTGAACACCTCGGTGGTTTCGCGCGACGCGGTGCGCACGACCACCGGTTCGCCGAACAGAGTCGGGCGCGACAGCACCGGCGCCGGATTGACGCCGAGGAAGGCGGCAACCCGCGCCATGACGACGGCGGTGTCCGCCACCAGATCCTCGTAGGCCACCATCAGCACGTCGGGATCGCCGAGCATCTGCGCTTCGGCCGCGACCACCCGCGCCGCATCCAGCACTTCGGAAACGATCTCCGGCCATGCGGGTCGCCGCCCCTTGCGCCGACGGTCGTTGAGGATGGCGCGGGCGATCATCATCGGGTCGCGGACGATCAGCAGCACCCTGCCCTGTGGGAAGCATTGCCGCCACAAACCGACGATGCGACCGGTGTCGCCGCCGACCTCCTTGGCGCACCACATCCGCGGCTCGCGTCCGGCCCGTGTCAGGCTCGAGAACACCGCCCAGGCGTCGAACCGGATCAGGTCGCCGACGTCGCGCGTCGTCCCGTCCGTCCGCTCCCGTTCCCACAGCGCCCGGTAGTGGTCGAGGGAGAAGTGCGGCGACGTCACTTCGGAGATCCGCGAGGCCGCGTAGTAGGTCTCCGCTGACGGCGCGCCGTGCCCTTGGCGCACGATGCGCTTAATCTTCAGTTCCGCCGGATAGACGAGGGCCTCCTCGCCGCCGTCGAGAAGGTTCTGGAACAGGGTCGTACCGGCCTTTCGCGGCCCGTAGATGAGGACCCCGCGGTCCAGCCAGTCAGGCATGGCGGCGCGCCCGGCGGCCGCTGGCATGGCTGAAGTCGCTTGCTCGGACGTCGCAGGCATGGTTCAGCCGGCTTCGGCGAAACAGCTTTCGAACGCCTGCCGCCACCGCTCGAGCGGCTCCGGGGCGCAGTCGCGGTCTACGCGCACCACGAGATGGCGGGCATGGTGGCCGGCGTGCCGGCCGCTGAACGCCGCCCAGCCGGCATACCAGTCGTCCAGGAACCGGGGCGTCTGGTAGCTTGCGAGCAGTTTCGCGTCGCGCTTGCGCTGGCGTGTGGTGCGGTCGGGCTTGGCCATCTCCCCCTGCCTGAGCTGCTTGCGGAGCTGGTCTGCCGGTGCCATCAGGGTCAGCGTCGTGAGCTGCTCGGCAATGCCCATCAGGTGCAGCACCGGATCGCGATCATGCGATCGTATACCGGTCCGCGACGGCCGCAGCAGGTCGTAGTGCAGGATCAGCCGGTCGTGCCGCCCCGGCGTCAGCTCCGCGATCTCGGAGGCGTCGACGACACGCCAGCCATCGCCGTCGAGCCCCATCCGCTCGCGCAGCTGCCGGTCCTTGACCAGCCGCGCGGCGAACGTGCTCTTGCCGACCGCGGTCGGTCCGGCGACCACCGCCAGGTGGCCGATGCGCCGCTTGCGTGCCTCGACCAGTATCCGGCCCTTGAACGGCGATCGCGCGATGGTGACCGGCTCGAACACGCTGGTGTGGGTGTTGAAGAGGATCCGCAGCGCCCCGGGCGTGAACAGGAACGTGCGGCCGGCGGCATCGCCGCGCTTCTTCGGCACGCCCAGGAACACGGCGGGCGCGCCGATACCGGCGACCCTGAGCGGATTGATCAGGTCGCGCGCCACGTCGCGCCAGGTCGGCACCGCCACCTCGAGCACGATCTTCTCCCGCGCCATCCGGCTCATCCGCCTGAGCGCGTGGACCGGATCGTACAGGTGATGCAGCACGTTCAGGCACGCCACGACGTCAAACCGGCGTCCGTCGCCCGGCCACTCCTCGAAGTCGGCCTGGATATACTCGGGATCGAGTTGCCACAGGTCGGCGATGGCGCGGGCCTGGCGCACGTTCTGCGGATCCGTCTCGATGCCCACCGCCTCGGCGCCGCCGCGGCGCAGGGCGTCGATGCAGAAATAGCCGAGGTAGCTTCCGATATCGAGCAGCGACCGGCCGCTGAAATCGTCGCCGAACAGCATCTGCTTAAGGTAGCCGCGGTCATGGCCCGGCGTAACCACGCCGCCCGGCAGTTCGACCGCCTGGTATCCGAGCTGCTCCTGCTCGAGGAAGGCAAGCGACCGCTTGCGAACGAGCGCGGGATCGTCCGCCTGCTGGATGGCGATCTGATCCGTCTGCGATGTCACGTGACTGCCTTGTTCTCGACGAACACCGTCTCGCTGCGTTCGAATTCGTCGATCGACATCACCCGCTGCTCGCCGCTGCCGGTGATCACGACCGGACCGGCGCCGAGCCGGCGACAGAAGGCAAACCAGTCGCGGAACAGTGCCGCCATCGCATCGGGCCGTTCGTAAAGATCGAGGATCGTCTTCACCTTCTTGCGGAACCGCGACGAGGTGGTCCGCTTGGCGAGGGTGCCGGTGCGGCCCTCCCTGTACCGCTCGACGAGTTCGTCCAGCGGGCACCACGTCGTCACCAGGGTGACACGGTTCGATACCTCCACCAGGTCGCGCAGCGCGCGGTCGTGCAGATAGAGATCGCCGTCGATCTGCGACTTGAGGATGTTGTAGTGCAGGATCACGTCGGGCGCGCCGGCGTGGCCGATCCCGTCGATATCGTCATCCTTGAAATCGAGCCATTGCCGCTCCGGCGCAAAGCCGAGCCGGTCGGCAAGTGCCCGGTCCTGTCCGGACTTCAGCCGCTCGATCAGCGTCGTCTTGCCGCCGGCCGGAACGCCGGCGACCACGAACAGGTGATTGATGCGGCGTTTGCGGGCAATCGCGATGTAGCGGCCCTTGTGGCCGGAATCGATGTAGTCGACCGCCGCGAAGCTTCGCCGGTGGCGCAAGAGGATCGTATCGAGCCCGCTCTTCGTGATGAAGAACGTCTGCTTCGCGTCTCCGCCCTTGCTGCCACCCACGTACATCAGCGGCAGCCGCTTCAGCACGCTCGCCAGCGCCAGCGGGACGCCGCTCTTCCGGCGATCCCGGGTGGTGAACGAGGCCACCTCCAGCACCAGCACCTCACGGGTGGCGGCGATCAGCCGTTCGAGCGCCGACAGCGGGTTGCGCATGTGATGGAGGACGTTGAGGCACAGCACGTAGTCGAACTGGCCGTCGATCGGCTGCGTCTCGATGTCGAGCTGATGAAACTCGGCCTGCGAACCGCGGCACTCGGCGAGCAGCCGGCTCTTTCTGACGTTCTCTGGATCGACGTCGACACCGACCGTGCGCGTCGCCCCCCGCTCTTCCGCCGCGAAGCAGAAGTATCCGTACATGCAGCCGACGTCGATCAGCGACTTGCCGGCCATGTCGGCGGGCAGGATGTGTCTGGCTGTTTCGGATCTGTCCCTGCCGCCCGTCTCCAGCCCGTACGGCAGCGGCACGTTCTGATAGGTGAACCGGTTGGCCGAAATGAGCGCCCGTATCTCGCTCTCGCTCCGGATTGGCTTGGTCAAGGCTGGGTTCACATTTCCGGCACGTTCCGAGGAAAGGCGATGATCACGTCCGCCGGCGGTGTCGCCGCCGGCCACCCGTCACCGCCGTCGGGGCTTCTATCGCACGGCTGTGGCGACGGCAAGGCCGCGACCGCTCCGCGCAGGAATGCCGCCCGGCTCAGAACCGGTGGCCGAACAGCGCGATCTCGCCAGGATACCAGCTCTCCACCAGCTGCCGCGTCTCGTCGTCGTAGTAGCTTCTGTAGCCCGCCTCGTCGGGGCGCTCGCCGCGCTTGGCGTGCGGCAGCGGAACCAGCGGGTCGAGCCCGAGTGTCGCCATCACCTGCGCCAGGTCTTCCGCCAGCGTCTCGTACCGGCCGATGAAATCCACCGCCACCACGCCGTCCAGCGTGTAAATCTGGTAGTTGTCGACCTTGCGTTCCGGCGACGTGCGCAGGAAGGTCCGGAAATCGGGCCACAGCCGCCGCTTCCACGGCTTGCGGGTCTTGTAGCGGTACCACGAGACCTGGCGGTCGTAGACGTTGCGGTCGAAGGCGAACTTGTAATAGCTGCGCCAGACCCGCTCGCCCACGTATTCGCGGACGTCGGCGGCGCGGATGTGATCGTGAAAGTCGACCAGCCGGAAGCCTTCCATCGGGATCTGCCGGGCAATCGCCGGCCGTGGATCGAGCCGCCAAAGCGGCCGAATGTGGTTCTGCGCGCGATGGCCGACGGCACGGGTATGTTCCGACGGGGTGAGCGGGGTGACGATGTCGCCCTCTCCGCAATGCGGGTACAGGAACAGCTCGGTGCTCGTGCTAGCCGTCTTGCGCGTCTTCAGGAAGATGAATTTGTGCTTGTGCGAGACGATCATGTCCGGCACGCATCGGGTTTCATCGGCCGGTTATAGGTCCCGGCCCTGCGGCGTTCAAGACTTGCTCTTGGCCGCCGCATGCGCAATGAACCCCCGGGGCGACGACAGTTCACCAATCGCGGACCCATGTACAGGATCAGGATCATCGGCGCCGGCTCGATCGGCAACCATCTCGCACACGCCGCCCGCACCCGCGGCTGGCAGGTCGTGCTGACCGACATCGACCCCGCCGCGCTGGAGCGGGCGCGGGACGTGATCTACCCGGGGCGCTACGGCGCCTGGGACGATGCCATAGAGCTCGCATCGACGGCCGGGACGATGGGCGACGACGCCGACGTGGTGTTCATCGGCACCCCGCCCGATACCCATGTCGACCTCGCCCTGCAGACGATCGAGTCCGCGTCGCCGCGGGCCATCGTCATCGAGAAGCCGCTGTGCGGCCCGGATCTTTCCGGATGCGCGCGTCTTGCCGAAGCCGCCCGCCGCGACGGGCTGTTCGTCGGCGTCGGCTACAATCACGTGCTTGGCCGCAACACGGAAGAAGCCGAGCGCATCCTTGCCACCGGCGCGCTCGGCGGCATCGTCACGCTGTCGGCGCGCACCCGCGAGCACTGGGGCGGCATCCTGAAGGCTCACCCGTGGCTGTCCGGCCCGGCCGACAGCTACCTCGGCTACTGGCGCCGCGGCGGCGGTGCGGCGGGAGAGCACTCGCACGCAATCAACCTGTGGCAGCACTTCGCCCACGCCGTGGGCGCCGGTCGCGTGGTCGAAGTGTCGGCGACCCTTGACATCGTCGACGACGGCACGACCGAGTACGACCGGCTCTGCTTCCTGTCCCTGAAGACCGAGGAAGGCCTCGTCGGCGACGTGATCCAGGATGTGGTCACCGACCCGCCCGAGAAGTCGATGCGGATCCAGGGGACGAACGGCTTCCTCGAATGGCGCGTGAACCTGGAGCCTGGCGTCGACTCGGTGACCTCCGGTACCGGTGCCGGGGCGCCCGAGGTCCTGCGTCTGCCCAAGACTCGCGCCGATGACTTCATCGCCGAGATCCGTCACCTGGAGGACGTGCTGGAGGGCCGCGTGAACGGCTCGCCTATTGCTCTCGAACGGGGCCTCGCTACGATGATGGTGATTGCTGCGGCATTCCGGTCACATGCGACAGGACGTCGGGTGGGGATCGACTGGACGGCAGGGTACCGTCCCGAAGCGTTGAACTGAGGGGACAGACGTCCAATGAAGGATTTCTCGTTCGAGGATCTGTTCATCTACGACCTCGCCAACAACCACCAGGGCGACGTCGAGCATGCCAGCCGCATCGTGCGCGAAATGGGCCGCGTAAGCACGGCGGCATCGGTGCGCGGCGCTCTCAAGTTCCAGTTCCGTCAGCTCGACAGCTTCATTCACCCCGATTTTCGCGACCGGATGGACCTGAAATACGTGAAGCGGTTCTCCGAGACGCGGCTGTCAATGGAGGAATTCGCGACGCTCGCCGACGTGGTCCGCGACAGCGGGCTCCTGACCATGTGCACCCCGTTCGACGAGGAGTCCGTCGACATCATCTGCGACATGGGCCTCGACATCATCAAGATCGCCAGTTGCTCGGCCGACGACCGCCCGCTGCTGGAAAAGGTGGCGCGGGTCAACAAGCCGGTTGTCGTCTCGACGGCGGGTCTGCGCACCGAGGAAATCGACTGGCTGGTCAACTTCCTCGAAAGCGAGAACGTGCATTTCGCCCTGATGCACTGCGTTGCCCTCTACCCCACGCCCGACGACATGTTGCAGCTGAACCAAATCGGCGCGCTCGCCCGGCGCTACCGTGGGATCCCGATCGGCTGGTCGACCCACGAGGCCCCTGACAACGTCTCGGCCATCCAGCTCGCCTACGCCAAGGGCGCGCGGCTGTTCGAGCGCCACGTCGGTCTCGCCACCGATCGCTATGCGCTGAACGCCTATTCGTCGACGCCCGAGCAGATCGAGCGCTGGCTCGATGCCTGGCACGCCGCCCGCGCCATGCTCGGCGCCGAAGAGCGTCCGCCGGCGCCGCTGGCCGAACGCCAGACGCTCACCGAACTGAAGCGCGGCGTCTATCTGCGCCGGGCCGTCGCCAGCGGCGAGACGCTCGAGGCGGGCGACGTGTTCTTTGCCATGCCGGTACAGGATGGCCAGATGATCTCGGGCCAGTGGCGGCCCGGCATGGTCGCCGATACCGATTACGAGGCCAACGCGCCGCTGCCCGAACACCTTGCCGGGTCCACCCACAGCGACGAGCAGATCATCTACCAGACCATGCTGCAGGTGCGCGGCATGCTGGCCAAGGCCAACATCCACATCAACGAGGACGCCTCGATCGAGATCTCGCATCATTTCGGCCTGAGGCGGTTCCGCGAGTACGGTGCGGTGATCATCACCTGCATCAACCGCACCTACGCCAAGAAGCTCGTCGTGCAGCTGCCGCGCCAGAAGCACCCCTATCACTTCCACAAGAAAAAGGAGGAGACCTTCCAGCTGCTCGATGGCGATCTGGAGGTTGTCAAGGACGGTCACCGCACCTCCCTGTCGCCTGGCGACACGTTCCTGGTGAAGCCGAACGAGTGGCACAAGTTCCACACCCTCGGCGGCGCGATCTTCGAGGAAGTGTCGACGACCCACCATGACAACGATTCCTTCTACGAGGACCCCGAGATCGCCCGTCTGGACCGCGCAACGCGGAAGACCAACGTCGACAGCTGGCGCGCCTACTTCCGGTCGCGCCATGCGATTTGACGTCGTCTTCTTCGATTTCGACGGCACCCTGATCGACTCTGCCGGCGCCAAGCGCGAGGCCTTCTTCCGGATATTTCCGTCTACTGCGGAACATCGGGCGACCGTGGCGACGGTGCTCGACGCCGATCCGGAGGCATCGCGCCACGTCGTCATTCCCCGGATGGTCGCGGCCATTCAGGGCCGCGGACTGCCGCTCCCCGCCGGACGGACAGCTGCCGACCTCGTCCGGATGTACGGAGAGGAGGCCCTTGCCCTCGCAGGCCGCTGTCCCGAGATGGCCGGCGCCGAAGCGATGTTGCGCCGCCTGGCCGGCAAGGCATACCGGGTGATCGTCTCGGTCACTCCGCAGCCGGATCTGGAAACCCTGCTCGCCCGCCGCGGCTGGCGCGACCTCGTGGACGAGGTCCACGGTTTTCCGGCCGTCAAGGCCGAGGTGGTGAACCGCGTACTGGCTGACCGGGGCATCGATCCCGGCCGCGCCATCGTCGTCGGCGACGGAACCGGCGACAGGGCGGCCGCGGAGGCGAACGGCTGCGCCTTCTTCGCCGTCGGCCCGGACGGGCTGGCAGGGCTTCCGTCGATGCTGGGGCTCGAACATGTTTGCGGGTAGACGGGTGCTCGCCGTCGTGCCCGCGCGCGGCGGCTCAAGGGGAATTCCGCTCAAGAACCTGCGCACGGTGGGCGGGGTGTCGCTCGTTGCCCGCGCCGGCCACGTCGCCGCAAGTCTCGATTTCGTCGACCGCGCGGTGGTCTCCACCGACCATGAGGAGATCGCGCGGGTTGCCGTCGAGGCCGGCCTCGCGGCCCCGTTCCGGCGCCCCGAACACCTGTCGGGACCCACGATCGGCGACTGGGATGTGCTCACCCACGCCCTCGGCGAGATGGAGGAGCGGGACGGGGCCCGCTACGACATCGTCGTCATGCTTCAGCCGACGTCGCCGCTGCGCACCGCCGGGCAGGTCCGCGACACGGTTTCGCTGCTCGTCGACGGCGGCTACGACGCGGTCTGGACGGTGAGCGAGACCGACAGCAAGGCCCACCCGCTCAAGCAGCTCGTGCTGCGCGAGGGAGGACAGCTCGACTACTACGATCCTGCTGGCGCCCGTATCGTCGCCCGCCAGCAGCTCGAGCCGGTCTATCACCGCAACGGCATCGCCTACGCGATGACCCGGGATTGCCTTGTCGAGCAGAAGACCATCATGGGGGCGCGCACCGCGGGGCTCAGGATCGACGGACCGGTCGCCAACATCGATACCGAACTCGACCTCGCCTGGGCCGAGTTCCTGCTCGCCCGATCGGGCGCGCCATGACCTGCGCCGCGCCTAGAGGTCCTTGCACAGCCGCATGGCGTCCAGCATCGCGGCGTGAACATTGCGGAATGCCCAGGCGTCGCCGATCCGGTAAAGGAAGTATCGCCCGTCCGGATTGACGTCGATCGTCTGCGGCTGGCCTGCGGCGAGGGCGGTCAGGTCGGCGGCACCGCGGTTGCGCGATCCGGGTTTCAGCGCTTCGTAGAGGTCGGCGTTGGGCGTCGTGCCGCGATCGCCGACCACGAGGTCGACCACGCGCTCTCTCCGCACCCCCGAATAGGCGTTCTCGAGGATTGCCTTGATCCGGTTGCCATCACGCGAGACCCGCACCAGCCGGGTGTCCGCGGTGAGCGTGACGCCGTGCCTGTGCAGCTCGCTCAGGTGGGCGCCGAGGTTGGTATCGGATAGCTCGAGCCCGACCGCCCGGTCGGCCGTCACCACCTCCACCTTCGTCCCCCGGTCGGCGAGGAACTCGGCGCACGAGAGAGCGCTATGGCCGCCGGTCTCGTCCCAGACGATCGCCTCTGCCCCCGGCTCGCATGCGCCCGAAAGCACGTCCCACACCGAGACCGCGAGTTCGCTGCCCTCGAAGTCGCCGACGTCCGGCAGCCCGCCGGTGGCGATGATGATCACGTCCGGCCCGACGCCGAGCACATCGTCGGCCTCGGCGTAGGTATTGGTCCGGACATCGACCCCGAGCCGTTCCATCTCGTCGGCGAGCCACCGCACGATGCCGGACAGTTCCCGCCGCCATGTCGCTCTCGATGCCAGCACCACCTGGCCGCCGAGTTCCGCCGTCGCCTCGAACAGCGTCACCCGATGGCCGCGTGCCGCCGCCACCCGTGCCGCCTCGAGGCCGCCCGGCCCGCCGCCGACGACGGCAACGTGTCTGGGTTCGCCGTCGCTGCGCCGGATCGTCTGCGGCAGCGTCAGCTCGCGTCCGGTCGCGACGTTGTGCAGGCACAGCGCATCCTTGCCCATCAGCACCCGGTCGACGCAGTAACCGGCGCCGACGCAGGGACGGATCTCCGCCTCCCTGCCCTGCCCGAGCTTCTCCACGTGGTGGGGATCGGCAAGGAACGCGCGGGTCATGCCGACCATGTCCACCAGGCCCTCGCGCACCGCATGGACCGCTGTCGCGGCATCGGTGATGCGGGTCGCGTGCAGGATCGGCACCCCGGCCTCGGCCCTGATCGCGGCGGCGAGTTTCAGGTATGGCGCCGACGGCACCCACATGGTCGGCCAGATCCTCGCGCTTGCCTCGTAGTCGACCGCCGTCCCGCCGACGACCGAAATGAAGTCGATCAGTCCGGTCGCGGCGTAGGCGCGCGCGATCTCTGTGCAGTCGTCGGCGGAGAGGCCATCCTTCAGCATCTCGTCGCCCGGCATGCGGATGCCGATCAGGAAGTCCGGTCCGACCGCTTCCCGGCAGTCCTCGAGGACCTCGAGCCCGAACCGCATCCGGTTGGCGAGCGATCCGCCGTAGCCATCGGTTCGCTGGTTCATCGCCGGCGACCAGAACTGCTCGATGAGCGTGCCGGCCTGCATGGAGATCTCGACCCCGTCGAGGTCGCCGTCGCGGGCCCGCCGCGTCGCCGCCGCGAAATCGGCGCGGATGCGCGCGATGTCGTGTTCCTCCATCTCCGCCGGAAAGGACTTGTGTATCAGTTCCCGCCGGCCCGACGGCGCGAACGCCGGCAGCCAGTTCACGTCGTCCCAGCGCTCCCGGCGCCCGCCGTGGGTGAGCTGCACGGTGCATACCGCACCGTGCTCGTGAATGGCGGCCGCCATGCGCCGGTACTGCGGCACCACGGCATCGACGGCCCCGTTGATCTGGCCGTAGTGAAACGAGTTCTCCACCGACACCGCCGTGGCGCCGCCGAACTGCACCATGCCGACGCCGCCCCTGGCCTTCTCCGCCTCGTAGGCGATGTAGCGGTCGGTGATGTCGCCGCGCACCGCGTAGCCGGGGGCGTGGCTCGTCGACAGGAACCGGTTGGGCACGGTCACGTGCCGGATCGTCAGCGGCGAGAACAGGGGCGCCAGCGGCCCGGCGCGATGATCGGGTGATGGAACCATGTCGGCTTCGCTACGCATTCGGTCTCCCTCGGGGTCTGCAAGCGCCGGCCGGAACCGGCTCCTCCGACGGCGCGTTGGCGGCAACCGGCTGCGGTGCGTCCGCGTCACGGCGTGCACGGCGACCGTGGTTCGGGCACTTGCTCCCATGTTCCGGCCGGTGAACGATCGGACGGCGCGAACCATTGCATATCCGCGGCGTCCCTTGAAGTGAAGGTGGTCCGGGCCGCCACACCCGTGCTGTCCGTTGCTGCCGCGTTCTGGTAAGTCTAGGGCCCCGTTTCCCCACAAGAGCGACGTTCCCTGCCATGCTCCCGATATCGGACGACAACCCGCGACGAGGAACGCCCATGGTGACGGTCGGGCTGATCGGCGCCTGCATCCTCGTCTACCTGTGGCAGGCGTCGCTTGGCCTGCAGGGCGGCCAGGCCGCCGTCTACAGCTTCGGCATGATCCCGGCGCGCCTGTTCGGCGACGCCGAGCTTCCCGCCGAACTGGTCCAGGTACCGGCGTGGGCGACGATCTTCACCTCGATGTTCATGCACGGGGGCCTCCTCCACCTCGGCAGCAACATGCTGTTCCTCTGGATATTCGGCGACAACATCGAGGATTCGATGGGCCATGGCCGCTTCCTCGTGTTCTATCTTGCGTGCGGCGTCGCCGCGGCGCTGACCCAGGGCGTGCTCAGCATGGAATCGGCGGTGCCGATGATCGGGGCGAGCGGCGCGGTCTCCGGTGTGCTCGGCGCCTACGTTCTGCTCCATCCCAGGGCGACGATCCGGGTGCTCATCTTCCTTGGCATCTTCATAACCATGGCGCACGTGCCGGCCATGCTGGCGCTGGGCGTGTGGTTCCTCGGCCAGTTGCTCAACGCGGCGATGACCCCGCCGGGCGAGCCGGGCGTTGCCTTCTGGGCGCACATCGGCGGATTTGTCGCCGGAATGGTGCTGATCCCGTTCTTCAAGCACCGCGACGTGCCGCTGCTCCAGGCACCCTACCGGCGGGCGTGGGAGGTGGAGCGACGCCGGGGCCCGTGGCGGTAGGCTGCGGCGTCACGCGCTCTTGGGCTACAACGGCAGTCGGTCGAGCACCCAGTTCCCGATCGCCTGCACCATGTCGTCGCGGCCGGACAGCGGACCGGGCCGGTAGAGCACCGAAGCAAGCGCCTTCTGCTGCTTCTCGAGGATGCCGACGTCCTCGCGACCCACCGCTTCCCAGCGTTCGTAGTAGGGCTTCGCCTTCTCCTCGAAGTCGGGCAGGTCGATGACGGATTCCGGGAAGCAGCCGCCGATCTCGAGCGACGAACGCTCGTGCGAGATCGGCGTCACGTTCAGCCACCACATCGAATCCTGCGCCACCGCGAACTGGCACGTCGGGTGGATGACCGTGAAGTAGGTTCCCTGCCTTGCGTCATCGTCCAGCCCCTCGATCGGCTCGAACGGTGGGGTGGTGCCTGGCAGGGTGGCGATGCTGCGGCCGCTGATCACCTGGATGCACAGCCAGTCGCCTTCCGTCTTGAGGGTCCGCGACTGCTGGGCGCCGACCGTGTTCTTGTGCACGATCCCCGTGTGGTAGGTCTCCATGGCGTTCTCGAGCAGGAGCTTCCAGTTGCACCGGGCGTCGATGACGATGCGCCACGTGCACCGCATCCGGTCGAGGCGATGCGAGGCGAACCGGCGCGGCAGGTCGCCGAGGTGTTCGAGCAGCGGCTTGGGATCCTGCGCGAAGTTCGCGAACACGAAGCCCGCCCAGCTGTCGAGCGACAGCGGCACGAGGCCGTTCTCGACCCGATCGAAGCCCTCCGCATCCTCCATGTCCGGGCAACCGTACAGCGTCCCGTCCGTCAGGTAGCTCCAGGCGTGATACGGGCAGATGATCCGGCCGCGGCAGTTGCCCTCGCCCTCCAGCAGGATCGAGCCGCGATGGCGGCAGAAGTTGGCGAAACAGCGCAACACCCCGTCCTTGCCGCGGATCAGGACGATCGGCCCGCCGGGCGTGTCGAACGCGCGGTAATCGCCGGCGTTCGGCAGCATGTCCTCGCGGCAGAGAAAGAACCAGTTGTCGAGAAAGATGTTTTCGCGTTCCAGCGCGAAGATGTCCGGGTCCGTGTAGAACCCTGCCGGCATCGAGCGGGCGACGCTGAGCGGTGCCCTTGCAGCCGCGAGCTGGTCCGGTAGGAGCTTCATCGTTTCCTCACTGCAGCCTTTCCTGATGCAGCGGGAACTGTGCAGCGCCACCGTCGGCGGGTCAACTGCCCCCGCCGGCTCAGTTCGGCCACTTCGGCATTCGGTCGTCGCGGGCCTCGGCACTTTCGGCGTCGGCCTGCATGACGATCGGCTCGATCTGGTCGGCGAGGTCGTCGATGACCTGCGGCAACCGGTCTCCGAGGCCGGCTTCCGCCAGCAGCCAGGCCGCTTCGCGCATCAGGAGCGACGCGCGGCGCAGTCGTTCGATCGCGAATTGCTCTTCGGGGTCAAGCGGTTCGACGTCTTCCATACCCGGACTGACAGGAACCGCGTATTTCGGCCGTAGGTCTCTCACGTGATCTCCGTAGGCTGGGCTGGCCGGCAATGGAAGCCATGCCGGGCGCCGGGAAGCGGGAACTGGCAGGGAAACGGGGCGCCGCCGGGGTCGGTTCCCCGGCAGCCGGAAATGGCGTCGCCGGCGGTACCGCCGGTTGCCGCCGGTTGTCGCCGCCGCCGCTACCAGCCGCCGCCGCCGCCACCGCCGCCGCCGCCGCCGGAGAAGCCGCCGCCGCCCGATCCGGAACCCGACGGCATCGACCGGGCCATGCCGCTGGAGACGGCCGACACCACGCCTGTCGTCGCCCGGCCGATGCTGCTCGCGTTCCACGACGACCCGCGGTACCACGACGGGCTGTAGCTGCGGCGCTGCGCCTCGGGCACGGTGCGCGCGAGGTACTGCTCGAACGCCTCCGACCACGGCTTCTCGACGCCGAGGCCGATGGCGTACGGCAGGTAGCGCTCGAACAGCGTCTGCGACAGGTCGGGGGCGCCGGCGAGGTTCATGCGCTCCGCCTCGGCCACCGAGAGATACATCTTGAACCCCTCGATCTCGTCCATGGTCCGCCGGCCGACGACGGTTGGCGCGCGCAGCAGGTGGAAGAAGGCGACGTTGACGGCGCCGAGCGTCGCCAGCGCGATCGGAACCGCGACCGGGATGGCGAACATGCGGGCGACCTCGCGGCCGGTGGCCTCGTGGCCGATCAGCGACCAGAACGCCTGCAGCGGCGCCAGCGCCGCCAGCGCCGCCGGCACAATCGCGGCGAGGCCTGCGAGCAGCGCCAGGAAGCCGACGATCCGCTCGACGATGCCGGTGCCGCCGGGCAGCCAGCCGAGCAGCCGGCGGCCGCCGAACGCGATCAGCAGCGACCCGACCACTGCGGCCGCGAAGCTGATCATCATCAGGATCACCTGGAAGTCGCGCGGCTGCTGCAGGTAGAAGGCGCCGGCAAGGGTCAGCGCGCTGAGCACCGCGGCGATGGCGAAATGGCCGTAGTTGTTGCGGAAGAACACGTTGCCGTGCTCCCTGACCAGCGCCGACCGGAACTTGTTGCGGGCGCCGATGACATGCTGGCCGTTCGCCCGGTCGAAGACGATGCGCTGGCGCGCTCCGACGAGGCCGCGCTCGATCGCCGCCTCGGCGGCGGTCGCCGCCGCCGCGCCATCGCCGCCGGCCCGCTCGACGGCGATGGTGTCGCCCTCCTCGGCGATGCGGATGCGGCCCTTGACGGCAAGCGACATCAGCGCGGCGAGGAACGCCCGCGACGCGCCGCGACCGGCCTGCTTCAGCCCCATGTGGTGGATGTAGCTGACCGCCGCCGGCGACAGCCCGGCCGGCGGCTCGAACAGCGGGATGACGGTACCGGGTTCGGGGTCGCGGCCGAACGCCCACCACAGGCCCGCGAACAGCACGGTCACCACGGCGGTGCCGACCACCAGCACCAGGAAGCCGAGGTTGTCGAGCAGGACCCGGGCCCGTTGCGCCGCCCGCGACGGCGCCGGCACCAGCCCCTTCTGCCACGCGACGGCGATCGTCAGGCCCTCGCGGGCGCCGAGCGGGCGGGTGGTCTCGAAGACGATGTCATGGGCCAGCCCCTCGGAGGCGCGCCAGTCGGTGCCGCGGCCGCCGAATCCGCCGGTGTAGGCGGCATGGCGCAGGACCTCGGCGCCCGCCGGCAGGTCGACCCGCGCCACCGCCCGGCGGATGGGAAACGACCAGAAGTTGCCGGTGACGTTCCAGTAGAGTTCGTCGAAATCGTCGAAATGGCCGAGCTGGCGCGTCGTCTCGTAGCGGATCGTGTAGGTGTAGCGGCCGGGATCGAGCCAGGTCGATTCCTCGCCGATGTAGATCCTGATCCCGTCGCCTTGGCGCTCGCTGTGCCACGGCGTCGGCCGGCCGTCGCGCAGCACGTCGATCACCGTCAGGCCGGCGGTGTGCCTGAGGCCCGATTGGTCGTAGCGGACGGTCGGGATGTCGCGGTAGATGCCGCGCCTGATTTCGTGGCCCTCGGCGCGGACGGCGATCGTCTCGGTAACGACGAGGGTGCCGTCGCTGCGCACCTCGATGTGGCTTTCGAAGCCGAGGATTTCCTCGGCCGCCCGGGTTTCGGCCGCGCCGCAGGCGAGCACGAGCAGCAGCGCCGCCAGCAGGCCCGCCGCGCGACGGACCGCCCGCTGCCCGAACCGGTGGCCTGCCGTCATCCCGGTGACCGCGGCCCGTTGCTCAGAAGGTCACCTGCGGCACTGCCCGCTCGGCCTCGCTGTCGAGCTCGAAGTATTCGGCCTTAACGAATCCGAACGCGCCGGCGACGAGGTTGGACGGGAATGATTCCACGGCGATGTTGAGGACGCGGACCGCGCCGTTGTAGTAGCGCCGGGCGAGCTGGATCTGGTCCTCCAGTTCCTGCATGGCGTTCTGGAAGTCGATGAAGTTGGCGCTCGCCTTCAGGTCGGGATAGTTCTCGGCCACTGCGAACAGCTGCATCAGGGCGCTCGAAAGCTCACCCTCGATACGGCCGCGTTCGCCCGCGCCGGCGCTGCCCGCCGCCTGCGAGCGGGCACGCAGTTCGGTGATCCGCTCCATCAGCCCGCGCTCGTGGGCCATGTAGCCCTTCACCGCCTCCAGAAGGTTCGGGATCAGGTCGGTGCGCCGCTTCAACTGGACGTCGATGCCGCTCCAGCCCTCCTCCACCATCTGCCGCTTCTTCACGAGCTGGTTGTAGATCGCGATCGCATAAATGCCGATCGCCACGACAACCGCGGTTACGATCCAGCCGGTCATGTGTCTCGTATCCCCGTTCCCCGTCCGCATGCCGGCGGCATGCGCACAGCCCGAAGGTGTACGACGATCGGGTTGGCGGATCAAAGCCGAATGTCGGTCGCCCGCGGTCCCGCATCGCGGAACCGGCCCGCGTCCGCCGCCGTTGAGCCGGTGACATCCCGACCGCGGCGACAGGACCGCAAGGAGACACAGATGGCACAGATGGCAAAAACCGCAGAGATGATGGAATCCAAGGAAGACCGGCTTCACCAATGGCTGCGCGACGCGCACGCGATGGAGGAACAGGCGCTGACGATGCTCAACGCGCAGGCGCAGCGGCTCGAGCACTACCCCGAGCTCAGGAACCGGATCGAGAAGCACATCCAGGAGACCGAGAGCCAGGAGCGCCGGCTCCGCGAGCTGCTCGAGCAGAACGGCGGCGGCACGTCGGCGATGAAGGACGCGATGGGCAAGATGACCGCCATGATGCAGGGCATGAGCGGCATGTTCGCCGGCGACGAGGTGGTCAAGGGCGCCATGGCCGGCTACGTGTTCGAGCATCTGGAGATCGCCTCCTACCGCGCACTGGCGGCGGCCGCCGCGGCAGCGGGAGACACCCGTACCGAGCAGTTGTGCGAATCGATCCTCGAGGAAGAGGAGAACATGGCGCGCTGGCTCGACGAACACATGCCGCAGATCGTCGAGACGTTCCTCGAGCGCGAGGCGCGCGACATGACGGCAAAGAGGTGATGTCATGCCGGCATCGCCAGTCCGCGACGACGAACCGTCGTTTCGCGCCATGCCGCGGCTTCTGGTGCTCGAGGACGACCTGAGGCTCGCCGGTTCGCTGAAGGAACAGCTCGAGCGGGCGGGGTTCGCGACGGTGATCGTCACCACCAATGTCGGCGCCGCGCGCGAGCTGGTCGCATCGGGGGCGGTCGACGAGGCGATCCTCGATCTCGATGTGGCCAGCGGCTGCGCCTGCGAGGTTGCCGCCATGCTCGAGCAACGCGGCATCCCGTTCGTGTTCCTCACCGGCGGCAAGACCGAGATCGACGCCCGCTGGCGCGGCCATCCGCAGATCCAGAAACCTCTGGTCTACGGCCAGCTCCTTTCGTTCGTCCAGGGCGCGCTGGGCGACGGCGGCGGGCAGGCCGCCAGAGCGGTCCCGCAGCGACCCATGTGACGTCCGGACCG
>Ga0079224_100004486_pt1 | contig 18071 bp, 10 predicted proteins | sample Stecom2015_FD_80414 | JGI IMG/M metagenome (GOLD analysis project Ga0079224, IMG submission 80414) | Agricultural soil microbial communities from Utah to study Nitrogen management - Steer compost 2015 | ecosystem: Environmental > Terrestrial > Soil > Agricultural land | place: USA: Utah...
CGAGCGCACCGCCGAGCGCACCGCCGAGCACTGGTGCCCCGCCGAGCGGGTCAGCCGGGTCGATCCCTACTAGCTCCTGCGGGCCTGTCCTCCTTCCGCTTGCCGCCGCCGGCCGCCCGCAGGGGGCGGTGCGCGATGCCGGCCGGGAATCGATCCCGATATCATCCCCGCTTTCGCGGCCATCCCTCGACCACGCCTTGCCCATCGAACCCGGCCGGCTTGCCGGCGATGCTTCCGGGCGCCTGCTGAGCCCAGACTTCGGCGATGTCTACAGGAGCGCCGCGGGCGCCCTCGCCGAGGCCGAGACCGTCTTCGTGGGCGGCGCCCGCCTGCGCGAGCGCTGGACGGAGCGCGCCTCGTTCACCCTGCTCGAACTCGGCTTCGGCATCGGCGCCAACTTCTTCGCCACCCTCGCGGCCTGGCGCGGCGACCCACGCCGGCCCGCGCGTCTCGACTTCGTTTCCGTCGAAGCCCATCCGTTGTCGGCGGCGGACCTGGACGAGGCGCTCGGCCGGATCGGCGTCGCGCGCGCGGATGCGCAACGACTGCTCGCGCAATGGCCATTGCCCCTGCCCGGCCTGCACCAGGCGTTCTTCGACGACGGACGGGTCGTGCTCACGCTCGCCTTCGGCGACGCGGCAGCGATCGTTCCGCGGCTCGCGCTGGCCGCCGACGCCTTTTACCTCGACGGATTCGCGCCATCGCGCAATCCGGCGATGTGGTCGCCCGCGCTGATGAAGCAGCTTGCCCGGCGCGCTCGGCCAGGGGCGACCGTAGCCTCGTATTCGGTGGCGGGCAGCGTGCGCCGCGCGCTCGCCCAGGCGGGCTTCGAGACGAGCGAAGCGCCCGGCTTCGGGGGCAAGCGCGGCCGCCTCGTCGGCCGCTATGCGCCCGCGTGGCGTACCTGGCCGGCTCCCCAGCCGGCGCCCGTTCTCGCGTCGCGCACGGCACTGGTCGTGGGTGCCGGGATCGCGGGCGCCGCGGTGGCCCGCGGATTCGCGGATGCGGGCTGGGAGGTGGCCGTCGCGGAGGTCGCGCCCGCGCCCGCGAACGGCGGCTCCGCCCAGCCGCGGCTTGCCCTGCATCCGCACATCTCTCCCGACGACAATCGGCTGGCCCGACTGTCGCGTGCCGCGCTGGGCATGGGACGATCCGCGCCACTTGCCGAACGGGGCGAAGCGGCGACGCCGGGCCGGCTGGAGCCCGCCGTCGATCCTTCGCATGCCGAGCGGCAGCGCGAGATGCTGGGCCGGATCGGGTTCCCGCCCGCCTTTGCGCGCTGGGTCGATGGCGAGGAGGCGTCGGACATCGCGGGCCTCGCGCTGCCCCTCGGTGGCATCCACATGCCGCGCGCCGGCGCGATCGATCCGCTGGCGCAGTGCACGGACCGGCTTCGTCACCCCGCCATCGAGGTGCGCTACGGCTGCCGCGTCGCGACCCTGGTGCCGGCCGCCGGAGGCTGGCATGCGCGCGATCCTGCGGGTGACGCGATCGGCGACTTCGGCCTGGTCGTCCTGGCCTGTCCCGACTCGGTCATCGATCTCGGTCGCCTGCGCAGCATCGGCCTGCTGCGCACGAGGGGGCAGTCGAGCCGCGTGCGCAGCCCGTTGCTCGAGCGCCTGCGCTGCGTGATCGGCGGGGATGCCTACGCCTGCCCCTTGCCCGGCGGGGAGACGCTGGTCGGCTCGACCTTCACCGAGGGCGACCGCCTGGATCCCGACCCGGGCGACGACGACAGCAACCTGCGCCGGCTGGCCCGCACGCTCCGGCTGCCGGTGCCAGAGCTCGAAGCCCGGGTGATCGGCGCGGGCGTGGGCTTCCGGTTCTCCCCGCGCGACCGGATGCCTCTCCTCGGATGGGCGCCGGACGATGCCGCCGCGCTCGCCCGGCGCGACGACCTGCTGCGCAATGCCAGGCTGGCCCTGCCGCGCGTCCCCGGGCTGATGCTCGCCACCGGCTTCGGCTCCCGCGGCGCGCTCTGGTCGGCACTCGCGGCGCGCCTGCTGCCGGCGCTTGCCGACGGGCACCCCCTGCCGATCGAGTCCGACCTTGCGTCCTCGATCGATCCCGCGCGCTTCCTGCGCCGATGGCTCGCGGGTCGCGGGCTAAACTAGCGACTCGATCCACCGAGCCGAACATGACGAAGAAGCCCAACGGACCGCGCTACGATTGCTCCCGCTGCCCCGGTTACTGCTGCACCTACCCTCGCATCGAGCTGCTGGACGAGGATGTCCAGAGGCTTGCCGACCACTTCGGGATCAGCTTCAGGCAGGCGGAGCGCAGGTTCTCGGTCTGGTACTCGGACGACGAGCGGATCCTCCGCCACCGCAAGGACACGATCTTCGAGAGCGCCTGCCGCTTCTTCGATCGCAAGGACAGGCGCTGCACCGTCTACGAGGCCCGGCCCACCGTGTGTCGCGCGTATCCGAACGGCAACACCTGCGGCTACTACACGTTCCTCCAGTTCGAGCGCAAGCACCAGGACGACCCCGACTTCATTCCGTCGGCCTGAGGGCCCGGCGCGTCCTCGCGGGCCGCGGGCGGGCGGAAGCCACTGCCGGAGAGTGACGAGATGAGACTGCTGCTGGTCGAGGACGACTCGATGATCGGCGACACCGTCCGGCTCGGCCTGCGCAAGGACGGCTTCACCGTGGACTGGATCCGCGACGGGGAAAGCGCCCGCACGGCGCTCTCGAGCGAGACCTACGACATCGTGGTGCTGGACCTCGGGCTGCCGCGGGTCGATGGCCTGGAGATCCTGCGCTACCTGCGCTCGCTGAACGGCCCGCGCGGACGGGTGCCGGTGCTCGTGGTGACGGCGCGCGACGCGGTGCCCGACCGGGTCACCGGGCTCGATGCCGGGGCCGACGACTACCTCGTCAAGCCCTTCGACTTCGGCGAGCTCTCGGCCCGCCTGCGCGCCCTCATTCGCCGGCAGGCGGGCCGCGGCACCAACATCGTCGTGCACGGCGAGCTCGCCTTCGACACCGTCAACCGCAGCCTCACGGTGGCCGGGGAACCGGTGTCGCTCTCGGCCCGGGAGCTCGCGCTGTTCGAGGCGCTGATGCTGCGCCCCGGGGCGGTGCTGTCCAAGGCGCAGCTCGAGGACCGGATCTACGGCTGGAGCGACAAGATCGAGAGCAACGCGATCGAGGTCCACATGCATTCCTTGCGCCGCAAGATCGGCGCTCACCGAATCCGCACGATTCGTGGCGTCGGCTACGTGCTGGCGGACTGAAGGCGGCAAGCGCGCTCCATGCGTTCCATCCGGCGCTCGCTGCTCGTCGGCATCATCGGCGCCGTGGGCATCTCGGTGGTGCTGACGGCCACCCTCGTCTTCCAGTCGGCCCGCCGGAACACGGATTCCCTGCTCGACGACCACCTGCGCCAGATCGCGCTGAGCGTGCCCGCGCCGCGCGCGCCGATGGACCTGCTCGTGCCCTTCGAGGACCCGATCCACGAGGGCATCATGATCCAGATCTGGGATCGGAACGGGGTCCATGTCTATCGATCCTCGACCGAGTGGGAGCTGCCGCAGCGCGCGGCGCTGGGCTTCTCCACCGTCGATACCCCGCAGGGACCGCTGCGCGTCTACAGCGCGCTGCGCGCCGGGATCCTGGTGCAGGCGGCGCAGCCCCTTGCCCTGCGCACCCGGATCGCCGCCCGCGCGGCCATCAACCAGACCGCGCCCCTCGCCCTCCTGAGCGCCGCCCTGGCGATGCTCGTCTGGGTGCTCGTCGGCCGCGGCCTCGCGCCGCTCGCGCAGGTCCGCGACGCCCTCGCCCGCCGCGCGCCGGACAGTCTCCAGGCGCTCGATCCCGCAGGCCTGCCTAGCGAACTGCAGCCCCTCGTCAGGGGCATCAACGCGCTGATGGCGCGGCTCGACGAAGCGTTTCGCAAGCAGCGCGACTTCCTGGCGGATGCCGCCCACGAGCTGCGCACGCCGCTCGCCGCGGTCCGCCTCCAGCTCGACCTCCTGCGGCGCGCCGAGACGAGGCTCGAGCGCGAGCTGGCCGCCGACCGGCTGGCGCAGGGGATCGGGCGACTGGGCGCGCTCGTCGACCAGCTCCTGCTGCTCGCGCGCCAGGACGCCGATGCCGAGGCGACACTCGTCCGCGCGGAGGTTGATCCGGCCGAACTCCTCGCGCGTTGCGCCGCCGACCATGCCGCCCTGGCGGAATCGCGGCGGATCGACCTCGGCGTGGCCGACGACTCCGCGTCGCCCGGCGCGCTGCGACTGAGCGGCGACCCGCACGGACTCGCCATCCTGGTCGCGAACCTCGTCGGCAATGCCTTGCGCTATACGCCCGCGGGCGGGCGCGTGGACCTCTGGTGCGGCCGGGATCGCGACGACATCGTGCTGCGGGTGGACGACGACGGGCCGGGGATCGAACCGGCCGAGCGCGAGAGGGTCTTCGACCGCTTCTACCGCACCGACTACGCCTCGACCGGGCCGCACGGGGAGCACGGCAGCGGCCTCGGGCTGTCCATCGTGCGGCAGGTGGCCGATCGCCATGGGGCGAGCGTGCGCCTCCTTGACAACCCGAAGGGACGCGGCCTGCGGGCGGAGGTGCGCTTCCCCGCCGAAACATCTCGCAAGAATCCTTAAGGCGGGCTTCAGCGAACGTAATCTGGCCCTAATGCGCGGGGCCTAGTCTCGATAGCGAGCGAGGCTTCCCCGGAGGACCGCTTTCATGACTCGGATCGTCGCCGCCGCCCTCGTCGCCGGGGTGCTCGGCGCCGGCGTGGCCCAGGCGCAAGACGGCGCGCACGCTCCGGCGCAACGAAGCGCCGAGGCAACGGCGCACCGGACGACCGTCATGGCCAGCCCGGCGGACGTTGCCATGCCGCCGCGCGCACACGCACTTCCGGACTTCACCGCGCTCGTCAGGAACAGCGCCGCCGCCGTGGTCAGCATCCGGGTCGCCTCGCGGACCACGCCCGCGCCCTCGCCGGCGGATCCGCCTTCGCGGCTCGACTGGGTCCTGCGCGGGCTGCCCGGCGCGGCCCGCCCGGACCGGCCGCAGCGCGGTGTCGGCTCCGGCTTCCTCGTCGATGCCGACGGCACCCTCCTCGCCAATGCGCACATCGTCGACGGCGCGCAGGAGATCGTCGTGCGCCTGAACGACAGGCGCGAGTTCCCGGCCCGCGTGGTCGGCACCGATGCCGAGACCGATGTCGCCGTGCTCAGGATCGACGCGTCCGGGCTGCCGGTCGTTCGCACCGGGAACCCCGGCGCGCTGCAGGCGGGCCAATGGGTGGTGGCGATCGGTTCGCCCTACGGCCTGGAGCCCACGGTCAGCGCGGGCATCGTCAACGCGACCTCGCGTTCGCTGCCGAACGAATCCTGGGTGCCGTTCATCCAGACCGATGTCGCGGTCAACCCGGGCACCTCGGGAGGCCCCCTCCTCAACCTCGACGGCGAGGTGGTGGGGATCACCTCCCAGATCTACAGCCAGGCGGCCGGCTGGCAAGGCCTGTCGTTCGCGATCCCGATCGATGTTGCCCTGGAGGCCAAGGCGCAGATCGTCGCCACCGGCCGGGTGGCCCGCGGCCGCCTCGGCGTCTCCGTCCAGGAGGTCGATGACGCGCTGGCCCGCTCGTTCGGACTCGACGGCCCGCGCGGCGCGCTCGTCACATCCGTGGACGAGGGCGGCGGCGCGGCCCGGGCCGGGCTGCGCCCCGGCGACATCGTCCTTGCCGTCGGATCCCTGCCCGTGCTGCAGGCCGGGGATCTCGCGCGGGCCATCGCGGGCGAGCCGCCGGGTACCGAGGTCCGGCTGGAGGTCTGGCGAGACGGCGACCGGATGGTGCTCGCTGCGGGGATCGGCAGCCACGACGAGGGGCCCGACGAGGTATCGAGCCCCCGGGAGCCGGCCCCATCGCCGCTCGGCCTGGTCGTGCGCCCGCTCTCGGCCGGGGAGCGAGAAGCCAGCGGGATGCACACGGGCGTGGTTGTCGAAGAAACCGGCGGCGCCGCGGCGCGCGCGGGCATCCATCCCGGCGACGTGATCCTCGCGATCAACGGCACGCCGCTCAAGGATCCCGACCAGCTGCATCGGCTCCTCGAGAACCGCCCCAGGCAGGTTGCCCTGCTGGTTCAGCGGGGTGATGCTCGACTCTTCGTTCCGATTCGACTCGCCTGAGCCGTAGCGCGGCAAGGACCCGGCCTCCCCGGCGCCCGCGGCCGCGTGTACACTGGCCGCACTGTTCCGCTACTGCGCCGATCTCACCGGATCGATCGACAAATGAACGAAATCGACGTCCCCCCGTCGGTCTGGCGGGCATTCGTGCAGGTGGCTCGCCTGCGCAGCTTCTCCAAGGCGGCCCGGGCGCTGTCGAGCCGGCAGTCCACCGTCAGCACCCAGATCCGCCGCCTCGAGGACCAGATCGGACAGCCCCTCTTCGCGCGAACGACCCGCAGCGTCCGCCTGACGCCGCTTGCCGAGCACCTGCTGCCGGTTGCCGAGGAAATCGTGGGGCTGCAGTCGATCGCGTCCGCCCGCCTGGCGGACGCGCCCCTGTCGGGCCAGCTCCGGGTGCTGGCGAGCGCGCCCCTGTTCGCCATCTACGAGATGCACCGGCTGTTCGCGCGCTTCATGCGCACGCATCCGGACCTGCGCCTCACCACCCGGTGCGCGCCGGACGAGGAGCTCGCGAAGGCCGATCCCGCCGACTACGACCTCGTCATCGGCGCCGGGAACCTGCCGGCCCACGGCGCCGCCTCCTCGCGACCGGTCAGGCGCGAGCGGCTGCGCTGGTACGGACAGCGCAGCGGGGTCACCGACCCGCGCCGGGCCTCGCTCGTCCTCCTGTCTCCCTTCACCAGCGCGGTGCGGGCGGGGGAGCGCCATGTCGCCGTCCATGCCGACGACCTGGAGACGGCGGTGCGCTGCGTGAAGGCGGGAATCGGCGTCAGCCTGTTGCCGGTAGCCGAGGCGGCACGATTCGACCTCGCACCGCTGGACGGAACCGGGCTGCCGGCGGTTCCCAAGCTCGACATCCGCATCGTGGCGCCAGAGCAGCCGGGCCCGGCCGCGACCGCGCTGCGCAACCAGCTTCTGCACTGGTTGCGCGAGCGCAGTCGTACCGAGGAAGCCTAGCGTTCAGGCCGCGTGCGCGCTGGCCGCGTAGCGGGCCAGGTGGTGCTCGGTATCCCCGTTGCTGAGGATGAACATCGTCAGCCGCTTGAAGGTGTGGGCGACCTTCATCTCGTAGGTCATGCCCATGCCCCCGTGGAGCTGGATCGCCTCCTGGCCGACCTTGCGGGCCGCGTCGCCGCACTTCACCTTGGCGGCCGACACGAAGCGCCGTCGCTCCGACGCCGACAGCTTGCCCTGCGCCGCGTCGTCGAACTGCGAGCACGCGAGCAGCAGCATCGACTCCGCCTGCCGGGCCTCGACGGTCATGTCCACCATCCGGTGCTGCAGCGCCTGGAAGCTGCCGATCGGGACGCCGAACTGCTTGCGGGTCTTGAGGTACTCGAGGGTGGTCTCGTTGGCGTAGTGCATCGCGCCGACGGCATCGGCGCACTCGAGCAGGGTGGCGAAGTCGATCGCCTCCTCGATCGCGTCGAACGCCCCGCCCTCCGGGCCGACAAGCTCGGCCTCGACCCCGTCGAGCACCAGGTCGGCGCCGCGCATGTCGTCGTTGGTGCGGTACGTGTTCAGCCTGAGGCCCTTCGCGCCGGTATCCACGAGGAACAGGCCGATGCCCTCGGTGTCGCCATTACCGCCGGCGGTCCGGGCGGACACCAGCAGCTTGTCGGCGATGGGGGCGCCCAGCACCAGGCGCTTCTCGCCGGTCAGCCTGTAGCCGGAGCCGGCACGGGTGGCGCGTGTCGCGACCTCGTTCAGGTTGTAGCGCGAGTCGGGCTCCGCGTGGCCGAGCGCGAGCTTGAGTTCGCCCGCGATGACCTTCTCGAGCAGCGACTTCTGGGCGTCCGACCCCAGCGCCGCGATCAGGCGCGCGGCGGTCACCGTCGGCACGTAGGGCTCGACCACCAGGCCGCGGCCCAGCGCCTTCATGACGCTGACCATGCTGAGCATGCCCACGCCGAAACCGCCCTGCGCCTCGGGCAGCGGCAGGCCGAGCACGCCGAGTTCCGCGAGCGCGGCCCAGAGCTTCGGGTCGTAACCCGCCTCGGACCGGGTGATCGCCTTGCGCGCCTCGAAGTCGTACGTCTTGTCGATCAGGCGGTTGATGCTGTCGGCAAGCAGTTGCTCTTCTTCGTTGAGTGTGAAGTCCATGGTGTGCTGCCCTCCGTCAGAGCCCGAGGGCCATCTTGGAAATGATGTTGCGCTGGATCTCGTTCGAGCCGGCGTAGATGCTGGTCTTGCGATAGTTGAAGTACTTCGGCGCGGCCGTGGCGACGAACTCGTCGAAGCCGTCGTAGTCGATCGCACGGAAGGCGCGCGCCCGCGGCCCGTAGGCCTGGACCATCAGCTCGGTGATCGCCTGCTGGATCTCGGTGCCGCGCATCTTGAGCATCGAGACCATCGGGCCGATCTGGCCGGTCCGCATGACTTCGTCCACGAACTGCATGTTGGTGATCTCGAGCGCCATCAGCTCGATCTCGACTCGCGAGAGCTTGTCGGCGAAGCGCGGATCCTCGATGAGCGGACGCCCGTTCTGCATGATCTCGCGGGCGACCTTCTTGAGCCGGCCGATCTCGCGCTTGGAGCCGCCGATGCGGCCGCTGTTGAGCCGCTCGTGGCCGAGCAGGTACTTGGCGACCGTCCAGCCCTTGCCTTCCTCGTGGACGAGGTTCTCGACCGGGACCTTGACATCTTCGAAGAAGACCTCGTTGACCTCGTGGGCCTCGTCGAGCAGGATCAGCGGACGCACCGTGATCCCGGGCGTCTTCATGTCGATGAGCAGGAAGCTGATGCCCTCCTGCTTCTTCGGCGAGGAGCTGTCGGTGCGCACCAGGCAGAAGATCCAGTCGCCGTAGTGGCCCAGGGTCGTCCAGATCTTCTGGCCGTTGACGACGTAGTGGTCGCCGCGGCGCTCGGCGCGCGTCTTGAGCGAGGCGAGGTCCGAGCCGGAACCGGGCTCGGAATAGCCCTGTACCCAGAAATCGTCACCGTTGTAGATGCGCGGGAGGAATCGCTTCTTCTGCTCCTCGGTGCCGAACTTCAGCAGGACCGAGGCGCACATCGTGGGGCCGAAGGCCGCGACGGGCGGCGCGCCGGCCCGGGCGTACTCTTCCTCGTAGATGTACCGCTGGACCGCGTTCCAGCCCGTCCCGCCCCACTCGACGGGCCAGGCGGGCGCCACCCAGCCCTTCTTGGCGAGGATCTTGTGCCAGCGCACGAGATCGTCCTTGGTGAGCTCCCGGTGTTCGAGCACCTTCTCCCGCAGGTCGGCGGGCAGGTTGGCTTCGAACCAGCTGCGCACCTCGTCGCGAAAGGCGATCTCTTCGGGACTGAATGAAAGATCCATCCGCTATCTCCATATGTCGGGCCGGCACCCTTCTCGATCTTGGTCGTCGTGGCACGCCGGCATGCCGATGCACGGCGGCCTTCCCGCGACCGAACGCCTTGCGGCCGGATTCAGTTGTCGGGCGTTGGGCAATTCTAGGCGAATTCTCGAACGGGCCATGCCGAAACCGGGCCGGAATCGTCGCCGATCGGGACGCGAGGACCGGGCGCCGGGCCGAACCGGGCCCGGCGGCTCAGCCCACCCAGGCCCGGGCGTTGCGGAAGATGCGCATCCAGGGGGAATCTTCCCCCAGCCCGGGCGGCGCCCAGCTCATCTGCACCGTCCGGAACACGCGCTCCGGATGCGGCATCAGGATCGTGGCCCGCCCGTCGTCCGAGGTGAATCCGGTCAGGCCGCCGGGCGAGCCGTTGGGGTTGGCCGGGTAGCGCGTCGCGACCTCGCCATGGCCGTCGACGAAGCGCAGCGCGGCGCGCGCCCGGCCGGCCTGCTCCTCGCTGGCGAACCGCACCCTGCCCTCGCCGTTGGAGACCACGATCGGCATCCGGCTCCCGGCCATGCCGGCAAGCAGGATCGAGGGCGACTCGAGCACCTCGACCTGCACGAGCCGCCCCTCGAACTGTTCGGAGCGGTTGCGCACGAACGCGGGCCAGTGCTCGGCGCCCGGGATGATGGACTTCAGGTGCGCGAACATCTGGCAGCCGTTGCAGATGCCGAGGCTGAACGTGTCCGGGCGGCTGAAGAAGGATGCGAAGCGCTCGGCCATCGCCGCATTGAAGAGGATCGACTTCGCCCAGCCCGCGCCGGCACCCAGGACGTCGCCGTAGGAGAAGCCGCCGCAGGCGACGAGGCCCTTGAAGTCGTCCAGTCGATGGCGACCGGCGATGAGGTCGGTCATGTGCACGTTGTAGGCATCGAAGCCCGCGCGCGTGAAGGCCGCGGCCATCTCGACATGGCTGTTGACGCCCTGCTCGCGCAGCACCGCCACCTTCGGCCGCGCGCCGGAGGCGATGAACGGCGCGGCGATGTCCTCGGCGGGATCGTAGGTGAGCGCCACATGCAGCCCCGGGTCGTCGATGCCGGCAATGGCGTCGAACTCCTCCTGGGCGCACTCCGGATCGTCCCGCAGCGCCGCGATCCGGTAGCTCGTCTCGGTCCAGATGCGCTGGAGCGTCACGCGCGACTCGGAAAAGATGCGTCGCCCGTCGCGATAGAAGCTGATCTCGTCGCCCTCGGCCGGCTTGCCGATGACGTGCGAGTGGGCCGACAGCCCGAGCGCGCGCAGCTCGCCCATCACCGCATCGCGATCGTCCGCGCGGACCTGGATGACGGCGCCCGCCTCCTCGTTGAACAGGGCGCGGATCGTCGCCTCGCCCCGTTGCACGGAAACCTGTTCGGGCCGGATCTTGAAGTCGCCCCAGTCGGTCGAGCCCGGATCGAAGGCCAGCATGTCGATATTGATCGCCACGCCGCAGCGGCCGGCGAACGCCATCTCGCAGACGGTGGCGAACAGTCCGCCGTCGGAGCGGTCGTGGTACGCCAGCAGGCGTCCCTGCTCCCGCAGGCGGGCGATCGCGGTAACGAAGTTTGCGAGCCGCGAGGGATCGTCGAGGTCGGGCGCCTCGTTGCCGACCTGGCCGGTCACCTGCGCGAAGACGGAACCCCCCAGCCGCTGGCGGCCCGCGCCCAGGTCGACGAGGATGAGCACGGTGTCGAGGGATGGATCGAGCTGCGGCGTGCTGCCGAGGCGAACGTCGGCCACCGGGGCGAAGGCGGTCACGACCAGGGAGGTGGGCGCAAGGACCTGCTTGTCCTGGTCGCTCCCCGGATCGCGCCAGACGGTGCGCATCGAGAGGGAATCCTTGCCGACCGGGATCGCGATGCCCAGCGCGATGCAGAACTCGCTCGCGGCCCGCACCGCATGGAACAGGTCGGCATCCTCGGCGGGGTCGCCGCAGGCCGCCATCCAGTTCGCCGAGAGCTTGATCGCGTCGATCCGCTCGACCGGCGCCGCGCACAGGTTCGTGACGGCCTCGGTGATCGCCATCCGCGCCGAGGCGGCGGGATCGATGACCGCGACCGGGCTGCGTTCGCCCATCGCAAGTGCATCGCCCGCATAGCCGTCGAAGTCGGCCAGGCCGATGGCGCAGTCCGCGACCGGGACCTGCCAGGGCCCGACCATCTGGTCGCGGGCGCTCAGGCCGCCGACCGTCCGGTCGCCGATCGTGACGAGGAAACGCTTGCTCGCCACGGTGGGATGGCGCAGCACCGCGCAGGCGATCGGCCCGAGCTCGTGGCCGGCGGCGTCGACCGGCGCGAGCCGGCGCTCGCGCGTGGCGCCGGTGCGCGACATCCGGGGCGGCTTGCCGAGCAGGACGTCGATGGGCATGTCCACGGGATGGCCGCCGACGGGATCCTCCTCGCTGAAGAGCAGCTGCAGCTGGCCGTCGTCGGTGACGGTGCCGACCACCGCGAAGGGGCAGCGCTCGCGGCGGCACAGGTAGTCGAAGGCGGGCAGCGACTCCGGCGCGAGCGCGAGGACGTAGCGCTCCTGCGACTCGTTGCACCAGATCTCGGCGGGCGACATGCCCGTCTCCTCCAGCGGGATCCGGTCGAGCAGGAAGCGCGCCGAGCGGCCCGCGTCGTGGACGAGCTCCGGGAAGGCGTTCGACAGGCCCCCTGCCCCGACGTCGTGGATCGACAGGATCGGGTTGGCCGGGCCGAGCGCCTGGCAGCGATCGAGGACTTCCTGCGCGCGGCGCTGCATCTCGGGATTGCCGCGCTGGACCGAATCGAAGTCCAGCTCCGCCGAGTTGGTGCCGGTGCCCATGCTCGAGGCGGCGCCGCCCCCGAGACCGATGCGCATGCCGGGGCCGCCCAGCTGGATCAGCAGCGTGCCGGCGGGCAGCGGCTTCTTGCCCACGTGGCGGGCATCGATGGATCCGACGCCGCCTGCGATCATGATCGGCTTGTGGTAGCCGCGCATGATCCCCTCGGCCTCCTGCTCGTAGGTCCGGAAGTAGCCGAGCAGGTTGGGTCGACCGAACTCGTTGTTGAAGGCCGCGCCGCCCACGGGGCCCTCGATCATGATGTCGAGCGCCGAGGCAATGTGGGACGGGCGGCCGTAGCCCGCCCCGCCATCGCCGCCCTGGTCCGGGCCGGTTTCCCAGGGCTGCTCGAAGCCCGGTATGCGCAGGTTCGACACCGTGAAACCGGTCAGCCCGAAGCGCGGCCTGGAGCCCCGGCCGGTCGCACCCTCGTCGCGGATCTCGCCGCCGGCGCCGGTCGCGGCCCCCGGGAACGGCGCGATCGCCGTCGGATGGTTGTGGGTCTCGACCTTCAGCAGGCTGTGGGTCAGGCCGGGCTCGCCGGCATAGAGGCCGTTGACCCGGCGACCGTCGGGCAGGGACTGCCAGGAGTGGAACCGCTGGATCTCGCGCCCCTCGAGGACGGCGGCATTGTCGGAATAGGCGACGATGGTGCCCGCGGGATGGGCGGCATGCGTCGCGCGGATCATGCCGAAGAGCGACTTGTCCATGGGCTCGCCGTCGAGCACCCAGTCGGCATTGAAGATCTTGTGCCGGCAGTGCTCGGAATTGGCCTGCGCGAACATCATCAGCTCGACGTCGCTGGGGTCGCGGCCGAGCCGGCCGAAATTCTCCACCAGGTAGTCGATCTCGTCGTCCGACAGCGCGAGCCCCAGGCTGCGGTTGGCCTCGACCAGGGCGTCCCGGCCGCGGGCGAGCAGCGCGATGCGCTGCATCGGCTTGCCCTGGAGCGGCGCGAAGATGCGCGCGGGGTCGGGCCGCTCGAGCAGCACCGATTCGGTCATGCGGTCGTGGAGCACGCCCGCGAGGCGCAGCAGGAGCGCTTCGTCGAACGCCTTCGCGCCGAACACCCCGCGCCGCGGAACGATGCGGTATTCGATGCCCCGCTCGATCCTGCGCACGGCGTCGAAGCCGCAGTTGTGCGCGATGTCGGTGGCCTTGCTCGCCCAGGGCGAGAGTGTCCCCAGGCGGGGCACCACCCAGACCGGCTGGCCGGGGCCCTCCGTTCGCGGGCCCGCCACCGCGTCGTCGTCCACGAGTGCCTGGAGGCGGGCGCGATCGAGGGGAGCGAGTTCCCGGTCGGCGACACAGGGATAGAACCACGAGGTCTCGAGCGCCTCGATGCGAGGCTCGATCCGGCGCAGTTCCTCGAGCAGGCGGGCGATGCGGAAACCGGAGAGCGCCGGCGACCCGGCGAGCGTGAAGTACGACGCGGACATCGAGGGACCGATCGAGGCGGGAAACCCCGATTATATCGGGGGTGACCTTCCGTTTCCGGCCCGCCCGGCGGCGGTGGTGCCCGCCGCGACGCCGCCCGCTCAGGCGCCGGTGACCGGCTTGCCGTAACCGCCGCCGCCCGGGGTCTCGATGACGATCGTGGCGCCCGCCTCGACCTGGACGGAATCGGTCGGGCCAAGGAGCCGCTCGTTGCCCTGCGCGTCGATCAGGCGGTTGACGCCGGGCGCCCCGGGTTCGCCGCCGGCCGCCCCGAACGCGGGCTCGATGCGCCCATTCGAGAGGATCGAGACGGTCATCGGCTCGAGCAGCAGGATCGCGCGGCTCGCACCGTCGCCCCCGCGCCAGCGCCCCGCCCCGCCCGAGCCGCGGCGGATCCGGTGCCACAGCACGCGCACGGGAAACCGCGTCTCGAGGACCTCGGGGTCGGTGATGCGCGAGTTCGTCATGTGCGTCTGCACCGCGGCGCAACCGTCGAAGCCGTCGACGAGGTTGCCGGCATCGTCGAAGATCCCGCCCGCGCCCGAGCCGCCGGCGATCGTCTCGTAGTACTGGAAGCGATCGGTCCCGAATGTCAGGTTGTTCATCGTGGGCTGGGCCGAGGCCATCACCCCGAGCGCGCCGTAGAGCGCCGCGACGATGCAGCTCGATGTCTCGACATTGCCCGCCACCACCGCCGCCGGGGGCTCGGGCGACAGCATGCAGCCCTGGGGCACCACGACTTCGATCGGCTTGAGGCAGCCCTCGTTCATCGGGATATCGTCGTCCACCAGCGTGCGGAACACGTAGAGCACGGCGGCCATCGTGACCGCCCGCGGCGCGTTGAAGTTGTCGGGCAGCTGGGCCGAGGTGCCGGTGAAGTCGACCTTCGCCGAACGGCTGGCGGCATCGACGCGCAGCGTGACGTGGATTTCCGCCCCGTTGTCGAGGCGCAGCCGGAACTGCCCGTCGCGCAGCGCCGAGATGGCCCGGCGCACCGACTCCTCCGCGTTGTCCTGGACATGGCGCATGTAGGCGCGCACCACGTCGAGCCCGAACTGGTCCACCATGCGCAGGAGCTCCTCGCGGCCCTTCTCGTTGGCAGCGACCTGGGCGCGCAGGTCGGCGAGGTTCTGCTCCGGGTTGCGCGCCGGGTGGCGCGCCCCCGTGAGCAGGGCGTGCATCTCGGCATCGCGGATGCGCCCGCCCGACACCAGCCGGAAGTTGGTGATCAGCACGCCCTCGTCCTCGATCGTGCGGCTGTTCGGCGGCATCGACCCCGGCGTGAGGCCCCCGATGTCGGCATGGTGCCCGCGGGAACCCACCCAGAAGAGGATCTCCTTCCCGGCCTGGTCGAAGACCGGCGAGATCACGGTCACGTCCGGCAGGTGGGTGCCCCCCGCGTAGGGATCGTTGAGGACGAACACGTCGCCCGGGCGGATCGAGTCGGGCGGATTGGCGGCGATCACCGCGCGCACGCTCGCGCCCATCGACCCGAGGTGCACCGGCATGTGCGGCGCGTTGGCCACCAGCGCCCCGCCGGCGTCGAACACCGCGCAGGAGAAGTCGAGCCTTTCCTTGATGTTGACCGAGTGGGCCGTGTTCTGCAGACGGTAGCCCATCTGCTCGGCGGCCGACATGAAGAGGTTGTTGAAGATCTCGAGCATGATGGGATCGGCCCGGGTGCCGATCGCCACGCGCTCGGGACGGGGGACGTGACGATCGATGACCAGGTCGCCCCTCTCGGTCATCCTGGCCCGCCAGCCGGGATCCACGACGGTGGTCGCCGTCGCCTCGACGATGATCGCGGGCCCCTCGATGGATTCGCCCGCGTCGATGTCCTCGCGCCGGTAGAGGGGCGCCTCGTGCCACTGGTCCCCGGCGTAGAGCGGTACGACGGCCGCCGGGGCGAGCTCGCCCCGGCGCGGCGGGCCGGCATCGAGCCGGGCGCCCTCGCCCGACGGCCCCATGGCCTCGGCGACGACGGAATCGATGACCAGCGGCCGGTCGCTCATCAGGAACGAGAACCGCTGCCGGTAGGTGCGCTCGAAGTCGGCCCGCATGGACTCGATGTCGCCGAAGGGCACCTCGATGGCCGTGTCGGTGCCGAGGTAGCGCAGCAGCGCGCGCCGGCTGAGCCGGATCGAATCGGCAGACTCGCCCTGCTCGACCAGTTCGGTGCGGGCGGCAGCGACCAGGCCGGCGAGGATGCGCGTCGCCTCCGCGAGCCCGGACTCGTCGAGCGGCGCCTCGACGGAATGCTCGCGGATCGCGGACTGCTCGGCGAGACCCATCCCGTAGGCCGACAGCACGCCCGCCAGCGGATGCGCGAGCACGGTCGGCATGCCGAGAGCATCGGCGACCCCGCAGGCGTGCTGGCCGCCGGCGCCACCGAAGGTGACGAGCGTGTAGCGGGTCACGTCGTAGCCCCGCTGCACCGAGATCTTCTTGATCGCATTGGCCATGTTGCCGATCGCGATGTCGATGAAGCCCTGCGCCACCGCCTCGGGCGACAGCCGCGTGCCCGTCGCCTGCGCGATCTCGTCGGCGAGCCGGGTGAAGGCGGCGACGACCGCGTCCCGGTCGAGCGGCTGCCGGCCGTCGGGCCCGAAGACGGCCGGAAAGAATTCCGGCTGGATCCGGCCCAGCATGACGTTTGCATCGGTCACCGTCAGCGGCCCGCCGCGCCGGTAGCAGGTCGGGCCGGGATTGGCGCCGGCCGAGTCCGGGCCCACGCGCAGCCGTGCACCGTCGAAGTGCAGGATCGAGCCGCCGCCGGCGGCCACCGTGTGGATGCTCAGCATCGGCGCCCGCACCCGGACGCCAGCCACGAGCGAATCGAAGGCTCGCTCGAGTGCGTCGGCGAAATGCGACACGTCGGTGGACGTGCCCCCCATGTCGAAGCCGATCACCTTCTCGAAACCGGCCAGGCGGCTGACGCGCGCCATCCCGACGATGCCGCCCGCCGGACCGGACAGGATCGAATCCTTGCCCTGGAAGGCATGGGCGTCCGTCAGTCCGCCGCTCGACTGCATGAACTGCAGGCGAACACCGGGCATCGCCGCGGCGACCCGGTCGACGTATCGCCGCAGCACCGGCGAGAGGTAGGCGTCCACGACGGTGGTGTCGCCCCGGGAGACGAACTTGATGAGCGGCGAAACCTGGTGCGACAGGGACACCTGGGTGAAGCCCGCCTCGCGCGCGAGCTCGCCGATGCGCCGTTCGTGCGCCGGGTACCGGTAGCCGTGCATCAGGACGACGGCGACGGCCCGGAGCCCGCGCGCATGAGCGCGGGCCAGGGTCTCGCGCACGCCGTCCTCGTCGAGCGGCTCGATCACCTCGCCGTCGTGCGCGATGCGTTCGCGCACCTCGGCGACCTCGGACTCGAGGGCCTCGGGCAGCACGATCTTCCTGTCGAAGAGCCTCGGCCGGTTCTGGTACGCGATGCGCAGCGCGTCCGCGAAGCCCGCGGTGACCATGAGGAGCAGCGGCTCGCCCTTGCGCTCGAGCAGTGCATTCGTCGCCACCGTGGTGCCCATCTTCACCGCTTCGACGCGGCTCGCGTCGATGGGGATCCGTCCGCCCTCGCCCGCGCCGCCCTCGGCCTCGGCCAGGATCCGCCCGATGCCCTCGACCGCGGCATCCTCGTAGCGCCCGGGGTTCTCGGACAGCAGCTTCATCGTGACGAGCGAGCCGTCCGGGCGGCGCGCCACGATGTCGGTGAAGGTGCCGCCGCGGTCGATCCAGAACTGCCATCTGTTCATCGTTGCTCCTCGGGCCCGGGCCGCCTCAAAGCGAGGTCGCGGCCCGCGCCGCCTGGTCGTAGAGGCCGGACAGGGCGCGCAGCCGCGCCGCCGCCGCGGCGAGCTCGGCGGCATTGTCGAGTGCGGCCGGCACGCTCGGCAGCAGGCACTGTTCGCGCACCTCGCGATACCGGCGCAGCAGCGCGGCCGCCGCCGGGCTGGTGGCGTAATAGACCTCCTTGCCCACCTTCTCGGAGGTCAGCAGGCCGAGGCCGAGCAGCTTCTTGAGCGAGTAGTTGACGACATGGGTGTCCTCGTAGCTCAGGGTGAAGCAGACGTCGGCAAGCTTCTTGCTTCGCCCGCGGTGATGGACATGGTGCAACACGAGGACATCGGTGATCGTCAGGTCCGGCATGCCGGCCGCCGCCATGCAGCGCACCGCCCAGCGCGAGAAGGCGTTGTACGCGACGATCAGGCCGAACTCGAATTCGGAGAGCTCGCCCCATTCGCCCTCCGCGAGATGGGCCGACGAGAGGATCCGCACCGGACTGCCCGGCATCGGCGTATCGCCGACTTCGCCACGGTTCGTCTCCGCCTTGCGGCCCCGCTTCCTGGCGGTCATCCA
>Ga0079224_100004487_pt1 | contig 18070 bp, 16 predicted proteins | sample Stecom2015_FD_80414 | JGI IMG/M metagenome (GOLD analysis project Ga0079224, IMG submission 80414) | Agricultural soil microbial communities from Utah to study Nitrogen management - Steer compost 2015 | ecosystem: Environmental > Terrestrial > Soil > Agricultural land | place: USA: Utah...
AAGAAAGATTTCTACAAAGAGAGTGATCACTATAAAACTGTTTCCATTTCATTAGTAAAAGCACAAGCAATCTTTTTTCCGCTCATTTTAATCTTAGTTGGTCTAAGTACTATCATCACTGTTTTTGTTGGCGGGAAGCAGGTCATTCAAGGTAATATATCTTCAGGAAACATTGCTGAGTTTATAGTATATGTCAGTCAATTAACATTCCCTGCTATGTCTTTAGCATGGGTAAGCTCTTTAGTACAGCGTGCTGCTGCTTCTCAAACTCGAATTAATGAGTTTTTAAAAGCTCAACCTACTATTGTATCGACAGTAACTGAAGAAGTTAAAGTTCAGGGTGAGATTGAATTTTCCAATATAAACTTTACCTATCCTGAAACCGGGATTAAAGCATTAAACGATGTTTCTTTTAAAGTTAATGCAGGTCAAGTGTTAGCAATAATAGGCACTACAGGATCAGGAAAATCTACTATCGCTAGCTTGTTAATGCGGATGTATGATCCACAAGGAGGGGAAATATTAATTGATGGAAACAACATTAAAAACTTCAATCTAAAACACTACCGCAGCCAAATTGGCTATGTCCCTCAAGATGTTTTTCTCTTTTCAGATACGCTAGCGCGAAACATCGCATTTGGAGAAGATGTAGTAAATATGGACGAGGTTGAAGCAGCCGCAAAAGCAGCTGCTATTTATGAAAATATTAAAAATTTTGAAAAAGGCTTTGAAACTGAAATTGGAGAAAGAGGCTTAACTCTTTCTGGTGGTCAGAAGCAACGTGTATCTATTGCACGAGCATTAATAAAAAACCCTGAAATACTAATTTTTGATGATAGTCTTTCAGCGGTGGACACTAACACTGAGGAAGAAATACTTAATAACCTAAAAAGATTGATGAGGGGAAAGACTTGCATTTTCATTTCCCATCGTGTTTCTACTATCAAAAATGCTGACCAAATCCTTGTATTAGATAGAGGAAACATAGTAGAAAGAGGAAGTCACGAAGCCTTATTAGAGAAAAAAGGTAGCTATTACGCTTTATACGAGAAACAACTTTTAGAAGAAGAATCTGTTTCTTAGCATAAAAATTTTCTAACTCAAACGGAAAAAGGAAAGCTATTACCGCTTACCTATACCTTACTTGAGAGCGATCTAGCATAACCATTTGTTCCTGCATCATCTTAATTTGGTCGGCCATCAATTTCTTCTTGTCCGCTTTCTTAGCTAATTGAAGATAACGTTCAGCTTCCCTCTTATTTCTTTTAGCCATCATCACTCCTGCTAAACTTAGGTTAGCCAGGGCGATATTATGATCCATATGCACGCCCAAAGTTAAGGCCTTTTTAAAATACTTTTCAGACTTCAGAGGAGCTGTTCTAGATTCAATCAATCCAAGCAAAAGAAAATAATACCCATGCTGTACGCGAATTAGTTGCTTTTCGTAATTTGTTATCTTAAGAAGCCATTGTTCGGCTTTTTCCATCTTCTCTTTACGCAGATAGTATTGGGCAATCAGCATGTTTTCATGAAAAAAGAAAGTAACGAAAACGAGCAGAGCTATCAATAATACAAGAATCGCCCAGGCCCAATGACCATATACAAATAAAGTAACCATTGCACCTAACAGTGCTGCACCTATAATTAAACGAACAAAATTCGGCATTTTCTAAATAAATTATTCAATTGAAACCATGATGAGCTATCATTCATAAAATTAGCATGATCAGATAGCTTTATCTTAAAACTGTACTAATAAAATAGTATGCAAATATCGACTTATTTTAGTGCTTTATCAATTCTTTAACCCTTTTATGATTTAAAAATATTTATTTTTGATCGAATGAGACAATTAATAGACAATGACTGGGACAAAGTTCTCCATGAAGAGTTTGATAAACCCTACGTCAAAACCCTAAACGACTTTCTACTTAATGAGCGTAAACACCATCAAGTCTTTCCTCCAGAGAACAACCTTTTTGACGCGTTAAAGAAAACTCCTTTTGAAAAAATTAAGGTTATCATTCTTGGACAAGATCCTTATCACCAAGTAGGTCAAGCTAATGGCCTAGCCTTTTCAGTTGGAGCTGGCACTCGCATTCCTCCGTCATTAAGAAATATGTACAAAGAACTTAGTAGTGACGTTAAGGGCTTTGAAATTCCATTACACGGTGATCTTAGTTCTTGGGCAGAACAAGGAGTCTTGTTGCTAAACACCACCTTGAGCGTAAGGGAAAACAACGCAGGTTCTCATCAAAAGAAAGGTTGGGAAGAGCTAACCGATGAAATAATAAGAAAGATATCTGATTTAAAAACTGGCGTAGTTTTTCTACTTTGGGGAAAATTCGCTCAGCAGAAAATTTCCTTGATTGATATAAAAAAGCACCATATCCTCTGCACATCACATCCGTCTCCACTTTCTGCTCATCGGGGCTTTCTAGGATCTAAGACCTTTTCAAAAACAAATGAACTGCTTATGCAGGACGGAAAAGAACCAATTATCTGGCAGCTATAACTAGGTGAATTAATATTCCATCGGAACAATAGGTTCTTTTTTACTAGTCGACATGATGACCATCGTTTGGAAAGTTTTGACATAAGGAATCTTACTGATCTTCTCCATAATCAACGTTTCGTAGGCTTTTATATCTTTCACGTATACCTTTAATATAAAATCGCACTGCCCCGTCACATGATGGCATTCTGTAACTTCCTCTATTTCCTTTATTAATTGAACAAATTCAGGGATGGCATTGTGGGTATGAAAGTCCAATTGAATCTGAATAAAAGACTTTATCCCAAGACCTAAAAGCTCTTCATCAACCAATGCATGATAGCTTTTTATATGGCCAGAATTTTCCAACTTACGAACGCGTTCTAAAGTTGGTGCTGGTGATAACCCTATTCTAGAAGAAAGTTGTAAATTAGTAATTCTTCCATTCTCTTGAAGAAGCTTCAAAATTTGAAGATCTATTTTATCAGGTTGATGAGCCATATCTATCGAAATTACAATTACACAAAGCTACACTTTTTTTAGGCTCGTGCTTTCATAGTAACTGCATAAAGTTTCATCTGCTTTACCATAGATAGAAACCCGTTAGCACGAGTTGGAGACAAATGCTCTTTTAATCCGATTCTATTAATGAAGTATAAATCTGCATTGGCAATGTCTTCAGGCGTATGTCCCGATAAAACTTTTACCATCATACTTACCAAGCCTTTGGTTATAATAGCGTCGCTATCCGCCGTAAACTTCACCTTATCATTAACTAATTCGGCATGTAACCATACCTGAGATTGACAACCTTTGATTAGATAATCTTCCTTTTTATACTCTTCGTCGATTAAGGGAAGCTCTTTGCCCAATTGAATGATATGTTCATATTTCTCCATCCAATCTGTAAAGAACTCAAAATCATCTATTAATTCGTCTTGTATTTCGTTAATTGTCATTAGGTCTAATTTCTCGTTTTAATGGTCAAATCGTCATTTACAACAACATAGATACCGCACGCTTAATACCTTCTACCAGCGTGTCGATATCTTCTTTAGAGTTATATAAAGCGATAGACGCTCGAATGGTTCCTGGAATTCCGTAAAAATCCATAACGGGCTGAGTACAATGATGGCCTGTACGAACAGCTATCCCTAACTTATCAAGTATCGTGCCTACATCGTAGGGATGCGTACCTTCTATAAGGAAAGAAATAACACTTGACTTTACTTTTGCCGTACCATAAATCTTAAGTCCCGGTATTTCAAGTAAGGCACGAGTGGCATATTCTAATAGTTCATTCTCATAACGAGCAATGTTATCTAAACCAATCGTTTGTATATAATCGATTGCATTAGCCAAGCAAATTCCAGCCTCAATATTTGGGGTACCAGCTTCAAACTTAAAGGGCAGTTGATTATAAACCGTCTTTTCAAATGTAACCGTTTTAATCATATCCCCACCACCTTGATAAGGAGGCATGGTATTTAACCATTTCTCTTTCCCATAAAGAACGCCGATACCTGTTGGGCCATACATTTTATGTCCGGAAAAAGCTAAGAAATCAACGTCTAAGGCTTGTACATCGATAGGAATATGTTGAACTGCTTGAGCAGCATCCAATAGAACTGGAATATTTCGCTCGTGTGCCAAATCGATCATCTCCTTTACAGGATTTACCGTTCCCAACGAGTTGGAAACATAGGTAATGGAAACAATTTTCACCTTTTCATTCAGCATTTTTTTATAGGCTGATAGGTCTAGGTTTCCATCCTCATCCATCGGAATCACTTTCAATGTTGCACCGCGCTCTTCACATACTATTTGCCACGGAACAATATTAGAATGATGTTCCATGGCGGATATGATGACCTCATCCCCTTTGTGGATGAAAGCTTTTCCATAACATTGGGCTACGATATTTATACCGTCTGTTGTGCCTTTCGTCAAGATGATCTCATGCTCGTGTTCGGCATTGATAAAGGGCTTTAGCTTCGTTCTTGTCAGTTCGTAAGCATCTGTAGCCACTTGGCTTAAGTGATGCACACCACGATGAATATTACTGTTCTGAGCTGTATAGTAATGTGCAATCGCGTCGATCACCACTTGCGGTTTCTGCGTTGTCGCACCATTGTCCAAATACACTAAAGGCTTCCCATTTACTGTACTTTTCAGTATGGGAAAATCATTGCGTATGCTCTGAATATCGTAATGTGTCAAAACTTTTTGTTTTTTAAATGTACCGCTAACTTAAATCTTTAAGCCTTGCTCGATCAGATTGTTAACGTAATTTTTAATATTCTCGTCTTTGAAGCGCTCAGTAACATCAAAAGCAAAGGCATGAACCATTAAGACTCTGGCCTGCTCTGCCCCTATTCCTCTTGATTGTAAATAGAACAAGGCTTCGTCATTGAATTGCCCAATGGTACAACCATGACTACACTTCACATCATCCGCAAAAATTTCTAATTGTGGTTTAGTAAAAATTGTAGCATCTGCTCCCATTAACATATTATTATTTTGTTGGAAAGCATTGGTTTTCTGTGCGTCTTCACGGACAAAGATTTTCCCGTTAAAAATAACAGTTGACTCTTCTTGAATAATGTTTTTATACCACTCGTAGCTTTCACAATGTGGCATTACGTGGTCAACAATAGTATGGTTATCAACCAACTGCTTTGCAGAAGTCAGGTTTATCCCGTACAAATGGCTTTCTACTGATTCAGCTTCTAAACGAACATTGATGTTGTTTCTAATAAATGCTGATCCTGGGAAAGTACAGTTGTAGTTATTGTATAGACTATGCTTGTGCTGAATAACTTCAGTATGGTTTAAGAACTTGCTTTGCTCTCCTGCGATTTGGATATAATAATGCTCCATTTTTGCATTTTCTTCCAAAACAATCTCCGTAACCACGTTGCTTAAGCTCTCTTCAGATCCATTCTCTGTAATAAACGATTCTAGGACTTCTGCTTCTGCATTTCTACCTAAAACAATTAAATTACGTGCTTGGTAAAACTCTGAAGAGTTTGTTACTGAAACGTGGACAACGTGAATTGGCTTTACAAGCTGAACATTATCAGAAATATGGATAAAAAATCCATCTTTTGCCAAAGCTGTATTCACATTCACAAATGGATTGTCAGATTTGTCTGCGTATTGGGCAAAATGCGACTGAAAAACTGAATTTTCAAGAGCATCGGCAGTTGCTAGTACTTCCACACCTTTTTCTGAAGGAACTTTAGAAAGATCTTTACGGAAAGCACCATTAACCAAAACTATTTGATAAGCATCAACTCCTTCAATCAGAGCTTTATTGATCGATACCGATCGCCCTGGAAGGTCAGAATTAAGAACAAAATTTTCGTTTAAAACAGATTGAATCCCTGTATTTTTCCACTCCTCAAGTTTTGCCGTTGGCAAGCCTATAGTTGTGAATCGCTCAAATGCGGCTTTACGCAAGTGCTCGATAGGGCCATCCGTAATCGGAAGACTTTCCTCGAAAGAAGTTCTTAATTGTTGATGTAAAGAATTTGAAACTTGTGTAATCATTTTTATTTATATTGCATTTGAGGCGTCAACACTATCTTTCAGCCAATCATATCCTTTTTCTTCTAATTCCAGTGCTAATTCTTTTGTGCCTGAACGAACAATACGTCCGTCGTATAATACGTGTACAAAATCTGGAACGATGTATTCTAATAAACGTTGGTAGTGAGTAATCATCACAAAAGCGTTTTTCTCTGAACGCAGCTGATTCACTCCATTAGCAACAATACGTAAAGCATCAATATCCAAACCTGAGTCAGTTTCATCTAGAATTGCCAACTGAGGAGCAAGCATAGCCAATTGGAAAATTTCATTTCGCTTCTTTTCTCCGCCAGAGAATCCTTCGTTTAAAGAACGATTTGTAAGCTTAGCATCAAATTCAACAAGTGCTTGCTTTTCTTTCACCATTTTCAAGAATTCTCTCGCTTCTATTTCCCCTAATCCTTTATACTTACGGATTTCGTTAACCGCTGTTTTAAGGAAGTTGATATTAGAAACACCAGGAATTTCAATTGGATATTGGAACGCTAAAAATACTCCTTCACGTGCACGGTCTTCCGGAGATAGTTCCAAAAGATCTTTTCCGTTATATGAAATGGATCCTTGCGTTACATCGAAAGAGTCTCTTCCAGCCAAAACTGATGCTAACGTGCTTTTTCCAGAACCATTTGGCCCCATAATAGCGTGTACTTCACCAGGCTTTACTTCAAGATTCAAGCCCTTTAATATCTCTTTATCTTCTACAGATGCATGTAGGTTATTTATACTTAACATTATTCTAAATTAGTAATTTATATATAAAAATAGCTCGATAACGAGCGGTTCTTCAACATGATAGGATTACCCTACACTACCTTCTAAGGAAATAGCAAGAAGTTTTTGTGCTTCTACTGCAAACTCCATTGGCAATTGATTTAATACTTCTTTAGCATAACCATTTACTATTAAACCTACCGCTTTCTCAGAATCAATTCCACGTTGATTAAGGTAAAACACTTGATCTTCTCCAATCTTGGATGCTGTGGCTTCATGTTCTAACATTGCCGACTCATTCTTCGATTCGATATATGGAAAGGTATGCGCCCCACAACGATCCCCTATTAGTAAAGAGTCACATTGAGTAAAGTTTCTAGCGTTATCGGCTTTTTTACCAATTTTAACTAAGCCTCTATAGCTATTGTGACTTAAACCTGCAGAAATACCTTTAGAAATAATCTTACTACGGGTATTTTTACCGAGATGGATCATTTTGGTCCCAGTATCCGCAATTTGATGATTACGTGTTAAAGCCACTGAATAGAACTCACCAACAGACTCATCTCCTTTTAAGATAACACTTGGATATTTCCACGTAATTGCTGAACCTGTTTCTACTTGCGTCCAAGAAATCTTGCTGCGATCTCCTTTACAGAGTCCACGCTTAGTAACGAAGTTATAGATCCCACCAGTTCCATCCGCATTTCCTGGGAACCAGTTTTGCACGGTTGAATATTTAATTTCTGCATCTTCTAAAGCAATCAATTCAACCACAGCAGCGTGCATTTGATTTTCATCTCGCTGAGGTGCAGTACAACCCTCAAGGTAACTAACATAAGATCCTTCTTCTGCAATAATTAAGGTACGTTCGAATTGACCTGTATTAGCAGCGTTAATACGGAAATAAGTGGACAGCTCCATTGGGCAATGTACCCCTTTAGGGATATAAACAAATGAACCGTCTGTAAATACAGCAGCATTTAATGCAGCATATAAATTATCCGTTGAAGGCACAACTGACCCTAAATACTTCTTTACTAACTCTGGATGACTTCTAACAGCCTCGCTAATGGGTCCAAAAATAACTCCCTTCTCTTTCAACTTCTTTTGAAAAGTTGTTTTTACGGAAACTGAATCAAAAACTGCATCTACTGCAACTACTCCTGCAAGTACTTTCTGCTCATCTAAAGGAATTCCCAATTTAGCAAACGTAGCAAGTAAATCTGGATCTACTTCATCTAGGCTATCCAACTTTGGCTTTTCTTTAGGAGCCGCAAAGTAGGACATGTCTTGAAAATCAACTTCTGGATGTTTAAAATTTTGCCAAGTCGGAACCGACATGGTTAAAAACTGTTGGTATGCCTTCAGTCGCCATTCCAACAACCATTCAGGTTCTTCACGTTTTGCAGATATAAAACGGATAATCTCTTCAGAGAGACCTTTAGGTAAAATATCCATTTCAATATCGGTTACAAAGCCGTATTTATATTCCTCTTTGGTTAACTCATCTAATATTTCTTCTTCTGTCTTCATTTTTCTTTCTATTTGAACGTACGTTCAATATTGTAAAAGGGAAAGGCTATTGGAATCGCCTTTGAAAACCCAAAGTTACGATTTGATTAGCAAAGATTTAAGGAAGGGCCTTTATTTTACCTTAATTTGATACAACTGCGAGGTCAAAAATGATCTACGTCACTAATTTAAATGACATGACCTTTCTCAAGTTCCTCTTTCATTTCCTTTTGCAATTTAATTGCTTCCCTTCTGGCCGCATCTGCAAAATCCTTTCCGTCTGATGCATAAATTATGGAACGAGTAGCATTCACTAGCAGCCCACAATCTGTATTCATTCCATAACGACACACCTCTGCCAAATCACCTCCTTGCGCACCTACACCTGGAACGAGTAAAAAATGATCCGGAGCGTGTTTACGTATAACTGAAAAAGCTTCTCCTCTTGTCGCTCCTACAACGTACATTAAATTTTCGGGATTTCCCCATGTGTTTACCTTCTTTATCACTTGTTCAAAGAGCATCAATCCATCCTTATCCTTAATGGTTTGAAAATCTAAACCTCCAGGATTAGAAGTTAGCGCTAATACTATCGCCCACTTTCCTTTAAATTCCAGGAATGGAGAAACAGAGTCTTCCCCCATATAGGGCGCAACAGTTATGGAATCAAAACCTAGTCCCGACAGTTTAGGATCAAAAAAAGCTTGAGCGTACATGTTTGCAGTGTTTCCAATGTCACCTCGTTTAGCATCTGCAATGCTTAAACACTCTTTTGGTAAAATCTCCCAAGTTTTCCTTAAACTCTCCCATCCTTTAATTCCTCTACTTTCATAGAAAGCGATATTGGGTTTATAAGCCACACAAAGATCTTGAGTTGCCTCAATAATTCTTTTATTGAACTCAAATATAGGGTCTTCATAATCTAACAAAAACCTTGGAATTTTGTTAATGTCAGTATCCAGTCCCACACAAAGAAAAGACTTCTTCTGTTTAATCTGGTTAATTAATTCTGAACGCGTCATAATTGAAGGAATAAATCACAATTCGGCCAAATTTACCGAAAATCGAGGTTTAATACCATTTATTTTAAGTTTTTTTTTGATAATCCAAATCTTATGCATAAAATTGTAGCTTAATCCCAAAATATTCTAAAACGATCTCGGAAAATCTTATTACCGACGATTAATAATAAACAAAACTTAATAACACACCGGTTTTATCATTTCAAGAACGTAAAATCCCATATATTTATATAATTATTTGATGAATATTAATGAACTGAACACAAAGCTTGTTTCTGAGCTTCGTCAAATTGCAAAATTAATTGGTATCTCAGAAGTAGAAAAACTTCGTAAACAAGAACTTATTGATAAGATTGCAGCAAATGGGCAACAACAAGCAACTGAAGTTGATGTTGAAGCACCTATACAAAAAGAGGAAAATCTTGATGATCCTACTAAGAGACCAGCCTCTGAGCCGGATAAAACTCGTCGTAGAACAAGAACATCAAATGCAAATGAACCAGTTGCGGTAACACGCGAGGCTGAGCCTGAGCAAAATAAATTTAGGTCCTCTACTTCTTCAAATAATAACAATAATCCAGATCGGACTATAATAGAAAAAAAGGAAGCGTCACCTCGCGAAACTGTTTCTCCTCGTGCAGAGAACACTCAAACTAGAGGTAGAACTGAGCGCAGGCCGAATCCTACAAATAAAAACGAAGCATCTCTACCTCCAATAACTAACTTAGACTTTGACAATGTAATTGTCAATGAAGGAGTTTTAGAGATCATGCCGGATGGTTATGGCTTTCTTCGTTCATCAGATTATAATTACCTCACCTCTCCAGATGATATTTATGTTTCTCAGTCCCAAATCAAACTTTTTGGTCTAAAAACAGGGGATACAGTGAGAGGAAGTATTCGCCCTCCAAAAGAAGGAGAAAAGTACTTCCCTTTAGTAAGGGTAGAGGCTATAAATGGTCAAAATCCTGCTGACATCAGGGATCGTGTACCTTTCGATTATTTGACGCCGCTTTTCCCTACGGAAAGATTAAACCTTTATACGAGTGCTAATAATTATTCGACAAGAATAATGGATCTGTTTACGCCTATCGGTAAAGGTCAACGTGGCCTTATCGTAGCGCAACCAAAAACGGGAAAAACAATGCTACTGAAAGATGTAGCCAATGCGATTGCTAAAAACCATCCAGAAGTTTATCTTATCATTTTACTGATTGATGAAAGACCGGAAGAGGTGACAGATATGGCACGTAGCGTTCGCGCAGAAGTGGTAGCGTCAACTTTTGACGAGCCTGCAGACCGCCATGTAAAAATCGCTAATATCGTTCTCGAAAAGGCTAAGCGAATGGTAGAATGCGGCCACGATGTCGTAATTCTTTTAGACTCCATCACCCGTTTGGCACGGGCATACAATACAGTCGCTCCTGCTTCAGGAAAAATACTTTCTGGAGGTGTGGATGCAAATGCTTTACATAAACCAAAACGCTTCTTTGGAGCAGCTAGGAATATTGAAGACGGCGGATCATTAACGATTCTGGCAACGGCACTTATCGATACAGGATCCAAAATGGATGAAGTTATTTTTGAGGAATTTAAAGGAACAGGAAACATGGAATTACAATTGGATCGTAAATTATCCAATAAGCGTATATTCCCTGCTATCGATTTAACTTCGTCAAGCACACGTCGTGACGACTTGCTATTAGACAAAGACTCCTTACAGAGAATCTGGGTGCTAAGAAACCACTTAGCAGATATGAACTCAAATGAAGCAATGGAATTCCTTATCCAGCAAATGAGAGGAACCAGAGATAATGAAGAATTCTTAATTAGCATGAACCGATAAGCATCATGTGGCTTAAGATGAGCATTTAAAAATGAAGAAACACATTCCTAATTTCATAACATGCTTAAATTTATTTAGTGGATGCATAGGAACCGTCTTTGCATTTAATGGAGATTTAAAAACCGCAGCCTATTTCGTTATATTGTCTGCGGTTTTTGATTTTTTCGATGGCTTCGTAGCGCGTTTATTAAATGTAAAATCAAACATCGGTAAGGAGTTAGATTCATTAGCTGACATGGTCAGTTTTGGCTTCTTACCTGGAATGGTGATGTTCCAACTTATTACTCAAAGCTTGATCGGAAACAGTAGCCATCAAATTTTGATAAGCTATTTGCCATACATCGCCTTTCTATCACAATTTTCTCTGCCTTACGTCTAGCAAAATTCAATATTGACACACGACAGAGTGTAGATTTCATAGGATTGAATACACCCATGAATACTCTTTTTATTGTTTCTTTACCCTTTGTGAATGACCAATATCCAGAGCTATTAGAATCAATCCCCCTTTTATTAGGCATCACTTTTTTGATGAGCTACTTATTAGTAGGTGAATTCAGGTTATTTTCAATGAAGTTTACCTCCCTGAGTTGGTCACTAAACAAATACAGGTTTAGTTTTCTTATCGTCTCGAGTCTATTGATTATATTTTTGAAATTTGCAGCTATCCCCATTATTCTAGCGCTATATATCGCGTTTTCTTATATTCACTTCAGGAATATACCGTCAAGTTAAAGATCCAACTTTATTACTTCCAGATCATCTTTTAATTCATGAAGTAATTCCATACTGCTTTTCTTAAGAACAGGGTGAATAAGCTTAGGAGCAATTTCCGTTAATGGTATTAAAGTGAATTTTCTCAAGTGTAGGTAGGGATGTGGGACGGTTAATTTTGGACTTTCAATACACAAATCCTCATAAAAGAGAATATCAATATCAATAAGCCGCGACTCCCATTTTAGATTTCTCGTTCTACCAAGTTGGCTCTCTATCAAATTAATCTTTTCTAAAACTTCCAAGGGTTTCAAACGTGTCTCTACATGCAAAACTTGATTCAAATAACTAGGTTCGTCTTCTACTCCCCAGGCTGCAGTTTCATAGATTGAAGAATGCTGTATAACCTTGCCGACTTGCTTTTCAACTTTATCAAAAGCAGACTGTATTTGATCAAAACGTTTGCCTAGATTAGCTCCTAATAATAAATAGACATGAAACATGAAGCAAAAGTATGGATTTCAATACAATTTCGAAGCTAATTTCTGTAACACTTAGTCATGAACTCTCTCTAATACTAAAACAGATAATTCCGTTAATCTTTGATATCCGACTTTCAGTCTTAAAATAAAATCTAATGAAACAATTCTTTAAATACGTATTAGCCACTATAGTGGGCGTTACACTATCAAGTGTTATCCTATTTTTAATCTTTTTCGGTATTATGGCGGCACTCGTCTCATCAGTAGGCAGTGAAAAAGAATTTATTGTAAAAGACAATTCCGTTCTAAAAATTGGTCTTGCTTATCCTATTGACGAGCGAACTAGTAACAACCCTTTTGAGGGAGGATTTAATTTCTTAAACATAAATTCAGATCGCTTAGGATTGAATGATATTCTTTCTCGCATCCAATCGGCAAAAGAAGACGAAAAAATAAAAGGAATTTATCTCGATATGAGTACAGTACCGTCCAGCTTTGCGACTTTAGAAGAAATTAGAGATGCATTAATTGATTTTAAGGCCTCTGGTAAATTCATCCTTGCTTATAGCGAAGTTTATTCTCAATCCGCATATTACTTAACTTCAACTGCCGACAGTGTATTTCTTAATCCGGAAGGAATTTTAGACTTCCGCGGACTTGCATCTCAAAGCATGTTCTTTAAAGGCACATTAGAGAAATTAGGAATTGAAGCTCAAGTTATTAAGGTAGGGACTTATAAAAGTGCAGTGGAACCCTTTATATTAGACAAGATGAGTGAACCCAATAGACAACAAGTTTCCTCGTTTTTAGGCTCTATATATGATCACTTTTTACAAGGAATATCTACAAGCAGAAATATACCTGCAGACAGCCTACGAGCTATTGCTAATGAGTTGCGTGTACAAAATGCTGAAGATGCCGTTGCAACAAAATTAGTTGACGGTTTAAAATATAAAGATGAAATTATTAGCGATTTAAAGGAACGTCTCGGCGTGAAAGAAGACAAGGAAATCAACTTAGTTGCTATCGAAAAATATAATAATTCAAAAGCGAAACCAGACGCAAGTGTGAAAGACCGTATCGCGGTTATATATGCTACCGGAGAAATAATTTCTGGAGAAGGGTCTGATAGCCAAATAGGTTCAGAGAGAATATCTAGAGAAATTCGGAAAGTACGTGAAGATGAAAAAGTGAAGGCTGTGGTATTAAGGATAAATTCACCTGGAGGAAGCGCTTTAGCATCTGATGTCATTTGGAGGGAAGTAAAATTAACAAAAGAAGCAAAGCCCATCGTGGTTTCAATGGGTGACGTCGCCGCTTCCGGTGGATACTATATCGCATGTGCAGCGGATTCTATATTCGCACAGCCTAATACGATTACGGGATCTATCGGAGTTTTTGGAATTATACCAAATTTAGAAGGTTTCTTTAACAGCAAACTAGGCATTACTTTCGACGAAGTTAAAACAGGAGAATACGCAGATCTAGGAAATACTACCCGTCCGCTTACCCCGGGTGAAAGAAGCATTATTCAACAGCAGGTAGATCAGATCTACTTCACTTTTACTAATAAAGTAGCGCAAGGTCGTAATAAAGAAAGAGTTTATATCGACAGCATTGGTCAGGGAAGAGTATGGACGGGTGAACAAGCCCTAGGACTTGGACTAGTGGATCGCCTTGGAGGCATTGAGACGGCTATTAAGTCCGCCGCAAAAATGGCAGATATTGAGAAATATAGACTTGTAAATTATCCTGCTTTAAGTGATCCGTTCAAAGCATTGTTGGGAAATACTAGCGATGATATTAGTGCTTGGTTCATGAAACGCGAGATGAAGGACGCTTACCCTTTTTATAACCAAGCAAAACAGGTTATGGAACAAACTGGTATTCAAGCGCGTATTCCTTATACAATTACAATAAATTGATACAAATGACGAATAAGGAAATTGCTAGGAAACTTAAACTTCTAGGGTTTTTAATGGAGTTGCATGGTGAGAATTCGTTTAAAGTAAAAGCTACCGATTCTGCAGCAAGGAGAATTAGTAAACTGCCTTTTCCGATTGCTGACAAAGATGTAGCGGAGCTGGCAACCATCCCCGGAATAGGGAAAAGTACAGCAGCCAAAATCAGTGAACTCGTGACGACTAACACATTGAATGAGTTGGAAAGCTTTTTAGCTATAACCCCACCGGGTGTATTATCCATCATGAATGTGAAAGGGATCGGTCCGAAAAAGGCTGCCGCATTTTGGAAAGAACTGGAGATAGATAATCTAGGGGCTTTATGGTATGCTTGCAAGGACAATAAAATATCTGCATTAAAAGGTTTCGGACAAAAAACACAATTTGAAATTCAGAACCTTGTTGAGTTTACAATCGCCAATGAAGGAAAATTCAGATTTGCTGACGGTTTAAAAATCGCTAAAGAGGTCTTACAAGAATTAAATAACATAAATCCTAAACCTACCCACATTTCCCTCACAGGTCCCTTTAGAAGGAAGATGGAAGTGTTGGATAGTATTGATTTTCTAGCTTCTATCTCTAAAGATGAACTTTCTACTTTCCTTCATTCCAATGAAGATTTCACTGACGTTAAAGAAAGCGAAAATGCAGTTGAAGGAATTTATAAAAATCACATCCTAGTAAAGCTATATGCTTCTGAAGAGGAAAACTTCTACTCTCGTTTAGTAGAAACTACAGGCAGCGAGGAGCATGTAAACCAGCTAAAAAAGTTATTAAAATCTGAAATCCCTCACTTGTTTAATGAAAAAGCCATCTATGAAAAAGCTGGACTAACGTTTATTCCAGCAGTTCGCCGAGAGGGTTTAAATGAAATTGAACAAGCTAAAAATAAAGAGAATTCAAAGTTAATTGAAGCTAAAGATTTAAAAGGAAGCCTGCACAATCATAGCACCTGGAGTGACGGCATCCATTCTATAGAAGAAATGGCTCTTTACTGTCGCGACGTATTAAAACTTGAATACTTCGGCATTTCTGATCATTCAAAAACCGCAGTTTATGCAGATGGCTTGAAGATCGATGAGGTATACCAACAATGGAAAGAAATTGATGAATTAAATCAAAAGCTTACTCCTTTCCGTATATTCAAAGGTATTGAATCTGATATTTTAGCAAATGGGTCTTTAGACTATCCAGACGAAATGCTGGCAGAATTTGACTTTGTGGTGGCCTCCATCCACTCTCAACTGGGGATGGACCAAAAGAAAGCAACCACTCGATTAATCAAAGCTATCGAAAACCCCTATACTACAATTTTAGGACACCCTACAGCCCGCCAGCTATTAATTAGAAGCGGTTACGAAATTGATCATAAAAAAGTGATTGATGCTTGCGCTGCGAATAATGTTGTTATAGAAATCAACGCCAATCCCCTTCGTTTAGATATAGATTGGCGATGGATTCCATATTGCCTTGAAAAGGGTGTTATGCTTTCTATCAATCCGGATGCACACTCCCTATCGGAACTGCATTATACTGACTTTGGAGTTGTTATGGGACAAAAAGGAGGCTTGACCGCTGAGAATTGTTTGAATTGTTTATCTTTAACGGAAATAGAAGCCTGGTTCAAAAACAGACAGTCCTTAAATCTACTTAACTCATAAACAACTAGATGGAGCTACCAAAAACAAGTCTAATTATTTCGGTTTATAAAAACACGAAAAACTTAAAAGTAATTTTAGATTCTTTAGCCTATCAAACGGTCCTACCTGACGAAGTCATTATTTCTGAAGACGGAAATAGTTTAGAAATGAAAAGTTTTTTAGATGAGTATTCTGGAGATATCCCTTTAGTTCATTCGACTCAAGAGGATATAGGGTGGCAAAAAAATAAGGCTCTCAATAATGCAGTAATTAGTGCTAAATATGAATATTTGATATTTATAGATGGAGACTGTGTTCTTCATAATAAATTTATCAAAAACCATCAAGCACTGGCTCATTCAAATCATATATTAGCCGGTAAAAGAGTAAAGCTAGGACCTAAGTACAGTGATCTACTTTTCAATACCCCTCTTCCTGAATTTCAAAGAAAAATTATCACCGACATAAATGCAATTTTTAAGGATGACGTGAGGTTTTACGAGGAAGCCCTATATATCCCCCTTAATCCAATTACAAGAACAATTATTCGTAAGCTAGGGATTAGCGGAATTAAAGGCTGTAACTTCTCTTGCTATAAATCTACCATATTAGCTATTAATGGTTTTGATGAGGATTTTATCACGCCTGCTGTTGGAGAAGATCATGATTTAGAATGGCGCTTTAAAGGTTTAGGTTATGAAATAGTCTCCATTAAACACTTCGCCATCCAATACCATTTATACCATAAACAAAACTGGACTTCTTCAGAAGAGAACTTCAAATTGTCGCGCAAAAAGGAGCGCGCAAAAACATATGTTTGTTTAAACGGAATTAAAGAACACAAGCAATCAATCGATTCTTAAGTTAACTATTGTCTTTGCTATTCAGGCACTATAATTGCAAGCAAATACAAAAAAAAACATAATGCCTAAAATTATTTTTCTTATTCGGCATGCCCAAGCTGAATCTAATAACGAAATCAGGGATTTTGACCGCCAGTTAACTCAAAGGGGAATAATAGAAGCTACAGATATAAGTGAACGAATGCATAAGCATGGTCTTAAGCCACAACTTATTTTAAGTAGTCCCGCTAATCGGGCATTAAGCACTGCAAAGATATTTGCAGAAAATCTTTCCCTAGATCTCAATAAGATTCAACCGGAAAATACAATCTATGAAGCTTCAATCACCACCTTATTGTCGCTAATTAATCATTTGGACGATAATTATTCCACAGCTGCCCTTTTCGGCCACAATCCAGGTATGTCAGAGCTGTTAGCTTATTTAAGTAATGGCTACTTTGGCGCAATTCCCACTTCAGGAGTAGTTATGTTAGAATTTGATCAAGAAAACTGGAACCTGATCAGTGAGGGTACCGGTCATGTTAAATGGTATGCCTATCCTTAAGCCAACGTTCTAAAAACTTTCCCCGGCAAAGCAACAAGCAAACCTTTCATTTCCAACTCAAGTAGAGTAATAGCTAATTTACTTTGAACTAAATTTAAGCGAGTTGAAATCTCATCAATACTAAGAGGTTGGTGAAGTTTCACTAATTCATAGATTTTCTTTTCACTGGTAGATAAGGACAATTCCATTTGAATCTGTACAGGCTGTGTTTTTACTTCAGCTTCTTCCCAATTCATTAGATATTCCAGATCTTTTGCCCTAGATATAAGATGTGCACGATGTGATTTTATCAGGAAATTACAACCCGCCGAATATTCCTGATTTACATTTCCTGGAAACGCACATACATCCCGATTGTAATGATTGGCAATTTCTGCTGTAATAAGGGCACCGCCCTGAATGGCCGCCTCAACCACAATCACCACGTCAGCCATGCCGGCGATGATTCTATTACGTTGCGGAAAATTTTGTCTCTCAGGTCTAGTATTAACAGGAAATTCAGAAAGGAGGCCCCCATTTTCTAGCATACCCATGGCTAACCTCCTATTAGCGGCTGGATAAACCTGATCCAAACCGTGCCCTAATACGCCTACGGTAGGAATATTATGTTTCACACTGGCTTCGTGAGCAAAACTATCAATCCCATAGGCTAAACCACTAACTACAATAACATTATAAGCAGTTAAA
>Ga0079224_100004488_pt1 | contig 18070 bp, 15 predicted proteins | sample Stecom2015_FD_80414 | JGI IMG/M metagenome (GOLD analysis project Ga0079224, IMG submission 80414) | Agricultural soil microbial communities from Utah to study Nitrogen management - Steer compost 2015 | ecosystem: Environmental > Terrestrial > Soil > Agricultural land | place: USA: Utah...
GAGAGGCACCTTCTACATTACGACGCCTATTTATTACCCCAACGACCGGCTGCACATCGGCCACACCTACACCACGGTGGCGGCCGATGCCTTGGCCCGTTACCATCGGCTCAAGGGCAACGACACGTGGTTCTTGACGGGGACCGACGAGCACGGCCAGAACGTGGAGCGGGCGGCCCGACGGGCTGGGAAGGAGCCCCTGGAGTACATCGATCCCATCGTGGATTGGATCCAGCAGTTGTGGGCCACCTTGGAAATCAGCTACGACGACTTCATCCGCACCACGCAGCCCCGGCACAAGAAGCGGGTGCAGCAGATTTTCCAGCAGCTTTACGACCAGGGGGACATCTACAAGGACACCTACCGGGGCCTGTACTGCGTCCACTGCGAGGCCTTCTACCCCGAAGGGGAGCTGACGGAGGAAGGCCTCTGCCCGGTCCACGAAAAGCCGGTGGAATGGGTGGAGGAAGAAAGCTACTTCTTCCGCCTGTCCAAGTACGGCGATGCCCTGCTGCGGCATATCGAGGCCAATCCCGACTTCGTCCAGCCCGAAACTCGCCGCAATGAGGTGACCTCCTTCATCCGGCAGGGCCTGGAGGACCTGTCGGTGTCCAGGACCACCTTCAAGTGGGGCATTCCCGTGCCCTTCGACCCGGACCACGTAATCTACGTCTGGGTGGACGCCCTGGCCAACTACATCACCGCCTTGGGCTGGCCGGAGGTGGAGGGGGAGGGCGACGCCCAACTGTACCGGCGCTTCTGGCCCGCCACCGTCCACCTGATCGGCAAGGACATCCTGCGCTTCCACGCCATCATCTGGCCCGCCCTGCTGCTGGCCCTGGGCCAGCCTTTGCCCAAGATGGTGTACGGCCACGGCTGGCTCCTCATCGGTGGCGGCAAGATCGGCAAGTCCCGGGCCGGGGGCCAGGTCATCGATCCCTTCGCCCTGGTGGAAAAGTATGGGGTGGACGCCGTGCGCTACTTCCTGCTGCGGGAGGTGCCCTTCGGCAACGACGGCACCTATTCCGAGGAGGCCCTGGTGAAGCGCATCAACTCCGATCTGGCCAACGACCTGGGCAACTTGGTGTGGCGCACCGCCTCCATGATCGAGCGGTTCGCCGGGGGCACGGTGCCGGCGCCGGTGGCCCAATACGACGACGGCATCCTGCGGGAGACGGCGGCCGGCGTCTTCCAGCGGGTGGAGGCGGCCCTGGACCGCCTGGAGCTGAACACGGCCCTGGAAGAATGCTGGACCTTGATCAAAGGCGCCAACAAGTACATCGACCAGCAGGCCCCTTGGGACTTGAACAAGCGGGGCGAGCGGGACCACCTCCATACCGTCCTGTACAACATCGCCGAGAGCATCCGCCTGGCGGGGGTCTTGCTCAGCCCCTTCCTGGTGAAGACGCCGGCCAAGTTGTGGGCCCAGATGGGCATTACGGTGGACGAGGTCCGGTGGGATGAGGACCAGCGGTGGGGCGGCCTGGCGCCGGGCAGCCGGGTGCACAAGGCGGAGCCTTTGTTCCCCCGCTTGGATCCCGACGAAGTGCTGGCGCCGTCGGGGGATGCCTCTTGACCTTTATCGACACCCACGCCCATCTGGACTCGGAGCAGTTCGCCGGCGATGTGGATCAGGTGGTGGCCCGGGCCCGGAAGGCGGGGGTGACGGGCATCATCAACATTGCCATCGATCCGACCCACATCGGCCCGGTGCTGGCCCTGGCCGAGAAATACGAGGGCTGCTGGGCCGTCGTGGGCATCCACCCCCATGCCTCGGGCCGGTGGCGGGACAAGCTGGACGAAGGCCTGGCCCAGGTAGAGGAAGCCCTGGCCCATGAGCGGGTGGTGGCGGTGGGGGAGATGGGCCTGGATTTCTACCGGGACTACGTGCCCCACCATATCCAGGAGGAAGTGTTCCGGGCCCAACTGCGGCTGGCGGCCCGGATGGACATGCCCATCGTCATCCACAACCGCCAGGCCGATGAGCGCCTGCTGGCCGTTGTCGACGAAGAGCGGGCGGCGGGGCAGGGGCCCGAGACGGGGGTCATCCACTGCTTCAGCGGCGGCCCCGACTTCGCCCTGGAATGCGTCCGGCGGGGCTTTTACCTGGGCTTCGGCGGCGTCTTGACCTACCCAGCCGCTGAAGGGGTGCGGGAAGCGGCGGCGGCGGTGCCCTTGGACCGCATCTTGCTGGAGACCGACGCTCCCTACCTGGCTCCCCAATCCCGCCGGGGCAAGCGGAACGAGCCGGCCTTCATGGTGGAGACGGCCCAAGTGCTGGCCCGGGTGCGGGGCCTGTCCCTCGAGGAAGTTGCCGACCGGACGACGGCCAACGCCCGGCGGCTGTTCGGCCTGCCCGGGAACGAATCATGACCGGCCCAGGGGGGTCCCTGCAGGTGGACCCCGTCCGCCCCAGCCAACTGCGGGAACTGCTGGCCCGGGCGGGCATCCGGCCCCAGCGCCGCCTGGGCCAGAACTTCCTCATCGACGGCAACGTGCGGGACCGGATCATCGCCGCCGCCCGGCCTAGCCCCGAAGACGCCGTGTTCGAAGTAGGGCCGGGGGCGGGCGCCCTCACCCTGGCCTTGCTGGAGCGATGCGGCCTGGTGGTGGCGGTGGAAAAGGACCGGCGCCTGCTGGCGGTGCTGGCGGGCTTGGTGCCGCCCCAGGCCCCCGTGGAGCTCATCGAGGCCGACGCCTTGACCATCCCGTGGGCGGCGACGCTGCTGGAAGCGGCGGGGAGGCGGGGCCTGCAGCCGGAGCGGCTGCTCTTCGTGGCCAACCTGCCCTACAGCATAACGGGGCCGGCTCTGGTGCGCCTCCTGGCGGGGGAACGGCAGTTCAGCGGCGCCGTCATCATGGTGCAGAAAGAAGTAGGGGACCGGCTGACGGCGTCTCCGGCCACCAAGGATTACGGATCCCTGACGTTGCTGGCCCAGTATCACGGTCATGTGGAAAAGCTGTTTACGGTGGCGCCGGGCAGCTTTTGGCCCCGGCCCGCCGTGGTGTCCATGGTGCTGCGCTTCACCCGGCGGGCGGACCCGCCGGCGACGGCCCCGGAGCAGGTGTTGTTCACCGTCATCCGGGCGGCCTTCGCCCAGCGGCGCAAGACGTTGCGCAATGCCCTGGCGGCGGGCTTGGGCCTGCCGGCGGATACGGTGGCGGCGGCGCTGGCAGCGGCGGGCGTCGACGGCTCCCGCCGGGGCGAAACCTTGACTTTGGCGGAATTTGACCGGGTGGCCCAGAGCCTGCCGGTGGAAGATATGCACAGAGAAGGATGAGGGGCAGGGACCGGGGCGTGCCGGAATTCATCAGTCCAACCCGCGGCAGGCTCTCCTTCGAGGAGATGTTTGCCGACATAACCGCCTATATGAACGAGGAGCCCGAGGCCGAGTACAAGGTCATCATCGGCACCGACTCCCAGGCCCGGGACGAAACGGTCTTCGTCACCGCCGTCATCGTGCACCGGGTGGGCAAAGGCGCCCGCTACTACTACCAGAAGCAGCGGCGCCGGAAGATCGAAAGCCTGCGGCAGAAGATCCTATTCGAAGCCTCCTTGAGCCTCAACCTGGCGGCCCGCCTGGTGGACCGCCTCACCTGGAACGGGAAGGTGGAGCCCAACGTGGAAATCCACCTGGACGTAGGCAGGGGCGGGGAAACCCGGGATTTAATCCGTGAAGTAGTAGGCATGGTTACCGGCAGCGGCTTTGACGCCAAAATTAAGCCGGAATCGTACGGTGCCAGCAAGGTGGCGGACAAGCATACCAAATAGACGGCCGCCGGGCCGTCGGAGCCTGCTGCGACATTTTCCTGCCGCTTGCCCCTTTGGTCTTGACACAAATTTAAGGCCTCTGGTACAATCCATCTTTTTGACAAAGCGGCCTGGGGCATGCTATTATTAGTTAGCAAAATGTCGTAAAGGTGGTGTGCCCGTGGCGGAAGGTCGCATGCTCTTGGCGCAAATTCGCGATGATGTGAAAGGGTATGTAGGCAGCCGGGTGCGTGTCAGGGCTAACAAGGGGCGCCGCCGGGTGGTGGAGCGGGAAGGCACCCTGGAGCGGGCTTACCCCAACTTGTTTGTGATCAAATTGGATGATGAACATCACGGGCGCCGTATTACATACACTTATGCCGACATCTTGACCGAAACAGTGGAACTGACGGTAATGGACAACGACGGCAACAAGACTTTGGCCTACCAGGTCAGCTGACCAGCCGGCCTCAATATTTCCTTGCAGTCCTCAGCGACCACGACGGTGGTCGCTGTTGCCTCTTACAGGGAAGGGTCCCCAACGCCCATGGCTAATGATTCCTTGGTCGTCAGCGCTCCCGCCAAATTGAATTTGTGCCTGGCTGTGCTGGGCCGGCGGCCCGACGGCATGCACGAACTGGACGGCGTCATGCACGGCCTGACCTTGGAGGATACGATCATCCTGCGCCCTGCCGCCGGCCTGTCCTTGACGGTGGTGGACCGGCGCCCGGGGGGCGGGGCGCCCGGCGTCGACGGGCGGGGCAGGCCGGCGCTCCAGAATGGGGAACTGCCGTCGGTGCCCCACGGGCCGGAGAACTTGGCCTGGCGGGCGGCCGCAGCCTTGCGCCGGGCGGCGGACGTCTCCGAGGGTGTCCACATCACCTTGATCAAGCGGATTCCCGCCGGGGCAGGCCTGGGAGGCGGCAGCGCCGACGCTGCGGCGGTCCTCCTGGGACTGAACCGCTTGTGGGGGCTGGGCCTTTCCCATGGGGACCTGCACGCCTTGGCCTTGGGCCTGGGGGCCGACGTGCCCTTCGCCCTCCACAGCGGCGCCGCCCGGGCCCGGGGCGTGGGGGAGATCCTGGAGCCGCTGCCCACCCTGGCGGGCATGCCCGTGGTGCTCATACCCCAAACCTTCGGGGTTTCCACCGGCGAAATCTTTGCCCAATGGGCAAGCCGGGGAGACCAGGCCCCGCCGGGTCCGGCCGTGGCGACCATGGCTGAAGCCATGGGCCAAGGAGATTATCAGCGGGCGGCATCCTTGTGCGGCAATGTATTAATATCAATAACGGCCCGCCGCCATCCCCAGGTGCGGGCCGCCCTGGAAGACCTGGAGCGGTGGGAGCCCCTGGCGGCCGCCATGACGGGCACCGGGCCCACGGTGTTCGGGCTCTTCGCCCGCCGGCGGCAGGCCCGGGAGGCGGTCCGGGCCTTGCGGCAGCGCTGGCCCCTGGCCCGCCTGACCCATCTGCGCCACCGGGGGATCGGCCCGGCGACGGGAGCGACCCGTTAGCCCCAGGCCGCCGAAGGAGGACCCAGCCATGACCATCAGCGCCATAGTCCTGGCCGGCCGGAGCAACGACGGGGCCTTCCGGGAAGCCTACGCCGAAGAGGCCGAAGCCCTCATCCCCCTCCGGGGGCGACCCCTCATCGCCCCCATCCTGGATGCCCTGGCCGGTGTGGACGGCCTCCTGTCGGTTACGGTGGTGGCCCCGCCGGCGGTGGCAGAGGCCATCCGAGCCTGGGGCGCCCTGCGAGTGGACCCGGGCGACAGCCTGACGGGCAGCATCCGCCAGGGCTTGGCGGGGGCGGCCCATTCGGAGCGGGTGCTGTTTGTGGCCGGCGACGCCCCCTTGGTGACCACCGCCACGATAAACGCCTTCCTGTCGGCCTGTGCATCCATGACGGGCCAATTTTTCTACCCCATTGTCACCAAAGAATGCTATGAAGAGCGCTTCCCCGATTCCCACCGCACGTGGGTGCGTCTCAAGGACGGCACCTTTACCGGCGGCAATATGTTTCTGGTGGACCGGGACGTGGTGGAGCCCGGCCTGGCGGTGGTGGACCGGCTCTACGCCGCCCGGAAAAACCCCTTGCGCATGCTGCAGATCATCCGACCGGCCTTGATCCTGAAACTGCTCCTGGGCCGGGTCGCGGTGCAGGAATTGGAGGAGCAGGTTTCCCGGCTGGTGGGCGCCCGGGGCCGGGCCGTCGTACTGGCCCACCCCGAGATCGCCCTGGACGTGGACCGGCCTGAAGACATCGCCTATGTCGAGGGCTTGCCCCTATGAAGGCCGAAGGACGGCGGCCCCGCCGCAGCCGGCGTATCGCAGCCATCGTCCGCACCTTGATGAGCAGGCCCGGGGAACTGCTGCCCCTGAGCCTTTTCACCGATGAACTGGATGCCGCCAAGTCCACCATCAGCGAGGACTTGGCCTTGATCCGGGAGGCCCTGGCGGAAGCCGACATGGGGCAGGTGGAGACGGTGGCGGGCCCCGCCGGGGGCGTTCGGTACCGGCCCATCCACAGCCCCGCCTGGGTGGCCCGGCGCCTGGAGGAACTGGCGGCGCAGCTGGCCGACCCGGGCCGTATACTGACGGGCGGCTTTCTCTACATCACCGATTTGGTCTTCGATCCCCGGCGGGCCCAGCAGCTGGGCGAGGTTTTCGCTTCGGTGTTTGCCCACGTGGAATGCGACGCGGTGGTGACGGTGGAGACCAAGGGCATCCCCCTGGCCTTGATGACGGCCCGGGCCCTTGGCAAGCCCCTGGTCTCCTGCCGCCGGGACAGCCGGGCCACCGAAGGGACGTCCATCAGCATAAACTATGTGTCCGGCTCCCGCCGGCAAATCCAGACCATGTCCCTGCCCAAGCGGGCCCTGGCCCCCGACAGCAGGGTATTGCTGGTGGACGACTTCCTCCGGGGCGGCGGCACCTTGAAGGGTGTCCAGGAGCTGATGGGTGAGTTCGGGGCCCAGGTGGTGGGCACGGGGGTGCTCATCGCCATGGGCGAGCCCCGGGATAAACTGGTGGACGATTACTTGGCCCTCGTTCTGCTGGACGAAGTAGATGAGCAGGAGCGGCGGGTCGTGGTGCGCCCCAACGAGGCGGTCACCGCCCATATGATGGCGGGGCGGGCCGCGGCCTCGGCCCGGGAGCCGGGGGCGGGAGAGGAGTCGAAGGATGGACAGCGTCGTTGACGAAAAGCTGCCCACTTTGGCGGACATTCAAGAAGCGGCGGGCACCTTGGCCGGGGTGGCCCTGCGGACTCCCCTGCTGCCGGCCTTGGAACTGGGGCGCCAGATCGGCGCGGATTTGTTCCTCAAGTGCGAAAACCTGCAGAAGACCGGCTCCTTCAAATTGCGGGGCGCCTACAACCGGATCCGCTCCTTGTCGCCCCAGCAGCGCCAGCGGGGCATCGTGGCCGCTTCCGCCGGCAACCACGCCCAGGGGGTGGCCCTGGCTTCCCGGGAGATGGGCGTCAAGAGCACCATCGTCATGCCGGCGGCGGCGCCCATGGTCAAGGTGGAGGCCACCCGGGCCCTGGGCGCCCAGGTGGAGCTGTACGGCCGGGATTTCGACCAGGCCTACAGGTACATGGAGAAATTGAGGGTGGAGCGGGGCGCCACCTTGGTCCATCCTTTCAACGACCCCCTGGTCATCGCCGGCCAGGGCACCATCGCCCTGGAGATCTTGGAGGAACTGGACGACCTGGATCTGGTGGTGGTGCCCGTGGGGGGCGGCGGGCTCATCGGCGGGGTCGCCGTGGCGGTCAAGGAGATGAGCCCCAAGACCCGGGTGGTGGGAGTGCAGGCGGCGGCGGCGCCGGCCCTGTACCGCTCCTGGCTGGCGGGCCGCCTCCTGACGGTGCCCCCCGACGTCACCTTGGCCGACGGCCTGGCGGTCAAGGAGCCCCAGGACATCACCTTCCGCTTGGTGCAAAAGTACGTGGACGATCTGGTGGTGGTGGATGAAGAGGAAATCGCCCGGGCCATCCTGCTCCTCCTGGAAGGCGCCCACCTGCTGGTGGAAGGAGCCGGTGCCGTCACCCTGGCAGCCCTGCTGAGCCGCAAGGTGCGGGGCCGCAAGGTGGCCATCATCCTCAGCGGCGGCAACATCGACGGCAACGTGCTGGCCCGCATCATCGAGCGGGGCATGGTGTCCGACGGCCGCTACCTGCGCATCAGCACCCGCCTGATGGACCGGCCCGGCGAACTGCAGGGCCTGCTGAACATCGTGGCCGATCACGGCGCCAACGTCATCGGGGTGCATCACAACCGCCTGTACGGCGACGTCTCCTGGGGCGAGACCGAGGTGGAACTGCTCCTGCAGACGGAAAACCACGAACACATCGGCCGCATCCTGGCCGCCATCCGGGTGGCCGGCTTCCCCTGCCGGGAGATCCGGTAAGGGCGGTTCACCTGCTCCAATACAATTCCAAAAACTGGAAGGAAGAGGCGGCTCCTTGTCGAATACCTCCTGGGCCGGCTGAATGGCAAAAAAAGGAGGTGAGCTGCCTTGAACATTTCGTCGGTGCGCATCCGGCCCCTGTCAGGCGACGGCCGGGTCCGGGCCTTGGCTTCCATCACTTTGGACAATGCCTTCGTAGTTCATGAACTGCGGGTGGTGGACGGGCAGAACGGGCTCTTCGTGTCCATGCCCAGCCGGCGGAAAGTTTCCGGGGAGTACATCGACATCGCCCACCCCATCACCAGCGAGGCCAGGGAAAAGCTGGAGCAGGCGGTGCTGACGGCCTACGCCGAGGCTTTGGGCAGCGAAGCCGCGGCCAATTCGTAAGGCGAATCATGGCCGCTGCGCGGGCAAACCGCCCGGCAGCGGCAATTTACGGGAGGTGCCACGGGTTACCCATCCCGCCCATCAAGGTCATATCCCCACCCACCTCTGATGCTGCCCGGCCGGCCTCTGCCGGCCGGCTCTTTGTGGCGGCCCGGGCGGGGGCCTAAAGGGGAACCGGCCCGGCTGGTGGAATACCATCTTGGTATCAGGGGGGCCTAGGCCCTTCTTTCCTTTCTGGGAGGATGAACCATGCAGACAGCCCTGATTCTGGCCGCCGGTCGCAGCCGCCGCATGATGACCAGGCGGGCCAAAGTGGTGCACCAGGTGGGGGGCCGCCCCATGATCCAGCACGTAGTGAATGCGGCAAGGGCGGCGGGCCTCTCCCGCGTCTTGGTGGTGGTGGGCCATCGGGCTGAAGACGTGCAGGCCGTTTTGGGTGACGGGGTGGAATACGTCTTGCAGGAAGAGCAGCGGGGCACGGGCCATGCAGTGCTGCAGGCCGCTGCCCAGCTGGCCGGCCAGGAGCACGTCCTGGTCTTGAACGGGGATACGCCCCTGCTGACGGCCGATGCCCTGGCATCCCTGGTGGAGGCCCACCTGGCCCGGGGACAGGCCGCCACCCTTATGACGACCCGGGTGCCGGACCCCACGGGGTACGGGCGCATCCAAAGGGACGGGGCCGGCAACATCGCCCGCATCGTGGAAGAGGCCGACGCCGACGAGGAGACCCGGCGCATCAACGAGATCAACACAGGCATCGGCTGCTACCGGGTGGAGCCCCTGATGGCGGCCTTGGGCCGGGTGGCGCCCGACAACCGTCAAGGTGAATACTACCTGGTGGACGTGGTGCCCCTGATGCTGGCGGCGGGCCAGCAGGTGGGCACCTGCACCGTGGATGACTACCGCCAGTTCCTCAACGTCAACGACCGCCGGGCCCTGGCGGCGGCGGAGGCGGCCATGCGGGAGCGGGTCCTGGACCGGCTGATGGCGGCAGGGGTGACCGTGGTTGACCCCGCCAACACCTACGTGGATGATACGGTTACAGTGGGCATGGACACCGTCATCCTGCCCTTTTCCATAATCAAAGGCGACACGGTCATCGGCGCCGACTGCATCGTCGGCCCGGGGGCGGTCATCGAAAACTCCCACCTGGAAGACGGGTGCCGGGTGGAGCAGTCTACGGTGCGGGACAGCCGTCTGGGGGCCGGCAGCCGGGTGGGTCCTTACAGCCACCTGCGGCCGGGGACGGACCTGGCGCCGGGGGTCAAGGTGGGCAACTTCGCCGAGATCAAGAACTCCACCATCGGCACCGGCAGCAAGGTTTCCCACCACAGCTACATCGGCGACAGCCGCATCGGCCGGGACGTGAACATCGGCGCCGGCGCCGTGACCGTCAACTACGACGGCTACCGCAAGCACGAGACCATTATCGGCGACGAAGCTTTTGTGGGCTGCAATGTGAACATCATCGCCCCGGTGGAAATCGCTCCCGACAGCTACGTGGCCGCCGGGTCGACCATCAACCAGGACGTGCCTTCGGATGCCCTGGCCATCGCCCGGGCCCGCCAGGAAAACAAGCCGGGCTGGGTGTCGCGGCGCCGCCAGAAGATGGAGAAGGCCGAGGGCGCGGGCAGCCGGTGAGGGGTGCGGCATGCAGTTGAGCGGAGGACGGCTCAAGTTGTTCGCCGGCAGTTCCTCCCCGCGGTTGGCGGCGGAAATTGCCGACTACCTGGGGACGGACCTGGGGGACATCGAACTGGGCCGGTTCAGCAACGGCGAAATCCGGGTCATCATCAACGAAAGCGTGCGGGGCGCCGACGTCTACGTCCTGCAGAGCACATCCCAGCCCGTCAACGACAATCTGATGGAACTGCTCATCATCGTGGACGCCCTGCGCCGGGCGTCGGCCCGGCGCATCACGGCGGTGGTGCCTTTCTACGGCTACGCCCGCCAGGACCGGAAGACCCGGGGACGGGAGCCCATCACGGCCAAGCTGGTGGCCAACTTGATCACCGTGGCCGGGGCCCGGCGGGTCCTGAGCATGGATCTGCACGCCGGCCAGATCCAGGGCTTCTTCGACCTGCCGGTGGACCACCTGTCGGCCATCCCCATCCTGGCCGACTACCTGCAGACCCGGGACATCCAAAACGGCGTGGTGGTCTCCCCCGATACGGGGGGCGTGACCCGGGCCCGGCGCCTGGGCGACCGCCTGGGGTTCCCCTTCGCCATCATCGACAAGCGGCGCCCGGCGCCCAACGAGGCGGAAGTGGTCAACGTGGTGGGCGAGGTGGCCGGCAAGACGTGCATCATCGTGGACGACATGATCGACACGGCGGGAACCATCGCCGAGGCGGCCCGGGCCCTGATGGCCCGGGGCGCGGAAAGGGTGCTGGCCTGCGCCACCCATCCGGTCCTGTCGGGTCCGGCCATGGACCGGCTGCGGCAGGCGCCCATCCAGGAGGTCATCGTCACCAACACCATCGAGCACGACGAACTGCCCCCCAACTTCACCGTGCTGAGCGTGGCGCCCCTGTTCGCCCAGGCCATTCTCCGCATCCACGAGGACCTGTCGGTGAGCACCTTGTTTACGTGACGGGACCGGCGGGCCCGCGGCGGCAGCCACCGGCCCCGGGCCTTGCTTTGACAGGCTTCTCCAGGTTGGCATAGACTGAAGGATGGTCTTTTCGCGGCAACCAGCGGAGGAGGTGCACCCCTGTGCAGACGATTCAGCTCCAAGCCCAGCGGCGCAAGGCGGGCAAGGCCAAGCAGTTGCGCCGGGCCGGCTTGGTGCCGGCCATCATTTACGGGCGGGACCAGGAGCCCGAGCCCATCGCCCTTGCCGCTCCCCAAATGGTGCGCCTGCTGAACAGCGGCGCCCACGGCGTCATCCAGATCACCGTGGAAGATGACGGCGGCCGGGCGGAAAACGTCATGATCCGGGACGTGCAGCAAGACCCCGTCCGGGGCGACATCATTCATGTGGATTTCCTGCGGGTATCCATGACCGACAAGGTGCAGACCACGGTGCCCGTCACCTTGGCGGGCGACGACAAGGTACCCTCGGGAGCCGTGCTGCAGCAGCTTCTGTACGAAGTGGACGTGGAGGGGCTGCCCGGGGATCTGCCCGAAGCCGTCACCGTGGACGTGAGCGGCCTGGCGGTGGGCGACAGCATAACCGTGGCCAACATGGCGCCGCCCCAGGGGATCACGGTGCTGAACGACCCCGAGCAGGTAGTGGTCCAGTTGGTGGAGATCCACCAGCCCGCCGAGGAGCCCGCGGCAGAGGGCGAGGAGGCGGCTCCGGAGGCCGAGGCAGACCAGCAGGATGACGGCGGCCAAGACTGAAGGGCCGGTCTACGCCTTCGTCGGCCTGGGCAATCCCGGCCCCCGCTATGCCGACACCCGCCACAACTTCGGATTCATGTTCATCGACCACCTGTCCCGGGCCCTGGGCGTGCCGGTGGAGGACACCGCCATCGCCGGGGCCGTGTCGGGGCACGGCGTGTGGAACGGTCATCGTATAATTTTGGTGAAACCCATTACATACATGAATTTGAGCGGGCGGGCCGTGGCCCGGCTGCTGGAGAAGCGGCCCGAAGCCGGGGACAACCTCTGGGTGGCCCACGACGACCTGGACCTGGAACTGGGGTGGCTGCGCATCCGCCCCGGCGGCGGCAGCGGCGGCCACCGGGGCGTGGCCCACATCCAGCAGGTCCTGGGGCACCAGCAGTTCGGCCGCTTCCGGCTGGGCATCGGCCGGCCCCCCGGCGGCCGGGATCCGGCGGACTACGTGCTGGCTCCCTTCGAACCGTCGGAGGAGCCTTTGGTGCTGGCCGTCCTGGACCGGGCGGTGGCGGCGGCCCAGGTGCTGATGGCGGAGGGGCCCGAGGCCGCCATGTCCCGCTTCAACGGTCCTGTGGCAGGCTGAAGACAGGTGATGGGTGGAGCAAGGTGACGGATTCATCGGGCAAGGCGACGCTTTGAAACAACATGAGGAGACGTGGCTCCATTGCAAGCTCCCCTGGACAACGCCCAAGGTGACTACCGGGCGTTTTTTGGGCTTCTCAGGGACCTGCCGTCCTTTCGTTTCCTAATCGATATAGTGCGCAAGCGCCGGGGCCACGGCGGCGTCCGGGGCCTGCCGGGCGCCGCTGCCTCCTTCGTCATGGCCGCCTTGGCGGCGGAGACGGGCCGGCCCATCTTGTGGGTGACGCCCGACAGCCACAAGGCCCGGGAGCGGGCCGAAGCCCTGGGTCTCTGGCTGGGCCGGCAGCGGGTGGGTGTCCTGGTGGCCCAGGAGATTCTCCCTTATGCACTGCTGGCTGCCAGCCGGGAAGCGGTCCACCAGCGCATGGAGGTGCTGGCGGCGGCGGTGACGGGGCGTCTGGCGGTGCTGCTGGTGCCGGCTCCCGTCATGCTGTCCCGGGTGGTGCCGCCCCAGGTGCTGGCGGGCCGCATCACCCAAGTGGCCGTGGGCGACGAACTGCAACTGGACGCTTTGAGCCGCCGGCTGGCGGCGGCGGGCTACCAGCGGGTGGACCAGGTGGAAGCCCAGGGCCAGTTCGCCCTTCGGGGCGGCATCGTGGATCTGTTTGCACCCACGGGATCCCTGCCGGTGCGCCTGGAGTTCTTCGGCGATCTGCTGGAGTCCATCCGGCTCTTCGATCCTGGCACCCAGCGGTCCCTGGAGCAGGTAGAGCGGGTCACCATCACCCCCGCCGCCGAACTGCTCCTGGACGGGGAGGCCCGGCAGCGGCTGGTGGAAGCCCTGGACCGGGAACTGGCGGCGGTGCGGGAGCGCAAGGCCCTTTCCCTGAACAAGCTGGGCCGCCTGCAGGACCGGGTGGCCGAGCACAAGGCCCGCATTGCCACCGGCATGGGCTTCCCAGGCATGGAGCGCTATCTGAGCCTGGCCTATCCCGAAGCCCCGTCGCCGGCGGGGCTGCTGGGCGGCGACCAGCTGCTGGTGCTGGAAGAGCCCCGCCGCATCAACGAAGCCCTGGACGACCACCAGCGGCATCATGTGGAGCAGTACCACCGTCTCCTGGCCGACGGCGCCGTCCTGCCCGGGGAGGGGGAGGCCTACCTGACCCCCGACCAGTTGCAGGCCGAAATGGGCCGCTGGCAGCAGCTGCACCTGTCGGAATGGACTTCCCACCAGACGGGGGGCCCGGTGGCCTCCTTCCGGGGCCGCAGCGTGCCCTCCTTCCGGGGCCAGTGGCGCCTGTTCCTGGACGAGTTGAAGGCATGGCAGGGGAGCCGCCGGCGCATCGTGGTGGCGGCCGTGGATGAGCAGATGAAGGACGCCGTCACCGCATCCTTGGCCGACGCGGGCATCGGCGTGGACCGGCGTGGGCCGGTCCCGGCGCCGGGGAGCGTCGCCGTGGCGGCCATGCCCCTAGCGGAAGGCTTCCAACTGGACGACATCGGCCTGACAGTGGTGTCGGGTAGCGATCTGGCGGGTCGCCGGCCCCGCAGGCCTGCGGTGCGCCCCGCCGCCGGGGAGCCCCTGGAGCATTACGACGACCTGATGGAAGGCGACTACGTGGTCCACGCCTACCACGGCATCGGCCGCTACCTGGGCATCCGCACCATGGAGGTGCAGGGAGCCCAGGGCGACTACCTGGTCATCCAGTACGCCGGCGGCGACCGCCTGTACGTGCCCACGGACCAGGTGGACCTGGTGCAGAAGTATGTGGGGGCCGAGGGCCGGGAGCCCCGCCTGTCCAAGATGGGCGGCGCCGAGTGGAGCCGGGTCAAGGAGCGGGTGCGGGCCTCGGTGCGGGAAATGGCCGAGGAATTGATGATGCTGTACGCCGCCCGGGAGTCCCTCCAGGGCCACGCCTTCGGGCCCGATCAGCCCTGGCAGCAGGAGTTTGAAAACGCCTTCCCCTTTGAAGAGACGGAAGACCAGCTGCGGGCCACGGCGGAAATCAAGGCCGACATGGAAAAGCCCCGGCCCGCCGACCGGCTGCTGTGCGGCGACGTGGGCTTCGGCAAGACGGAAGTGGCCCTCCGGGCCGCCTTCAAGGCGGTCACCGAGGGCAAGCAGGTGGCCATCCTGGTGCCCACCACCATCCTGGCCCAGCAGCACTACGAGACGGTCAAGGAGCGGATGGCCGGCTTCCCGGTGAATGTGGGCCTCCTGTCCCGCTTCCGCACCGTCAAGGAGCAGCAGCAGACGATTGACGGGCTCCGCCGCGGCACCGTGGACATCGTGGTGGGCACCCATCGCCTGCTGCAGCCCGACGTGGGCTTCAAGGACCTGGGCCTGCTCATCGTGGACGAAGAGCACCGGTTCGGCGTGGCCCACAAGGAACGGATCAAGCAGTTGAAGCAAAATGTGGACGTGCTCACCCTGACGGCCACTCCCATCCCCCGCACCCTGCAGATGGCCTTGTCGGGGCTGCGGGACATGAGCGTCCTGTCCACGCCGCCCCAGGACCGGCAGCCGGTGCAGACCTACGTCACCGAGTACAGCGACGGCCTGGTGCAGGAGGCCATCCGCCGGGAACTGGCCAGGGGCGGCCAGGTGTTCTACGTCCACAACCGGGTGCGCAGCATCCATCACGTCCTGAGCCGCCTGCAAAAGCTGGTGCCCGAGGCCCGCATCGCCGTGGGCCACGGCCAGTTGGACGAGGACCATCTGGAGCGGGTCATGGTGGATTTCGTGGCGGGCCGCTACGACGTGCTGCTGTGCACCACCATCATCGAATCGGGCCTGGACATTAGCAACGCCAACACCTTGATCGTGGAGGACGCCGACCAGCTGGGCCTGGCCCAGCTTTACCAGCTGCGGGGGCGGGTGGGGCGCTCCCACCGGCTGGCCTACGCCTACTTCACCTACGACCGGGGGCGCATCTTGACGGAGACGGCGGAAAAGCGCCTCCAGGCCATCCGGGACTTCACCGAACTGGGCTCGGGCCTGAAGCTGGCCCTGCGGGACTTGGAGATCCGGGGGGCCGGCAACATCCTGGGGGCCGAGCAGCACGGCCACATGGTGGCGGTGGGCTTCGACATGTATACCCAGCTGCTGGCTGAGGTGGTCCGGGAACTGAAGGGCGAGAAGGTGGAGCAGCGGCTGAAGCCCACGGTGGACCTGGGCTGGGACGCCTACCTGCCCGATGACTACGTCAACGATCCCCGGCGCAAGATCGAGTTTTACAAGCGCATCGAGCGGGCGGGCGATCGGGAGCAGCTGGCGGCCATCCGGGACGAACTGGCCGACCGCTACGGCCCCCTGCCGCCGCCGGCCCGCAACCTCCTCACCCTGGCGGAAATCCGCCGCCGGGCGGCGGGGGCCGGCGTCCTGACGGTGGTAAGGCAGCCGGGCGGCCTGCGCCTGGAACTGCTGCCGGTGCCGCCCGACGTCCTGGCAGAAATTCAGGAACTGGGGCAGCTGCCCGGCGTCAAGGTGCAGACCACGGGGGGCCGTCCGGTGCTGGCGGTCCAAGTGCCCGACACCGACCGGAAGAAACTCCTGGAAACCTTGCGCCACCTGTTGGCCCACCTGCGCCGGGCCGTAGCTGCGGAGCCGGCCACGCCCATGGGCGCGAATTAATCAGGCCCTTCCCGCACAACACTATGGCCGTAACGGCGTTGCCCCCGCGAGGCCGCTGCGGGCCTGTCACGGTGGTGGGCAGGGAAGGAGCCGCCCTTGAAAGCAACAGGCATTGTACGCCGCATCGACGACCTAGGCCGGGTAGTCATCCCCAAGGAGATCCGGCGCACCCTCCGCATCCGCGAGGGAGACCCCCTGGAAATTTTCGTCGACCGGGACGGCGAGGTCATCCTGAAGAAATACTCGCCCATCGGCGAACTGGGCGACTTTGCCCGGGAATTTGCCGAGTCCCTTTACGATGCCTTGGGCCACATCGCCCTCATCGCCGACCGGGACGTGATCATCGCCGCGGCCGGCGCCCCCCGCAAGGAGTTCATGGACAAGCGCCTGGGGGAGGTGGCCCTGGCGGCCATGACGGCCAAGGAGACGGTCATCGTCAACGACCCCGTCCAGGGCCCCAAGCCGGTGGACGGCACCCTCCTGGCGGGCGACGAGGACGACAGCCGCTTCACCGCCTACCTGGTGGCGCCCATCGTGGTCAAGGGCGATGCCATCGGGGCGGTGATCCTTTGCAGCAAGGAGCCCGACACGGCCATGGAGGAGTTGGAGCGCAAGGCGGCCGAGACGACGGCCTCCTTCCTGGCCCGGCAGATGGCCTAGCCCGCAACGCCCGAAAACCACCGGTGCTATAATAGGACCAGTTTGTTCGTCCTGGGAGCCGGTGGTTTTGCGTCGACAAACCTTCTTGCAGGGCGCCCTGGTTCTGGCAGTGGGCGGCTTGCTGTCCCGAGTGCTGGGCGCCGTCTACCGCATAATCCTGCCCATGCTGTTCGGCCCCGAAAAGGATTACGGCATGGGCCTCCTCCAGTACAGCATGGGCGTCTATACGGTGGCCCTCACCTTGTCGTCCATGGGCATTCCCCTGGCCATCGCCAAATTGGTGTCGGAGCGGGCCGCCCGCAACGACCCCGCCGGAGCTGTGCGGGTGTACCAAGTGGCCGGCCGGGTGCTGGCGGCGCTGGGGGCTGCTTTCACCGCGGCCATGGTGGGAGCGGCCTTTTATTTTCAGCAGGTGTACGACCCCAAGGCCCTGGTGTCCATGCTGGCGGTGGCCCCGGCCATTTTCGTGGTGTCCATCATGTCGGCCCTGCGGGGCCTCTTCCAGGGCATGCAGATCATGACCCCCTTTGCCGCCTCCCAGGTCATTGAGCAGATCGTCCGCATCCTCACCATGTTCGTCCTGGCGGCGGCCCTGCTGCCCATCGGCGTGGAATTCGCTGCGGCGGGGGCGTCTTTCGGCGCCGTCACCGGGGCCGTGGCGGGGCTGTTGTACCTGCTGGTGGTGTTCCGCCGCCACCGGCCGACCCTGCTGCCCGAGGCGCCCAACCCGGCCCCGGAGGTGGAGCCGGCGGGCAGCCTCATCAAGGAAGTGCTGCACCTGGCCATCCCCATGTCCCTGGCGGCCCTGGCCTTCCCCTTGTTCTCCCTGGTGGACACCATGGTGGTGCCCTTGCGGCTCCACGCCATCGGGCTCACCACCGAGGCGGCCACCGCCGCCCTGGGGGTGCTGAACCAGATGGCCATGCCCTTCGTCAACCTGCCCTTGGTCTTCACCACCGCCCTGGCCCTCAGCGTGGTGCCGGCGGTGTCCGAGGCCTGGGCGGCGGGGCAGCAGGACCGGATCCGCCGCATTACCGTGGCGGCCCAGCGGGTGACTTTGATGATCAGCCTGCCGGCGGTGGTAGGCTTAGTGCTCCTGGCTACCGAAATACCATCCATATTGTGGGGCGCCCCCCACGTGGGCGGGCCCCTGCGGCTCCTGGCGCCGGCGGCTTTGTTCATCGGCCTGCAGCAGGTGTCCTCGGGCACCCTGCAAGGTTTGGGCCATCCCACGGTGCCGGTGCGCAACTTGATGACGGGCGTGGTGGTCAAGCTGGCGGCCACCTGGGTGCTGACGGCCCA
>Ga0079224_100004489_pt1 | contig 18069 bp, 14 predicted proteins | sample Stecom2015_FD_80414 | JGI IMG/M metagenome (GOLD analysis project Ga0079224, IMG submission 80414) | Agricultural soil microbial communities from Utah to study Nitrogen management - Steer compost 2015 | ecosystem: Environmental > Terrestrial > Soil > Agricultural land | place: USA: Utah...
CTGCGCTCGCCGACGGCGATCATGTGCGTGACCATGGGCGGGAACATGCGGCTGCGCTTGAGCGGCTCGGCGATGCTCTCACCTTCGCGGATCGACCCGATGGCCTCGCTCACCACCCCCTCGAGCCGCGAGTTGCCGAGCACGTTGCGCCCGATCTCCATGGCCTTGAGCAGCGGGACGCCGCTGGCGAGCAGCGTGGCGAGCGTGCGAGCGAACCGCGCCACCGCGACCAACAGGTTCAGCCGGCCGAAAATCGGCACCCTGAGCAAGAAGCCGTCCCACTTGAGCTTGCCCTCCTTGGTGCGCTTCCAGCGCCGGAAGAGCAGGCTGCCGCCGACGCCGATCGTCAGTAGCAGCCACCAATAGCCAGCGAACACGTCCGAGACGAAGATCAGAAGCCGCGTGTACCAGGGCAGCGCGTGCCCCAGGTTGTCGAAGATGCTGACGACCTTGGGCACGACGGCCACCATCAGCACGCCGACCATCACCGTGCCGATGATCATCATCAGCACCGGATACGCGAGCGCGGCGGTGACCTTGCCTTTGAGCCGCGCCTGTCCCTCCATGAAGTCCGCCAGGCGCTCGAGCACCGTCTCGAGCGTGCCCGACGCTTCGCCGGCGGCCACCATGTTGACGTAGAGCGGCGGGAACGCGCGCGGGTGAGCGTCGAGGCTCTTGGCGAAGCTCGTGCCCTCGTTCAGGCTCTCGCGCACGCTGGTCAAGATCCGGACCAGCGCCTCCTTCTCCACCTGCTCGGTCAGCGCCGAAATCGAATCGACGAGCGGCACCCCCGCTCGCACCAAGGTCGCGAGCTGGCGAGTGAGCACGGCCACGTCCGCGGCGTTCACGCGGCGAAAGATCGCCAAGAGGTCGATGTCCTTCTTGGCGCGTTTACTGCGCTGGCTCTCCTCGGTGGCCAGCGTCAGCAGAATGCCGTCACGCCGCAGCATGGCCCGCAGCGCCTTGGCGTTGTCCGCGTCCCGGTAGCCCTTGACCTGCTTGCCGGAGTCGACCTGGATGCCGCGATATTCGAAGACCGCCATGGCTTCACTCGTCGAGCAGGACGTCTTCTTGCGTGGCGGCCACCACTTCTTCGACCGTGGTCTTGCCGGCCAGGACCTTGCGGGCACCGTCGTCTCGCAGTGAATCCATGCCTTGCGTCTGGGCGGCGCGTTTGATGGTCTGCGCGTCGGCGTTCTTGAGCACGAGCGCGCCGACCGCGTCGTCTGCCATCAAGAGCTCGTAGATGCCCGCGCGACCGCTGAAGCCCTTGCCCGCGCACTTGTCGCAACCCTTGGCCCGGTACAACACCGGCATCCCCGGGCCCCGCCAGCCCACCGGCTCGTACGCGACCTGGTGCACCACGTAGGACGGCGCCAGCCGGCGAGCATCCCGGCGCGCGGTGCGGTCCGGATCGATGCCGAGCTGCGACAGCTCGTAGGGGGACGCCTCGTACGGCTCCTTGCAGTGCTCGCACAAAAGCCGAACCAGGCGCTGGGCGAGCACGCCGATCACCGTCGAGCGCACCCGGAACGGCTCGATGTTCATGTCGACCAGGCGGGTGAACGCGCTGGCCGCGTCGTTGGTGTGCAGGGTGCTGAGCACCAGGTGGCCGGTCATCGACGCGAACATCGCGATGTCGGCCGTCTCTCGGTCACGGATCTCACCGACCATGATGACGTCGGGGTCCTGGCGCAAGAAGGCGCGCATGGCCGCGGCGAAGGTCAGGCCGATCTTGGCTTGCACCGGCACCTGATGGATGCCGCCGATCTCGTACTCGACCGGGTCCTCGGCGGTCAGGATGTTGCGGGTCGGGTGGTTGATGCGGTTCAGGCAAGCGTACAGCGTCGTGGTCTTGCCGCTGCCGGTGGGGCCGGTCACCAAGATGATGCCGTTCGGGCGATGGATCAGCTGATCCATCAGGTGGTAGTCGCGCGTCGAGAAGCCGACCTCCGTCAGATCCAAGAGCACGCTCGTCTTGTGCAGCAGACGCATGACGATGCGCTCGTGATCTCGGCTGGTCGGCACGGTCGAAACACGCACGTCGATGCTGCGCCCGGCGATCTTGAGCGAGATGCGCCCGTCCTGCGGCAGCCGCTTCTCCGCGATGTTCAGCCCCGCCATGATCTTCACGCGGGCCACGACCGAGCTCATGAACTGGCGGCTCGCCCGGCGAGCGACGTACAGCTGCCCGTCGATGCGGTAGCGAACCAACACCTCTTTCTCTTCGGGCTCGATGTGGATGTCGCTCGCGCGCTCCTTGACGGCCTGAAAAAACAGCCCGTTCACCCAGCGGATGATCGGCGCGTCCTCGTCCGACTCGAGGATGTCGACTTCGTCCTCTTCGGTGTGCGCCTCGTCGCTCTCGAGCTCGCTCGTGGTCTCCTGCCGCTCGTAGACACGGTTGATGGCGTCGATCACCACGTCCACGGCGGCGACCCGGGCGACGACCGGCTTCTCGAAGGCGGCCCGCACGTCGTCGAGCCCGCCGGTGTCGAACGGATCCGCGCACACCACGTCGACCTGGTCGTCGCTCTCCGCGATGACCAGCAGCTTGTGGCTCTTCGAGTAGCTGATCGGGAGCCGCATCGACAGCTGGGTCGAGACCTGCTCGATGTCGATGCGCTCGACGAACTCGAGCCCGCACTCGGCGGCGAGCGCGCGGGCCACGTCGACCTCCGACGCCGCCCGCGCCTGCACCACCAAGTCGACCAGCGGCGCGCCTTTCTCGCGCTGCTGCAGGTAGAGCGGCTCGAGCACCTCCGGCGTCAGCACGCCGTGCCGCACCAAGATGTTGCCGAGGACGCGCTGCTCCAACATGTCACTCCACGCGCGGGACGTTGACGCTGCGGGCCACCGGATTGACGTTGATCGGCGGCGTCTCGGGCGGCACCGCCGACGGCGCCTCCAGCAGGTCGTCGAGCTGTCCCTGCGGTCGTTGTGTCGGGGTGGTGTTGCGGCGGCGCGGTCTGCGCGGTCGCTGCGTCGGCTGAGCGGGCGCGGCCGCCGGAGCGGAGCCCGATGCCCCGCTGCGCACGGTGCCGGGCAGCTCGATGGGCTCGCCAGGGGTGTGTTCCCGGAGCTCGCGCGGGCGGCTCTCTTCCTCGAGGCGCCGCTGCTCCTCGAGTCGGAAGTAGGCCTGGCGGATGTCCTCGACCAGACCGTTGGTGCGGGCGAAATCCTTGGGCGGTGACCAGTCCTCCCCGCTGAAGACGAAGTAGCGGTCGAGGAACTCCTGCCGCTCCTGCATCTTGCGCTCGAAGATCTTCCGTAGGTCGTTTTGATCCTGAACGACGTAGGGCGTCAAAATCAGGATCAGGTTCGTCTTGCGGGTCTGGGTGTCCGAATGCCGGAACAAGAACCCCAGCACCGGCAGATCTCCCAGGACCGGTACCTTGCGCCGGCTCTGAACCACGGCGTCACGCATCAAGCCGCCGATCACGACGGTCTGCTGATCGTCGACCACGATGGTGGTGGCCGCCGTGCGCCGCGTGATCGGGATCGCGCCGAGCGCGCCGGTGGGCGCGCCGGGCTCGCTGATCTCCTCCTCGATCTCCATCCGCACCTGGTTCTTCTCGTTGATGTGCGGCGTGACCTTGATCTTGGTCCCCACGTCCTGGCGGGGCGCGCTGAAGCCGCCGAAGCCCAATCCGCCGAGGGCCGCCAACGGATTGATGCCTCCCTGCTGGCCAGCGGCGCCCGCCAACCCGGCGAGGCTCGCCGCCGAGGTGCCGCCGATGTTCACCTGCAGGGGGATGTTCTCGCCGACGTTGATCTCCGCCGGCGTGTTGTCCATCGCCAGGATGTGCGGCGTCGCCAGGACGTTGGTGTCGCTGCTGGTCGCCAGCGCATTGAGCACCACGCCAAAGGCCGGGATGCTGAAGCCGGTCCCGAGCAGGTTGCTGGTGCCTTCGAGGTCCGGCCCCCGCACGCCCAGGGCGACCCCCTGCAGCAGGTCGGGGTTGCGAGGGAAGGTCAGCGAATCCCCTGCCTCGAAGCCGCCCAAGATCAGCGAATCGGTGTCCCCGCCCAGGTCGGCGGTGGTGCCTCCGTGAAACGAGACACCGAGGCTCGTGGAGTGGTCCACCGAGACGTCCATGATCACGGCTTCGATGAACACCTGGCGGCGCGTGATGTCGAGCTCCTCCACGACCAACCGGAGCGCGGCGAAGTCGCGCCCCGAGGAGGTCACCACCAGCGAGTTGGTGGCCTTGTCGGCGACCACCCGGAGCTCGCCTTCGAACATCCCGGCAGGGGCCCCCGCGGCCGCGCCCTGCTGCCCGCGGGCGGCCGCCCCCTGGAGCATCTGATTGAGGGTGTTGGCGAGCTCCTCGGCCGAGGCGTTCTGCAGCGGCATGACACGAATTTTTCCTTCAGCCGCCGGCTGCGTATCGAGCCGCTTCATCAGCTCGAGCAGACGTTGATAGCTCTCCTCGGTGCCGACGACGATGAGCGAGTTGGTCTGCTCGTCGGCGACGACCTTGGCGAGCCCGCCGTCCCCGCCACCCGCCTGGCCCCCGTCTTTCCCTCCCCCAGCCACGTCGAACAGCTCGTTGATCCGCGTGGCCATCTCGGTCGCCGACCCGTAGTGGACCGGCTCGATCCACATCTTGTGGCCCGCGCCGCCGACGTCGACTTCCTCGACGATGCGGATCATGCGCCGGATGTTCGCCCCGGTGTCGGTGATGATCAAAAGCTGCCCCGGCGCATAGACGGTGATGTCGCCGTCCTTGCTCTTGAACTTCGTCAAGAGCTGCGAGGCTTCTTCCGCGCTCACGTTCTGGAGGCGATAGAGCCGCGTGATGAAACGATCGGTGTCGGGGACGACCGCGCCGCGTGAATAGACAGGAACCGACTGGCCCGCGATGCCCGCCGTGTCCACGATCTTCAAAAACTGGCCGTGGGGCACCACCGTGAGCCCGTTGACCTCGAGGATCGACAGGAACACCTGATACGCCTCTGCCAGGGTCACCGGCGTGGGGGACACCACGGTGGCTTTGATCTGGCGCACCTTCGGGCCGTAGATGAAGCGCCTGCCGGTGAGGCCGGCGATGTGATTGACCAGCTCGCCCAAGTCCGCGTCCTGCAGATTGAACTTGACCTTGTGGCCCATCGGCTTGGGCTTGAACTCCACGTCCGTCGCCTGCGCGATGGTCTCCATCGTGTCCGGCAAGGGGCCCCGCGCGCCGGGCGGGTCCGGATCGGCTTGCTGCGCGGGCTGCGCCCGCTGGGCGGGACGGGCGGGACGCGGCACCGCCTGGCGCTGCGGCGGACGAGCCCTGCGCTGCGCGGGTCGGGCCGGCTGCGCCGGCGGCGCCTGAGCGAAGGCCAAATCGGCGCCCAAGAAGGCGAGCGCACAAACCATGAAAGCGATGGGGCGTCGGCGAGGCGAGGTCGTCCGACCTCTACCCAAACGGAGAGCAAAAGCAGGCAGCATGGTGCAGGTCACTTGATTCGATAGTCGATGGAAGTCTCTTGGCCGCGACGATTCACTTTCACGGCGAGGTTGCTGGCGGTGCGGAGCCGTGCGTAGGCCTCCAGAGCTTTCTCCGGGCTCGCCATGTTGAAGCCGTTGATCGACTCCAGGCGATCTCCGTTCTGGAAACCGAGCGTACCAAGGAGCGTGTCCGGTCGAATGCCGAACAGACGGATGCCCACGACCTTGCCGTCTTTCTGCTCCGGCACGATGCGCGCCGAGCGCATCAGCTCCGCCTGGTTCTCCAAGATCTTGTCCACGACCGCGCGGTCGACGTGATACTCGTTTTCGCTGACCTTCTGAATCTTCGAAGCGATGTCCGCCGGGACGGTGCCCGGCCCACCCCCACGGTTCGGCGGCGGCGGGGGCGCGTTCTGCTCTGGTTTCGGCGCTGGCGCCGCCTGCGCGGCGGGTTGCTCCTTGAAGAGCAGCGCCTGGCAGATCGACCCGGTGTTCGTCATCCAGACGGCGGGGCTGCGCTCGCGCGGGTTGAAGCCGATGAACGCCACCTGCTTGCCGCTGACGTCGTCGCCCACCCGCCGCAGCTTGGGCGCTTGCTCACCCGGGGCCTGCAAGGCCGCCAAGCTCCAGAGCGGGTCTTCCGACTCGGTCACGATGAGGACGCGCACGCCGTCGCAAGCCGGCGCGGAGAGCGGATCGGACAGGTCGACCCGCTGGGGCACGGCTTCGGTCGGCACGGGCTTCGCGTTCAGCGGACCGGTCACCGAGTCGAAGGGGTTGCGCGCCAAGATCGGCTCCGCCGAAGCGGACTCGGTCCCCTTGCTCGGACGCGTCGCGGGCTTGGTCCGCGTCGCCGCAGCCAGCCCCTGCTCGTCGCTCATCAGCGCAGTCCCGACCAGCTGCGTCAGCCCTGCAGCCTGAAAATACGCGGCGAGCGCCACCAAACCGAGAATGACGACGGTAAAATACTTCTTCAGCAGCGCATCGAGAGCCACGGGTGCACCAGGGGCCTTAAGCGAGAGTCATGCCAGGGTCAACGATGAAAAAACTGCTTGAAAATCAGAGATTTCGGAGCCACCGCCGGCTGCTCTCGCGCCAAGCTGGCAAAGATGGACCCGATAACTCGGCGCGGCTGACAAACTGTCAAACGGCAGTCGCGCTCGCGCCTTGAGACGTCCGGCAACACACCAAGCGTCGCGTTCATGCCCAGCAACGGACGCGCGTCGGCCGGCCGCAAGTTCGACACCCCCGAGCCAGCTCACTCTTGTTCGCCCAGCTTGCGGTAGATCGTGCGCGTGGAGATGCCGAGCAGCTGGGCCGCCAGGGACTTGTCCCCTTCGGTATAGGCCAGCGTCTCTCGAATCAAGCGATGCTCGACCTCGTCGAGCGGCGTGCCGATCGAGAAGCTCAGGCTCGCCGGGGCGCGGCTGCTGGCTTGCGCCACCGATTCCGGCAGGTCCTCGAGCCGCAGCTGATCCGAACGGCACAACACCGCCGCGCGCTCGATGACGTTCTCGAGCTCGCGGACGTTGCCCGGCCACGAGTAGTCGAGCAGCTTGCCGAGCACGTCGCGAGGCACGTTCAGGCGCGACCGCCCGTTCTTCTTGCAGTAGATGCCGAGGAAGTGGTCGACCAAAAGCGGGACGTCTTCGCGGCGCGCCCGCAGCGGCGGCGCCGTGACGGCGATCACGTTCAGGCGATAGAAGAGATCCTCTCGGAAGCGACCCGCTTCGACCTCGGCGGCGAGATCTCGATTGGTGGCCGCGACGATGCGCACGTCCGCCTTGATGGTGTGTCCCCCGACCGGCTCGTATTCGCCCTCTTGCAGCACCCTGAGGATCTTCACCTGCACCTGCGGGCTAAGCTCCCCGATCTCGTCCAAAAACAGCGTGCCGCCCCGCGCCCGCGCGAAGCGTCCCTCACGCTTGCCGACCGCGCCGGTGAAGGCCCCCCGTTCGTGACCGAACAGCTCTGCCTCGAGGATCGACTCGGGGATGGCGGCGCAGTTGACGGCCACGAACGGCCCCGAGGCGCGCGCGCTCTTCGAGTGGATGTAGCGGGCGATGAGCTCCTTGCCGGTGCCGCTCTCCCCCAGCACGAGCACCGTGGCGCTCGATGGCGCGGCCTGCGTCGCGACATCGAGCACGCGGCGCAGCGCCGCGCTCTGACCGACGATTTCGCGGCTGGTGAGCAGCTTGAGCTCGCGGCGCAAGGATCGATTTTCTGCGACCAGCGACTGCCGCTCCGCCGCTTTGCGCACGCTCTTGACGATGGTCATCCGCTTCAACGGCTTCTCGACGAAGTCGTAGGCGCCCTCTCGCATCGCTTGCACCGCCGTCTCCACCGTGCCGTAGGCAGTCATGAGCACCACCTCGGTGTCCGGCGTGACCTCCTTGAGGGCGCGCAGCAGCTCCACGCCGTTGGTGCCCGGCATCATCAAATCGGTGAGCACGACCTGCACCCGATGGCGGCGGGCGACCTCCAGGGCTTGGCGAGCGTTCTCGGCGGTGAGCACGCGCATGCCTTCGCGCTGAAAGATCTTCTGCAGGGAGGTCAGGTTGCTCGGTTCGTCGTCCACGACCAGAACCGTCACATCGCTCAGAGATTTTTCCCCAACGTTATTTGCCCCAGAAGATTCTGCCGGATCCGCCCCGTCCGCAGCAGAAAAGCCGGACTCAGACAGTCTGTCATTCATGCCGACATGATGTCAGGCGACGAACATTTTGTCCACAAGCTTGTCGAATTGCGCCTGGGGACGGCAGGAGTCGCCTGAAATCGGCGCCGCGCCTCACTTGACGACCCGGGAAATCGCCTTGAACGCCTCCGTCCCCGACCCCCCGAGCCAGTCGAACGCGACCGTCTCCGCCGTCGTGCGCACGGCCCCAGCGCGCTCGCACAAGGCGAGCCCCACGTCCCGATGATCCTCGCGCCGGGAGACGACGCCGTCGATCGGCACGTGGACCTCGAGCCCACGCTGCACCAGGTCGCGCACGGTCTGATACACGCAAATGTGCGCTTCCATGCCGACGACGACCGCCGCGCGGGCGCCGGTGGCCTCGAGCGCCCCCAGGAAACCGCCCGCGTCGCAAGCGCTAAAGGCGGTCTTCTCGAACGAGCGCGCCCCCGCCTGATCGAGCAGCGCTTGGAGGGCTGGCAGGGTCGGGCCGAGCCCCTTGGGGTATTGCTCCGTCCGCAGCACCGAGACGCCCAGCAACGGCGCGGCCGTGAGCAGGATGGTCGCCGCTCGCTGCAGGCGCTCGATCTCGCTCGGCGGCATCACCGAAGCGAGCCGCTCTTGCACGTCGACCACCACCAGGACGGATGCCTTCGGATCCAATCGTTGCATGTTCATGGCCCTCCTTTGTGGATGCGGGGAGAGAGCGGAAGGGGCGAGCGTGTCTTTCGCGACCGAAACGCCCACCTCGCTCCGGCGCTCTTCGGCTTCCAGCGCTCAGCTGGCGACCAACGGCCTTCGCCCGACCCGCTCCCGCAGCAGAGCCCTGAGTAGCACGCCGAGGTCCTTGCGGTAGTCGAACCTTAGCTCGGCGCGATGGGCATCGCTGCCGGCCGGAAACAGGGTTCCGCGCAGGCGGCTGCAGGAGAAAATGGGCCGGCCCGGCTCGAGCTCGGCCTCCCCGCGAAACAAGAGCGCCGCGTCAGCGCCGCCGGGCGCGTGCACCCGGAGCCGCCAGCCACGGCGCGACACGCCGAGCCAGCCGATCCCGGCGGGCGTCGCCGAAGCAGCCGGGCCCAGGAGCTGCGCCGGCAACGCCACGCTCCAGGGCCGGCGCGCGCTCGCCGAAGCGAGCGCCAACCGGATCACCAGCGGCACGGCGTCGCGCGGCGACCCCTCGGGCCAGCAGCAGCCCAACAGCTCGAGGGTCGATCCCCGCGCGCCGATCATCCACCGTTCTGCTTCTTGAGCTCGCGCGGCTCGACGAAATCCTCGGGCTTGAGCACCAGGCGCTCCACCCGCTCACCGCGCTCGAACCCTGCGACGATCTCGGGCAGATCCTCCTGCCTCACGCGACCGTAGAAATAGTTGTCGGGCTCGACGGCGATGGTCGGGCCCGCCCAGCAGGTGTCGAGGCAGCTGCTGGTGCAAGCACGCACCTCCGTCTGGGCGAGGCCGCGCTCTTTGAGCAGGCGCTTGAGCTCGGCGTGCAGCTCGACCGAGCCACGCGCGGCGCAGGACCCTTTCGGCGTGCCGTCGGGCCGGCGGTTCACACAAACGAAGAGATAACGCTTGCGCTGGGGCATGATGGACCGCCCGAAGCCTGCGCGCTCGGGTGACGCCGGTCAAGCCAAGCACCCGAGCGCCGCGTCGACGATCTGCAGCAGCTCTTCCAGATCGGCATCCGGGATGTTGAGCGGCGGTGCCACGTACACCACGTTGCCGAGGGGCCGGAGGTAGGCCCCCCGCTCTAGCGCCGCCTCGACCACGCGCCAGCCAGCGCGATCGAGGTAGCCGCCCTCGCCTTCGAGGTCGAGCGCGCCGATCATCCCGAGGGCGCGGGTCGCACGAACGCCGGGCCGCCCTCGCACGCCTTCGAAGAACGCGGCGATGCGCCGCGCCTTGCGGGCGGCCTGCTCGAGCACCTGCTCCTCGCGGAAAACCGCGAGCACCTCACGCGCGATCGCCGCGCCGAGCGGGTTGCCGCAGAAGGTGTGCCCGTAATAGAAGGCCCGCTCCGGCGGACCCAGAAAGCCTTCGAAGACCCGCGCGGAGACGAGCGTCGCCGCCATCGGCAAGAGCCCCCCGGTGAAGCCCTTCGCCAGACACAAGAGATCTGGCGCGACGCCAGCGTGCTCGCAGGCCCACATCGGGCCGGTGCGCCCGTAGCCGGTGAAGACCTCATCGGCGACCAGCAGCAGATCGTGCCGCGTGGTGAGCTCCCGGACCCGGCGCAGAAACTCCGGGTCGTAGATGCGCATGCCCGCCGCTCCTTGCACGATGGGCTCGAGCACGACGGCCGCCACGTGGTCCCGATCTCGCTCCACCAGCGCCTCGATCGCGGCGAACGCCCGCTCGAAGCCGTCCGCCGCCGACGGGACGTGGACGCAGTCGAGCAGCACGGAGGCGAAGGGCCGCCGAAAGACCTCGACGCCGCCGAGCGCCGTCGCGCCCAGGGTGTCCCCATGAAACGCTCCATCGAGCGCGATGAAACGCCGCCGCTCGGGTCGGCCGTTCTGCGACCAGAACTGCAGCGACAGCTTCAGCGCCACCTCGACCGAGGTCGAGCCGTCGTCGCTGAAGAACACCCGATCGAGACCCGGCGGCGCGACCTGCACGAGCTCGTCGGCGAGCACGGCCGCGTTCTCGTGGACGATGCCGGCGAGGGCCGTGTGGCAGAGGGTCCTCGCCTGGCGCTCGAGCGCGCCCACGAGCCGGGGGTGGCCGTGCCCCAGCACCGCGGTCCACCAGGAGCTGTTGCCGTCGATGTACGAGCGGCCGTCGAGATCGTACAGCCGAGCGCCTTCGGCCCGCTCGATCACCAGCGGACGCCCCTGCTCGATGTAGGCTTGCATCGGGGTGTACGGATGCCAGACGCGGCGCTTGTCGAGCGCCACCAGCGCCTCGCGCTGGGCGGTCACGACGCCACCCCGACGGCGCTGCCGAGCTCCTCACCGACCGCATCGACCAGGGGGAAGACGAGCGTCACGCGCGTGCCGCGCCCCTGCTCGCTGTCGATCTCCAAGCGACCGCCGTGCGCCTCCATGATGCGCTCCACGATGGGCAGCCCGAGGCCCGTGCCGCTCGGGCGGGTGGTGAAGAACGGATCGGTCGCGCGGCGGAGCACCACGTCGTCCATACCATGACCGGTGTCGTCGACGTCCACCGCCACCGCCGGCCGCCCGCCGATCTCGGCCTGGCGCACGCGCATCTGCACGGCGCCGCCCTCGGGCATCGCCTGGCAGGCGTTGCTCACCAAATTGTCGAAGACCAGGCGCAACAAGCCTGGATCGGCGGCGATGTTCGTGAGCTTGGCGTCCGGGATCGACTCTATCTTCACTTCGCACCCGCTGCGCGCGATCGAGCGCGCCCGTTCGGCGAGCTCCACCAGAGAGACCACCGACCGCTTCACGTTCACCGGGCGCGCGAAGCGCAGCAAGTCGGTCACCAGGCGGTTCAGGCGGGCCGTCTCCTCGTCCACGATGTCGAGCAGCATCTGCCGATCCTGCTCGCCGGTGTGGGTGCGGCGGAGCCCGGCGACGGCGTTCACGATGATGGCCAGCGGATTGCGCACCTCGTGCGCGATCGCCGCTGACAGCTCTCCCACCGCGGCGAGCTGCTTTTTTCGGACCAGCTCGTCCTGCATCAGGCGGATCTCCTGATGCGAATGGCGCAGCTCTTCGGTGCGTTGGCGCAGGCTGGTCGCCACCTGTTCGAGCTGACCGGCGGTGGTGCTGTAGCGAAACAGCAGCGTGCTGCCGACGGCGAACGCGTAGGGAAGGATGGCGTGCGGCACGAGGTAGATCGTCGCGTCGATGGCGCCGGTCACGAACAACATGTCGTTGATGCCCGCGCCCATGACGGCGGAGAGCCCGATCAGCGACCACAGCGCCTCACGCTTGCCACGGCGGTAGGCTTCGAACAAAAGCCAGAAGCTGGTCGCCAGCGCGATGAACGCCAGCGCGTAGAAGCTGGCCGCCAGCGGGGTTGGTGTCGCGCTGACGTGCTGCAAGGTCGCGCCGAAGACGTCGTAGGGGCGCGAGACGATGGAGCCGGGTTGCCACCAGGCGCCCGCGATCAAAAGCAGGCCATAGGCGGCGACCAGCGCGTAGCTGACGGCCGCGACCAGGCGGACGCGCCGGACGCCGGCGTAGCGCACGACGAAATGCAGGTTGAGCGCCGTCGCCGCCACGCCGCCGGCATGGCCGAGCGCTGCGGTGACCTGCCATTGTTGCTCGCTCTGCAGCACGTAGCTGAAGCCGGTGGCCGCCGTCGACACCGCGGTCATGAAGCAGAGCAGCCCGAAGAGCCGATACTCCGGTTCGCGCTTCCCCAGCGCGTGCGCGAGCGTGAAGAAGACGCCGAGCGCCACTTGGGCCAGCGCCCACGCCGTCAGCGCGCCAAACAGGAAAGCAGGGGCCATGACTTTCGTTTCAGCGCGACTTTACCTCAACCTCTCGGTTGACGGTGATGGTGCGCGTGACGCGCTGCACCTTCCCGTCGCTCCCGGTGTCGAGCTCGACCGTCACGTCATAGTCGCCGCTAGGGGCCGACCCGAGGCCGTAGGCCTGCCAGGCGCCGAGCGCTCTCCGGGATTGTCGGCCGAAGCGATCCTCGACGGTCGCGACCAGCGACAACGGGGCGTTCGCATCGACGTTGAACAGGTAGACGTCGAGCAGGACGGCGTCCGCGGCCGCCTCGCCGTTGTAGGTGCCGCGCGGCTGGCTGTAGAAAACGCGCGGCGCCGCCAGATCGATTCGAGGCGCTCCCTTCGGGCCAACCCAGAACCGCCGCAGCACGGCCGGCCCCGGGCCTGAGGTGGTCGATGCGGGCGCCTTGACCGCTTCACCGCCCGGCAGCACGGCGACCGCCCACAAGACGTGCTCGCCGGGTGGGATGGGGCGATCCGCCGGCACCAGATCGCGCAGGGTGAGCTGCTGGCCGTCGGCCTGCACGACCCTGGGCCGAAAGTCATCGAGCCCGACCTGCAGGCCCCGGCCTCCTTCGAGGGTCCAGTCTCGTGCCGTCAGCACGACGGGCGTCGTCGGCGCCGCTTCGAGCGCTACCTCACCGTCGGCGACCGGGGAGACGATGTCCACCACGGGCGGCGGGGTGGGCATCGGCGTCGAGAGCGGTGTCCAACGCACCCATTCGAGCTCGGGCGGGGGCTGCGCGGCACGCGGCGCCGCTCGGGGCGGCTCGGCGCCAACCGCCTCCGGTCGGTGCTGGGGCGCACGAGGGAGGGAGCAGGCGCAGAGCGGCGCCAGGCAGGCGATCAACGGCAAGAGACGGTCGGCTCGCACGCCCCGAAGGTATCGGCTGCCGGCTCGCGGAGCTAGAGCACCGATCAGTCCGAAGCTCCATCAATGCTGCCCGCGGGCAAAATGAACCCGGCAGCTCGTGACCCGCGCCGCGCTGCGCTGGCCGCCGCGCCGCGCGCGCTTTCTGGCGGCGCAGCGGCGCGACCGGGGGGGCGCTTCTGCCAGCAAAGCGGCGCCGGGCCGGTGGCGGGTGGAGGCGCGGGCGGCGATCTGCTACCGACTGAGCGCGATGAGCTACGTCGTGCTGGCCCGCAAGTGGCGCCCGATGCGCTGGGAAGACCTGGTCGGTCAGGAGCACGTCGCCCGGACGCTCGCCGGCGCCATCCAGAGCGGTCGCGTGGCGCACGCATTCCTTTTCACCGGGGTGCGCGGCGTCGGCAAGACGACCAGCGCGCGCATCCTGGCCAAGAGCCTCAACTGCATGGGCGACCCCGACGCGGGCCCGCGCAGCGAGGACCCGGGACCGACGGCGACGCCCTGCCTCAAGTGCTCCGCCTGTCTCGAGATCACGGCGGGCACGGACATCGACGTTCGGGAGATCGACGGCGCCAGCTACAACGGAGTGGACGAGGTCCGCAAGCTGCAAGACTCCTTGCCCTACCGGCCGAACCGCGATCGCTACAAGATCTTCATCGTGGACGAGGTCCACATGTTGTCGCAAAACGCCTGGAACGCCTTCCTGAAGACGCTGGAGGAGCCGCCCCCCCACGTGAAGTTCATCTTCGCCACCACGGAGGTGCACAAGGTTCCGGTCACGATCCTGAGCCGCGTCCAGCGCTTCGACTTCAAGCTCATCTCGACCCAGAAGATCGTCGAGCGGCTGCGCTTCGTGCTCGCCGAAGAAGGCATTCGGAGCGACGACAAAGCCCTGTCGATCATCGCCCGCGAGGCGGCCGGCAGCATGCGCGACGCGATGAGCCTGCTCGATCAGGTGATCGCCTGGCAGGACGGCGGTCTCGAGGAGGAGGCGGTCGCGCGCGTGCTCGGCGTGGCGAGCCGCCAGGTGTTGCACGATTTGGCGGGCACGCTGGTGGGCGGGGACGCCGAGCGCTGCCTCGGCATCGTCGGTGAGCTCGCCAATCAGGGCTACGACGTCGCCCACGTCGCGCGCGACCTCTTGGCATTGCTGCGCGACCTGGTGGTCGCCAAGGTCTGCAAAGACCCGGGCGGTTTGCTCGACCTGGCCGACGAGGAGAAAGGCGATGTCGCCTCGCTCGCTCAACGCACCAGCCAGGACGACCTGCTCCGGCTCCACCAGGGCTTCTCACAAGGGTTCGACGACGTCGTGCGCAGCGGCCAGGCCCGCGCGGCGCTGGAGATGCTGCTGGTGCGGCTCGCGCGCCGGCCGGCGTTGATCCCCATCGACGATCTGATCACCCGACTGTCACAGCTCGAGCGCCGGCTGGGCGGGGGCGGCGGCACGTCGGGGCCGGCTGCCCGCCCGCAAGAGCCGCGACGTCCCCCACCCGCCGCGGCCGCTCCGCAAGGAGCGCCGCAGCGCCCGCGGGGACGCGAAGGACACGCGGCCGGTGCCGGGCAGCGCGCGCCTTCCGGCGACCGCCGGGACGACCCCCCAGCAGGCCGCGCGCCGGAGGCAACGGGGCGAGCGGGCGGCTCCGCTGGAGCTTCGACGCCGGCGGGGCCCGAACCTTGGCGGGACGCGCCGGCGCTCCCCGCGCAGAACGGCTCGCCCCGCGAAGCCCGGCCAGAGCCCGGTGGCCCGCGGCGCGACGCTCCCCCGGCGGCCGAACGCACCGCCCCCGCGCCCGAGCTGCTGCAGACCTGGCGGCGGATCGTCGATGGGGTGGCGGTCTCACGACCGGAGCTCGCCGCGTTCTTCGAGCACGCCGCGCCGCTCAGCCTGGATGCGGGCGAGCTCGTGCTCGGCTGGGAGCCCGGCAGCGTCTTCGTCTCCGAGGCCACGACGCCGGAGGCGCAGGCGGTGCTCGCCAGCGCGGCGGCCGAGGCGCTCGGCGCCCGCCCGAACCTGCGGTTCGAACAGGACTCCGCCGTCGCGGCCAAGACCCTGACGCTGGCGGCCATCGGCGCAAAGCAGCGAGACGAAGACCTGAAGCGCGCGCTGGCCGACATTCGCCAGCACCCCCGGGTGGCCGAGGCGCTGGAGATCTTCGGAGCTCGGATCAAAGACTTGAAGGTCGTGGAGAGCTGAGCGGCGCTTGCGCGCCGACCCTTCGAGGGGCATATCCCGAAGGCGTGCTGCCCGACCGACTTGCCCGCGTGATGGACCTTTTGGGCCGTCTTCCCGGCGTGGGCGAGAAGACCGCCCAACGCTTCGCGCTATTTTTGGCGGGCAACGCGCAGCTCGGCGAGGCGCTATCGCAGGAGCTCGCCGCCCTGAGCGGATCGATCCGCCCCTGCGAGCGCTGCAACCACCTGTGTGAGCTCTCCGCCGATGGTGAGGCGCTGTGCAGGATTTGTCGCGACAGCCGGCGCGACGCCTCCCTCTTGTGCGTCGTCGCGCGGGTCCAGGATCTTTTGGCCATCGAGCGCAGCGGCGCGATGCGCGGCCGCTACTTCGTGCTCGGCCGGCTCCTGTCACCTCTGGACGGCATCGGTCCCGATGAGCTGCCGCTCGATCGCCTGCGCGCCCGCATCCAGGAGGACGGTGTCCGGGAGGTCATCGTGGCGACGCCGGCCTCCGTGGACGGCGAGGCGACGGCGCTCTTGCTGTCACGCGAGCTCGCCAGCGGGGAGGTCCAAATCTCCCGGATCGCCAGCGGCATCCCCCACGGGGGGGAGCTCGAATACGCCGACCAGATCACGCTCGGGCGCGCGATCGACGGTCGCCGCAGCGTCGATCGTCGGGGCGACCGCTGATTTTTCGAGAGCCGAGGCAGCGCCGCCGCCGCGAAACGGGCCGCCGGGCGCTGGCCCGCTGCCGCAGTTGATTCAGGACCGCCCAGAGGTCAAGATGCGCGCCCGCCGATGAAGAAGTCGAGTGTCACGAGCTCCGGCGCCCCCGCTGCGATCGGGCCCTACTCACAAGCGATCCGTTCGGGGAGCTTGCTCTTCGTGAGCGGCCAGATCCCACTCGATCCGCAGTCAGGGGCGCTGTCGGGCCAGGACATCGAGGCGCAAGCGCGCCGGGTGCTGGACAGCCTTGGCGCGATCTTGCAGAGCGCCGGGCTCGGCTTCGACGACGTCGTCAAGACCACCATCTACCTGGTCGATCTTTCTGATTTCGCGGCGGTGAACGCCGTCTATGCCAGCTACTTTCACACCGATCCCCCCGCGCGCGCCACCGTGCAGGTCGCAGGCCTGCCCAAAGGCGCGCGGGTGGAGATCGACGCCATCGCCGCCTTCGCTTGAGGCGACGCGGTAGCCCCGGGAGCAGGGTTTGCTCGTTTTGGAGACCATCATGGCCAAGAAAAGCGCAGAATCTTCCAGCGGAGCGACGTTCGACAGCGCGCTCGTCGAGAGCTCGGCGGAGCAGGCCCTCGCGAGCCTCGCGCAGGCCGGGGCGGCCGCCTGCGATTTGATCGACGCCTGGGTAGCGCGCGGCAACGCCGCCGCCATCGCGGTGGCTGCCGAACAGGGCCAGGGCCCGGCGCGCAAGGCGGCCCGACGTGGCCTCAACGTGCTCAAGTCGCGCGGCGTGGCGCCGCCCGCCCGGGCGCGGGTCGCGACCCTCGGCGCGGCCAAGGGAGACCAGCAGCAAGAGGCCTTCATGCTGCCGCCGGACGCCAGCGGCAACGTGATGTTGGTGGTCGCGTCGCGCGCCCCCACCAGCCGCTGCCAGGCCGTGTTCGCGCTCTTGAACGACGACGTCGGCCTGCTCAGGATCGAAACCGGGGAGCTTAGCCAATCGCAGCTGAAGAGCTCGATGGCGCGCCTGCTGCCCACCGCCGAATCCCGCCCGACGAAGGTGCCGGTCGGCTGGGCCCGAGCGCGCGTCGCCCGTGCGAAGGTCAAACACGCGGAGTCCGGCGCCCACCTGCCGCTTGGCTTGTCGAGCGCGGCCGACCTGCTCGAGCCGGTCCCCGCAGACGCGCCGCCGCACCCGTTCGACGAGGAGGGGCTCGAGCTCAGCGACGAGGACGCGACGGAGCTCGCCAAAAATTGCATCGAGCTCCACCGGCTCCCGGAGTTTCGCGGATGGTTCCCCGAGAAGCCGGCGCTCGACGAAATCCTGAGGAAGGTGGGCGAAAACCTCACGCCCGGGCAGCAGCCGGATCCGGAGCGGGTTCGCGAGCTCATGGACAAGGAGATCGCGGCCGCGACCGATCGCTATTTCTCGCCCGAGCGGCGCGATCAGCTCGTGCGCGCCATGAAGGACAGCGCGCTCAGCGTGCTGGCGCGCGAAGGCGAAACCAAGGCGCTCGAGGTGGTGGCCTGCACGAAGGTGATCGCGCGCGCCGGCCTCATCACCGATCCCCCGCACGAGGTCGGCTTCTTGCGCGGCTTCTTCGAAAAGGGAATGAGCGCGCTGATCGCCCAGAGCGGCGGCAACCTGCGCCTGCCGATCCCGGTGCGGCCCGACCAACCGCCGGCCGAGAGCCCACCGGCGGAAAGCCCACCGGCGGAAAGCGCACCGGCGGAAAGCCCACCGGCCGAGAGCCCACCGGAAGCCAGCCAGGGCTGAGGTGCGTCGAAGGGTTTAGATCAAAGATCAATCA
>Ga0079224_100004491_pt1 | contig 18066 bp, 17 predicted proteins | sample Stecom2015_FD_80414 | JGI IMG/M metagenome (GOLD analysis project Ga0079224, IMG submission 80414) | Agricultural soil microbial communities from Utah to study Nitrogen management - Steer compost 2015 | ecosystem: Environmental > Terrestrial > Soil > Agricultural land | place: USA: Utah...
AATTGGCCAGTTAAGCACAGCTGCCCTAAAGCCGCCAATAACACAGAATCGTTAGGATGCTTACGCAGCCACTCTTCCGCTTTGCTTAAGCGGCGCGAATAGTAGTCTGGTGGGCATTGCGCATACGCTTGAATCAAAGCGGGGTCGAAACGCACCTGTATGGCTGCCTCGAGCAGCCGAGCTGCTTCGTCGTATTCGCCCATTTGCTCTTTCACATTGGCACCAGCCAGTGCGATTAAAGGTAGTGTGCGTTCATCAGAGCGTAGGTCGCCCCACAACGATTTAAATTTATCGGGCCCACCCGCTGTAATACGTGCAGCACCGGCGCTTTCGATAAAGACTAAAGCCTCGTCACGATCAATGGCACTACGACGTAATAATAAACGGGTTAATTCGTAAACCCGGTCATGTTCACCTAGCTGATGATAGGCTCGCAACAACAAACGCGTCGTGTGAAAATAACGAGAACTAGCATCTTGTAGCGGCTGTAGCAAATCAATAGCACGTTGCGCCTGCCCTTGATCAACGTACATTTCAGCTGCCGCCGTTGCTGCCGCCACCGTTAGTCGCATATCGCCTTCGGCAATATCGTTACTTACCTTTAAGGCTTCATCACGGCGGTTGTAATCCCCTAAGTTATGCGAAGCACGTGCTGCGGCTAAACCTGCTAATACCTTACTGCTTTGTGAACGCGACTTTGCTAATAATTTAGAAAGATCTTTCTCGGCTTGCTCGTAACGCCCTTCGAGCACACTCAGCCAGCCTTTCTCTAAGAGGTCATGATCTCGCTTTTGTGCTCGACGTCCACGCCATAAACGGAAACGTTCGGGTCCACCACTAATCCAAGCCAAAAACCGAATCAGCACATAAATAGCAAAAAACAACGCTACCGCAGCCAATACAGCAAAAGTTAGTGAGAAACTAACGTGATATGGCGGCGCGGCAATCACCACATTCCCACTGTGATCTCGTAACACGAGAGCAAGCGCTACAGCCGCCACCAATAAGATAACCGTCCAAAACCAAGTTCTCATAACTTACCCCTGTAACTGGCCACCAAGGCGTGACTGCTGCGCAAATACATGCACTGTGGAACGCTGTGCATGCACATTCACATCGTCTTGCGAAGCCTCACTTTCTCCATCTTGCGGCTCGTCCTCAACAGGTGGCTCTGCCACCGGCTCGGGCTCTTGATCAACATCTGGCTGCAATGACTCATCAGACTCGGCCTCCTCTATGGGTGAAGGCTCAGCCGATTCAGTCTCAACAGTCTCTTCTTCCGGCTGCTCAGGCTCGGTATTTGGCGTAGTAGGCTTGGTAGAAGAGCCCATGCCTTTAGTGCTTTGGCCTTGCAGTAAAGCTTCAATGGCACTCAAGCTATTATCTAAACTGGGCAGTTCGGTGGTAATTTCGATTTGTGATAAGCGCGTCGCATTTTGCAGGGCAATAGCCGTGGCCGATACACGGGGATCAAAACGTTGCTCTATCGCCTTCACAATCGCCTGCGTTTCCGCTTTCCACACATCTGGCTGGTTGGTCATAAGGGCCAACTTTGCAGAGCTGACACGCATACGCAACCCATCACGAAAGCGGTTAGCTTGCTCGGGCGACATCAATAGTGCAGCCTCGTCGTCTACCCGACGAATAGTAATAAACTCGCCTAAATCATGACGCACTGCACGCCAGCTGCTATCAGCCCAATTTGCGGCAGTTGTGGCTGCACGTTGCCACCAACTTGCATTGGCATCAGGTGTTTGCTCGGCTTGAGCCGCCTGTTCGGTGGATACGTCAGCGCTAGACTCGCTTTCGGCCAATGAAAGCTGCGCATCATCCGGCATTAATAACGGTGCATTATTAAGCTGTTGCGTTAAGAGTTCAAGTTGACGTGAAATGCTAGCCACATCGGTGGTGGATGCTGCACGTAAGCGCTCTACATCACCGTTAATGGTTTGCTGCAACGAAGCCAAGGTTGGACGGTTGGCGCGGGCCAGACGAGCTTGAGCCGTCTCTAGCGACACGATGGCGTTGGCGACATTGCCCCCTAACAACAACTGTTGCTGAGCGATGGTCACCAAATGCTCGATATCATTTAACAGCACCACTTCGCCTCCGGCATCGGTCAGGGTTTGAAAGGCCTGATGTAAGTCGAGGGTTTGTTCTTGTGTGCTGGCTAGACGCTGTTCGAGTGCTTGCAAGCGCTGCTGCTGTGCGGCCAACTGAGACAGGGCTTGCTGAGCACGCTCGTTAGCTTGCTGGCTGGATCGAATATTTGCCTGCAGTTGTTGCTCTAACTCGTAAGTATGACGCTCGTTTTGCTGATTTAAATACCAGATGGTTGCACCCGCTAATGCCACCACTACTACCGCTGTAGCCAACACGGGGCCTTTAGCTGAACGAGGCTGCTTTGCGGCCGCTGCAGTATTCGCACTTGCTGGCGGCGGCGTTACCCCGCCCGATCCACCCGCTGCGGCTTTCGGCGCTTTAGTAACAGGTGGTGGTGTTACGGCGACATTCTTCTGTACGTCGGCTGCCCCCTGCGAGGTTGCCGTGGTATCGGGTTTCGCATTTGGCGTCGTCTCGACCTGAACGTTTTTTTCAGTCTCTGTTTTTTTATCTGTTTTATCTGTCATGGCAAGATTGTAATCCGATAAAGACTATTTAGCGCTTACAGCGTGAACGATGGCTTCGCACATCGACTCTATACTAGGTGAAGACCGAAAAAGCATGGGAACTTGATCCAAGCCCAACGCTTGATGCTCTGATTGTAAACGCTCAGCGATGCGTTCGTGTATCGCAACAAAACGTTGCTTAACCCACAACTCTGTCAGACCCAGACGCTTAATATTTTGCATCATAGCCCATACACTTTCAGAGCTTGTTAATAAGAATACACAAATACCGTTAATCAGTGCTTCTTCTAACTGCTGTTGCTGGGTAGAGGACCACATCGCCGGTACACGACGATACACCGCTACACGCTCTACGACTGCACCTTGCTCTTCAAAACGCTGACCCAACCATTCACGACCTTGTTGCCCACGCACGATTAATACGCGCGCAAAACGCAATTGGCGCCGCTGGAACAACGCCCAGAGCGCTTCTGAATCTTGATTGGGATCAGTTTCGGGAGGATGGATAATGCGCTCTACAGGCAATACCCTATGCTGGTAAAGTGAACGAGCACTCGCAGCCCCTACGCTAGCAGCATAGACCCCATCGGGCCATGCAATGGCATGTGCACGTAACGCCTGCAAGTAACACTCACAGGCTGTACTACTAACAAACACCACTGCATCGTAATGCGCCGGATGATGCTGCTGGGGGGTAAAAAAATCCACAGCTTCGACCTGTAAGGCCGGCAAAATTAGCGTAGAGACCTCTTGAGCTTGCAGCGCTTCAGCTAAGCGCTCATTGCGCCCCTCGGGGCGCGTTAATACTGCCGTTACACGAGGTGGTGTCGTGCTTTCCACGCCCCACCCTAGGATTCAGCACTATCAGCAGCTAAGCGAGCCAAGATCTCGCGGGCACCGCTAGCAAGTAGCTCGTTCGCTACCTCTTCACCTAAGGCCTCGGCTTGCTGGCGCGAACCGGTTTTTTCAGCACGAATCACACGACTACCATCGGGTTCGGCGACAAAAGCACGAATATGGATGTCGTCGCCCTGCAATTCAGCGTAAGCCGCTAATGGTACTTGGCACGATCCCCCTAAAACACGGGAAACGGCACGTTCGGCCAATGCCCGACTGGTCGAGTCAGGACACGCTAAGGGCGCTAACCACTGAGCAACATCTAGACGATCTTCCAAGACCTCGATACCTAAAGCACCTTGGCCCGCTGATGGCAAACTATCTTCGGGTGTTAGGTATGAACGAATGCGCTCACCCAAATTTAAGCGCTGCAATCCTGCTGCCGCCAAAATAATGGCATCGTACTCACCCTTATCAAGCTTGCCTAAACGCGTGTCGAGATTACCCCGTAACGGACGCACTTCAAGATGCGGATAACGCTCACGAATTTGAGACTCGCGTCGTAAACTGGATGTGCCCACCACTGCACCAGCAGGCAGGTCGGCTAATTGCTCGTACTTAGACGAAACAAATGCATCGCGCGGATCGCCCCGCTCAAGAATCAAGGGCAATGCAAAGGGTGACTGCAAGTCGAACGGCACATCTTTTAACGAGTGCACTGCTAGATGGGCCCGCCCATCTAATAAAGCCGTTTCCAGCTCTTTAATAAACAGCCCTTTACCGCCCACTTTGGACAAGGTGCGATCCAAAATTTGATCACCGCGGGTTGTCATACTAAGCAGCTGCACATCACACTCGGGATACAACGTTTTGATCCTATCGCGTACGTGCTCTGCCTGCCACATTGCCAAACGACTTGCACGCGTAGCAATAACTAAAGTTTCAGGTGATGCAACTGACATGTATGTATTAACCTGCAAAATAACGTGCTATGGCGGCACCCACGATACCAATCACGGCCAGAATCCCAAGGCCCTGTAATAATGACAGGCCCGATTCATGCTTTTTGCGATCTGAGTTACGTAAAAAACTCATGATGTAATCCTTCTTAACGTTTACGGCTGGCCATCCACTTCCCTAGCACAATTACTAAGGCAGCAGCAGCTAACTCTATAGCTATTTTATACCCATGTGGCACCACACCGAATTGACGTTCAACAATAACGTCGGTAATTAGCATGCCACCGGCAATCCAGCCTAACAAACCCGCGCCCAGTGTAACAACTATAGGGAAGCGGTCAATCAATTTTAAAACAATCGTACTACCCCAGATAATAATCGGCACACTCAACAACAAACCAAAGATGACATAGCCCATTTGATGGTCAGCGTGTACGTTTTGTGCCGCCCCAGCAATAGCAATTACATTATCGAGGCTCATCACAAAGTCAGCGATAAGAATCGTTTTCACCGCAGCCCACACGGTATTACTAGCCTGAATACCTTCATGATGTGAATCATCGGGCATCAATAACTTCAGACCAATCCAAAACAGTAAGATAGCACCCACTATTTTAAGGAAAGGTATTTCCAACAAGGCCAAGGCAAAGAAAATGAGTATGACACGTAAAATAATCGCCCCAGCTGTACCCCAAAAGATACCTTTCATACGGTTTTTGTGATCGAGTCTTCGACAAGCCAGAGCGATAACTACGGCGTTATCCCCCCCCAGCAAAATATCAATCATGACAATTTGTATCAGCGCGCCCCAATGGAGCATTTCAAAGAACTCGAGCATCTTTTTCCTTCATGCAGATATGGTGTAAGAAGTTTAGTCCCGTTTCGCCAGCGACGATAACAAAAACAACAAAAAGAAAAACTGTATACTAAATACCGTTTATACACAAACCCGTTTTCCCCTAGAGGAAAGACGAGCCAAACAAAACACCCCGGGCGTTATAACACGCCGCGGGGTGTTTTTTCATGACGTCAGGCTAATTAGTACAGATAAAAAGCTGTACCAAAAGCAGCTTCAGCAGTCATTTACAAGATTGATTTCAACAACTTGCCCATTTCCGATGGGTCACGTGTAGTACGAATACCGCACGCTTCCATTACTTCTAGTTTGGCATCAGCGGTGTCCGCACCACCAGAAATCAACGCACCAGCATGGCCCATGCGTTTTCCGGGAGGCGCTGTCACACCGGCAATAAAACCAACAATCGGTTTGGTCATATTGTCTTTAGCCCACAATGCGGCATTCACCTCATCCGGACCACCAATTTCACCAATCATGATTACCGCATCAGTATCGGGGTCGTCGTTGAACATCTTCAGGACATCGATGTGCTTCAGACCATTAATGGGGTCACCACCAATACCTACAGCACTAGACTGACCCAGCCCTAACTCGGTTACTTGAGCTACCGCTTCGTAGGTCAGTGTACCGGAGCGGCTAACCACACCAATACGACCTTTACGATGGATATGACCGGGCATAATACCGATCTTAATTTCGTCTGGCGTAATTAAACCAGGGCAGTTTGGACCCAACAACAAGGTTTTCTTGTTCTCGGCACGCATGCGGTTACGCAGTTCCAGCATATCGCGCACAGGAATACCTTCGGTAATACAAATAACCAGATCCAGATCGGCTTCAACTGCTTCCCAAATCGCTGCGGCGGCACCTGCTGGTGGCACATAAATAACCGAAACGGTTGCGCCGGTAGCATCACGTGCATCGCTTACATTCGCGTAAATTGGAATACCTTCGAAATCCTCACCAGCACGGCGTGGGTTCACCCCAGCCACAAAGGCTTCCTGACCATTACCGTATTCACGACACATGCGTGTGTGAAACTGGCCTGTTTTTCCAGTAATACCCTGTGTAATGACTTTTGTGTCTTTATTAATCAGTATCGACATTTATTCAACCTTTTCCCGTACTTATTTGGCGGCGGCAACAACTTTGGTGGCTGCTTCAGCCATCGTGTCGGCGCTGATAATAGGCAGACCAGAGTCAGCAAGCATCTGTTTACCCAGCTCTTCGTTAGTACCTTTCATGCGCACCACTAAAGGCACGTTCAGGTTCACCGCTTTACATGCTGCGATCACACCTTCGGCAATCACATCGCAACGCATAATGCCACCAAAAATGTTCACCAAAATGGCTTTAACCTCTTTGTTGGACAACATGATTTTGAAAGCTTCAGTCACTTTCTCAGCGGTAGCACCACCACCCACGTCAAGGAAGTTAGCTGGCTCACCGCCAAATAACTTAATGGTATCCATCGTTGCCATGGCTAAGCCTGCACCGTTAACCAAGCAACCAATATTACCTTCCAGCTGGATATAGGCTAAATCGTATTTGCTAGCTTCAATTTCAGCAGGGTCTTCTTCGTCCAGATCGCGGAACTCAAGAATATCTTCCTGACGGAACAACGCATTGCTATCAAAGTTGAACTTCGCGTCCAGCGCCATGATATCGCCAGAACCAGTAAGAATTAATGGGTTAATTTCAGCCAACGAAGCATCTGTTTCCCAGTACGCTTTGTACAGTTTCTGAAACTCAGCAGCCGCCTTAGCTTGAGATGCCTCTGGAATACCAATACCTGCAGCCAATTGTGTGGCTTCAGCATCAGTTAAACCGGTAGCAGGATCCACAAATACCTTTAAGATGGCATCTGGATTGGATTCAGCAACCTCTTCAATTTCCATACCACCTTCAGCAGATGCCATAACGCAAACTCGCTGTGACTCGCGGTCGGTTACGATACCTACGTAGTATTCTTTCTTAATGTCAGCGCCCTCTTCAATTAAAAGGCGGCGAACTTTTTGACCTTCAGGGCTGGTCTGATGAGTAATCAGTTGCATACCCAAAATTTCGTCTGCCAATTGACGTACTTCATCAATTGAGCGGGCCAGCTTCACTCCTCCCCCCATGCCGCGGCCACCCGCATGAATTTGGGCTTTAACTACCCAGACGGGTCCACCTAGCTCTTCAGCAATAGCGACTGCTTCATCGACGGAAAATGCTGGCTTACCTTGTGGTACAACCACTCCGTATTTCCGTAGCAGTGCTTTGCCCTGATATTCATGAATTTTCATTTATTACCTGTCAGTCTTAAAAACACATTAAAAAAAACTACTATCGGCATTCCGACATCATCTTACTACCCTCTCAGGCTTCGCACTCAGAGACTTCTGGGTGGATGTACCATCGTGGGTATTTTCTTCTAACCACCTCGCCTGAACTGTGCATGGCGTGGCAGCCGTCTATATGAAATGGTCGTACGGGCTCATCACCTGTAGGAGGATTCGTACTGTGCACTCGGTTCGCCATCGACTGAATTGCTACAGTGGGCAGCACATCCGTTAATTCTGTCATGTGCGTACACCCCGCTGTTTTCGCAAAACGCTCACGCACGGCACGCCTAAACCCTTTGACAAGATTTAAGCCAATTAACTGACGATACGACTCAGTGATAGCGGTACAGATCTCACCATACGGTGCTGCATCATAAGCCACGACCGCATCAGTGATAGTGAAGCTGTCATTAATGGTGATACGCACGTGCATATGGTGTACAGGGGTACCCGCCTTATGCGTGCCTTTAAACGCTGAGGGGAAGTCGTAGGCCTTAACATCGATGAGTTCTGCCTCGATATCCCATTGACCGTCGGCCCGCGTAAAAGCCTGCGTGCGGATGGTGCGGGTATGTAGAGCTTCGCGTTGTATGGAAGGTGGAGGAAGCGGCATGGATGTGAATTCAGTACAACATGGAAAATTAACAAAAGAAGTATAACGCACCTCGTATTTCCAGTATAACCACGTGGCAATCATGAGGGTGACCGCTTACTTGGCCAACACAAACCGAGGCATGCTTCACTAGGAATAAAAAGTGTGGCGCTTCGCTGCGCTTGCCACAAGGCAAAATGTTGCAATGCATCACCGTACGGACAGCATAAGAAAACAGAGCAGCCAGTGCACGGTAAAACAAATGGAACAAGAGAAGAAAACACGGCTTGCAGTGTGATATACGTAGGCACCATCACACTGCACGTTGAAGAGCCACGCGCATACAGCAAACACAATAAACATGTTTTGCCACACGGCAAGGCATATTGCTGGTGAAACCTAGCAAAGTGGAAATAACATAGAGCGTGGCAAAGGTGCCAACAGTAGAGAGTTACTGATCTATGTTTTTAGCGGCTGCAAGAATTTTGTTAAATACGTCGCTACTGAAGCCGCGGCTGAGAATAAAGCGACACTGACGCGCATATTCTTTTTGGTCGGCAGGCACCGAGCCAAACTTGCGGTCCCATACTTCAAAGGCCCGATCAAATTCAGTATCGCGTAACGATTCCGTAATAAGGTTAACGGTATCTGAATCTACGCCATTTTGACGTAACTCTTGTGCGATTCGTCGCGAACCTAACTTATGCGCTTTACGATTAATAAGACTGTGCGCGAATCGTTCATCTGATAACCAACGCTCGCGTTCTAAATCATCAAGTAGCGACTCGATAGCATCTAAGTCGTCAGTGTGCCGCTGCAGCTTACGCTGCAGCTCTACCCGTGAGTGTTCACGCCGAGATAAAAAATCGATAGCACGAGCCTTTAACGAAGGCCCCGACGCCTTATGTGAGCCTGCCAAACGGCTAGCAAACTCATCTGGATCGGACTCGAAAGGCTCGTCATCCATCATTTTATTCAGCGCTATCTGGGCTATCGACTAACTGTGACTGAGGCTCGGTTGGTGCTGATTCAACGACTGCACCCATAGGAGCAATGCCAAATTTCTCGCGTACCAAATTCTCAATTTCTCGCGCTAATGCTGGGTTCTCACGCAAGAACTCACGTGCGTTATCTTTACCCTGCCCAATACGAGTGCCGGAGTAGCTATACCACGCCCCAGCACGATCGACGACCCCGGCTTGAACACCCAGGTCGATGATTTCGCCTTCGCGGGAAATTCCTTCGCCATACAAAATGTCGAACTCGGCCTGCTTAAAGGGTGGCGCCACTTTATTCTTAACCACTTTAACGCGGGTTTCGTTACCGACCACTTCATCACCACGCTTAATTGAACCAATACGGCGAATATCTAAACGTACCGATGAGTAGAATTTAAGTGCATTACCACCTGTGGTAGTTTCTGGGTTACCAAACATAACGCCAATTTTCATGCGAATTTGGTTAATAAAAATAACCATGCAATTCGCACGTTTGATCGTAGCCGTTAATTTGCGTAGTGCCTGACTCATTAGACGGGCCTGCAAACCGGGCAGTGAATCGCCCATATCGCCTTCAATTTCCGCTTTAGGCGTCAGCGCCGCGACGGAGTCGACCACAATAAGATCAACAGAACCAGAACGTACCAATGCATCGGTAATTTCCAAGGCCTGTTCACCCGTGTCGGGCTGAGAAATCAGCAAGTCGCTTAAATTAACCCCAACCTTTTGTGCGTACTGCACATCGAGAGCATGCTCGGCATCCACAAAAGCACATGTACCGCCCAGCTTCTGCATCTCGGCAATGACTTGCAGGGTAAGGGTTGTTTTACCCGATGATTCCGGACCATAAATTTCGACTACGCGCCCACGTGGTAAACCACCTACCCCCAAAGCAATATCCAAACCTAGTGAGCCCGTTGAGCACACTTGAATATCGTGTTCGACCTGATTATCGCCGTAGCGCATGACCGAACCTTTACCAAATTGCTTTTCGATTTGAGACAAAGCAGCTGCGAGGGCTTTGCTACGCTCGGCTGAAACAGCTTTGCTTCGTTTATCGTCCATGAGGGATTCCTTGAAAGAAAAGATACGGATAACGTCGTGTAAGCCACATCATACAATTTCGTTTTGGCTTGTTCCAACTGAACGCGACAACCGAATGTGATAAAGGCTTAGTAAACCTGAACAGAAAAACCTCGTATTTATTCGCCTACAACACTTAACTACGATAGTTCATCCTGACTACGGCTTCACAAGCATTTTTAAATTATACTGTACAAATAAACAGATATCCAGTTACGGTATGACTAATCTGACCGACACGACCCAATAACAACAGTGGTGTTGCACACAACAACTGCCCATCACCATTGCCTTAGCATTAAGCCATAAAAGCGATATCAAGTGCCTGCAACAAGGTAGTACTCACAATGGAAAAACATAGCTTAGTGTCGTCTCTAAATGCAGTCCTAATCACCGCTAACAGTCTGTTCAAAAAGGTAAAAGAAACAAAAAATCACACTCTATGGCATGCTGCATGGCACTCGACAGGGCCCAATTAGGGCGTACAATCTGTCTCCATCTTCCCTCAATCCACCCCAGCATATACTCCGCTGTATCTGCTTTCACTGACTTCAAAAGTATTGTTCATGTGGTTTAAAAACTTACGCATTTTTCGCCTCTCCCCCGCCTGGTCTTACTCTGCAGACGAATTAGAAGGGTTGCTTGAAACACACGCCTTTCAACCGGGTACCAGCCAAGACCCCGTCAGTGTCGGCTGGGTCGCACCGCGCGAAGGTGGGGCCTTGGTACACAACTTGAACGGTCAATTTTTAATTAGCGTTCGGTCCGAAAAAAAGCTGCTTCCCACCACGGTTATTAATCAGGTTGCTCGCGCTAAGGCTCGTGATATCGAAGAAGAACAAGGCTACCGTCCGGGTCGCAAGCAGATGCGTGAAATCAAAGAGCAAGTCATTACCGATCTATTACCCCGAGCCTTCAGCATCCATCGCGATACAAAAATATGGATCGATACCCAAAACCATTGGCTTGTGGTCGACGCCGCTGCTGCGGCCACAGGCGACGAGGTGATGGGTCTACTCGCCAAATCGCTTGATCCCTTCCCTGTGCTGCCGTTGTATACCGAGCTATCCCCTGCCGCCGCCATGACAGCCTGGCTCGTTGCTGATGAAGCGCCTGCCAACTTCACTATTGACCAAGATACCGAGCTACGCTCTACCAGCGAGAGTCGCGCTGTCGTACGCTACGTACGCCACAGTATTGATTCCGACGAAGTACGTAAACACATCGAATCCGGCAAGCAATGTACACGTTTAGCCCTTACATGGAATGACAAAATTTCATTCGTGCTAACCGACGGTTTAGAAGTGAAACGTTTAGCTCCGCTAGATGTACTGAAAGAGCAAAACGAAACCACGATGGGCGACGAAGCAGAACTATTCGATTCTGACATGACCCTCATGACTGCTGAACTGGCCCCCATGCTTAACGACCTGATCGAAGCCCTAGGCGGCGAGAAAACGGTCGTGTAAGTTAAGATCAAGAAAAAGCGGTCAGGGTGATTGGTGCACCCTGACCGCTTTTTTATATGTAAATGCTGTCGCTTTCGTTAATACATACCGTGGAACACAGCATCCTCTGGACCAATATGAGAGGGTGGGTTCCACGTTACGTCACGCATCGAATGCTGCACAATATGCTCCACCCCTAGCAGCACCGCAAAAATCGCCATCCTAACAGGAATTCCGTTATCAGCCTGACGGAAAATCGCTAAACGAGGATCGTGATTTAAATCAACGCTAAGGTCGTGCGCCCCTTCGCGGCTGTCTCGCGGCAGCGGGTGCAGCACAATGACATCGGCATCGCAACAACGATCCACCACTGCCTTATTAATTTGAAAATCAGAGGTGTAGCCCTCGAGTTGTTCATCCGAGAAACGCTCTTTTTGTACCCGTGTCGCATAAATGACATCAGCGCCCTTAATACCTTCTTCAAGCGAATGATGCTGCTCAATCACATGGTTTCCATGCTTCGCTACTTGCTCAATAATATCGTGCGGCATTTCAAGTCCGGGCGGTGACACCAGCGTGAACTTCAGCCCTTTATAAAGCGCCAGCAACTTAATCAGTGAATGTACGGTACGCCCGTATTTTAAATCGCCCGTGACGGCAATATGTGCACCATCAAGCAACTTACCCAAGCGAGAAAACTCGGTCAAAATAGTGTAGAGATCCAACAGCGCCTGACTAGGGTGTTCGCCTGCCCCATCCCCGCCATTCACCACAGGAATATTGGTTGCACGGGCAAACTCGGCCACGGAGCCTTGCTCTGGGTGCCGGATAACCATCGCATCCACATAACCACTCATCACACGGCTGGTATCGTAAATGGATTCGCCCTTAGCCATCGACGAGAAAGTAAAGCCAGTGGTGTCACACACTGAACCGCCCAAACGACAAAAAGCCGCACCAAAACTAACTCGAGTGCGGGTACTGGCTTCGAAGAAAAGGTTGCCTAACACGGCCCCCTCAAGCACGCGAGAAACCTTCTGACGACGTGCAATGGGCTGCATAATGTCCGCAATACTAAAAAGCTCTTCTACCGATTCACGTGTAAATTGCTCCACCGACAGCAACTGATGCTTACCGCCCGTCGCTATGCGATCCCGCAAAGGGCCGGTTTGCGCACTTTGAGCATACTTTTCAAGAAGCAGCTCGTTCTCAACAATCTCGGTAACGAAACGCTGCACCACTTCGGGCATGCTGCGAAACTCTTGGGAACCTTCGGGTAAAAGCCATGTATCCAGCGCTCTACGCTTTACACCGATACGGGCGGCAAAGATATCACGCGTCAAATTAAGGCGGCGCATTGCGTCGCGTAGAAACACTTGTTGGGACACTGCCATGCTGATTCCTTTAATCGGACATTAACAAACTATATACGCATTGCGTATAGTTTATTTAAGTCACGGCAGAAAAGCGAACCAAATCGGCAAGCTGAAGATATCAACGCCATCGTTGACGTATTTAGGGTACAAAACGTCGTGGCGAGATAGGTGGATGACCTTCGGGTAACATCTGTGCCGTGCTTTCATACACGCTGGCTACGCCAGCCAGAGCAAAACTTAACCAACAGGCAAGCACGAAGGCAATTAGGCTTAAGCCATAGGAAATCGTTACGCACAACATGGGTAACCAATGACCGCGTCTAACTTTTCCCACCAAACTTTGTGCCAGCAAGCTGACATTGACCAGATGCGTCCAAAATAAGCCCATGAAGGCAAAAGCAATGCCAGCCAAGTAGACCAATATTGGTAAACGTAGCCAAGCAGGCGTAAATACCGACGGGATTGTGTTAAATGCGGCTAACAGCAACACCAACAACCCGCCGGCATTAAGAACTAGCACACTATAAAACGCAATGTGCAAACTACGGACTAGAACGCCCCGGTAGAGAGCCACACCGTTAACGTGCGCCACCGCATTGCACCTTATTGAGCAGGTGTAGTAGCAGGTTGCTGTTGGGGCGTTGCCTCTTCACCCGCAATAATGCGCGCAGCAGTTAACGCATTTTGCTCGGATCCAACCATAAACACCAAACGACCACCTGAAATAGGTTCGGAAAAACCGGGCACTGATAACAAGGTGCCGTCAACCACTAATGCCAAACGCTTATTGAGGTTCTCGGAGGTAACACGAGTAAGCGTAGCTGCCGCCTGGGGGTTTAAATCTAAAGCCAACAAACCGTCGCCAGCATCGCTGCGCCCTGCCTCAACACTGATCAGGTCTTCTACACCTAGAAACGCTTCAGGTTGAACATAAAGCGTTCCATTAGGTTCGATATCGACTTCAACCCAGCCCGGATGAGACTCGGTATCTGCCAAAAACACCAAAACCGGAGAAAGCTGCTGTGCACCCTCCATTTGTTGCTCGGTTGCAGGTGCTACAGCGGTTTCAGTTTCGGCTGTACTGCGGGTAGCCTCCTGCGCGGCAGAATCAGTTTGTTGGGGCACAGTTTGACATGCCGCCAGCGCAACCAAAGCCATCGGAGCAAAAATCCGGCCGATCCATTGTTTACTGTGCATAGTACTTCCTCTTTTTCTTGAAATAATCATAAGCATTAAGCGTGGGTAAAAAGTTTAACAGCTTAATGCCTCCCTATTGCCTAAGGAATGAAAAATACTTTAAAGACAGATAATGTAAAGATGGCCACAGAATTGTATGCAAATGCATCGCCAACCCTTTAACTGCCTTTGCGCTACATCAAAACAATACAACTCCGCAACGAGCAACATACTATTTGAAATAGCATTGAGGTAGGATATAGAGTAGACACTATAATTGTGAGTACGGCATTACTTAGGCGATCTTAGCCTTTATTCTGAAGCAAATAGAGCAGGCTTACCTCAAGCCCAAACCTAGTCGTGCCTCTTCGCCTTTCTTTTACCATCGCTTTTCATGCAATCTCCGTCAGAAAAAGAACAACAACCCATTGATGCTGCCGCATCCCCACGGCAAACATCACTACCGCGTGGCTTCCTTAGCAGGAATATCCACCAATACCCGTATTTATGGGTGTGTTTTGCCATGTGTGTAGGCGTAATGGGAACCGCACTAGCCAGTCCGCTTTATCCTCTTTATCAAGAGGCTTGGCATTTAAGCGCTGGCGATGTCACGCTTGTCTACGTGGTATACATGGCGTCAGCCCTGTGCGGCCTACTGTTCTTAGGTAAGCTCAGTGACCAGTACGGTTTCATGCCCGTGCTGCGGTTCAGCATTTGTCTGGTCACCGCCGGTGTAAGCGTCTCGGCAATCGCGTGGAGCTTTGGCTCATTTAGCTTCAGCCGCGTACTGATTGGAATTGCTTCCAGCTTAATTGTGACCTCAGCCTCTATCGGTTTATCGCGCTTGAGTCGTAGCGGTGACTTACAACGCGCCGCAGCCACCACCTCATTAATGCTGGCATTTGGCTTTGGCTTAGGCCCGGTCATTGGCGGACTCATTGCCCAATGGGCTCCTGCCCCCTTACGCACCAGCTATATGCCTTCTATGGCGATGGGTTTGTTATCCATTTATGCACTATTCACGCTAAAACTAGAGGCGATAGGCATTGATGGCGGCCCTACACAACACAGCACCAGCTCGTTAAAACATTGGCTACCCAGTGTGCTGATCCCCCGCGCTCCTTCTCGCCGACCGTTTTTAATTGCCAGTTTTTCTGCCTTCACCGCCTTTGGTGTATTTAGCTTGTTTGCCTCACTGGCACCCACCTTTATGGCCGCCATGCTTCCTTGGCATGGACCCGCTATCAGTGGTTTATCAATCGGTATTATCTTATTTTTATCGGCCTTATTTCAGCTGTTAGCTCGGCCGTGGCCAACGCGACGTTGCATCATTTTAGGATTAAGCAGTCTAGGGCTTAGCAACCTGCTACTCATTCTAAATATCTATACCAACTCGATTTTTGTGTTTGCTATTGGCCTTATCGTGACCGCTCTGGGGCATGGTTTATGTCTGCTATCAGGGATGGCGATTGTGCAAAAAGTGGCGCCCCCTCAACAGCGAGCCGCCTTAACGTCTACCTATTTAATTACCGGCTATTTGGGTGCTATTGCGCCCATTTTAGGGGTGGGCTGGATTGCCGACACTTTCGGGTTGGATATTGCGTTAATTTCATTTTGCTTATCGATTAGCGCCTTGTCGTTTGCATTAGCGTACATGGCTCAACGCACGCCCGCTATTATTCCGCTTGAGCCCAAGCCGGCAACTCGCACCGACTCGAACCCATCGCGCTAGACTCGATTAATAACGATAAACTGCTGCCACGCCTGTAGGTGTTGGCATAATTTCCGGGGGAACCACCATCACCCGCCCCCCATTACGCAACACCAGTTCTGCGATATCATCCAGCACATCCTCGGCGTCGGGCGCATCAAAACTTCCTACGAACTCGATGCGCTCTTGCTCAGGCAATAACTTACCCGGAATACGTAAATCAGCATCTACCAATACATGCTCTACGCGTCCGGCTAAAGCAGCCTTGTATACCTCCTCTACATCATCCTGCGATAAGCCAGTTCCTTGCGCCTGTTTGAAACGCTCAATTTCATCCCGCGTGCGCTGATGATAAATAGGCTCCATAACCTGCCACACACGCTGCAATAGGTCGTTGGCCTCAAGTGATTTGGGATCAACCCCCACACCTTGTTCAAGCAAATAAGGATTATGCGAAATACGACGGAACATACCCTGATGCTCGGGTAAGGTCACCAATATTAAAGGCAAATCGGAAGGCGCCGAATAACTTTCGTAGGTAGCCCGATCAACCGCGCGAAAGTAATTTTCAGTGTCTTTATCGATTTCGTTAGAGCGCTCTATATGATGAGTTTTGGCGCTAGTAACATGCGTATCATCAATGCCGCCTATGTCTTCATTAACATGTGGAAACGTAGACGCGGTTGCCGCCTTATCCAAAGCATAGCGATTACCTTCATAGAGGGTCGCTGAATCGCGACTAACAGCCAACACCTGAAAACGGTCCGCCGTTTGTAAGCTTCGCAATAAAGGCTTTAAGTGCCAAGAATGGGCAACCACAGCGAAGTCAATAACAGGGCTCTGCACTTTGAATACGTAAGAGTCAGTCGCATTACTTAACACAACCAAGCCATCATAATTATGCTTCCAAAACTCGGAGTCAGCGGCCAATCGTTTAAAAGGTGCTAATAAACGCTCCTTCTCTTTAATCGCCTCACCTCCCATCTTTTCCAGCGACGCTTCTAGCTGTTTAACTAGGTTTTTAAAGCGAATCACATCCTGAGCATTATCAGGAAATGAACGATGAGTATTTTGTGAAATAGATAAGCAAGGGCCCGACTGCTGGTTTAGTAGTTTGGCGAGCAGCTGATTATTTAGTACATGCATAGACACTCCTTAAGCATCTTCAGTTGTGGGACTCATGCGTTTGTGCGCATCACTGCGTTTATCATTTCCCCCCGCTTTTTCTTGGGCTGAACGAACAGCGCGTGCAAGTTGCCGTGCCGCCCCAGTTAATGCTAAATCAATATCATCAGCCCGGTGCTCCGCCACAACGGGCGCTAAACCCGCAACGCGCGCTTCTAAAAGGCACTTTCTATCGGTGGCTCCGCCGCGCTCACTGTTAACATCGCGTAGGTGAGCCTCAACGCGCGTGATTGCTCCCGACACGTGCTTTAACTCTTGGCGTAATACATGCACCACTCGTTCACGTAATTGAGTGGAATTATCAATTCGGGTATCAGTGTTGGTAATGATTTCCATGCTGGTGCCTTATATAAAAAATACTCAGTTCCAGAAACACATGCTACATAGTGAATGCTAGCAAAAACCACAGCCTCTTATTTGTTACCAAGCCCTAAGACTGGCAACCCAACGTGCCGACATAAGCCATAACAGCTCAACGGCAATACGTACTACTGTAATACTACGCAACTACGCTCCATAAAAGATCAGTAGTTATATGAATAGCGGGCCGCTCCTACCTGTACTTAGCCTTTATTAGGCGGCTAGCCAATGCCAAACACATTCCATTATGCTGCACGCTTTTCTTCTACATCGTACACATTGCTGCGCTGAGATGAAAAACGATATAGTGAAGCCATCTGTTTTCTCTTCTTAAGGATGACGTAATGATGTCTACGCCGCTTGATCAGTTCGCCATCACCCGCAAATGGCCGGCCACCCACCCTGATCGCCTGCAGCTCTATTCTCTGCCCACCCCAAATGGCGTGAAGGTCTCGATTATGCTGGAGGAAACCGGACTCCCTTACGAGCCACACTTAGTCAGCTTTCAAACAAACGATCAATTA
>Ga0079224_100004492_pt1 | contig 18064 bp, 18 predicted proteins | sample Stecom2015_FD_80414 | JGI IMG/M metagenome (GOLD analysis project Ga0079224, IMG submission 80414) | Agricultural soil microbial communities from Utah to study Nitrogen management - Steer compost 2015 | ecosystem: Environmental > Terrestrial > Soil > Agricultural land | place: USA: Utah...
AAAAAACAGAAATTGTTAAAAATTTGCCACGCATTAACGAAAAAAACTGGAAAGCTCAACTTTCCAGTTTTTTACCACCTTCATTACCACCAAGAAATGACGATCAAACCTGCGAGCGTCAAAAATGCCGCCCAGACTCCTCCGTAGATTAAGAGCGCCGCCATCCCGGTGCCTCTCTCTTTCAAATGCATGAAATAATAAAATTGGAATCCTGCTTGGACGATCGCCATCAAAAACAAGAACGGGATGACGAAACCTTTGTGGAAAGTGTCCATTGCGACGACGGCAAAAGCAACTAACGTTAAAACGATCATGAGTCCGAATGAGATAAGTTGCTTTTGCATTTCTTCTCTGCTTTTTTGTCTACGAAACGATTCCTTGCTCATATTGTTCACTTTCGTATCGGTCATTCATTAGCCCACCTTTCCCATTAAGTAAACGACGGAGAAGATGAATACCCAAACGACGTCGATGAAGTGCCAATAAATGCTGAACGTATTGAATTTTGGCGCATTATACAAGTTTAAACCGCGCTTCGCATTACGGATCAACAAAGTCGTCAACCAGCAAATCCCGAACAAAACGTGTCCACCGTGGAATCCGACCAATGCATAAAAGGCAGAGCCAAAAGCTGAAGAACGGAACGTAAAACCGTAATCCGTAATGTAATGAGCGAATTCATAAATTTCACAAGCCAAAAATCCGATTCCTAAAAGACCGGTGATCCCTAACCATAGGTACATTTTCTTAAAGTCGTTGTTACGCATGTGATACATTGCGTACACGCTTGTCAATGAGCTCGTCAGCAACAACATCGTCATGATAAATACGAGCCCTAAACCGAACAATTCTTGAGAGGAAGGCCCCCCCGCCGTTGAATTTTTCAAGGCGAGGTAGACCCCGAACAAGCTGGCAAATAAAACTGTTTCACCGCCGAGGAAAAACCATATGCCGAAAAACTTGTTTTTACCTTCAAGGGTCGCTTTTTCCGGTTCAGGCGGCATTACTTCTGGAAACAATTCGCTGTGATCATGTGCTTGAGCCATTATTACTTAGCCTCCCCTTCCAGAGCTTTTTCAAGCTCTTCTTTAGGAATGTAGTATCCGTAATCGTCTTTGACCGAACGTATAATCATAAGTGCGATGGAGAACGCCAAGCCGCCGTACAATGCCAAGTACCAATAGACGTTATCTGTCTGGTAGATGAATCCGAAACCGGAAATGAAGAACCCGATGCTCATCAAGAACGGAATGATGGAACCGTTTGGCATATGAACGTCGCCCAAAGGTTCGGCGGCAGGAATTTTTCCGTTTCCTTCCATCTTTTCGATCCATAGTGGATCCAAACCGCGTACCAACGGCAACTGAGCAAAGTTGTAGTATGGCGCAGGCGATGAAACTGCCCACTCAAGCGTACGGCCGTCCCATGGATCGGCTGCAGCTTTTTCACCAAATGCAGATACGATAATGTTGATGACGAAGATGATCGCACCTACACCCATCAAAAATGCACCGATTGTGCTGATCAAGTTTCCTAAGTCCAAGCTTTGATCTTCCAAGAACACCCAGTAACGACGTGGCATTCCCATCAAACCTAACAAGTGCTGTACGAAGAATGTCAAGTGCACTCCGATAAAGAACGGCCAGAACGTCAATTTACCCAACGTTTCATTCAATACGCGGCCGAACATTTTTGGCCACCAGTAATGCAACGCGGCAAATATTCCGAACACGGTACCTCCAACAATGACGTAGTGGAAGTGTCCGACTACGAAATATGAGTCGTGATATTGATAGTCAGCTACGTTGGAACCGAGCATGACGCCGGTCATACCACCGATGGTAAACGTTGGAATGAATCCAAGCGCCCATAACATCGCGGAATTGATTGTCACTTGACCGCCCCACATCGTAAGGAGCCAGTTGAATATTTTAATTCCTGTCGGTACGGCAATTGCCATCGTTCCAACCGCGAAGATAGCGTTCGCTACTGGACCCAATCCAACAGTGAACATGTGGTGCGCCCAGACCATGAATCCTAAAAACGCAATCAACATCGTTGCGAAGACCATTGCAGTATAACCGAACAAACGTTTTCTTGAGAACGTTGCAAATATTTCACTAAAGACACCGAACATCGGCAGAATCAAAATGTAAACTTCAGGGTGTCCGAAAATCCAAAACAAGTGTTGATAAATGACTTGGTTACCGCCTAAAGCCACGTTAAAGAACGCTGTACCGAACATACGGTCAAACATCAACAAGAACAAGTTGATCGTCAATGGAGGGAACGCGAACAAGATCAATACGCTGGTTACAAACGTCGCCCAAGTGAACAACGGCATTCTCATGTATGTCATGCCAGGTGCGCGCATCGTGACGATTGTCGCGATGAAGTTGATCCCTGTCATCAATGTACCGGCACCGGCAATCTGCAATCCAGCGATGTAATAGTCAATTCCATGACCCGGACTGTCCATCGACAATGAAGCGTACGATGTCCAACCTGCATCCGGCGCGCCGCCGAAAAGGAAACTCAAGTTGAGCAATAATCCGCCAAAGAAGAAGAGCCAGAAACTAAGTGCGTTCAAAAACGGAAACGCTACGTCCCGCGCTCCTATCTGCAGGGGCATGATTGCGTTCATCAATCCAACGATGATCGGCATCGCCGCGAGGAAAATCATCGTCGTCCCATGCATCGTTATCATTTCATTGTAAAGCCCTGCGCTGATAAAGTCGTTTTCCGGCTTGATCAGTTGAATACGGATAATGAGCGCTTCAATACCGCCGAGGATGAAGAAAAATCCTCCGCCGGCCAAATATAGATGCGCGATCTTTTTATGGTCTACTGTCGTTAAATAATCCCAAATGAACTCCCAAAAGCTACGCTTAGCAGCAACTGTAGTAGCCACGTTAAAAACCTCCTAATCAAAAATTTTTGTAAAACCCCATGCTGACTATTCTTTGCTTGCAGCTGTCACTTCAGACGGGCTCAATTGCATCAAATATGCCGAAATTTTTTCGATCTCTTCGTCTGATAGTTCTGGATAAGCGCCTGTCATTTTGTTTCCAGGTTTTACAGATTCAGGGTCCTTCAACCACTTGTAAAGATTTTCTTCCGTCGGATGTAAAATTCCGGCAATGCGTGAACGGTCAGCAAATTGCGTCAAATCTGGACCAATCGGTTTTTGGCCAGGGACGAAATTCTGCGAATCCGTTGCGTGACAAGCTACACAACCTTTTTCTTCAAACAAGTCTCTTCCTTCAGCTGCGACAGCGTCCAGCTCCAATTCTTGCGAGTTGAAGCTTTTCATGTCGTTTACCCATTGTTCATATTCTTCTTCGCTGACAACGACGACTTTAAAGTCCATGAGTGAGTGTGATGGTCCGCACAACTCAGCACATTTACCGAAATAAACGCCTTCTTCATACGCTTGGATGAACATCGTATTGACGTTTTCTGGGTTGACGTCTAGTTTTCCGGAAATGCTTGGCACCCAGAATGAATGGAGTACGTCGTTGGAAATCAAGTTAACATACACTTTTTTGTTCACTGGGATGTACATGTCTTGGCTCGTGGCAATTTCTTCGTTCTCATATTCAAAATGCCACCAATATTGATACCCTGTGACATTGATATTAATATGTTCATCTTTGTCGGATGTATCCGCCAACTGGAAGGTTGCCACCACCGTCGGAACTGCCATGATGCCGACCAAAATGATCGGGATGATCGTCCAGATCGCTTCCAACGTCTTGCTTCCTTCCACTTGTGGAACATTTTTAAGCGGTTCGCCTTTTTTCCTTCTGAATCGAACTAGGACGATGATCAATAATATGATGACGACTAAAAAGACTGAGGTCATGACGATCGTTGTCAACAAAATGAGCTTCAAAGACACTTCCGCGCCGTAACCTTTAGGATCAAGCGCCGTCAAATTTTCCCGTCCACATGCGGAAAGGACGAGCGCGACGATCCCGAACAAGACGAGCGCACGAAACTTGCTTAACCAATCCTTCATAAAAATACCTCTCTTTCTGAAAATAAAATGTGTCAATCAAAGATAGCGACATCACAAAGCGAAAGTAAAACATCTTTAAAACGTTGTCATATACCCCCACGACCATATGAACTGCAAATCTTGCTTCCGGTTGATTGAAATCGAGAAAACTACAGCCAAAAGCAAACGGTCAACTAAATCAACAATATGTATAACGAATCGATAAGTCCATATGAAATGTAAAAATTAGCAATGATTGGAAAACTGGTGCGTCCTTTCTCTTGACATCCCCCTTCCAAGACAAAAGTGATCATCCAGCTCACCTATTATGAAACCGAAACATTTGATTATTTCGATGAACCTATTTTTATAACGCGAGCTTTACTAAAGATTATATCAAAAAAATAGTTTATTACAAATGATAGTACATGACAGCAAATATCGATATTAAAATTTTGTCCATATTTCATCAAATTGTCACAATTCGCCGTCCTCCCAGCGTGATTGTTTTTTAAACTTATTTAATTACTAAGTATCTTTGACAAATATGTGAATGGAAACGATAATTATTTTAAATTGATAAAATTTTATATTATGATATAGACAGTGCCAGTTTACTTTTTCAAAAATGTTTGTATCGTTAGCAACAAATGAGGTGAATATACATGATTCGGACAATCAAATGGCTTTCCGTCGTTTCATCGATCGGGATGGTGTTCATATTGTTGGGCGGCGCATTGGTGACGAAAACTGGTTCGGAAGACGGCTGCGGGAACAGTTGGCCGCTCTGCCACGGGCAATTGTTTCCTACCGACGTATCGCCTGAATTGTTGATCGAATACAGCCACCGATTAGTTTCGACCGTCATCGGCGCAACGATATTGTTGTTAGTCGTTTTGGCGTGGATTTACTTGAGCCATAACCGCGAAGTGAAATTCCTATCCGCGGCATCATTATTTTTTATCATTGTACAAGGCTTGATCGGAGCGGCTGCCGTCGTATGGGGCCAATCCGACTTTGTGCTTGCACTGCACTTCGGCATTTCGCTCATTTCGTTCGCCACTGTCTTTTTGCTGACGCTCCTTATCTTTGAAATGGACCGAAAGCTCGATACGCGAAATTTGTTTATTAAAAAGAAAGACCGCATTCATTTATACGCCTTGTCCGTCTACACGTTGATCGTCGTTTACACAGGGGCGTTAGTGCGCCACGTCAATGCGAATCTCGTATGCGGCAGCTGGCCGTTTTGCTCGAACGAAAATCCTTTTGCCTTCAGCGATTACAATTTCCACCAATGGGTGCAGATGAGCCACCGGATGTTGGCGGGAATCTTGTTTATCTGGACGCTCGTCATCATGGTCAAAATGATAAAACGTTACAAAGCTCATCGCATCGTTACGTTCGGCTTCGCCAGCGCGTTTTTGTTGATTACGTTGCAAGTTCTGTTCGGCGCATTGATCATCTTTACGCAATTGAACATTTGGGTTTCCTTATTCCATGCATTTTTCATCTCCCTTTATTTCGGTATCGTCAGTTATTTCGTGTTGCTCGCATCGCGCAGTTATCGCATGAAAAAGGCGGAGCAAAAGGAAAGCGAATATTACGTGCCGGTTGAAAATGAACCGAAGACGAAATTCAGTTAAAATAAAAGGCTGCCGATAAGGCAAGCCTTTTTATATTTGTTGGAAAATTATTTATTCAACCATAAGTTCCATGGATATTTATCCGCTGGAGACGACGTGACAGTGATTTCGGTTTTTTTTACGGGATGGATGAACGACAACATGTGTGACCACAAAGCGATTTGCTCTCCCGGTTTATTCACGTGTGCGCCATATTTTTGGTCTCCATACAACGGATGGCCCATTTCGCTCAATTGCACACGAATTTGATGCGATCGCCCCGTTTCCAACTCCACTTTGAGAAACGTTAAACCGTCTTTCCGACAAAGCACTTCGTAATGCAAAATCGCCTCTTTCGCCCCTTTTTCACCCGAGGCCGCCGTATAAACGATATTTTTCTTTCGATCTTTTATCAAATAATCGATTAACGTATCGCTGTCATTTTTGACATGGCCGCGGACGACCGCCAAGTAGATCCGTTTCATTTTCCTCAACCTTAACAAGTTCGCCATGCGGGAAGCCGCCTTGGATGTTTTTGCAAATACGATCGCGCCACCGACAGGCCGATCCAGCCGGTGGACTAAAGCCAAATAGACATTCCCTGGTTTGTTGTAACGGACTTTTATATCTTCTTTTAAGAGGGTAAGAAGGTCCTTATCCCCCGATTCGTCTCCCTGTACAGGAATGTTCACCGGCTTCTCGACGATGAGTAAATGGTTGTCTTCATATAAAATCGGTATTTTCATCGAATACTCCTTCGTCCGTTTGATAAAAAAAGGGTGAAGCAACTTCACCCTTTAATACGATATTATTCAAATTCGAGCAATAAATCATTCGTTTCGATCGCCGTTCCTTCAGATACGTGGATTTTCTTAATGACCCCTTTAAACGGCGCTTGGATCGTCGTTTCCATTTTCATTGCTTCCGTAATTAACAAATGGTCGCCGCGTTCGACTTTGTCGCCTTCTTTGCATAAAATTTTCGTAACCGTTCCCGGCATCGTTGCCCCGATATGTTTGGAGTTCTCAGGGTCGGCTTTCGGAAGCGATACGACATCCGATTTGATGTTCTTATCGCGGATGATGATTTCCCTCAGCTGACCGTTCATTTCGAAATAGACGACGCGAGTCCCATCTGAACGCGGTTCGGAGATTGAAACGAGCTCGATGAACAACGTTTTACCACGTTCGATTTCGACCTCGATTTTTTCACCCAAACGCATGCCGTAAAAGTACGTCGGCGTATCGAGGACGGAAACGTCGTAATAATCTTTCGTGAAGTTTTGGTAAGTCATATACACATCCGGATAAAGCGCATACGAAATGACATCGAAACTCGTGATTTCTCTGCCCAATTTTTTGTACAATTCTTTCTTCAATTCTTCAAAATCGACCGGCTCGAGCAACGCGCCTGGACGACCTTCGATCTTTTCTCTGCCTTTTAAGATGATTTCCTGCAATTTTTCCGGAAATCCGCCGTAAGGTTGTCCGATTTCGCCGCGGAAAAATTCAATGACCGATTGTGGAAAATCGATAAATTGGCCTTTTTCATAAATGTCTTCCACCGTAAGATCGTTTTGTACCATGAACAAGGCCATATCGCCGACGACTTTTGACGAAGGCGTCACTTTTACGATATCGCCGAACATGTCGTTTACCGTCCGGTACATGCGCACCACTTCGTCCCAGCGGTCGCCCAATCCGACGGCTTTCGCTTGTTGTTGCAAGTTGCTGTACTGCCCGCCAGGCATTTCGTGGAAGTATACTTGTGGATGCGGCGAATTCATCCCGCTTTCGAAATCTTGATAGTATGGGCGGACGCTTTCCCAATAACGGGATAGCTCATCGTAGTTGTCGACGTCAATATCCGGTTGTTTGTCGGTGCCTTCAAGCGCATGGTACAACGATTGCGCGCTCGGTTGTGAAGTCGAGCCAGCCATGGCGCCTACGGCCACGTCGACGATATCGACGCCTGCATCGATCGCGCGGGCATACATATAAATTCCGTTTCCGCTCGTATCGTGCGTATGCAAATGAATCGGGATGTCGACGACTTCTTTCAAGCTCGTGATCAATTGGTATGCCGCTTCCGGCTTCAACAATCCGGCCATGTCTTTGATGCCTAAAATGTGGGCCCCCGATTTTTCCAATTCTTTTGCCAAATTGATGTAATAAGATAAATCGTACTTTTCTCTGCCCCGATCCAAAATATTTCCGGTGTAACAGATGGATGCTTCCACAATCTTATTGTTTTCTCTTACCGCTTCAATCGCCGGGATCATCCCTTCGAGCCAGTTCAAACTGTCGAAGATGCGAAAGACGTCGATTCCAGCTTTCGCGCTTTCAGATACGAACATTTCGATGACGTTATCCGGATAGTTTTTGTAGCCTACAGCGTTGCTTGCCCTTAACAACATTTGGAATAAAATGTTCGGCATCTTCTGCCGCAGTGTGATGAGCCGTTCCCATGGATCCTCGCGCAAGAAACGGTAAGCGACATCGAACGTCGCACCGCCCCACATTTCAACCGAGAACAAATTCGGCAAAAGTCTTGCGGTCGGTTCAGCGATTTGCACCAAATCTTTCGTGCGGACACGGGTGGCAAGTAGCGATTGATGCGCATCGCGGAACGTCGTATCCGTCAACAACACTTTTTTCTGCTCTTTCACCCATTTCGCTACGTACTCCGGACCATGTTCGTCGAGCAATTGCTTCGTGCCGCGCGGAAACGGCGCTTTCATATCGACTTGCGGTACGTAAATCGGTTCGAATGTCGGTTTTTTCTTTTTCGGTACGCCGTCGACGCCGTTTACGGTCATATCCGCGATGTACGTCAACAATTTCGTTCCGCGGTCGCGGCGTTTCGGGAATTTGAACAACTCAGGCGTTTCATCGATGAATTTCGTGCTATAATCACCTTTAATGAATTTTTCATGCAAAATGACATTTTTCAAAAACGGTATATTCGTCTTGATGCCACGGATGCGGAATTCATCCAAATTGCGCGCCATCTTTTGCGCCGCTTGCTCGAACGTCATCGCCCAAGTGGAGACTTTGACGAGCAATGAATCGTAGTACGGTGAAATGACAGCACCTTGATAGCAGTTTCCTTCATCCAAACGGATGCCGAATCCCCCGCTGGAACGATAGACCATGATGCGGCCCGTATCCGGCATGAAATCGTTTAACGGATCTTCCGTCGTAATTCGCGATTGAATCGCATAACCTCTTGTTTTGATTTCTTCTTGCTTCGGAATGCCGATCACTTCGCCGTGAAGCGGTTCGCCTTCAGCGACGCGGATTTGCGTTTGCACGATATCGATTCCTGTGATCATTTCCGTGATCGTATGCTCGACTTGGATGCGCGGATTTACTTCAATGAAGTAAAAATCGTCTCCCGTGACCAAAAACTCAACTGTACCCGCATTCACATAACCGACATTTTTCATCAACTTGACGGCAGCATCGGTAATGCGCTTTCTTAAGTCGTCAGAGATGCCCAAACTTGGCGCTACTTCAATCACTTTTTGATGCCTGCGTTGAATTGAACAGTCCCTTTCGTATAGATGGACGATGTTGCCGTATTCGTCCCCGATGATTTGCACTTCGATATGTTTCGGGTTTTCGATGAATTTTTCCACATAAATTTCATCGTTTCCAAATGCCTTTTGCGCTTCGGATCTTGCCCGATCATATGCATCGGTCAGTTCGCCTTCATGATGGACAATGCGCATGCCACGTCCACCACCGCCAAGGGAAGCTTTAATGATGATCGGATACCCTGCCTCTTCGGCGAATTGGCGTACTTCCGAAAGCGACGAAACCGGACCGTCCGTGCCTGGAATGATCGGCAAACCCGCTTCAATCGCTTGTGTTTTCGCTTTCACTTTGTCGCCGAACATTTCCAAATGTTTGCTTGTCGGTCCAACGAAAATGATGCCTTCTTCTTCACAACGTTTGGCAAATTCAATATTTTCAGATAAAAATCCGTAACCTGGGTGGATGGCGTCTGCGCCGACATTTTTGGCCAATTCGATGATTCCTTCAATGTCCAAATACGCTTCAATCGGCCCTTTCCCCTCACCGACCAAGTAAGATTCATCCGCTTTGTAGCGGTGAAGGGCGCCGGAATCTTCTTTCGAATAAATCGCCACCGTGTCGATGCCGAGTTCCGTACATGCACGAAAAATGCGGATGGCGATTTCGCCACGGTTCGCTACGAGTAATTTGTTGATCTTTCTTTTCTTTAACTTGACCATCTCGTTCCACTCCTATGTTTAAAATCATGTAATGGATTCGTTTCGATGACTTTCGGTTTATTCATTTCCAATTTCGCATGCCGTGCGACATTGTTTAGGATACCCATCGAAGTCATCAAAACGAGCAAGGATGACCCCCCATAACTGACAAAAGGCAATGTTACCCCGGTAATCGGCAAAATGCCGTTAATGGCGCCTAAATTGACAGTCGCTTGGATGCCTACCATCGAAGAAATGCCGACGGCAAGCAGCGTGCCGAAGCTGTCTTGGCATTTTTTGGCAAAGTACAGTCCTCTCAATGTAATCAACAATAAGAGACCTATCGTGATGATGACGCCGAACACGCCCAACTCTTCCACGATGATCGACATGATAAAATCAGTGTGGGCTCCCCATAAGTAGCCTAATTTTTGAATGCTTTGTCCCAATCCTTCTCCCGTAATCCCACCTCCGCTGATCGCTAAATAAGATTGTATTAAATGATAACCTGAAGCATCTGGATCTGCAAATGGATTGTACGCTCCGGTGATGCGGGCAATCCGTTTTTCCGTCACCAAAAATGGGATGGCGATTAATATTATACCAACGGCAAACGTGCCGAGGAGAATGATATGCTTAAACCGAATCCCGGAACTTAAAATGATGAATAAGATGATTGCCAAAATGATCGCAGAAGTTCCAATATCAGGCTGCAAGACGATGAGACCGACCATCGCCATCGAGAGAACGATCGGCGGGAAAACGCCTTTTTTAAAATCTGCGATGTAACCTTGTTTTTTGGAATAAACAGAAGCCAAATAAATGATGATGACCAATTTGACGAATTCCGAAGGCTGCATGCTTATTCCGCCGATTAAAATGCTTCTTGTCGCATTATTTTCCGTCACGCCGAACAACAAGACGGATATGAGTGCCAAAAAAGCCACTCCAACAAGCGGAATGACGATCTTTTGATAAAAACGGTACGGAATGACAAGACAGATGGAAAAGGCAATCAAGCCCAACGTGAACCAAACGAGCTGTTTTTTCATGTAATATGTACTTTCCAAACCAGAAATTACCGTCGTCACCATGCTAGCACTGTAAATCATGACAATGCCGAAACCGGCAAGCAAGATGGGAGCGACAATTAACAAGAAATCATATCCATTTAGTTTGATTTTCATCATTGCACACCTCGCACTGCTCATGAAAAAAAGCAGCTTTTGTAAAACGGTCCCCGTCCATTTACAGTTATGTACATATCTTACATGAAAAACAGTCGATTTTCAAAGCATTTTAAACATATCTTCATTGGGGCAAAAAGATGAAAAGAAAGACTTAAGGTTTACAAATCATTGACATATAAAAACACAAAAACTTTGCTAAAACGAATAGCAAAGTTTCCATTACACATCTTTTACCGTATTTTGAACCGTTTCATGAAGGATTGACAATTTATGCTCCAAATTAGCCAACAATTTCTTCCCTTGTTCTTCGGTAATGAGCCCGAGCCGTTTGGCAAAATCGATTTCGCGGGACAACCCGAACATTTGCGTGTCCAAAACTTCTTCATACAATGGGCATTTAGGAGCCATTAAGTTATCTATTTGAACTTCGATTAACCTTAATATCTGTTCTGCGTCTTCTTTCAGAATCGCGTAGGCTTTCTCGCGTTGATCGGTCGTTATTTGAGGCATGATTTTCCCTCCACACAATGTAAATCTGAACCAATGCCATATATAAACAATTCGTTTTACAATCGTCGATATATTTGTCCTAAAATAATCTTATCTTTATCCACAATAAAAAGCAAGTTATCAAAGCTATTTAACGAAAACTTTCAAGCGGTTTTATATTCAATTTTCATCTGTCGTGCTATAATGAACGGAGTTTGTTATTCTTATGAATGGATGGGCAACTTTATGACAAAGAGGTGGAGAAAACATGATCGTGCAAATCAAGGGCAATGTAAAATTCCCAATCACACTCGATCCATCTGTTTGGATTTTTGACGATCGTAAAATCAGATTGGAAGACGCTTTTGCCAATAAAACTTCTGAAAACGTCGAAAGTGAAGAAACAGACGCCAAAAAAATGGCTGAAATGTTCGAAAAAGACGTTCAATCCGGCGTAATTCCTCCTGGAAAGCAACCTGTAAAACGCATCGACAAAGAAAAAGTCTTGAGCGAATCGTATGTGATGCCATTGAAACCGTTTCTAAAAAGCGCTGAAATCAACGAAGGCGCCAAATCAGCCCGTCTCATCGCCGATGATGAAGAAATCATCATTTCGATAGAACAGTTGATGGATTCGTTGGCCCGTTTTTCCGATTCAGGAAAGCCGTTGAAAGATGACGGACCGATTCACATATATTTCGGTGATGGATCCAATCGTGAACAACCGTTTAAAGGAATCAAACAAATCATCATCGAGTAAAAAAAAGAAGCGATAACGATTCGCTTCTTTTTTATTTGTCATTTTTCCATTCCCGTGTATATTAACTACTTTTTTACCCACAATAAAATTGATGAAATCATCTTACATAAAGGAGAATGGAAAAATGAAAATCCGAACCGTGATCATCGCCTTGTTTTCAGCGATCATATTGCTGGGCTGCACGAACAATCAACAAGATGAAAATGCAAACACGGATGAGACGATTTACGAACAAACGAGTGATACGAGCGAATCGAACCGTAATCCCACAAACGAAGAAATCGCCAATCATTTGGCCGACATCGCCAAAAGCATACCGGACGTGGAAAATGCATTTGCCGTTGTAGCCGGTCCATATGCGGTCGTCGGCATTGATGTCGACAAATCGATTGAACGGGAACGAGTCGGCACAATCAAGTTTTCCGTGAGCGAAGCGCTCCGCGATGACAAATACGGGAAAACGGCCGTCGTCGTCGCCGATGCCGATGGAACAGAACGAATCCGTCGCATGGCAGAAAAAATAAGAAACGGCGAACCAATTCAAGGCATCGTCGATGAACTTGCCGAAATCGTCGCCCGTTACATGCCGATATTCCCGGTCGAAGAACAACATAACGACCAACCTGACAAGCAAAGGGACAAGATGGAGGAAATTGAAAACGAACCGCCTGAAGCACCATTTGATGAATAAAAAAAGAAGCGGAACTCCCGCTTCTTTTTTTGTTATTCGTGCATCAATTGATTGAAATATTGTACGCCAAATTGCGAACCTTCGGAAACCATTTTGTTATTTTCCAAATGCGTGACATCGACGCCGTCCATCTTCATTTGATCGGGTGCTCCGGCTTTTGCAAACGTATGTGCGAACGTTGTCTGTTTTTTGTTTTCCGTTCGTTGTTTCATCATGGAATAAAGGACGACAGACAACAGGCTGAAACCGATTGTAATAAATATGAATCGCATCTTCTCCTTGCCACCTTCATGAAATGTCTTTTCTATACTTTTCCCAAAAGCGACATTTTCATTCCTTAGGCGGCGATTAAACTTCTTCTTTCGCATTATTCGCTTCATTGCGCGCTTTTCGTTCACGATATAAGCGGTAACGATAAATGGCCAATACGATTGAAGTGATGATCAACGTTTCGGTGATCGGCAAGCCAAGCAAGTTGAAAATGGAGACGATGTACATTCCAATCAACAACATCGCATAAACGAATATCGATTTTAAAAGCGGCAATTTTCGCGCAAAGCCCAATTTATACGCAATGGCGCCAAAAATGACATTCAATATGTAAAAACTGATGAACAAATGGTCTTCCCCGATCCATTGTACTATCAAGTTGTAAATCATTGCTCCGTCCAAATCGATCTTCTCCCTAATTTCAAAAGTGTAAATTTCATTTATCACCATCATACTAAAAATTAAAGATAAATGCCATTTTAGAATTATCGTTTGTTTTTTCCCCGAAGTGATATATACTTACTAATATATAAAGATTGAGGTGTGAGTGATGAAAGAAATCGATGTGCCAATGCTCGTATTGGCGATTTTGGTCATTTCCATGTTCGTTTTGTCGGGTATCACCATCTACTACGCCAACTTTTGGTTGTTGGGCCTATTTTTATTGTTGGGATTCGGATTCATGGGTTTCGGTTTTCGTTTGAAACGAATGCGGGAAAAACAGTAAAAACAAGGGATTCCGTTTTGTGAATCCCTTGTTTGTCCCACGACCAGCGTTCATTTGCTTTTTTTGATGGCTCCGATCAAATATTTTTGCACAATTTTTTCGTGAATGTCAGGATGTGCTGTGACGACGGAGCTTCTTTCCAAGACACCGATCTCTTTCCCTTCGATGTCGGTGATGATGCCGCCGACTTCTTCGACGATGACTTTGCCCGCCGCAATATCCCAAGGTTCGAGCGACATCGTAATGTAAGCATCGAGCACTCCTTCCGCCACACGGGCGATGTCCAGCGAGGCTGAACCGTAGGAACGTACACCACGGACATCATGCACGAGTCGCTGCATCACTTTTTCATCGACATAATCATTTTCCATCAGCCACCGATGACTGAAACAGATGATCGATTCGTTCAATGTCAACTTCGTCTCTTTGAGCGGTGCCAGTTTCTTGTTGTTTTTGTATGCGCCATTTCCTCGTAACGCGCTGTACAAATTGTTGTTCATGACATCGTAGATGATTCCGATTTCACCAACACCTTGATGATAAACACCGAGGGAGATGGCGAAATTTTGCTTCTGATGGACGAAATTCATCGTCCCATCGATCGGGTCGATGATCCATACAGTGTCCATCTTGTTGATGTCACTGTCGCCGTAGCCTTCTTCCCCTAGCAACAGATGGTCTTGGTAAAACGTTTTAATTTTCTTAGCAAAAAAAAATTCAACCGCTCGATCCATTTCGGTGACTAAATCTTTCGGATTCGATTTTGTCGAAACAGTCCACGGATCGTTTATTTTATCGCGAATGATCGCGCCGGCATCCAATACCCAAGCTCTTATTCGATTGAACAAAATTTCACGTTCGATTTGATCCATCCCCATTAATCGTTGAGCCCCCATCAGTTCCAAAACGATTGTTCAGCCAAATTCGATTTCTGTTTTCTACTAGGTTCATTGTAACAAATATTAGTTGAATAATCATTATTTGTTAACTTTTTCACGATTGAAACTTCATATCGCGTCAACTATATTTTCGGCAAAAAATTCGCTTTCTTAATCACCGAAACCATATACACTTGAAAGATGGATAGTCGATTGCTTTATCACGAACCTCATTGCTTCCGGATCCATTCGGCTTCAATGAAACGGATCACGATAAACAGTCCCGTAAAATTGGTGTTGAACTTACAACATGAACCATGCTTTGCACTAACAGTTTTTGAAAAATTTTCATTAATTATCTGTCCATTTGCCAAATAAATAGTATATAATGAAGTTAATGAAGTTTATAGGGTGTAATAATAAAGGAGGAGTCCCAAAATGAATTATGAAAACATTGTCATCGCCATTGATGGGTCGAAAGCGTCCGAAAAAGCCTTCAACAAAGCCGTCGACATTGCAAAAGCAACAAATGCAAAACTTGTCTTGACGCACATCGTCGATACGAGAACGTTCGCAACGGCCGAAGTTTACGACAAATCCTTATCTGAACGGGCTGAAAAATACGCGCGCGATTTATTGAACGAGTACGTTGAAAACGCTAAAGAAGCCGGGGTTGAAAACGTCGAGTCCGTATTGAAATACGGCTCACCAAAAGTGGCCATCGCCAAAGAAGTCGCCCCGGAATATGACGCGGACTTGATCGTCGTTGGTGCGACAGGTCTTAATGCCGTCGAAAGATTTTTAATTGGAAGCGTCTCTGAAAGTGTGGCGCGTTACGCGAAATGCGACGTGCTCATCGTCCGCTGAAATCATCCAATTTAATCAGAAACACCACAACGGATTTGCTCGAATCGACTAGAGACTAATACCCGTACCGTCGTGGTGTTTTTTTCTTTATCAAGCCAAATTTTCCGCCTCTTCCTTGAACCATTCGTTTATTTGGGCCAAAATGTTCTCCATTTTCGGCGTATCTTTTAACGAAGGCAACATGACGAGAAGCGGTTGTTTGACGTTTTTCGTATGTTCCCCTCTTTTACGCAAGACAAAGATGCTCTTTTTCATTTCTTTTTTCTTAAACGTCGAATCCGACAATTGAAACAACCCGACAATATGGGCATTGTCATGTAAAAACTGGTTCAGCTTTTTCGCCTGGTCGCTCGTAAACAAAAACTCTGGTATTAAAAAGATCAAATACCCGCCCGGTTTCGTATAGATGAGGCTTTGTTCGATGAATAGATGATGTGCGTACGAATGGCCTTCATCCGCCTTCAATTGAAACTTTTCCGCTTGCTCTTTGTCCGGGTAATAACCGACCGGAAGATCGGAAATGACGATATCGACCGGATCCAACAGCAACGGGCGTAAACTATCCTGATGGAAATATTCAATTTCTTGTTCCAAAATGTTTGCGACCATCACCGAGATATTGAGCAGGGTCGAATCGATTTCGCTCGCATACGCACTAACCGGGTGTTTCAACAGGTTTAACACGGTGTGCAGCAAATTCCCCGTTCCACTTGCAGGGTTGAACAAGCGCAAATGCTTCTTTTCGTCGGGAACCAATTTTTGGATCAAATAACCGACGAACAAGGCGATCGACTCCGGCGTCATTTGATGGTTCCGGTTCGCTTCTTTTTTCATGCCTTTTAATAACGCCATCTGAATGGCGCGATGGATGTCTTGTTTCGTATGTTCTTCGGCAAACAGATTGTCGCTGAAATCTTGCAACGCCTGCAAAAACGATTCCGAAAACGCTTCCTCTTCGTCTTCGGCCCCGAAATATGCAAGCCTCAACACATACGCTAAACTATCCAAATATAGTTCATCTTTTTCTTTGACCACTGTTTCAATCAGTCCATCCAGCTTGTGAAACAAATCGACCACTATTGATTCACTCATCGTATCGTCTCCAATTCCGCTAACATTTCCATTACTATTTTAACAGAAAGCAAAAAACTGACAACGGCCCTTTCGTGTTTTCCACGCTCAAACAATTAAAAGCATAATGTAATAGCCTACATTATGCCTTTTACAAATTCGTCTTACAATTCCACCCATTCATTGCGGATCGCCAACACAGCCGCTTGCGTGCGGTCTTTTACATCCAACTTGCGGAAGATGTTCGTCAAATGGTTTTTGACGGTTTTTTCGCTGATGTTCAACGCTTTGGCAATGCTGCTATTATCGTTGCCATTTACGAGCAATTGCAATATTTCACTTTCCCTTTTTGTGCAGACTACTTCTTTGTTTTGGCGATTGAGCCCTTTTTGTTTTCGGGCCGTTTGTTTCCCTTTCACCAATTCACGATAATCGTTGATGATTTCGCTTAAAACGTTCGGATGGATGAACAAACCACCCTCGATGACTGTTCGCACCGCCTGGATGAAATGGTTGAATGACATTTCTTGCAACAAAAAGCCGTGGTAGCCGGTCAAAATGATTTCTTTTATCTCGACTTCTTTCGACTCAGACGATATAACGACGACTTTTTGCCCGTCTTTTTTCATGTCCAACACTTTCTCTTTGATCAATTGGTGTTCTTTCGCCAATATATCGACATCGACGAGGAAAATGTCGACTTGTTCAATCGTCTCATCGTCCAGTTCGGAAAATAAATTTTCTGATGCGACGACTTCCATATCTTCTTCTGCTTCAATCAAACGATGAAGCCCTTCACGAAAAATTTGCTGTTGGTCGATAATCGCGATTTTATTCATTGTTGCCTCCTTATCATTTAACAAAAATTTTTATACAAGGAACTTGGTTCGAAGTGCTTTTTACCTAAATTTTTTCCACTCTAATGAAACTATTGTTGAACAACCATGGCAACAAAAAGCTAGCTATCGACAACTTGTTCATTAGTATAGCTAGCTTTAACAAACTATCTAATTCATGACGATACGGTTCTTTCCCGACGCTTTTGCTTCATACAACGCTTCATCCGCTTTGTTGAACAGTTGCTCAATCGATTCGTTGTCGCCGTACCAAGATGAGATTCCGATGGACAGCGTCACTTTTGGATCGGTTTTTTCCTCCACTTTTTCCCTGATGCGATTTGCGATCGTCAAAGCGTACTCTTCATTAGCATATGGAACGTAAATCGCAAACTCTTCACCGCCCCAACGTGCGGCAATTTCATT
>Ga0079224_100004495_pt1 | contig 18064 bp, 15 predicted proteins | sample Stecom2015_FD_80414 | JGI IMG/M metagenome (GOLD analysis project Ga0079224, IMG submission 80414) | Agricultural soil microbial communities from Utah to study Nitrogen management - Steer compost 2015 | ecosystem: Environmental > Terrestrial > Soil > Agricultural land | place: USA: Utah...
AAGCCGCTCGGCTCAGCCAGCCCGCTGCCAGTCGACGACGGTGCCGCCTTGATCGAGCTCGACGGTCAGCTCGAAGCGGTCGGCGGCCAGCGAGCGGTAGGCCAGCCGGATCCGACCGCTCTCGGGATCTTTCTCCTCGTGCTCGGGCTCTCCAAGCGCCTCGATCATCATTTCTCGGCTGGCGCCTTGCCAGGGCTCCCCGGCAAGGATGAGCTCGGCGGCGTCACGCCCGAAGCGCTGCGTGAGCTCACGCGCGCGGCTCCGGTGGCGCGAGTCGTCCTCTTCGATCACGCGGCCGGCAGCGGCCGCCAGGATGCTGACCGCGATGGCAGCGGCACCGACCAGGCCCGCCACGAACGTGGCGACCTCGAGCGTCGACCAGAGATAGGCCGGCAGCACGAAAGCGACGCCGCCGACCGCCAAACACCAGCCGAACACCCAGAACGTCCAGGCCGTCGTGGAACGAACGACGCTGTCGTCGACTTCAACCGCGCTATCCCGTGTCACGAATACAAATCTTGCCGGCTCGGCCGGAGCTTGCCAAGTCTCTGACATCTACCGGTCGGCAAACGAGTACGACCGGGTAGGCATGTTCAAGACACTTCCATCCACCGAAACATTCGTAACGAAATTCGCGCACTTCCGCAGATCTTGGCGGTAACCCCGCGGGATGCGCCCAAATCACCCACTTGTGTGCCTATGTCCGCCAAACTCCCAGCTTTTTGCCCCAGCCCGTCGGACGTTCAGCCGCCTTCCGGCCAGGAGATCCGATCGTTGGCCGCCATCGCCATCGGGACCCGCACGAGCTCCCCGCTGTGTGCGCGCGCGGCGCGCCGGAGCGCCAAGCTGAACGCCGCGTAGTCCAGCGGCTTGGCAAAGACCAGCGGCGGAGGCCGGAACCCCGTGCATGACGGTGTCAGGGCGTCCGGGGTGCTGCTGACGAACAGCAGCGGCAAGGTTGGGTAGAAGCAGCGCGCGTGCCGCGCGACGGACAAGCTCCGCTCGGTCGCCGCGCCCACGTCGATCACGAGCGCGTCGGGCGGCGGCGCCCGCGAGAGACGACGGTTGGCGTCGGCCCCGGCCACGACGAGCGCCACCTCGTACCCGTCGCGCCGCAAGAGCCGCGCGAGCGCTTGAGCGCCTTGCCACCCGCTGTCGGCGCTCGCCCGGCGCCTGAACGCAATGGTGCACCCCGCTCGCGAGAACAAGCTCGCGATGAGCTCGACGGCAGGCTCTGCCTCGTCGATGACCAGGAGCAGGCGTCGCGTCAGGCTTCGTCCCATACCCGAGGATCATATCAAGCGCCGTGCCAGGACCGGATCGGACCTCGTCGCCAGCGATCTTCGAGGGTTGGCGCGACCCGAGCCGCCCGTCTCGTGCGCGCCGCTGCGCCGATTGCGCGCCGTCGCAAGCCTTGCGGTCGCCCGCCCGGGCTGCCCCATCGGGCCGACGCGCCTCACACCCCTCCAAAGGGCCTTGGGCTTCGCGCAGCGCGAGCTTCAGTGGCGGCGCCGGTGGGCGAGCCCGTACTGGTGCAGCCGATACTGGACCGTGCGGACGCTGATGCCGAGCAGCTCCGCGGCCTTGGCGGTCGACCAGTTCACGGACTCGAGCGCCGCGACGATCGCCTCGCGCTCGATCTCCGCGAGCGTCTTGGCGCACCCCGGCTTCGTCACCTGATCCGGCAAGCGCAGGTGGGCGGGCTCGATGCGGCGTCCGTTGCACAACACGACCGCGCGCTCGATGGTGTTCTCGAGCTCCCGGACGTTGCCCGGCCAGGGGTACTCGACGATGCGGCGGCGAGCGCTCTCGCTGAAACCGGAGATCTCCTTGCGATTGTCCTTGGCAAAACGCGACAGGAACTCGTCGCCGAGCAGGAGCACGTCATCGCCACGTTGCCGGAGCGGCGGCATGTGGATGTGCACGACGTTCAGCCGGTAGTACAGGTCCTCGCGGAAGGCGCCCCGCCGCACCTCGTCCGCCAGGTCGCGGCTGGTGGCCGCGATCAGCCGCACGTCGACCTGGATGGTCTCGTTGCCTCCGACGCGCTCGAAGGCGCGCTCCTGCAGCACTCGGAGCAGCTTGACCTGGGTGGTGGCGCTGATCTCCCCGATTTCGTCCAGGAACAAGCTGCCCCCGTTCGCCTGCTCGAACCGACCCGTTCGACGGCGGTCCGCGCCGGTGAACGCCCCCCGTTCGTGTCCGAACAGCTCGCTCTCGAGCAGCGTGTCCACGAGCGCCGCGGAGTGCACCGCGACGAAGGGCGCCTCGGATCGGGCGCTGGCGTCGTGGATCGCTCGAGCGAGCGCGCCCTTGCCCGTGCCGCTCTCGCCAGTGATGAGCACGACGGCGCGGGACTCGGCGACCTGCCGCGCCAGGGCATAGACGCGGCGCATCGGTTCGCTCGTGCCGATCAGGGTCCCCAGGGCGGGCGTTCCGCTGGCGGGCGGCGCCGCCGGCGGCCCGAGCGCCCGCAGCGTGCGCTCGATGCTGAGCGTGAGCGCGTCGAAATCGACCGGTTTGGTCACGTAGTCGGTGGCGCCGGCGCGCATGGCATCCACCGCCGCCCGCAAGTCATCGCACGCCGAGACGACGATGACCGGCACGTCCCCGTGCCTTCCGTGCAGCTGCTTGAGAAGCTCGCTGCCATCCATGTGCGGCATGCGAAGGTCGGTGATCACCAGATCGGGATGGACCTGCTCCGCGATGCCGAGCGCCTGCTGTCCGTCCGCGGCGGTCTGCACGTCGTAGCCCTCACGCGACAGCAACGATCGCAGGCCCGAGGTGACCGTGGCGTCGTCGTCGACGACCAGGACCCGCGCCTTGGGCGCACGCGGCGAGAGCTCTGCTTGCTGTTCGACCGACCTCATGACTTGCCTCTACGCTCCTTGTGACGGGATGTTTGGTAGAATCCGAGCACCCTACCCAATGGCCCAGGAAGTCCTGAGATCGCAGGGTGCGACGACAGGGCCGATCGGAGATCGTTCACAGGAAGTTCGGAAGATCGGAAGGGGGACCGACGGAGCCGCCGGTCCCCGACCGACGCTTTCGATCTCGAACGGCGCGGTGTGACCCAGCCCTGGCGAACGCCGCCCGCGAGGACCGCGTCGGCCGTTTCGGCCAAATCCCCCAAAGGTCTTCCGCCCTTCCGGCCTTCCTGTGAATGAAAACGGAGGAGCTCGCCCCGGTGCGGGATCCCGCGGTTTCGCGCGCTCCGGGTCTCGTTTCCGTAGGCGATGGGACGGCTTCGTCGGCCTCCTTTTCGACCTTCCGAGCTTGTCGTGATCATCCCGCGCGCTCCTCGGAGACCCCCTCGTCCGACGCTCGAACCGGCAAGCGCACGCGGAAGGTGGTGCGCCCGGCCTCGCTGTCGACTTCGATCGCGCCGCCGTGTTCGGCGACCACCCGAAACGCCATCGACAAACCGCAAGCCGCGGCGGCCGCCGCAGACAGCACCCCCTGCACGGGCCCGGCGGGTCCCCGCCAGACGGCACCGTCGTGTTTGATCTCGATCACCGCCGCGTCATGATCTCGTCGCGCCCGCAGCAGCACCTGGGAGCTGCCCGAGAGGGCAGCCTCCACCGCGCTCACCAAGAGACCGAGCAGGACCTGCTCCATCGTGGTGAGATCGACGTCCAGCAGGGCGTTCTCGAAGCCAACTTCGCTCGCCAGCGCCACCCCGGCGCTGGCCGCTTCGCCGGCGACCAGCTGGACCGCGCGCGTGCACAGCGCGCGCAGCGAGATGGTCGCGCGCCGCTGGCCGCGCTGTTTGCCGTTGAGGACCTCGGCGATCCGGTCGATGTCGCGGTGGATGATGCGCGTCGCGTCCCGCGCCTCCGCCGTCGCCCCGAGGTCGCCGAGCTCCCGCTCGAGCAAGGTGAGGTGGAGCTTGGCGCCGTTCAGCAGATTGCGGAGCTCGTGCACGGCCGAGCGATCCACCTCGGGGATCGGCAGCGAGAGCTCCAAGGCGGCGTCCGACGCCGGCGGATCGGTGTCCGCAGCGTTCGACGGCTCGATCGCGGCTCGCGCGAACGGCGGCGCCGGTGCGCCGCGCCCGCCTCGCCGCTGCCGTGTCAGCCCCCTGCCAGCCCGACGGCGGAGCCTCCGGCGAAACCTTCCATGCTCGTACGACAAGCTTCGATCCTCCAAGGTGCGACCAGAAGTGCACCCGCCGGTTCGCACGATGCGTGCCAGACGAAGCCGGGAAGGCGGCCGCCGAGCTCCGGCCGAAAGCCGCCGTAAAAACGCGCGCTTATCCTGGCGGCTCGCGGCGATTCCAGCTCCGCGATCCTGCCACACGGCACGCCGCTCTCGATGCGTTCCGCCACGGCAGCATGGATTTCACTCTGCAAAGACCTTGTCGAGGCGCAACAGCTGAAAGATCGCCGCGGGCTGATCGTTCACGCCGACCACTTTCACGTGGCCACCGTTCGCCCGCACGCGCTTGTAGAGGCTGACGATGGCGCCGACACCGGAACTGTCGATCAAACGCAGCTCCGAGAGATCGAGGACGATCCGTTCGCGACCTTCTGCCACGAGTGTGTCGAAGGGCAGCCTCAGCTCGGGCGCCGTGACGGCGTCGAGCTCACCTTCGATGCGGAACACGGTCGCGTGATCTTGATCGGTGCGTGAAAAGTTCATGGCAGGCCTCTATTGCTCACGATCGCCGGATGGCGCCACGGAACCGTGCGCGGAGCCGACCGCGGCCTCCCGCGGCGTGCGGCGACGTTTGTGCAAGCACAAAACATTCGGCTTCTCCGGCGGATTTCCAGGGCTGTAGGTCACCGAATCCATGAACGACTTGATGATGTACAGGCCCATCCCCGACTCGGGCAGCCGCTCCAGCGGCGGCGCCGGCACCCCAAACGGATCGTAGGTGCGCCCCGTGTCGGCCATATGAATGGTGATGTAGTCCGGGGCGATATCGATCTCGATCGCGATCTCGCCGCAGGGACGATCGGCGTAGCCGTGCAAGGCGATGTTGTTGAAGGCTTCGCCGAAGGCCGAGATGACCTGAGAGTCGAACTCATCGGGGAGCGACTGGCCCATGTCTTGCACTCCGCCCCCCACGAGTTTGCAGCTCGAGGCAACCACCCGCACCGCGAGGTTTCTGTAGAGAAGGCTGCCTGGAACGCAGAGTCGCACCATGACGATACAAGCCGCTTCCTTCGAATCTAATCAGCCTGTCTTTGCCCTGCCAACCCACGAGCCGACCCCCGCCCGCAGCGTCCGGGCCGCAAAGCGGCTGCTCGACGTCGCGGCAGCCTCGGTCGGGCTGGTGCTCACCGCCTGGCTGTTTCCGCTGATCGCCCTGTTGATCACCCTCGACTCTCCAGGGTCCGTCTTTTACCGGCAGCGGCGCGCCGGGCGGCTCAAGACGACCGGCCGCCGCCACGCCGAGTTCGAAGAGTTCGAGATGATGAAGTTCCGGACCATGCGGCCGGACGCAGAAAAGTTCACCGGGGCCGTGCTTGCTCAAGAGAACGACCCGCGCGTGACGCGAGTGGGCCGCGTGCTGCGCAAGACGCGCCTGGATGAGCTGCCTCAGCTGTGGAACGTCCTGTGCGGGGACATGAGCTTGGTGGGCCCGCGTCCGGAGCGGCCCGAGCTCTTGCGAAATCTGATCGCCGCGATCCCATTTTTCGAGGAGCGCCTAAGAGGCGTCAAACCGGGGATCACCGGCTTCGCTCAGGTCTCCCTCGGTTACTCGGGGCGCGCCATCCCGGGCACGGAGATCGCTCGGCACGAACCGCAGCTGACCAATCCCTTCGAGCTGGAAGGGGCCGCAGACGCCGAAGCGGACGACATGCGCATGAAGCTGCTGTTCGACTTGGCCTACGTCACGGCGCTCGAGAAGTTTTCGACCTTCGTCCGCATGGAGCTCCTGGTCATCTTCAAGACCCCCTGGGTCATGCTGCGAGGGCTTGGTCGCTGACGCCCGGCGCCTTACTGCACGCCGTCGAGGAGACGCACACATGAACATCGCGCACATTCTCTCTTCATTTCACATCGGGGGCGGGGAGCGGGTGGCGCTGGACCTGGCGCGCCACCAGGTCCAGCAGGGGTGCCGCGTCCTGGCGGTCTCCCTCGGCCCGCCCCCCGATGGACCGCTGGCGCAGGAATTCCGCCGCATCGGCGCGCAGATCCGCACCCTGCCCAACCGCGGGCGCGGCCTCGATGTCGGGCTGGTCGTGCGGCTCACTCAGCGGCTGCGCTCGGAGGGGATCGAAGTCGTGCACACGCACAACCCCCTGGCGCTCATCTACGGCGGACCAGCGGCTCGGTTCGCGGGGGCGGTCGCCGTCCACACCAAACACGGCGGCAATCCGACGACCAACCGCCGGCTGTGGCTGCGGCGGATCGCCGGGTTGTTCGCCGATCGCTACGTCGCCGTCGCGCCCCTGGTGGCGCGCAGCGCCGTGGAGAGCGTCGACTGTGCGCAGGAGAAGCTCTGCGTCGTCAAGAACGGCATCGACGTCGAGCTCTTTCGGCCGCACCCCGCGGCGCGCCGCGAGGTGCGCGCGGAGCTCGGCATCCCGGAGGGAGCGCTCGTGGTGGGCACCGTCGGCCGCCTGTCGCCGGAGAAGAATCAGCGCTTGCTCATCGACGCCATGGCGCCCCTGCTCGACCCGATGCGCCGCCTGGTGCTGATCGGCGACGGACCGGAGCGGGGAGCGCTCGAGGGCCACGTGAGCTCGCGGCTGGGTCCCCGCGCGCGCTTCGTGACCTTCACCGGAGCCCGCGCCGATACTCACCGCCTCTACCCGGCGCTGGATGTCTTCGCGCTCACCTCCCATCGTGAAGGCCTGCCGCTGGTGATCCCCGAAGCCATGGCCTGCGAGCTGCCGGTCGTCGCGACGGCCGTGGGCGGCATCCCCGACGTCATCGAACACGAGCTGAGCGGGCTCCTCGTGCCGTCCGGCGACGAGCTGGGGCTCAGCCTGGCCTTGCAACGCCTGCTGGAGGACCGGTCCTTCGCGCAGGCGATCGCCGGACGCGTCCGCAAGCTGGCGGTGGACCGCTACTCCGTCGAACGCATGGCGCGGGACTACTTCGCCCTGTACGAGAACGCGTTGCGCCGCCGCGGCCGGCGCGCGACGATCCGATCGGGGGGAGCGCCGGACCGGGCGATGGCTTCGGGAACCGCAGCATGAGTGCTCTGGTCGTGGCCGCGCTGGCGCTGGTCATCTACACCTACGCCGGCTACCCGGTGATCGCCGCGCTGCTGGCGCGCGCGCGTCCCCTGCCCCTCCCGACGCCGTCGCGCCCGCCTGCGTTCGAGCCGACCGTCAGCGTGTGCCTCTCCATACACAACGGGGCGGCGTTCATCGAGAGCAAGCTCGAGAGCCTGCTCGCGCTCGACTACCCGGCCGAGAAGCTGGAGTTTTTGATCTTCTCCGACGGCTCGACGGACGACACCAACCAGCTGGTAGCGGCCTACGCTCGCCGCGATCCGCGGGTGCGACTGCTCACGAGCGAGCTGCGCCAGGGCAAGCCGACCGCCCTGAACCAGCTGTGCGCCGCCGCACGCGGCGAGGTGTTGCTGATGACGGACGTGCGCCAGCCCTTGTCGCGCGGCGCCGCGCGCGCGTTGGTGGAGGTGCTCGCCGATCCCGAGGTCGGCTGCGTCTCGGGCAACCTCGAGCTCCAGGGGGAAGCGGCTTCTGGGGCCTACTGGCGCTACGAGAAGTTCCTCCGCGCTTCTGAGGCGCGGACGGGCAGCATGGTGGGCGTCAGCGGCAGCATCTACGCCATTCGCAAGGCAGACTTCCCCGAGCTGCCACCCGACGTGATCCTCGACGACATGTGGGTCCCGCTGCGCTGCTCGCTTCGGAGAAAACGCGTCGTATTCTGCGAACGCGCGGTGGCCTACGACGTGGCGTTCGACGACGACAAGGAGTTCACCCGCAAGGTGCGCACGCTCGCCGGCAACTACCAGCTGCTCGCGAGGATGCCCGAGCTGATGTGGCCGTTCGCGGGCCACGGCTGGTTTCAGATGCTCTCGCACAAGGTCCTGCGCCTGTTGTGCCCCTGGGCGCTCTTGGTCTTGCTCGCCGCCTCCTGGGTCGGCGGGTTCGCGCTGCCCCCGAGCTCGCCGAGCGAGCAGCTGGTGCTGCAGAGCCTGGCCGTCGGCCAGCTCGCCTTCTATCTGGTCGCGTTCGCTGGACCCGTCGCTGGCCGCTTCGGGCGCCTGGCCCGCACCTTCGTGGTCCTGAACGCCGCGGCGCTCGTCGGCCTGTGGCGCTTCGCGCGCGGCGAGCAACAAGTGACCTGGTGAACCGCTCCCGGGGAGAGAGGAGGGTCAGCCAGCGCAACCTGCCCGCCTACCTTTCGTTCACCGGAAGGGCGGAAGGGCGGAAGATTTTTTGGGAGGTCGACGGTTGAGCCCGACGCGATCCTCGCGTCCGGTAGCCGCCACGGGGGCGAGTCGCGCCGCTCCATCAAATGTTTGGGCGGGTAGGCACCGCGAGCTGCCTTGAATTTTTCACAGGAAGGCGCGGAAGCGCGGAAGATTTGGGGATTGGGGATGGGTCCGAAGCGGGCCTGGGTGCGTGGGTCGTCACAGCGATTCACGTCGCGCCGCTCGAGATCGACTCCGATCGGAGACCGACGATGTCGGTCCCCGATCCGCTCTTCCGATCGTTCCCGTGACCCAGCTCCGGTTTGGACCCGTCGACGCACGACGCTAGCTCGGTGGTGAGAACCGTTTCACTGCCTCGAGGTGGGCCGAAGGCCCTGATGGCCTTCTTGTGATCTTCACCCTCGTCGCACGACGCCAGCCCGGTGAGGGCGCACCTCGAGGAGCCTCAGCACTCGCCGAGGGTCGGGCGGCCAATGCCGCGGTAGCGCAGGCCGGCGTCGCGGACCGCCTCGGGCACGAGGATGTTGCGGCCGTCGAGCAAGCAGTTGCCTCGCATCAGCTCTTTGACGCGCACCAGGTCGGGCGAGCGGTACTGGCTCCACTCGGTCGCCAACACCAGGGCGTCGGCGCCGCGGCAACACTCGTACTCGTCGTTCAAGAGCTCGACGTGCTCGAGGCATTTCATGGCCGCGAGCCGCTCGCGCGCCGTCTCCATCGCCTGCGGGTCGGTGGCGCGGATCTTGGCGCCGCGCGCCGTCAGGCGCTGGATGAGCGCCAGGGCCGGCGCTTCCCGGACGTCGTCGGTGCGGGGCTTGAACGCGAGCCCCCAGATCGCGATCGTCTTGCCGGCCAGGCTCCCGAGGTCCTGCTCCAGGTGCAGGGCGGCGTCGGCGACGGGCAGATCGTTGGCCGCCACGGCCGCCGCCACGACCCGGAGCGGGGTGCCGAGCTCCTCGCCGGTGCGCACCAGGGCGCGCAGATCCTTCGGGAAGCAGCTGCCGCCAAAACCGAGGCCCGGGTAGAGGAACTGGTAGCCGATGCGGCTGTCCGAGCCGAGCGCGATGCGGACGTCCTCGACGTCGCCGCCCGCGGCGTCGCAGAGCCGCGCGATCTCGTTGATGAACGAGATCTTGGTCGCGAGCAGCGCGTTGGCCGCATACTTCACGATCTCCGCGCTCTTCGGCGTCATGCGCATGATCCGATTGCGTTGCCGATTGTAGGGCGCGTACAGCCGAGACAAGCTCTCGTAGGCGTCGTCGTCGTCCGTTCCCACGACGATGCGGTCGGGCTTCAGAAAGTCGTTGACGGCGTCGCCTTCCTTCAAAAACTCCGGGTTGCTGACGACCGAGATCTTGTGTTTGGCGTGCTGCTCGACGACCCGCCGCACCTTCTCGTTGGTGCCCACCGGGACGGTGCTCTTCAGCACCAACGCGAGATCGTTCTGCGCCGTCTTGGCGACATCCTCGGCCACCTTCAACACGTGGCTGAGATCGGCCGAGCCGTCTTCTTGGGGTGGCGTGCCCACGGCCACGAACACGACCTGCCGGTCACGGATCGCCTCCGCCAAGTTGGAACTGAAGCTCAGCCGCGCGGGCCAGTTGCGCAGCACCAGCTCCCTTAGGCGCGGCTCGTAGAACGGGATTTCCCCGCGTTCGAGCTTCTTCAGCTTGTTCTGATCGATGTCGACACACACGACGTTCGTGCCGGAGTCCGCAAAGCAAGCTCCTGCCACCAGACCCACGTATCCCGTACCGATGACTGCTATTTTCACGGTACCTCAAGTAATCTCGAACGGCCGCGGTGTCGAGAGAGAAACGGCCGGCGAGGCGGCCCCGCCGCGCCCCGCCGCCGCGGGCTAGCCTCTCGGGATTTCGGCGCGAGCAGATCTCGGTAGCCGCCGAGCGCCGGCCCACCCGCGGGCGTGGCCGGCAGCGTGCCACCGCCGGAGGGCTCGCGAACCCGTGATCGCGGAACTTTCCTCGAAAAGGCTAGCGCACGGCGGCCCGCCGCGGCGCGACCTGGCGAAGCCCGCCCGCGGCGCTCGTTCGGCGCGGCGCCGATCGTCCGGCGATGGCCTGCAGCTTCGGCCGCCCCGGAGCCTCGGCCGCGACGTTCGCTGCCCCGTGCTCCTGCTGGCGGAGCGCCGTGAAGTGCAACGAGAGCCCCCGCTCGGTAGAAACGGGCTGCTCATAGCCGAGCCCCTTCAGCTTCGAATTGTCGAACCGGTTGCCCTTCCAGAGGGTGGCGGTCTTGTAAGGGGTGAAGATGGCGGGGAGCTGCCCGCCCGAGAACTCCGAGTACCAGCTCACCGCGCGCGACAGCGCCATCAGCACCGGATAAGGCAAGCTCACGACCCTGAGCTTTCTCACCTCGCGCTGGTACCGCCGCAGAAACGCCGCCGCGGTCACCGGGTCGTCGTCGACCACGTTGAAGACGCTTCCAACCGCGCGCGGGTGGTCGCCGGCCAGCGCGAACGCCTCGGCGCAATTGTCGACGTAGGTGAGCGGCAACGGGTTGCGACCGCCGAGCTTGAGAAAGATGCCGAAGAGCTCGAGCCCGACTCGGTTCGAAATGGCGCCGCCGCCGGGGCCGTAAATCACCCCCGGACGCAGCACGACCACCGGCAGCGCGTGACGCTCCGAGTACTCCCACACCAGCCGCTCCTGCCGGTGCTTGGAGTGCGAATACAGATCGCGCCGCTCGGGGTGCGGCTCGGGCGGCGTGGTTTCGTCGATCACGGCCCCTCGGGGCAGGTCGGCGACGCCGTAGACACCGAACGAGCTGCAGTGCACGAGCTTCGGTCGCCGCCCCGTGCGCACCATCGCCTCCAGCAGGTTCTTGGTCGCCACGACGCTGTTCAGGAACATGTCGGCCGCAGCCCCGCGCAGCGCCGCGGCCAGGTGCTGAACCACCGCGATGCCGTCGAGCGCGTGCAGGCAGTCCGCAGGGTTCGACAACGTACCGCGGACGATCTCCACCCGATCGCCCCAGCGGTCGATCACCGGCCTCAGCTTCGAGACGTCACTGCCCGGTCGCACCAAGCAGCGCACCCGCGCTTCGGGCCGCGAAAGGACCCGCGCCACCACCGCCGACCCCAGAAAGCCGTTTGCCCCCGTGACCAAGACGTTCATCGTGCCTCCGCCGTCTGCCGAAAGATCTCGTCCATCATTCGGCTCGTCTTCGCGATCTCGCTATGAGAAATCGGCGCCGGACCCCCATTCGAAATGCTGTCGTAGAACTTGCCGATCAGCGCCCTGAGCCCGGCAAAATAGTGGTAGTCGTTCGCTGCGAATCGCCCCACGTTGTGCGCTGCCGACCGGGCGTATTGCCACGACTGGGCAAACCCCGCCGCCAAACGGCCGATCGCGCTCGGCAGCGTCGGCCCTTGCTCGAACGCCAGCGTGCGCGATTGGAAGTCGGCGTGCACCGTGGCCTTGCTCCCGCACACCCGCTGCCAATGGGCGACGGGTTTGACGTTGGAGGTGAAGGTGGCGTAGGCCGAAACGTGTCGACCTCGAATGAGCACGCGGAGCTCGTCCAACAGCTCGTCGCGCGCGTCGCCGAACACGCGGTCGGCGTTCTGGCGCCAGCCGAAGGCCTGAATGAGCGGCTCTTCGTCCGGGAGGAGCTCGACGACCTTGGACAACAGGTGATCGATGTTGTTGTGGAAGAGCTTGCCGGGCAGCCGGTGGACCCAATGATCGGGCGACCTCATCAAGACTTTGCCGAAGGGCCCGTCGAGGTTGTAGCCGTACCAGCTCTCCACGTGCAGCACCTCGCCCAGATCGCCCGCGGCGATGCGGCGCCGGAGCTCCTCGGCCGGCGGATCGTAGCGATACGTGTGGCCGATCGTCAGCTCGCGGCCCGCGCTGCGCGCGGCCGCCAAGAGCTCCTCGGTCTGGGCGTGTGTCAGCGCCAGCGGCTTCTCCACGTACAGGTGACAGCCCGCCGACAGGGCGGCCTTCGCGAGCGGCAGGTGGCTGGCCGGCGGCGTGCAAATGTGGAGCACGTCCGGCTTCTCGCGGCTGAGCAGCCGCTCGAGATCGGAGTAGTGAGCGGGCACGCCAAAGCGAACCGCGAGCTGCTCTGCCATCAGCGGTTCCAGATCGCAAACAGCGACCAGCTTCGCGTTCGACAACTTCTGGATTTCACCGGCGTGGCCATCGGCGATTTGCCCACAGCCGACGACGGCGACCTTTAGCTCGCTCGACATCGCATCATCCTTCGCGGGTCTGGCATCGCGCCGCGGACTCGAAGCAACAACGGTGCCGCTGGCCGCAGCCACGGCGTCTCGAGCGCAGCGTGGGTCGCGCCATCACCTGCGTCAACGCATGGCGCTGGCATGTTAGCTGCACGCGAGCCGGAGCGATGATCAAACCGCCGATTCGGATCTCTGCACGTGTGATCGGTTCGGCGCTCGCCCTCGTTGCGCTGCTCGCGGCGGGGGCGCTCGTCACTCGGAGCCTCTGGATGCCCAGGGCCACCGCCGCGGCAAAGCGAATGGTCCACCTTGCCCGGGCAGCTGGGGGAGGCAGTGAAGCGCGCGCACAAGAGCGTCCCAAGGCCTCCCCCGTCGCGCTCGCGCCGGGCCGCCTGCAGCTGACGGACGTCGAGCCGCGCCGCTATCGGCTCATCCTGGACGCGGCCGCTCGGGAGCGCCTGCGTCGTTCTGCTACGCAGCGTACGGATGCCTGGCGCCGCATCGAGGCGCATTGCCACGGACATCTGGCGCGGAACACCCGAGGTGGCTACCAGGGGCAGAGCTGGGCGGGCGCCATCGGAGATCTTTGTCTGTGCTGGCACGCCACGGGCGAAGCGAAGTACGCACGGCGCGCCATCGACTACCTGCGTGCCCTGCTCGACGACCGCTTCGACATCGGAGACGGCAAGGGCGGCGTCAGCGTGGTGACCCACGACATCGGCTACGGCATGCGCAACTTCGCCGTCTTCACGGCGCTCGGCTACGACTGGCTGCACGACGCCCCGGGGATGACAGCCGAGCTGCGGCGCCGCATGGTGGACCGGTTGGAAAGCTGGATCGATTGGTACTCGCGCGAGGGCTACCAGCGCGATCGACCGATCTCGAACTACTTCTGGGGATACTTGACCGCGACCACGCTGGCCGGGCTCGCCGTCGCCGGGACCGCTCCCGAAGGCGACGCTTTCCTCGCGCACGCGCGCGAGCTGTGGGAACAGCGCGTGCTGCCGGAGTTCTCCAAGCTGGAAGGCGGCGACTGGCCGGAGGGGTGGCAGTACGGCGAGGTGGTGGCGGCGCAGGCCGCGCTCTTGACCAAGGCGTTCGACACCGCCGCCGGAGTGGATCTGCTGCCGAAGTTGCCGTGGGTGAAGCAGGTCGTGAGGCACCACGCGCACGCGCTCTTGCCCGACACCAAGACCGTGTACGGCGGCGGCACCTGGAACGACCGCCCGAGCAGGCCGTCGTCGCTGGCGCTGCTGGCGTTGTCCGTGGCGTTGAACGAGAAGCACCCGGACCTGGCCGCCGAAGCGCGCTTCATGGCCACGCGCCTGACACCCGACCTGCCGCGTGAGTTCGCCTGGTTCTCGCTCTTGGCCGATGACCCGAAGGGCAAGCTGATCGATCCGCGGCGAGGGGCGCGCAGCTACCACGCCCGCGGCACCGGTCTCACGCTGATGCGCAGCGACTGGACCGGCGACGCCGTGTTCGCGAGCTTCAAGCTCGGCCCTCGGCTGGCGCTGGATCATCAAGACGCGGACGAGGGCCACTTCGAGCTCTGGCGCGGCAGCGATCCCCTGCTCATCGACGCCGGCGACATCTACGGCTCGGGAACCATCAACCACAACAGCCTGCTCATCGACGACGCTGGCCGGCTGCTCGAGTACCCGCCCAATCAGGGACGTTGGGGCACGAGCGTTCGCACCAGCCGCTTCGCCGACGATGGCGAAGCGGTGGTCGTGGCCGGGGACTTCGCCGAGAGCTATGCCCCCAAGTGCGCCCGCGACGGGTGCACCGACCGCCTGCTCGACCGGGCGGAGCGAACCCTGGTCTACCTCCGCCCGAACGTGCTCGTGGTGCGGGACCGGGTGGCGCTCAAAAACGCTGGCGACGGCGTTCGCTTCATCCTGCACACGGCGGGCCGCGCTCACCTCGAAGGTCGCCGTGCCACCGCCGAGGTCGGGACGTCGCGCGTCAGCGTCGACAGCCTGCTTCCAAACGACGCCAAGCGGACGGTCGTGGCGGAGCCGACGCCCACGGCCCCGTCGAAGGACGAGCTGTGGACCAAAAACCGCGTCTGGACCGACAGCTACCGCCTGGAGGTGGACAGCCCACGCGGCGCCGAGCAGCGGGAATTTCTACACGTGGCGTTCGCCTCTGCGCGCGGCCGCTCCCCGGCGAAGGCGCGCTACGTGAGCGGCAGCGGCCTCGACGGCGCCCTGGTCGAAAGCGGCGGGCGCTCGGTCGCGGTTCTGTTCGCCGACAGCGCCGGCGGAGGCAACATCGAGGTGCCCGGCGCGTCGCGCATCCTCGTGGTTGGCCTCACGCCGAACCGAACCTACCGGATCCGGACGACCTCGAAGGCAGCCTGTGCGATCGAAATCGACGCGTCGGGCTCCGGAGCAACCCGCACCAATGCCGCCGGGGCGCTGCGCGTTGCCGGCTGCCAGGAGTGATTGAGCTTGTCCCTTGCGAGCAAAGCGGTTCGTGGTGCCATCTCGACGATCTCGGCCGGCCTCGGAGCGCCGGCCCTCGGCCTGGTCGGCACCCTGGTCATCACGCGCTTCGTGGCCCCCGCCGCCTACGGACAGGTCATGGTCGCTTCCGTCCTGGTGTTGACGGCGCAGCAGTTCTCCACCCTCGGATTGTCACAGTATCTGATCGCCAGCCCGGACTGTGGGCGCCGCATCGGCTTTCACGCCACCGCCTACCACCTGCTCACCGGGGTCGTCGCCTTCGTGGTCCTCGGTCTGGTGGGCAGCTGGGCAGGACGGCTGCTCGGCGCACCGGAGATCGGCGGCTACATGCCAGGGCTGATCGCCGCCGCCGTCGTGGATCGCGTGGCGCACACGCCGGAGCGCATCCTGGTGCGCGACCTGCGGTTCGCGCCGATCAGCGGAGCCCGGACCGCCGGGGACGTGGCCTACAGCGCTCTGTCCGTCAGCCTGGCGGCGACGGGGATGGGCGCCATGGCCATCGTCTGGGGAAACCTCGCGCGCTCGATCGCCCGCGCCGTGCTCCTGATCTGGAAGACCGACCTCCGGGACTGGTTCAGCCCCTGCAAGCTCACGCTGGCCGAGACCAAGACGCTGTTCGCCTTCGGGCTCCCGGTCTCGATCGCCTCGATTTCGAACTTCGCGTCGCGCCGCTGGGACAACTTGCTCGTCTCGAGCTTCTTCGGTCCCGGGCCCGCGGGTATGTACAACCTGGCCTACAACCTGGCCGACGTTCCCGCCATCCAGCTGGGCGAGCAGATCGGCGACGTGTTGTTCCCATCGTTTGCTCGCCTGGATCCCGAGCGCCGCAAGCAGGCGCTGGTGCGGGCGCTGACGTTGCTCGGGCTGGTCGTGTTTCCGCTAGCGGTCGGGCTGGGCGCGGTCGCCCACACCTTGGTGGCGGTGCTCTTCGACGAACGCTGGCGCCTGGTCGGCCCCATGCTGATGATCCTGTCGATCATGTCGGTGACGCGTCCGGTCAGCTGGACGCTGGCTTCGTACCTGAAGGCGATCCGGCTGCCGCGGCCGGTGATGTGGATCGAGATCTTGGCGGTCGCGGCCCTGCTGGGCTCCGTGTTCACCATCGGCCGGCTCGGACCGCTCTGGACCTGCACCGCCGTCGGCCTCGCCTTCATCGCGCAGGTGCTGGTTCAGTTCGGCTACGTCGCCAAGCGAGAGCAGATCCCGCTGCGCACCATGCTGCTCAGCGTCTGGGGCCCGCTGTCGGCCTGCGCGATCATGGCGGGCTGCGTGTTCGTCGCGCGCTACTCGCTCGACACCCCGAGCTGGAGCTCCAAGCTGCTGGCGCTGAGCGTCGAAGTGGGCGTCGGAGCGTCGTCCTACCTGGTGGCCGTCGCCGTCGTCGCGCAGGGGCCGGCGCGCGAGCTGATCCAACGAGTGCGCGACGCTCTGCGGCGGCGGGTGTCGCTGCCGAGCGGCGCGCCAGCGCCGCAATGAGCCAAACAGCAGGAAGGGAACGATCGTGAACGTCGTCTATCACTTTCGAGTTCGGGGCAACGGCGCCGAAGCCGTGCACATCGCCGGCATCGCCGGCGGGTTTCAGCAGCTGGGACACCGGGTGCGCTTCGTTTCGCCCTCCGGGGTCGATCCGATCGAGGTGGTCCGGCGTTCGCAGAGCGCCGCGACGCGGCCGGCTGGCGCCGCCGTGCGCGCCCTGCACGCCCTGGCAGACCGAGCGCCGCAGCTTGCCTTCGAGTGCCTGGAGGTCGGCTACAACGCCATCGCGATCCCGCGGCTCTTGGCGGTCGTTCGGCGGCTGCAGCCCGAGCTGATCTACGAGCGCCACGCCTTCTTCAACGTCGCTGGCGCCGTGGCGGCGGAGCGCACCGGGACGCCGTTGGTCGTGGAGGTGAACGAGCTTGCCGGCTACGAACGGGTGCGCGATCAGAAGCTGGTCGCGCTCGCCAAGGACGCCGAGCGCTACGTCTTCGAACGCGCACGGCTGATCGTCACCGTCTCGGACTTCTTGACGGAACGAGTGAAGGCCGCCGTCGGCGGGCGCGTCCCGGTGGCGACGATCCCGAACGGGGTGACCCGCGACTGGCTCGCCGCGGACACGCCCGAGGGGGACCGCGAGATCCTGCGCCGAAGCCTCGGCCTCTCGGACCGACGCGTCGTGTGTTTCGTCGGTCACCTCTCGCACTGGCACGACTTCCCGCGCCTGCTGCAGACCTTGAAGGAGGTCCGCGCGGCGGTCCCGAACGCCGTCCTGCTGTTGGTCGGTGAGGGTCGGGAGCGCGCGGCGATCCTCGAGCAGGCCCGAGAGCTCGGCCTGGGCGACGCCGTACAGCTGGTGGGCGCCGTCCCGCACGGGCAGGTGCGGCGCTACATCGAAATCGCCGACGCCGCGGTCATCCCCCACTCGAACCAATACCGCTCACCGATCAAGATGTTCGAGTACATGGGGGCGGGCAAGCCGGTGGTCGCGCCGGGCACGCCGCCCATCCGGAGCGTCATCGAACACGCACGCGACGGTCTGCTCTTCCACCCGGGCGGCGCGGGCTTCAGCGAGGCCTTGACCGCGGCGCTGAGCGACCCCGAGCGGGCGCGCGCGCTCGGCCGCGCCGCTCGCGAGAAAATCGCCCAGCGGTACACCTGGGACGCTCACGCACGCCAGATCCTCGAGCTTGCCGTGCCGGCCCTCCGCGCGCCCCGAGCGCGCTTCAGCCCTGAGCCCCAGGCCGCCGGTTGACCCGAGCGGCCTCGTTCACGGAACGACGAGCTTCGCTATTTTTGTTCACAGGCAGGGCGGAAGGACGGAAGATTTTTTGGGAGCTCGCCCTGTGCGGCCTCACCAGGGATAGGTGTTGCCGCGGTAGTTCAGGAAGGTGCCAGAGTCTTCGGGACCGAGGCGGTCGAAGATCTGGCGCATGCGGGAGATGCTCTCTGGCGGTTCGAGGTTGGCACCGGGGCCTCCCATGTCCGTCCGCACCCAACCGGGGTTGATCACGACCGCGATGATGCCGCGCTTCTTCAGGTCGACGGCGACGT
>Ga0079224_100004496_pt1 | contig 18062 bp, 14 predicted proteins | sample Stecom2015_FD_80414 | JGI IMG/M metagenome (GOLD analysis project Ga0079224, IMG submission 80414) | Agricultural soil microbial communities from Utah to study Nitrogen management - Steer compost 2015 | ecosystem: Environmental > Terrestrial > Soil > Agricultural land | place: USA: Utah...
CGCCGGTGATGGTGCCGCCGGTGCCAACACCGGCCTCCAGCACGTCGATCTGGCCGGCGGTGTCGTTCCAGATCTCGGGACCGGTGGTGGTTTCGTGTATAGCCGGATTGGCGGGATTGTCGAACTGCTGCAGCAGCACATAGCGGTCCGGCTCGGCGGCGCGCATCTGCTCCGCTTTCTCGACCGCCCCGCGCATGCCCTGGGCGGGGTCGGTGAGCACCAGCTTGGCGCCCAGCGCCTTCAGCAGCTTGCGCCGCTCCAGGCTCATGCTGGCCGGCATGGTCAGCGTCACCGGATAGCCACGGGCAGCGCCGACGAAGGCGAGGGCAATGCCGGTGTTGCCGCTGGTCGGCTCGATGATTTCCTTGCCGGGACCGAGCAGGCCGTCCCGCTCCGCCGCCTCGACCATGGCAGTGCCGATGCGATCCTTGACCGAGGCGGCCGGATTGCGGCCCTCGATCTTGGCGATCACATTGCCCTTGCTGAGCCGATGCAGGCGCACCAGCGGCGTGCCGCCGATCGCCTGCGCGTTGTCGTCGAAAATACGGGGCATGGTGAACCTCCTTGTCGAAGGCGCCCAGTCTAACCCTTCGCGGCACCGGCGGCGAAGGGACAGGCTGCGGGCGCGAATGGACCCGTCCGCGAGCCACGCGCTCGGTCGGACCCCGGTACCGAGGCCGGCTCCGGCCGGCCTCTCAGTCGAACTGCGCCAGCCGCTCGCGGGCCAGGGCCACCTGGGCCCGCACCTGGGCCGGCGCCGTACCGCCAAGGTGATTGCGAGCGGCGACCGAGCCTTCCAAGGTCAGCACGGTGAAGACATCGGCATCGATGGTCTGGGAGAACTGCCGCAGCTCCTCCAGCGTCATGTCGCTCAGGTCCTTGTCCTTTTCGACTCCGTACCGCACAGCCTTGCCGACGATCTCGTGGGCGTCGCGGAACGGCACGCCCTTGCGCACCAGGTAGTCGGCCAGGTCGGTGGCAGTGGCGAAGCCCTTGCGGGCAGCCTCGTACATGCGGCTGGCGTGCACCTGCATGTTCGGCACCATGTCGGCGAAGGCGTGCAGCGAGTCGCGCACGGTGTCGATGGTGTCGAACAGCGGCTCCTTGTCTTCCTGGTTGTCGCGGTTGTAGGCCAGGGGCTGGCCCTTCATCAGCGTATTGAGCGCCACCAGATGGCCGTGCACGCGGGCGGTCTTGCCGCGCACCAGCTCGGCGACATCGGGATTCTTCTTCTGCGGCATGATGCTGGAGCCGGTGCAGTAGCGATCCGGCAGCTCGATGAAGCCGAGTATCGGCGAAGCCCACAGGATCATCTCCTCGGCCATGCGCGACAGATGGGTCATGATCAGCGCGCAGGCGGAGACGAACTCGATGGCGAAATCACGATCGGAGACCGCATCCAGCGAGTTGCGGCTCGGCCGTTCGAAGCCGAGCTCGCGGGCGGTGAACTCACGGTCGATCGGGAAGCTGGTACCGGCCAGCGCCGCCGAGCCGAGCGGCATCACGTTAACCCGCTTGCGGCAGTCGGCCAGCCGCTCCTGATCGCGCACCAGCATTTCGTACCAGGCCAGCATGTGGTGGCCGAAGGTGATCGGCTGCGCCACCTGCATGTGAGTGAAGCCGGGCATGATGGTCTCCGCCTGACGGTCGGCCAGCTCCACCAGTCCGCGCTGGAAGCGCACCAGCTCGGCGGTGATCTCGTCGATGGCATCGCGCAGGAACAGCCGCACGTCAGTGGCGACCTGATCGTTGCGCGAGCGCCCCGTGTGCAGCTTCTTGCCGGCGTCGCCGATGCGGTCGGTGAGCCGCTTCTCGATGTTCATGTGCACGTCTTCGAGCTCCGGCAACCAGGCGAAATCGCCGCGCTCGATATCGGTGAGGATGGCCTCCAGGCCGTTGACGATGGCATCCAGCTCGGCGGCGCTGAGCACGCCGATCTTGTGCAGCATACGGGCGTGGGCGATAGACCCCCGGATGTCGTGACGGAACAGCCGGCGGTCGAAGTGCTCGGAGGCCGTGAACTGTTCGACGAAGCTGTCGGTGGCTTCGCTGAAGCGGCCGGTCCACAACTGGCTCGAGGTCTTCTCGCGCATGGGGCTCTCCGTCTCTGACGCGTGGCGGGCCGCACAGTATAGAGCCTGCGCCAGGGTCCTGCGTAGCCGATCGTGGGGCTCCAGCCACACTTGCCCGACGGCGTGGCGGCCGGCGTCTGGAAGAACCGGGCGAGCCGCTCTAAGGCGTTGATGGCCTGGCCGGATTCCGGCTTACCCACAAAACCTGTGGATAACTCGGTGGAAAACATCTGGAAACCCGCCGCCGGGCGTGTACCGACCAGGGCTTCCGCCGCCCGGCGGAAAACTAGCCAGGCACATAAGTCATTGAATTATTAAAGCGAACGCTGATGAACCGGCAGCCGCCCCAGCCGCCCGCCACGTTTCTCCGACACCCAGCCGCCATGTGGACAAGATCCGGCCCCAGGAAGCGGAGCAGGCGCAGCACCGCTGCGCCTGGAGCCCGACAGGGCTGGCGCCGTGACCCCCGCTTCCGCACGTGGCATGCTAATGCCTTTTACACGGGCCGCCCGCCATGTCCGACCACATCCTTCGCATCGCCACCCGCAAGAGCCCGCTCGCCGTCTGGCAGGCCGAGTACGTCGCCGCTGAGCTCCGTCGTCATCATCCGGGACTGACGGTCGAGCTGGTCGGGATGACCACCAAGGGCGACAAGATCCTCGACGCGCCGCTGGCCAAGCTCGGCGGCAAGGGCCTGTTCGTCAAGGAACTGGAAGAGGGGCTGCTGGACGGCCGCGCCGACATCGCCGTGCATTCCATGAAAGACGTGCCGCCGCATTTCCCGCCGGGACTGCACCTGCCGGTGATCATGGAGCGCGAGGACCCCTGCGACGCCTTCGTCTCCAACCATTACGCGCAGGTCACGGAGCTGCCGCAGGGCGCTCACGTCGGCACCGCCAGCTTGCGCCGCCAGTGCCAGCTGCTGGCCCGGCGGCCGGACCTGAAGATCAGCGTGCTGCGCGGCAACGTCAACACCCGGCTGGCCAAGCTCGATGCCGGCGAATACGACGCCATCGTGCTGGCGGCTTCCGGACTCAAGCGGCTCGGCCTGACCGAGCGCATCCGCGCCGTGATCACGCCGGAAGAGAGCCTGCCGGCGGTCGGCCAGGGTGCACTGGGCATCGAATGCCGGATCGACGATCCGCGCGTGAACGCCCTGATCGCGCCTCTGCGCCACGAACCCAGCCAGATCCGGGTGACCGCCGAGCGGGCCATGAGCGCCCGCCTGCAGGGCAGCTGTCAGGTGCCGATGGGCGCTTATGCATTGATCGAGAACGGCGAGCTGTATCTGCGCGGGCTGGTCGGCACGCCGGACGGCAAGCGCATCCTGCGCGGCGAGATCCGCGGCGCGCTGGATCAGGCCGAGGAGCTGGGCACCCGGCTCGGCGACGAGCTGCTGGCCCGCGGCGGCGGCGAGATCCTGGCGGCTTTGCAGCAACAGGACGGCTGACAGAGACTGCCGGTAAAGCTTTGCCGGCGGCCGGTCGGCACCCATGTGGGGATATGCCGATGGTGACCGGTCAGGACGGCTTGTTTAAGCTTAATCCGCCAGAAGGCCATGCTGGGGATTCGCGACAGGCTGGCGGTCGCGCCCAACAACCAGAATCGGAACGGTCATGACGGAACCAACGGACAAGCAGCCGGCCTCGAACGAGCAGACGCCGGTTTCGGCCCCCTCCAGGATCGAGCCGTCTTCCCCCACGCCCTCCGAGGCATCGCGCCGGGCGCTTGCCGTTCTGGCGCTGCTGATCGCGCTCCTGGCGCTGCTGCTGGCCGCCGGCGGCGGCTACTACCTGTGGGATCAGCAACAGCGGCTCGCCGCCGGCCAGCGGACCCTGGCCAGCAATGCCGCGCTTGCCGAGCGCGCCGAGCAGCTGGCCGCAGCCGACAGCGCCCTGCAAGAGCGCCTGCAGTCCCTCTCACAGGACGCGGACGCCAATACCGAGGCACTGCGGCAGCAACTGGAAACCCTGCAGCGCACACAGGAAACGGTGCAGGAGCGGCTGGGCCGGCTGGACGTCCAGACCCAGGCCCGGCACGGCGAATGGCTGCGCGCCGAAGCTGCCTACCTCGCCAACCTCGCAGTCATCCGCATCGGCCTGCAACGCGATGTCGACGGCGCGCTGGCGGCGCTGAAAATGGCCGATGAGCTGCTGTCCCGCCTCAACAGCCGCGCCATTGCCGAGCGGCAGGCCGTCAACCGCGCCATCAACCGGCTGGTGGCGGTCGACGTGCCGGATACCCCCGAGCTGGCACGCCGCATCGATGCGCTGGTTACCAAGATCGACATCCTGCCGCTGAACCAGCCCCTGGACGAGGCCATGCTGCAGCAGCAAGCGCCGCCGGCCGATGGCGACCCCGCCCCTGGCGACTGGCGGGCGCGGCTCGAACGCGCCTGGCAGCGCTTCCGGGACACGCTCGGCCAGCTGGTGCTGGTCCAGCGCGGCAAGCCGGCGGAACCGCTGATCGTGCCGGAAGAGCGCTACTTCCTCTACCACAACCTGCGGCTGCGGCTTGAGGCGGCGCGGCTGGCGCTGATCCAGGGCGACCAGGCCATTTACCAGAGCAGCCTGGATCGTGCCGCCGAATGGCTGGAGCGCTATTTCCTACGCGGCGAACCGGCAGTGGACGCGGCGCTGGCAGAAATCGCCGCGCTCCGGGCGGTGGACATCCAACCCGATCTGCCGGATCTGGCGCCGCTGCTGGAACCGGTCACCCGGTACTGAGGACGTCATGCGTAAGCTGATCGCCGCCCTCCTGATCCTCCTGCTGAGCGTCTACGCCGCGCTCTGGCTGCACCGGCTGGGCGGCCTGGTGATCATCAGCCTGGGCGAGTGGACGCTGCAGACCAGCGTGCTGCTGTTCGTGCTGATCGTGGTTGCCGGTCTGGCCTCGCTGTACGCGCTGCTCATCGTCCTGCGCAGCCTGATCGGCATCCCGCACCGCGTCCGGCGCTGGCAGGTCCGGCGGCGCGAGAACCGGGCCCGCGCACATCTGGTCGGCGGCCTGCTGCGACTGGCGGAAGGTCGCAGCAGCGATGCCGAAAAGCTGCTGCTCAAGGACGCCGATCGCAGCGATGCGCCCCTGCTGCACTACCTGGGCGCGGCTATCGCCGCTCAGCATGCCCGCGCCTACGAGCAGCGCGACACCTACCTGGCCCTGGCCGACAAGACCAATGCCAAGGCCGGGCTGGCCGTCGGCCTGATCCAGGCGCAGCTGCAGATCGAATCGCGTCAGTGGGAAAGGGCGCTGGCAACCCTGAACTACCTGAACGAAACCACCCCGAACCAGCCGCGCGTGCTGGCGATGCTGCTGCGCGCCTGCGAGGCGCTGGACGAGTGGGAGCACATCGACTCGCTGCTGCCTGCCGCCCGCAAGCATCAGGCCGTCGATGAAGCGGCACTGCGCCGGCTGGAGCGGGCCGCGGCCCTGCACCGGCTGACCCGGGCTTCCCGGCGCAATGCCGGCGCGCTGGAGGCGGCATGGAACGGCCTGGCCAAGCCGCTGCGGCAGGATCCGGAGCTGCTCCGGATCTATGTCGACGGGCTGGCCAAGCATGGCCGCGCCGACGAAGCCGAGCAGCTGCTGCGCGGCCAGCTCGGCCGGAGCTACGATGCCGAGCTGATCCAGCGCTACGGCGCGCTGGAAGTATCGGCCCCGGACAGGGCGCTGTCCCAGGTCGAGCGATGGCTGCAGGAACGCCCGGAAGATCCCGCCTTGCTGCAGGCCGCCGGCCGGCTCGCGCTCAAGGCCCAAATCTGGGGCCGGGCCCGCAGCTACCTGGAAGCCGCCGCCGCCCGCCGCCCTGACGCCCTGAGCGACTACCTGCTGGGCGCGCTGCTGGAGCACATGGGCGACACCGATGCCGCCCGCGCCCGCTACCGCGAGGCTCTCGAGCACACCGCGGTGCCGCGGCTGCGGCTCTCCGACGCCGAGCAACGCGCCCTGGCGCAGGTACGCACGGAGTAGCAAACGGCAGGGCGGATCGGCAGCGTGTCGTAGCCCCGCCTCATCGTCTTAACACGGGCACGGGGGACAGGCCTGATCTCGGCCGGGGCCCCTCAATCCGGCCCCCACAGCAGCGCATCCAGATCGGCACCGTGCCAGCCGAAGCGCCGCATGTCGATCCGACCGCCCAGGCAGGCAACACCCTCGGCCTGCAGCCGCCGCAGCTGTTCCTCGTAGTCCTCGCTGCCGGGCGGGAAAGCGATGCGGCCGGGAGAGGCGACCACCCGGTGCCAGGGCACGTCGGCCGGGCAGCCGCGCAAAGCGCGGCCGACCAGGCGGGCGCGCCGCGGCAGGCCGGCCACGGCCGCCACCCCGCCATAGGTGGCAACCCGGCCGGCGGGGATGGCCCGCACGGCAGCGTAGATCGCCAGGTGGCGCGGATCGTCTTCGCTCAGGGCAGCAACACCGTGGAGCCGGTGGTCTGCCTCGCCTCCAGCACCCGATGCGCCTCGGCGGCATCCTTGAGAGCGAAGCTGCGGCCGACATCGATGCGTACCTTGCCGGACTGGACCACGTCGAACAGATCCTGCGCGGTAGCGACCAGATCCTCGCGGCTGGCGGTATAGGCGGCCAGGTTCGGACGGGTCAGGAACAGGCAGCCCTTCTGCGCCAGCAGGCCGACTTCGATCGGGTCCATCTTGCCGGAGGACTGGCCGAAGCTGACCATCATCCCGAGCGGGCGCAGGCAGTCCAGCGACTTCAGGAAAGTGGCCTTGCCGACCGAGTCGTACACCACGTCGACGCCGCGGCCGTCGGTGATCTCACGGGTACGGGCGACGAAATCCTCGCGGCTGTAGACAATCACATGGTCGGCACCGAGCTGGCGCACCTGTTCGGCTTTCTCATCGCTGCCGACCGTGCCGATCACGGTGGCGCCCAGGTGCTTGGCCCACTGGCAGACGATCTTGCCGACGCCGCCGGCCGCCGCGTGGATGAGAATGGTGTTGCCGGCCTCGACGCGGAAGGTGCGGCGCAGCAGGTACTGGGCGGTCATGCCCTTGAGCATCATGGCGGCAGCGGTGGTGTCGTCGATGCCGTCCGGCAGCTTCACCAGCCGGTCGGCGACGATGACCCGCTCCTCGGCATAGGAACCCAGGCCGGTGCCGGCATAGGCGACCCGGTCGCCAGGCTTGAATTCGGTCACCCCCGGGCCGGTTTCCTCCACCACGCCGGCGCCTTCGGCACCGGGCACGAAAGGCAGGCTCGGCGCCGGATAGAGGCCGGTGCGGTAATAGACATCGATGAAGTTCAAGCCCACCGCGGTATGGCGGATGCGGACTTCGCCCGGGCCCGGCGCCGGCACCTCGACGGCTTCCCAGCGCAACACCTCCGGCCCACCGTGCTCATGAACGCGAATCGCGTGCGGCATGTTCCTTCTCCTCAAAGAACGAAAGCACAAGGTTTACCACAGCGGCTGGCCGGCTTCATCACGCCGGCCAGCGCACAAGGATCTGCCGCGTCAGTACCGCAGCGTCGCCCCGGCATAGACGTAGCGGCCAGGGCCAGGCTCGTAATAACGGCCGCCGCCGGCGTTGATGCGCACATTGTCGATGTAGCCGCGGTCGAGCAGGTTGTCGATGCCGGCGAACAGCTCCGCCTGCAGGGCGCCGAGCGGCCGGCGGATGCCGGCACGGGTGTTGACGAGACCGTAGCCGGCCACGGCGACGGTATTGGCATCGTCCGCGGCAATGCTGTCGACCGCAACCAGCTGGATCGCCGCGAAGCGGCGCGGCGCATCGTGCGCGAGCTCCAGGAACAGGTGCTGGCGCGGAATGCCGGGCAGGTTGCCGCCGCCGTCAAAGCGCGCCCGGTTGTAGGTGTACCCTACGCCGACGCTCCACTCCGGCCGCAGCCGCCAGTCCAGCCCCAGCTCCATCCCTTGCCGCCTGGTATCGATGTTGCGGTAGAAAGAGCGGCCCGGCTCGCCAGGGCGTTCGAACGAGACGAAGTCGTCTGCCACCCGGACGTCGAACAGCACGGCGTCATAGCGCAGCCGCGCGGTCTCGCCCTTGACGCCGAGCTCGATGTTGCGCGCCCGCATCGCCTTCAGCCCCGGGTTGAAGCCGCCGCCCTGGGGATTGGCCAGCTCGGCCGTGGTCGGGGTCTCGAAACCGGTACCGATATTGGCATAGAGCCGATGCCGCGGCGCCAGCGCGTAGCCGACACCGATGGAACCGCTCAGCTCATCGTAGTCGCGGGAGACGGAATCGTCAGGGTCATCGGCCGCGATGAAATCGTCATCCACCGCCAGCCGCACGCGATCGCCCCGCAGGCCGACCATCAGCGTCCAGCGCTCGGCCGGCTGCCAGGTGTTGGCGGCGTACAGGCCGAGCCCATCGACCTTCTCCAGCTGGTCGAGCGTCTTCGCGCCCCGCATACCGCCGGGCAGGTTGTCGTAGCGGCGGCGATCGTCCCGCTGCAGTTCGGCGTCCAGGCCGACGATGAAACGGTTCGGCTGGCCGAGAAGCGTGCCGACCACGGTGTACTGCAGCCCGAAGCCGGAGTGGATGCGCTCGAAGGCGACCTGCCCGCCGTTCTCGAACGGCAATCGGTTGCGGAACTCGCGATAACCGCCGAACACCCGCAGGTCCAGGGTCTGCCCACCCCCCAGCTCCCGGCGCAGCAGCCAGCCCAGGCGGCTCTGGGTGATCTCCTCGCCGGCATTGAAACGCAGGTTGTTGCCTGCCGCCTGCCGGCGGCCGGTCCGCAGTTCCCCGGCGGTCAGTCCGCCCGGATCGTCCGATGTGGTTTCCGAGACATTCAGGATCAGCGTCGACGAGCCGTTGCGCGTCTCGCGCACCAGCTTGCCGTAGAACGCAGTCTCATCGAAATCGCTGTGATGGCGGAAGCCGCCGAAGGTGGTGTGCTTGACCGATGCTAGTGCGCTGAAATCGCCCTTGCGGCCGCCGGCCTCCAGCCGCAGCGAGCCGAAATCGAGCTCGCCGGCGGTCACGGTCAGCTCGGCGGCCGGCTCCGGCGGCGCGCCGGTGTTCAGCAACAGCACTCCGCCGGCGGCATTGCCGTAGAGCGCGGAGGAAGGCCCGCGAACCAGCTCGGCGCGCTCGACCAGCCCCAGATCCAGTCCGCCGAGCTCGGTCTGGCCGTCGGGCAGGGTCAGCGGCAGGCCGTCGACCAGCACGCGAATGCCGCGGATGCCGAAGTTGGCCCTGGCACCGAAGCCGCGGATCGACAGCCGCTCTCCCTGGGCGAAATTGTAGCGGTTCTGTATGTAGATGCCGGGCAGCCGGCGCAGCGCCTCGTCGATGGCAAGATTGCGCGCTCCCTGCTGGGTGCGCTGCAGATCGACGATGCCGACCGCGGCCGGGGTTTCCAGCCAGTCGGCGTCGCTGCGCTGGGCGGTAATGACGATGGGCTCCAGCACCACGCCGCCGGTCTGGGCGGCAACCGGCACGGCGCTGCTGCTGAACAGGATGGCGGCAAGCCACAGACGGTGTTCCATTCCCTGGTTCCGTGTTTGCTGTCGTCGATTTCCCGCATGCGCGGCATCCTTGCCGCGTTTTCTTCCCGACCGCTCTTGCGCGCGTCCTGCGTCAGGCAGCGCCGGCTGCCGCTTATTTGGTAGACAGCAAGGGAGGCTCGTCGGCGGTCAGGGTCTGTCTCCCCTCCCAGGTCTCGCCCGGCTGCAACCAAAGCGGTTGCTCGGCGGCCGCGGTTTCGATGCGGATGAACTCATTCCACTCGTCGGCCTCCAGGTCCAGCAGCCTGGCGGCCTCTCCCTGGCTTGGGCACCATAACCCCACGTCCGGCAGGCCCGCGGCGGTGATCCGCAGCGTCCGCCCGCCGTCGCGGAGCAACAGCGGCGCCGCAGCGTCCGGGTAAAACCGGCCGCAGCCATCATCGGCGTTGAGCACGCATTCCGGGTCGGTGCACTCGCTGCCGTCCTGCCGGTTGCGATAGCACCGGCCTTCGAGGCCGAGCAGCCGCGCCTGCGCCAGTCCTTCCGTTAGCCGCAGATAGGCGTGCAGGCCCGCCGTGAAGCGGAACCGCTTCTTGCCGGTATTGGTGACCCGCCAGCGGAGGTCGAGCGCCGAACCGCCTACCGTCACCTGCAACTCGAACAGGAAGCGATGCCGCCAGAGCCGCCACGAGGCGCGCGAATCGGTAAGCCGAAAGCCGGCAGCAACGCTGCCGTCGGCGTCCTGCCGCACTTGCACCAGCTCCCAGTCCAGGGTGCGGGCAAATCCGTGTCGCGGCAAGCGACCATCGGAGCCGACCTGGGGGAAGATCACCGGCACGCCGCCGCGAATGGCGTCATCCTCGCGGAAGGCATTGCCGCGGCTGACGAACAGCCATTCCCTGCCGCCGGCCGGAATCCACGACGTCACCTGGGCACCGTGCAGGTACACCTCGGCGCTGGCGCCATCGGGAGCCGTCATCACGAGCTTCGGCAGGCCGTTGCAGCCGGCCATCAGCACCGGCCGTTTCGGCGGCACGTAGGGATTGGTTATTGTTTGTTTGGCATTCATGGCGGACCCCGCGCCCGACAGGGCAGAGCGAGATTGCAAGCCGACCGTCGGGGAGGCGCATAGTGTACCTTGCGGCCCCGGCTCGTACCGATATCCAGGTCGCGAAAAGGTGCCGAAGGATCAGCATACTACGACATTGCAGGGCAAGCGCACCGAGCGGGCGCGGCTGGCTACGGGCTTACCCTTGGCAGGCTGCCGTCGTCCGGACAGGCCAGCGTGACGCTGTGCGAAGGGTTCGGAAGCAGACCGACGGCGGGGGTGGACTGATCGCAGGCGCGAGACTGCGGCAGACCGTGTTCGGCCGCCTGCTGCGCTTAAGAAAAAGGACTGCCGAGACGTTCCTGTCTCCCGGTGCCATCCGCTGGCGACGGCAGTCCATCAGTGGCCTTCCTGGCCGGCCGGTCGTCCCTGTCGTGTTACCTATTGCCGCGAGTCCGATGCGGCCGTTGTCTCGTCCTTGAGATCAGGCCCAGGATAGCGAGCCGTCAGCAAGCAGGTAACAGTGGAAACACCTAGCACGCCTTCGGGTTCCCCCGGCAAGGGCGGCTGCCAGAACCTCCTGTCCACTTCGCCATCCTGGCAACGGCAGCCGCTACGGCCCTCCCTGGCCTTGCAGTCTCTTGCGCTCCGGCTGCTTCCCTGCAGTCGTCACGCATCCCTGAGACAGCCCCAATGTATCCAGCCCGGCCAGGCCGAACAAGCTGGGGAACTCCCCCGACAGGCTGCTCTCGACCGGGACGGGCTGAGGCAGTCCCGCCTGCCTGCCCAGCGTTTGCGACGGTTCGAGCCGACAGGCGCAGCAGGCTAGGCGGATGGATGGGATGACCTCGGTATTTACCTAGCTCGTCATCCTGAGGTTCCGGCCCCTACCATAGCTGCCGTTACCAAGGACTGGTCGGAGCAACGACAACAATGGAAACGCGCATCGGCGATTGGTATCTCTGCGAAGGCTACATCGAAGAACCGGTCAGGGTTGAGGCGCTGGAGGCAGACCGTGTCCAGGTACGCTATCTGACCACCGGCAGGATCCGCTGGCTCGGCTATCCCCGGATCTGGCTGGCCTGCAAGCCGCATCGGCTGCCCTATCAGGTCGAATTCGATCGGCAGGAAAGAGTCGTCGTGCTGCATGCCGGCGAGGGCGGCAGCGAACCGCAGCGGCTCAACCTGAATCAGCTGCGGGCGCGCGTCTTCCCGCACATTCCCAGGCCACGGCCCACCCGCCAGCCGCCGGCAAGGGTATCCCGACCGCGTCCGGAGAAGCCGGTCGCAGACATGCTCTGGCCTGATTATGTCGAGGCGGAGGCTGACGACGAGTCGGATCTCGAGGTCGACTTCAGCTACTGACCGGACGAACCGGCTTGCCGGGATGACCAGCCCATCCCGGTCGCACCTTGAATGCCCATTGGCTGCATCCTGTAGACACCGCCGCCGGCCTGCCCGATCCCGAGTATCCGGCCTCTCGCCCAAGCCCGCTCTTCCTGCCCGCTTTCTCCCGCGCCGCGCCAGCCAGGCGCATAAAACGGGCCGGCACTTGCCGGGATCGGGGTCAGCGCCGCAGAATCGCCCGCCGTACCGTCGCGGTCCCGCGGCAATCAACGAAGGAACACCATGCAGGCTCGTTCGATGCTGCTGGCTACGCTGGTGGCCGCACTCTGGGGCGGCAATTTCATCGCCGCCAAGCTCGCCACCCGCGAATTTTCACCACTGCTGCTGCTGGCGCTGCGCTTCCTGATCACCGGCCTGCTGATGCTGCCGCTGGCGGGACGCTTGCCGCGCCGTAGCCTGGTTCCGGTCCTCATGGTTTCGGTCACGCTGGGCGTGCTGCACTTCGGTCTCATGTTCGCCGGCGTGCAGCGCATCGACGTGGGCATTTCCTCGATTGCCGCCCAGCTCGGTGTGCCGTTCAGCACCCTGCTGGCCGTCCTGCTGTTCCGCGACCGGCTCGGCTGGCGGCGCCTGCTGGGCGTGACCATCGCCTTCGCCGGCGTGGTCGTGCTCGCCGGGGTGCCGGGCGCCGTCGATGACCTGCCGGGCCTGGGACTGGTGGTGGCGGGAGCCTTCGCCTGGGCAGTCGCCAACGCCGTGATCAAGCATTACGGCCCGTTCGACACCCATGTCCTGACGGCCTGGATGGCGCTGCTGGCGACCCCGCAGTTGCTGGGGCTGTCGCTGCTGCTGGAAGACGGCCAATGGCAGAGCGTGATCGACGCCACCTGGGTAGGGTGGGGCGCGCTCGCCTACACGGTGGTGGGTTCCACCATCGTTGCCTACAGCCTCTGGTATTGGCTGATCAATACCAATCCGGTCAGCCATGTCGTGCCATTCACCCTGCTGGCGCCGGTGTTTGCGGTGGCGGCGGCGGTGCTCCTGCTCGGCGAGCAGATCACTCTGCCGCTGCTGATCGGCGGTGCGATGACCATTGCCGGGGTTGGCCTGTGCGAGCTGCGCTGGCGGCGGGTCCGACCGCGTGGGCGGCAGCCCGATGTGGCGGTGCCGCCGGAATGAGCGTGGTAGGGAATGCTGCCGGCAGGCGCGTCAGCGCAGCCTGACGCGCCTGGGTTCCGGCCGCAGCGGCAGCCGGCTACTTCTCGACGAAGGCCCGCTCGATCACGTAGTCGCCGGGCTCGCCGATGCGTGGCGAGATCTTGAAGCCGCGGGCGTCGAGCAGGGCGCTGGTGTCGGCCAGCATGCTCGGGCTGCCACAGATCATGGCGCGGTCACGGGAAGGGTCTAGCGGCGGCAGGCCGATGTCGGCAAACAGCTTGCCGCTCTCGATCAGCTCGGTCAGCCGGCCGCGGTTGCGGAACGGCTCGCGGGTCACGGTCGGATAGTAGATGAGCTGGTTGCGCACCTGCTCGCCGAAATATTCGTTCTGCGGCAGTTCCTTGGTGATGAAGTCGGTGTAGGCCAGCTCGCTGACCAGCCGCACGCCGTGCACGAGAATGACTTTCTCGAAGCGCTCGTAGGTTTCCGGATCCTGGATGATGCTCATGAACGGCGCCAGCCCGGTGCCGGTAGCAAACAGGTACAGGTGCTTGCCTGGCAGCAGGTCGTGCAGCACCAGGGTGCCGACGGGCTTGCGACTGACCAGCAGTGAGTCGCCGACCTTGAGGTGCTGGAGGCGCGAGGTCAGCGGACCGTCCGGAACCTTGATGCTGAGGAATTCGAGGTGGTCGTCGTAATTGGCACTGGCGATACTGTATGCCCGCATCAGAGGCTTGCCGTCGACTTCCATGCCGATCATCACGAACTGCCCGTTCTCGAAGCGCAGAGACTGGTCGCGGGTAGTTGTGAAGCTGAACAAGGTGTCGTTCCAGTGATGCACACTGAGTACACGCTCGGTACCAACACTTGCCATAGATCAATCACCGAAAGTTATCAACGCGCGCGTATTCTACAGGCGGGGGAAGCAGGGTGCTTAGACCTGGGTCAAGAGAATGACGACTAGATCCGGTTCTCCTGCTACCATGCCTGTCTTGCCCGCCCAGCCTGTCCGACCAATCCATGCACCAGCGTTCCTCGGCTTCCGTTCGCCCGATCAGGCGCTTCTGGCCCCGCGCATGGCTGCGGCTGCTGATTGCGCGCCTCTTCTTCCAACGTATTCCACACGGCCGCCTGCTCGGCCTGCGCGTGCTGGCTGCCGATACCGAGGCCGTCACCGCCGAACTGCCCTATCGTGACGCAGCGGTCGGCAACCCCTGGACCGGCTATCTCCACAGCGGCGCCATCACCACGCTGATCGATCAGACCTGCGGGACCGCCGCCAGCCTGACATCCGTACCGCCAGCGCTGGTCGCGACCCTGGACCTGCGCCTGGACTGGATACGGCCGGCGACACCCGGCCGCCCGGTGCGCGCCCGCGCCCGGTGCCGGCGGGTTACCCGGCAGATCATCTTCGTGGACTGCACGGCCTATCATGAGTCGGCGGATGATCCGATCGCCGTGGCAACAGCCACCTTCATGCGCAACGGGACGCTGATCCCCAACCCCCTGCGCGGCAGAGCGGCGCGCCAGCGGACGACATCCGGCTAAAGCCCCGGCTTCGGCTGCCCGGCGCCTGTGCTATCGTGGTGCCGACGCCGCGCCGGCAGGCCGGCGCGACCCCAGCAGGGCGACGACAGCCGATGGATCACGACGACGACATCCCACTGCCACCGAGCCGCAGCGCCCGCAAGCGGGAAGCGGAAAGCTTGCAGGACCTTGGCGAAGCGCTGGTGGCCTTATCACCCGAACGATTGCGGGAGATTCCGTTAACGGACGATCTGGCCGAGGCGATCCAGCTGGCGCAGCGCATCAAAGCCCATGGCGGCCGTCGCCGTCAACTGCAGCTGATCGGCAAGCTGATGCGCCGGATCGATCCCGGCCCGATCCGCGAGGCACTGGCCAGGCTCGAGAACCGCAGCGCGGCGGCTATCGCGGAACACCACCAGGCCGAACGCTGGCGCGAGCGGTTACTGGCAGAGACCGAGGCGGCGCTGACGGAGTTCCTCGATCAGTACCCGGCCACCGACCGCCAGCAGCTGCGCCAGCTGCTCCGTGCCGCCCGGCAGGAACAGGCTCAGGGCAAGCCGCCGCGGGCCGCCCGCGAGCTGTTCCGGCTGATTCGCAGCACCATCGCCAGCGATTAGGCGAGAACTCGGCGGCCGTCGTCAGGCCGGCTGGGAGCTGCTGCGCAGCGCCGCCAGCACCTCGTCCAGCGGCTGCGGCCGGCCAATCCCATAACCTTGCGCGAAGTCGATGCCGATCTGCTGCACGACCGCCAGGATGGCTTGGTCTTCCACGTATTCGGCGACGGTGCGGGAACCGAGCTTGCGGGCGATTCCGTGGATCGATTCGACGATGGTGCGATCCACGGCGCTGTCGGTGAGGGCGCGGATGAAACTGCCGTCGATCTTCACGTAATCGACCGGGAAGTGCTTGAGGTAGTTGAACGAGCTGAGCCCACTGCCGAAATCGTCCAGCGCGACCCGGCAGCCGGCCTCGCGCAACCGGCCGATGGTATTGCTCGCCGAGGCCAGGTGAGTGACCGCCGCGGTCTCGGTAATCTCCAGCACGATCCGGTCGGGGGTCAACGGCGAGGCATCGATCAGCGCCAGGATATAGGGCACGAAGGCCGGGTCGTTCAGCGACTGCGCCGACAGGTTCACCGCCACTACCAGCCCCGGAATCGCGGCAATGGTATCGGCCTGGTGCTCCAGCACCTGTCGCAGCACCCAGCGGTCGATATGGGTCATCAGCTCGTAGCGCTCGGCGGCCGGGATGAAATTGCCGGGCGGGATGAGCTGGCCCTCGGCGTCGCGCATGCGCAGCAACAGCTCGTAGTGGCGGATGCCCGGTTCGGGAGAGCTGGCCATGATTTCCTGCGCATGCAGGCAGAACCGGTCCTCCGCCAGTGCTTCGCGGATGCCCGCCGCCAACAGCAGCTCGCGGTGGTACTGCTGGGCTTCGCTGTGCTCCGGACGGTAGACGGAAATACGGCTGCGGCCGGCGGTCTTGGCCGCATAGCAGGCAATGTCGGCCTGGCTCATGATCTCTGCTGCGGTCCCGGCAGTGGCGCCGACGCAGGCGATGCCGATGCTGGCGCTGACGTCGTATATCCGCCCGTCCCAGCGGAACTTGAAGGCGTCGATGCGTGCGATCAGCTCGTTGGCGATGCGCTCGGCCTGCTCCTGCGGGCAGTTGTCCAGCAGCAGGCCGAACTCGTCGCCGCCAAGCCGCGCCAGCATGTCGGAACGGCGCACCTGCTGAGCCAGCAGCTGGCCCAGTTCGCGCAGCAGCATATCGCCGGCGGCATGGCCGGCGGTGTCGTTGATCAGCTTGAAGCGGTCGAGATCGATGAAGCAGACCGCATGCTCCTTGCCGGTATGGCGGGCCGACCGGACGGCCATTTCCAGCCGGCGCTCGAATTCGAAGCGGTTGGCCAGACCGGTCAGGGCGTCGTGGCTCGCCTGATGGGCAAGCTGGCGCTGCAGGTTGCGGGCATCGGTCACGTCCCAGCAGGTGCCGATCAGCAGCCGTGGCGCGTCATCGGACAGCAGCAGTACCTTGCCCAGCACGCGCAGGTCGCGGACCGAGCCGTCCGGTCGCACGATGCGGAATTCCGTGTCGACCCCCGGCGCTCCTTGCCGCAACCCATCGAGCAGGCGCCGCAGATGTCCCCGGTCTTCCGGGTGCACCATGCGGATGAATTCATGCAGGGTCGGGGTAAAGCTGTCCGGGTTCACCCCAAACAGCTCGTACATGCGCGCATCCCAGCTGTAGATACGGCTGTCCAGGCTGTGCTCGAAGATGCCGACTCCACCTGCCTGCACCGCCAGCGCCATCCGCTCCGCCTGGCGGATCCGCTCCTGCTCGGCCTGCTTGCGAGCATCGATGTCGGTGAGGGTACCGAGGATGCGCAGCGGCCGGTTACGCTCGTCGCGGCCGCTGACCTTGCCGCGGTCGAGTACCCATTTGTAGCTGCCGTCCTTGCAGCGCATCCGGTACTCGATCTCCAGGACGTCGGCGCGTCCCTTGAAGACCCGGCGCAGCTCGGCGTAGATCCGGTCCTTGTCGTCCGGGTGGAAGAAAGCGTCCCACTTCCACGGATCGCCGCTGAGCGCCTCCGGCTCGTGCCCGAGCATGGCAAGGGTATGCGCCGACGTGGTCATGGTCGCGGCCGGCACGTCCCAGTCCCAGACCACCTGGCCGGAGCCTTCCAGGGCCAGCGACAGCCGTTCCTCGCTGTCCTCCAGCCGCCGCTTGGCCTCGAACAGCTCCCAGCGGAACAGCTCCCACTCGATCTGTGAGGTCAGGTCGGCCAGCGCCGCCAGCTGCTCCTCGTTGGCCGAGCCGGGCGAGCTGTCCCAGACCACCACCGCCCCGACCGCCTCGTCATCCGGGCCGTGAATGGCCTGGCCGACCAGGAAGCGAATCTGCGGTGTGTAGATCGCCGCCGGGTGCTCCCGAACCCGCGGGTCGGTGGCCGTGTCGTTGATGACGAAAGGCCCGTCGGCCTCGATGATCAGGGGAGTGAACGACAGGTGCCGGGGCTTCTCCCGCATATCGGTGCCGAACATCGCCCGGAACGATATGCGGTCGCCGTCGATCAGCGTCACGACGGCCGCCTTGCTGCTGAACACAGCGGCGGCCGCGCGCGCCAGCCGATCGAGCCGCTCGTTGGGGGGTGCGCGCAGCACCTGCAGCTGGGTCTGGCCGTCGATGTAGGTCGGATCGGTCACTGCCTTGGAATTCTTCGTGGGTGTCTGGCGGATGCGCGAGAATAAGCGCTTCGCCACCGGTCCTCCATAGCGTAGTGTCACGCGCTACGCTCGTTTTGGCCAGTTCCCCCGAACTTTCAGCATCCGATCGCGATTGCCGCCCCCCCTGCCTTACGGGCGGTGTTCGGCATCGGTGTCCTCGCTGAGGCGGGCCAGCTCGGCCAGCTCGTCGACATCGAGCACGGCGGCAACATCGAGGATGATCACAAAGCGCTCGCCGAGCTTGCCCATGCCGC
>Ga0079224_100004497_pt1 | contig 18058 bp, 20 predicted proteins | sample Stecom2015_FD_80414 | JGI IMG/M metagenome (GOLD analysis project Ga0079224, IMG submission 80414) | Agricultural soil microbial communities from Utah to study Nitrogen management - Steer compost 2015 | ecosystem: Environmental > Terrestrial > Soil > Agricultural land | place: USA: Utah...
CCCGTCCGCCGCTGCCCCGTCCGCCTCGGACACGCCCTCGGGCAGGGCGGCGACCTGCGCGGACAGTTCGGCGGCCAGCTCGTCGCAGCACTCCGAGCGCAGCGCGGCCAGCAGGTCCTCGCGCGAGTCGTAGTAGCGGTAGAGCGCGGGCGCGGTGATGCCGAGCGCGCGGGCGATGGCGCGCAGGCTGACCGCGTCGGGGCCGTGTTCGGCGAGCAGGGCGCGGGCCTGCTTGCGGATGTCGGCCTCGGCCACCACCGGGGCGCGGCCGCGTGGCTTCGACTCCCTCATGCCCTCGATTAGAGCCCATCGGCGGCCCCGCGCGGGGCGGATCAGCCGATCAGGCCCCGATCACCGCGTTCATGATGGTCCCGGCGCTGGTGGCCACCGCTCCGCCGATCATCGCGCCCGCCACCATCTTCGGCGATTCCATGCCGCTGCCCGACCACTTCTCCCAGGCGAAGCGCCCGCCGGCGTAGATGATGCTCAGGATGCCGGACAGGATCGCGAACCAGGTCGCGTAGCGAACGAACAGCATGATCTTGTCCGCGAGCGGAGGAGCCTCCGGTGTCGGGTTGCCGACCTGCGCCAACGTCGTAACCGTGTCCTGCACAGTCGTCAGGATGACGCTCACTGTTCACACCTCGTCCAGCCGCAGTACCGATTCCGGCGCAACGACTTTGCGTCCCGGCGCCTACCCCATGATCGCGACCCGGCGACCATCCCGCAAGGACGGCGGCACGTGCGGGGAGGTGACTGCGCCACAGCGGTTTACCGCGTACCATTCCTAGAGCGATTCTCCTTGTCCCGAACCCGGAATGAGTAGCACGACGATGATTCTGGCCGCAGTACTCGACACCGCATCAGCTTTCGACACCCTGGCTCAGATCGGTAACCCGACGCCTGAGGCCCCACCCATGTCCGACAAGATCCTGCAACTCGTGCGGTATCTCACCTGGTTCGTCCTGTTGGCGGGCATCTGCGCCATCATCTACGCGGGTGGGCGTTTCGCCTGGGAGAAATGGTCCGGTGGCGGCCTCGAGTCGCCGAAGATGGTGGCGGGCGCGATGATCGGCGGCGCCGTCGCCACCAGCGCGGGCACCATCATGAACGCCGTCATCGGCTGACCGCTCGGCTGTCGGCCGGGCGGCGGCCCGGCCGGCCGGCTCGATCAGCGCACCACCCCCGCCGCCTTCGCCGCTCGCAACCATTCCGGGAACTCGCCCAGCAGACGCGTGTACAGCTGCGCGTCGTCGACCTCGTCGATGTCGTCGAGCGCGAAGAAACCGGCGTTGTCCACGACCCGCCCGTCGAGCTCGTCGAGTTCACGCAGCAGACCGTAGTTGGCCTTGCCGAGGCCGATGAACTGCCAGAACGCGGGCAGCGCGGAGGACTCCCTGATCAGCGCCGCGATCTCGCGCTTCTTGGCGAAACCGCCGTCGGTGAAGAACAACACGAGCGTGGGCTGCTGCCCCGGCCGCAGCGAGTCGACGACGGCCCGCATGACCGGCGGCTCCACATTGCGCCCGCCGATCTTCGCGTAGTCGTGGCCGCCGTGCCGCCCGGACAGGTGCAGGTAGGTCTGTGACCAGCGATCCGATTCCGCGACCGTGATATCAGGCAGCTTCAGGTAGTCGACGGCGTAGAGGTAGGGCTCCAGTCGGCCGTCGTCGTCGAGCTGGATGGCGATCGGGACCATTCGCTCCACCACCCGGTGCATCACCTCACGCTCGTACATCTTGGCCATGCTGCCGGTCTTGTCGATGACGAGCACCACCCGCGCCCGCACGCCGACGGCCTGTTTGGTCAGCAGCACCTTGGCCACCTCGCGCTTGCGCAGATCGAGGGTGGCGCGCTTGTCGAACGACAGCTTCGCCTCGTCCGGCACGCTGCGCACCGGCAGCCCGTCCCCCAGCGGTGGCGCGGTGGACACAGCGGCCTGCCGCGGCGGGGCGGGCTGGGTGGGAGCGGGCTGGGTGGGAGCGGGCTCGTCGTCGACGCTCACACCGTGGTCGGTCACCAGGTCGGCGAACCCGCCCGCATACCCCTGGCCGACCGCGCGCACCTTCCAGTCCGCCCCGCGCCGGTACACCTCGATCGCGATGACCACCGACTCCCCGCCCAGCCCGTCGATCCGGTACTCGAACAGCGGCGCACCCGCGCGGTCGGCGACCGTGACCACCGGCGGCGCGACATCGCCGAAGCGAGCGCCCTCCTGATCGAGGGTCAGCACCACCCGCACCTGGGCGATGTCGGCGGGCACCTGCGCGGTGCGGATCTCCACAGCGGCCGGGGCTCCCGCGCCGAGCCGGACACCGGGCCCCTCGGGTTGGTTGAAGAAGACGAAGTCGGCGTCGTCGCGGACCCTGCCCGCCTCGCTCACCAGCAGCGCCGAGACATCGACGGCGGCCTCGGTGCGGACCGACACCACGACCTCACCGGTAGCCAGCGGGCCGTTCTGCCCTTTCACCAACACTGTCACCACGCGCACTCTCCCGCCGTCGATCCGTATGCACGGCACCTGCCGCGCTACGGCGACCGTGACCGCGGCCAGCGTAATCGGCCGCGCACCACGGGCGCACGCGCTGCCCCGGGCCGCGGCGGGCCGGGGACGCAGAACGCGGCAGCCCCACCCGGGCACGACGTTTCCGGCGACATCCATCCGCCGTCGCCCGGTCGGAGGCCCACCTCACCCGCGAAACCACCGGCCGCTGACCGGTCGCGGAAACCGGACAGCGGGCCCGGCGTGTGCCGGACCCGCTGTCGCGGAGTGTGTTTCGCCTGCCGGGCCGGATCAGCCGATGCTGAACGGCTGGCCCCACAGCGTGACCGAAGAGGTCACCTTGTCGGTCTCCACCTTGACCCGCACGAAGGCGCGCGCCTGGGCGTAGCCGCCGCAGCCGGACAGACCGATGGTCGAGTCGGCCCAGGTGACCGAGCCGCTGTTGCCCTTGAACTTGTTGCGCTTGGCGTGGTCCTCGTTGCCGTAGTCGTCGGCCTCCTCGAGGTCGAGGAGGTAGAACGACTTCGCCTCGCCGGGGCCGAGGGTCAGCTCGCCGCCGCTCTCGGCGCCCAGGCTGCCCGCGCCGTCCTCCCACTCGACGCCGCCCTCGACGCCGCCCTCGACGCCGCCGCCGTCGATGTTGACCTGGCAGCCCACCACGTAGCCGGGGTAGATGCTGCCGCCGATCTTCTCGCCGCCGGACAGCTCGACCTGCGCGCTGCCGGACACCCAGGCGTTGCGGTGTACCGGGGTCGCGCCCATGGACGGGCTGATGAGCGCGGACTCGTTCACCAGGCGCACGGTCACGACGGTGCCGTCGGACAGCGTCTTGGTGATCTCGCCGCCGGGCAGCGGCACGAAGGTGTCGGCGTTGGCCGCACCCGCGGACAGCATGCCGAAGGCGACGGACGCCGCGGCGAGCACGCCCGCCGTGCGCATGGAGTTCTTACCGATGTTCATGGTTGGTGCATCCCCTCCGGGATCGAGTTCTTCTGCGGCCGCGCCGGTTGCGCCCGGCGGCCGGGATTGTCTGGTGCGGCAGCGGTCCCGGCACGAGCCGGCCCGCGCCGCGACTGCCGGTGCGACGGCCCCGGATCAGCCGATGCTGAACGGCGCCCCGTAGAGGGTGGTCTTCGAGTAGTGGTCGCCGATGATCTCGACCACGGTGTAGGCGCGCGCCTGGGCATAGCCGGCGCACCCCTGGATCTGGATCTCGTAGTCCTGGTACTCCACCGAGTAGACGCCCGGCTCCGGGATGTCCTTGTGCTCGATCTGGACGAATTTCACATCGCCGGGTCCGAGCTCGAGGCCGATCGAGCCACCGAGGCTGCCGCCCTCGAGGTCGATGCCGCCGGAGAGCCCGGCCGCGATCGCGTCGTCGCCGATGGCGACCTGGCAGCCGACGATGTAGCCGGTGTTCAGCTGCGAAACACCGTGCGTGGAGGAGTTGTTGGTGCCCGGACCACCGGCCGGGCCGTTGTTCGGCCCTTCCTCGCCCTCGGGGGTGACGGTCACATCGGCGGTGGCGTTACCCGACACCCAGGCCACGCGGCCCGCGCCGTTGGCGGCCAGCGAGGGCGAGATGACGGCGTGCTCACCGGTGCGGGTGATGGTGACGCCGGGGCCCTGCTTCTCACCGTCGGGCAGCGGCACGAACGTGTCGGCGTCGGCGGCTCCTGCCGAGAACAGGCCGACGGCGATGGTGGCGGCGGCGCCGACGCCGGCGACGCGACCACCGCGCAACCCACTGGTGCGGTTGTTGCTCATACTTCCCCTCATCAGGTTCAAGCGGTCGGCCCCTGTCAGCGAGAGGGTGAATCGAATACCCCTCAGCGAGGCCGCACCAGAGTTTCACCGCCCCTGCTGTCCGCGAAGTGAATGGACGTCCGACCACACGGTGAACGCTTCCGGGCAGAAAAATGACGAAATTATCTCCGTACGATAACGACGTCCCGGAAGGGCCCGTGTCAGCTGGGAATTCGCTACCACCTGCGTAATCCGCACACGAAAAACCGCCGCCGACGGAATCGGCGGCGGCAGTCGGTGTGCACAGGTGATCGGTGTGCACGGGTGATCGCTCTCAGCCGAGGGCGGCCAGCATCCGTTCCGCCAACGGCCCGGCCGAGGCCGGGTTCTGCCCGGTGTAGAGGGTGCGATCGACCTCGACGTGGGCCTCCCACGGCGGCCCCTCGCGGTAGTCGACGCCCAGCTCCGTCAACCGGTCCGCCAGCAGCCACGGCGCCCGGTCCGCCAGCCCCGCCTGCCGCTCCTCGGCATTGGAGAAGGCGGTCACGCGGTAGCCGCGGAACGGGGACTCCTGATCGCCGCCGGTGGCCAGCAGCGCGGCGGGTCCGTGACACACCACACCGAGCGGCAACCCCGCCCGCACCACGTCGCCGAGCAGTCTGCCCGCCTCGGCGTCGACGGCCAGATCCTCCATCGGCCCGTGGCCGCCGGGGACGAACACCGCGGTGTAGTCGGCGAGATCGAGGTCGCCGAGCGCCCTCGGATGCCGCAGCGGCTCGGCGGAGTCGAGCACCCGCTCGATCCGGCGCACCGCCTCGGCGCCGCCTGCGGCGTCCTCGGCCAGGCTGGCCCGATCGACCGTCGGGGTCACCCCGCCCGGCGTGGCGACCTCCACCTCGTGGCCGGCGGCGGTGAATGTCTCGTAGGGCGCGGTGAATTCCTCCGCCCAGTAGCCGGTCGGATGCTTCGTGCCGTCCGCGAGCGTCCAGTGATCGGCCGCCGACATCAGGAACAGGATCTTGGCCATCGCGCCTCCCGCGGTGTTCGAAGAATTCGGCTGTCCCGGCAGGCATAGCCGCCCACGCGCCATGTATGCGCGTCGGAAGCCACTCGGAAGCTGATCGGAGGAGAACTGCTCAGAGGAATCGGCGGATCGGCTGCACCGCCAGTTCCTTGGCCCGCTGCAGCGCCGGACGCCGTTTCCAGCGCCCCGGCTTGATGAGAGCCGACACCGTGAGATCCTCCTCGAAATGCCGGTCCAGCGTCGCGGTGAACTCACCGTCCAGCACGGCCAGCATGACCTCCTCGTCGTGGTCGAGCGAGCGCCGGTTGAAGTTGGTCGAACCGACGAGCGAGGCGACGCCGTCCACGGTGATGATCTTCGCGTGCATCATGGTCGGCTGGTACTGGTAGATGCGCACACCGCAGGCCAGCAGGTCCTCGTAGAAGGCCTGACCGGCCAGCTGGCACACCCGCTGGTCGGTGTGCGGGCCGGGCAGCAGGATCTCCACCCGCACCCCGCGCCGCGCCGCCGCGCACAGCAGGTCGATGAAGAAGGCGTCCGGCGCGAAGTAGGCCGTGGCCAGCCGCAGCCGCCGCTCCGCCGATTCGATGACCACCCGCAGCAGCGTCTGCATGTCCTGCCAGCCGACGCTGGCCGAACCGCGCACCACTTGCACCACGGCATCGCCGTGGCGGGCGTGTTCGACGAAACGGTCCCGCTCGTCGAACAACTCGTCGTGGCATTCCGCCCAGCCCTGGGCGAAAGCCGCCGCGATGCCGTCCACCGCCGGGCCGCGCACCTGCACGTGGGTGTCGCGCCACTCGTGCTCGTCGCGCGCGTCGCCGCACCACTCCTCGGCGATGCCGACCCCGCCGGTGTAGGCGACCTCCTCGTCCACGACCAGCACCTTGCGGTGGCAGCGGTGGTTCTGCTTGAACGGAGAGATGTAGGCGGGTTTGCGGAACCAGGCCACCCGGACCCCGGCCTCGTCCATGAGTTCCAGCAGGTCCTTCTCGATCAGCCTGCTGCCGAACCCGTCGAGCAGCAGCCGCACCCGCACCCCCGCCCTGGCCCGCTCGGCCAGCGCGAACGCGAACTGCCGCGCGATCTCGCCCTGCCAGTAGACGAAGGTCATCAGGTCGATGGTGTGCTCGGCCGCCGCGATGCTGCCCAGCATGGCCGGGAAGATCTCGTCGCCGTTGCGCAGCGGGACCAGCGCGTTGCCCTCCGAGGCCGCGATCCCGATCAACCGTTCCAGCCGCCTGCGCAACCGCAACGCCGACGCTTCCACGTCGTTCGCTTCCACGTCGTTCGCTTCCACGTCGTTCGCTTCCACGTCGTTCGCTTCCACGTCGTTCGCTTCCACGTCGTTCACTGTTCCGCCCTCGCGCGCGGGGCGCTCGACGATATCGGACATGGGTAACTCTCCTCTATTGCTGCGTCCACCGCACCCGACGTCCGGCGCGCCCGTCGTACAGCACGCCCGTCATCGCCAGACCAGGCAGAACGTGTGTCCCACCGGGTCCCGGTAGACGCGGAAGCCGTCGGTCTTGCGCACCAGCGTCGCGCCGAGCCCGAGCACGGCGGGTTCGGCGACCTCGATGTCGCGCACCATCACGTCCAGGTGGATCTGCTGCGAGGCCTCCGGGTCGGGGAACTTCGGTGGCTTGTACTCCGGGGCGAGCTGGCAGGCCAGCCGCCTGCCCTGCGGGTCGATCACCGCGACCCAGCTGCCGTCGCTCTCCTCCTCGATGATCTCGCCGCCGAGCAGCGCCGCGTAGAACTGGGCGAGTTCGCGGGGTGCGGGGCAGTCCAGCACCACCGTGTGCACGCCTTTCACACCGTCCGCGGCCATCGGCATTCCCTTCTCACGACGATTTCCCGCGAGCACGCACTCGCGGGTCTCGGCCAGATGTACCCGGCCGCGTCGCCCGGAAACGGCCCCTGTGCGCCACCTCGCATGTGTCCCGCCGTCGCGACCGGGCCAGGGTCGGGAGCACCGATGGTGACCGCCCGCGTCGTGTCGGTGAACCACCACCTCTCCCAGCCCCTCGGACGGCGGCTGGATCGTCTGCGCACAGGCCGTCGGCATGCTCGGCCGCGCGCTGTCCGCGGACACCCGCTGCCGGCCGACGGGCGCGACGCGAGTCCAGACCATGCGGAGCGGGTCGCGAGCGCCGCGCGTGTGAACGTCGTCGGCGCCAGCTAGGATCCGAGATCGAACGTCAGGGAGGGGAGTTCGTTCGATGGGTTATCCGTATGGGCCACAGGGAGGGCCGACGCCCGGTGGTTATCAGCCGCCGTATCCGCAGCAGCCGTATCCACCGCGATCACAGCCCTACGGACAGCCGTACCCCCAGGGTGCCGCTCCCGGAAGCCCCTACGGCGCACCGGGTTTCGGGCAGCCGACGAGCGGCACCGCCTCGCTCGCGGGTCTGCTGGCCATCGGTCTCGCGCTGCTCGGCGCGTACTCGGGTTATCTGGCGCTGGACGCGGCCCAGGCGCTGGAACGGCTCGATCTCGGGGGCAGCAGCCCCGATACGACCGGGCTGCGGGCCATCGGCGGCCTCAATCTCGTGGTGGCCGCGCTGTGGCTGCTGGGTGGGATGATGCTGCTGGGCCGCAAACCGGCCGGCCGGACGATTCTGATCGCCCTGGCCTGCCTCGGCGGCCTCGGCAATCTCATCTCCGGCCTGGTGAGCCTGGCCAACGACGTCCCGGCCGCCGGCATCGGCAGCCTGATCGGCGTGGCCGTCGCTGCCACCGTCCTCGGCCTCTGCCTGGCCGGCTCGACGACCAGGTGGCTGGCCTCTGCGCCGTCAAGGCCGGGCCCCCGGCCGGGCCACCCGTACGGTCAACCGCCCAACGGCCAGGCGCCGTACGGACAAGCGCCCAACGGCCAGGCGCCGTACGGACAAGCGCCCTACGGGCAGGCCCCGTACGGTCAGCCGCCCTACGGTGGGCCCGCCGCGCCGCCGCAGTACCCCTACGGCCAGGCCGCCCCACCGCACGGCCAGTACCCGCCGTATGTCTGAAACCGGGAGCACGGCCGCCACGCCACCCACGGCGGCCCCGTCCTGCCGTGCGCCGGTCAGTGCTTCTTGGTCTTGATCGGCTTCTTCTTGGTCTTCGGCTTGTCGCTGTCGGGTTCCCACTCGTAGCCGGGCTTGTTCTGCTCGCAGTGGTAGTTCTCCACGATCACGTCGCCGCGGTCGAGTTCGCACCAGCGCTCGGACTTGCCACACGCCGAGACGCCGAGACTCGCGGTGACCACCACGCCGAGCACGGCCGCGGCGGCCCTGGTCCGATGCGTGCGCTTGCCCATCGACTCCACTCCTTCGGACTCCGCCCGCTGCCGGGCTCCCCCGCCGATCCTTCGGCGCACCAACAGCATTGAGGCAGCGGCCGGAAAAGTCCAGCGCCGGATCAGTCGACGCCCGCGGCAGTTCGCATCACCTCGAGCGCCTCCAGTTCGCCGACCGGCCCGACCACCGTGACGGCGGCATCGGAGGCGGCGACCACCTCCGCACACCGCAACCCGAAATGCGGTCCCGCGGTGAGGATCCGGGAGAACGCCGGAGTCGATGCCGCGAACACGATCCGCGACACCCCGGCCCACACGCACGCGGCCGCGCACATCGGGCACGGCTCTCCGCTGGCGTACATGGTGGAGCCGGCGAAGCGGTCGGCGTGGCCGGTGGCGGTGGCGCGCCGGATGGCGGCCAGCTCGGCGTGCGCGGTGATGTCGCCCGCCGAGGTCACCTCGTTGCGCCCCTCGGCGAGCACCTCGCCGTCGGCGGCGACCAGGACGGCGCCGAACGGCCGGTTGCCCGCCGCCGCGGCGGCCGCGGCCAGGTCGATGCTGCGGGTCAGGTGGGCTGGATCGAATACGGAGTCGCTCATGCGCTAATCTCTACTCTCGTGCCTCGGCCCGCCGCGAGCGCGGCGTCGACGAGCAGGCGGGCGGTCACCAGATCCTGCAGGCCGATACCGACCGAATTGAACAGGGTGATGTCGTCGTCGTGGCGGCGGCCGAGACCGGGATCGCGCACCACGTCGCCGAGTTCGATGACCACGTCGTCCTCGGTGAGGTGGCCCTCGCCGATGGCGAGCAGCACGTCGCCGGACTTGGTCAGCGCGGTGGGACGGCTGTCCACCACCAGCCGCGCCGCCCCCATGCCCGCGCCGTCGATCTCGCGGTGATCGGCCCGCGGCGGCGCTCCGACGGCGTTGAGGTGCACCCCGGGCCGGAACCACGCCCCGTGGACGATCGGCTCCTTCGAGGGTGTCAGGGTGCAGACCACATCGGCGCCGGCCACCACGTCGCGGGGCGAGTCGACGTACTCGACGCCGATGCCGAGATCGTGGACGCGCCGCCGGAACTCCTCGACGGTGGCGGCGGTGCGCGACCACACCAGCACCTTGTCGATCGGCCGGACGCGGGCGATCGCCCTCGTGTGCTCCACCGCCAGCGTGCCCGCCCCGATCAATCCCAGCGTGGTGGCGCCCGCCCTGGCGAGGTGGGCGGTGGCCACGGCGCTGGCGGCGGCAGTGCGCACGGCGGTGATGTGCCTGCCGTCCAGCACGGCCTCGCACTCGCCGGTGCGGTCCGACATCAGCACGATGGTCGAGCGCTGGGTGGGCAGGCCCCTGGCGCGGTTGAACGGCATGTCGGAGAGCAGCTTCACCGAACTGGCCCGCTGCCTGGTCGCGACGGCGGCCATCGGCAGGACGGCGCCGCCGTCCTCGAGCGGAAGCACCGAGGGCGCGGGGTTGGCGGCGCTGCCCGCGGACAGGTCGGCGTGGGCGCGTTCGACCGCGTCGTAGACCGCGCGCCGGTCGATCAGCGCGACGATGTCGGAGTGGGTGAGGACGAGGGTCATGGTGGTGCCTCTCGGGAGCAAGGCGCGACCGGGCCGGTCGCGGGGACCAGAGCGCGGGGGTCAGACGCGGCCGACGTAGGGGACGGTCAGGCAGGAGGGGGCGTTCCTGCTCCCGACGAACCCGCTGACGGCGACGATCGCGATCAGATAGGGCAGCATCACCAGCACCGCGTACGGGATGTGCACGCCCACGGCGGGCAGCGCGAACTGGAGCGCCCGCGCGACGCCGAAGAACAGTGCGGCCCAGAGGATTCCGGTGATCTTCCAGCGCCCGGCGATGACGGCGACCACGGCCAGATAGCCCATGCCCGCGGTCATGTTCTCGCTGAACGACCGCACCTCCGACAGTGCCAGCTGCGCGCCGGCCAGGCCGCCCGCGGCGGAGGCGATGAGCACGCCGAGAACGCGGATACGGTTGACCGCCAGTCCCGTCCAGCCCGCCGAGACGGCGTCCTCCCCCACCGCGTCGATGCGAATGCCGGGCATGGTGCGCCGGGAGAAGACCACCGCGAGCGCGGCGATCACCGCCAGGCAGACGTAGCCGAGCGCGGTCTGGCCGAAGATCGCGGGCCCGACGACGGGCAGTTCGCTGAGCACCGGAATGCGGATGTCGGCGAAGGCCGGCACGCCCTGGCCCTTGCCGCCGTCGAGCAGCACCCGCGCCCCGAAGGTGGTCAGGCCGAGCGCCAGCGCGTTGGCGGCGACGCCGACCACGATCTGATCGGCGCGCAGCCGCACGCTCAGCAGCGCCTGCGCCAGGCCGAAGATCAGCCCGGCCAGCACGCCCGCGGCCGCGCCGAGCACCGCCGATCCGGTGGTGACCGAGGCGAACACCCCGGCGAACGCGCCGGTGAGCATCATCCCCTCCATGCTCAGGTTGAGCACCCCTGCGCGTTCGGAGACCGATTCCCCGCCAGCGGCCAGCAGCAGCGGGATGGCGAAGGCGACTCCGCTGGTGAGAATCTCGGTGAGCATGGCGACGTTCATGCCCGCACCTCCTCGGTCTCGTCGTCGGCGGGCTTGCGCACGACGGCCCCGCTGTCGAGGCCTTCGTCTCCGGCCTCGTCGCCGGCGAGCTGGTGGTCGGCGCGCGCGGACCGGTTCGCCGGTTTCGCGGTGCTGGTCCACCAGGCGGCGCCCGCGATGAGGATGATCAGCACCGACTGCACCACCGTCACGGTGGAGGCGGGCACACCCGCGGCGAGCTGGAGGTTGATGCCGCCGGAGACCAGGAAACCGAACAGCACCGACACCCCGATCACCGCGGTCATCGAGCCGCGGGCCAGCAACCCGACGACCAGTCCGCTGAAGCCGAAGCCGGAGGAGAACCCTTCGGCGAGCACGAACGGCGTGGAGGCCACCAGCAGTCCGCCCGCCAGGCCGGAGAACCCGCCCGCGGCGGCGAGGCCGAGGAAGGCGGTGCGGTCCACCGGCACCCCGAAGCGGGCGGCAGCCGTGGCGGACAGCCCGACGCTGCGCAGCCGCAACCCGACAGTGCTGTGCCGCAACACGATTCCGACCGCCAGCACCGCCAGGACGGCGAGCACGACGGCGATGGTGGCCGGGTTCCTCGGCAGGCCGAGCAACGGCAGGTGCGCGGAGTCGGCGAGCCGTTCGGACTGCGGCAGCGTCTCCGAGGAAGTCATCGGCTGCCGCAGCAGCGAGGGCTCCTGCACCATGAGCACCACCAGCGCCAGGCCGACGAAGTTCAGCAGCAGGGTGGTGATGATCTCGCTGGTGCCGCGGCGGATCTTCAGCCAGGCCGCCACCGCGGCCCAGCCGGCACCGGCCAGCACGGCGGCGAGCAGGGTGAGCGTCAGGCCGATCGGCAGCGGCAGGTCGTCGGGCAGCGACACCCCGACCGCGGTGGCCGCGATGCCGCCGAGGCAGATCTGGCCCTCGCCGCCGACATTGACCAGCCCGGCCCGGTAGGCGACGGTGAATCCGGCCGCGACCAACATGAGCAGCGCGGCGTTGTTGAGCGAGGTGCCGACGGCGAACGGCGAGCCGAGGGTGCCCTCGACGAGCGCGTCGACGACGGTGGCCGGGTCGGCGCCCGCGGCCGCCGCCAGCGCGAGGCCGGTGAGCGCGGACGCCGCCAGCGCCAGCAGGGCCACCGCCAGCGGGTGGCGGATGTGCAGTGTGGTCATGCGGGGACTCCGGTCATGAGCAGGCCGATATCGGTGGCGGCGGTCGGCGATTCGGCGGGCACCGAGCCCAGCAGCGCGCCGCGATAGGCGACGACGATCCGGTCGCACACCGCGAGCAGTTCGTCGATCTCGCTGGAGGTGATCAGGACCGCGGCGCCCTCGTCGGCGGCAGCCCGCAGGCGGTCGAGGACGAAGGCGACCGCGCCCGCGTCCAGTCCCCTGGTCGGTTGCGCGGCGACCACGGCACGCAACCCCTCGGTGGACAGTTCCCTGGCCAGCACCACTTTCTGCTGGTTGCCGCCGGAGAGCGAGCCGATCGGGGCGTCCGGTCCCGGCGCGCGGATCGAGTACTCCGCGATGGCGGCGGCCGCGTCGGCGCGCATGGCGGTCCGGTCGAGCAGCCCCCACCGCCGGTAGCGCCGCAGCCGGGGCATCGCCAGGTTCTCCGCGATGGACAGCTCGGCGATCATGCCCTCGGTGTGCCGGTCCTCGGGGATCACCGCCAGCCCGGCGGCGGTGCGCTGGGCGGGGGTGGCGGTGGTGAGGTCGACGCCGTCGAGGGTGACCGTGCCCGCGCCAGCGGCGAGCGCGCCGGACAGCACCGAGGTGAGTTCGGACTGGCCGTTGCCCTCGACCCCGGCGATGCCGACGATCTCGCCGCGCCCCACGTTCAACTCCACCTGGCGCAGCGCGGCGCTGCCGTCGGCGCGGGTCACGTCCAGACCCCGCACCCGCAGCACCGGTTCGGCGTCGTCGGGTTCGCGCACGCGGCGCGGCCTGGACGCGGGGTCGATCGGCTCCTTGTCGCCGAGCATGAGCTCGAGCAGCGACGACAGCGGCGTGTCCGCCAGCCGTCCCCCGCCGACGACGGTGCCCGCCCGCAGCACGGTGGCCTCGTCGGCGGCCCGCGCCACCTCACCGAGCTTGTGGGTGATGAGCACGACCGATTTGCCGTCGGCGGCCAGGGCCGCGCAGGTCTCGATCAGCGCGTCGATCTCGGCGGGGTCGAGCACCGCGGTCGGCTCGTCGAGCAGGATGAGCCGAGGGTCGCGCAGCAGCGCCTTGACGATCTCCACCCGCTGGCGGGCGCCGACAGTCAGCGCGCCGACGGTGGCGCGCGGGTCGACCCGCAGACCGTAGCTGTCGGCGATGCGGTCCAGATCCTTCGCCAGCGCGTCCCGAGGCGGCCGGAAGCCGTCGCGGCCGAGCAGCAGGTTGTCGGCGACGCTGAGGGTGGGGACGAGCGAGAAGTGCTGGTGCACCATCGCGACCCCGGCCCGCAGCGCGTCGGCCGGATTGCGCGGCCGGTAGTCCGCCCCGGCGAGGACCATGCGGCCGGAGTCGGGCGAGACGGTGCCGTAGACCGCGTTGCACAGCGTCGACTTTCCGGCCCCGTTCTCTCCCAGAATGCAGTGCACCGAGCCCGTTCGCACGGTCAGGGTCACCGCGTCGAGTGCCCGCACGGGGCCGAAGGACTTGCCGATCCCGTCCAGCGAGAGCATGGCGGTGGTGGTGACGGCGGCCTCGGTGGCGGCGGTGGTGGCTGTCATGGTGATCGCCTCGGTTTCCCGGCTCGGCTCCGTCAGTACAGCTCGACCGAGCCGGCGACGATGGCCGCCTCCACATCCGCCAGCGCCTGGGCGACGGCGGGATCGACCGAGCAGGTGATGAACTCGCTGCCGCCCTTGTCGGTGGTCACGCCGAAGGGCACCTGCGCGGCCGTCCAGGTGCCGTCGAGCACCGAGGACACCGCGTACTCGATCTCGGTGCCGATGTCGGTGCGCACGAAGCCCGCGTAGACGGTGTTGGCGCAGTCGCCGGGGATGGGGCCGCCGTTGAGCTGCTTGCCCGCCTCCGCGGCCGCCTGCTCCATGCCCTGCTTGCCGAGGTTGACGATCTGGCCGAGCACGTCGGCGCCGCCCGCGTAGGCCGCGCCCGCCGCCTGCTTGGCTTTGGCCGGGTCGTTGAAATCGCCCACGTACTGCGGTGCGAGCACCTCGACATCCGGCCGCACGAACCGCGCGCCGTTGCCGAAGGCCACCGCCGCGTTGACGATCGCGGGCAGCTCGACCCCGCCGACGAACCCGACGGTCCCGGTCTTCGAGGCCAGCGCGGCCGCGGCGCCGGAGAGGAACTCCGCCTCCGCCTGCTGCGGGTCGTAGTAGGCCAGGTTCGGCATGGGCTCGGCGTCGGCCGGTCCGCCGATCTCGACGAACTTGACGTCGGGGAACTGCGGGGCGACCGCCCGCAGATCGGCGTCGGTCTGGCCGCCGACCGAGATCACCAGATCGTTCTGGGAGGCGAAGCGCTGCAACGCCTGCTGGTAGTCCGAGGCGGCGACCTGCTCGACATAGGTGATCTCGACGCGATCGCCGTACTCGGCGCGGATGCGCTCGACGCCGGCATAGCCGGACTGCATGAAGCCGGTGTCGTTGATCGATCCCGGCAGGAAGACGCCGACCGACAGGGCGCCGTCGGCGGACCCGGTGTCCGACGACGTGCAGGCGCTCACCCCGGCCGCCAGCGCGGCGGCGGCAACGAGGGACATGGCGCGTCTGGCGATGGTGACCTTCATTGGAACTTCTCCCGGATCAGGGCTACCGATTAGCGGTATACCGTTAGAAGAAGAGTCGGCTCCGTCTATTTCCGTCGTGTTGCCCGGCCGTAAGGATCCAATTACCGGTATACCACTATCCGCCCGGTGTCTATGCTGGAGACCGGAGCCGAGAGAAAGAGGGCGATGGTGGCAAGCGCGACGACCGACACCGAACGCAAGTCACTACGCGATGTCGCCTACGACGAATTACGTTCGCGCATAGTGGGTTTGGAGCTGGCACCCGGAACCCGCCTGATCGAGCGCGACCTGGCCGACGAACTGCGCGTCTCCCGCATCCCGCTGCGCGAGGCGCTGCAACAGCTACAGAACGACGGCCTGGTCGTCATGGTCCCCCGCCAGGGCGCCATCGTCTCTCCCTTCACCGCCGACGACGTCCGCGACCTGTTCGACGTCCGCGAGAACCTCGAGGTCCTCGCCGCCCGCCTGGCCGCCGAACGCGCCGACGACGCGGGCCTGACCGCACTGGCCGCCCAGCTCGACACCGCCCGCCGCGCCACCCGGCGCCGCGACAAGGCCGCCATAGCCGCCGCCAACGCCGGCTTCCACGCCCTGATCGTCGAACTGGCCGCCAACCCCCTGCTCAAATCGCTGCTGCAACCACTGGAAGCTCGCACCCAGTGGCTGTTCCACCTCACCAAGGACCGCGACGCCGCCGTCCAGTGCCGCGAACACGAGGAACTCCTCGCCGCCATCGCCGCCCACGACCCCGACCGCGCCGCCGAATCCGCCTTCCACCACGTCCATTCCGGCCGGGAAGCCAGCATCCGCATGGCCGCCCAGTGGTCCACCACCGACATCGACCCCGTCCACCTCACCAGATCCCGCCGCCGCGGGGGTGGGTGAGGTTCTCTCTCCTGCGACGCGGCTCAACCGTCGACGCCTGCCGACCGGGGACGCGCCGCCGGGAGCCGAATCCTGTTGTGCGCAGGCAAAGTTGTCGTACCCCGCTGCCATGGTGTCCACATGGATCGGAAGCCGTGGCTGTCCCGGTGGAGCGAAGAGCGGATCGGGTGCGCCGAGCCCGGCGAGCCGGACGAGCAGATCGTGCGGGAGGGCAGGCTCGGCTTCGCTCCGGCGACGCCCGAGGAGGTCGCCGCGGCCGAGGCGCGGATCGGCCTGCCGCTGCCACCGTCGTACCGGGAGTTCCTGCTCACCACGAACGGGTGGCGTATGGCAGGCGAATTCGTGACGCGGATGCGCACCACCACCGAACTCGGCCGGCTGCATGATCTCGAGCCGTTGTGGGAGAAACACTTCGGCTGGTGTTTCGACCCCGAACCCGGGGTCGCGGACGAGAACCCGTTCACCCGGGGACTGTTGATCTCGGCGGAAGCCGACAGCGGCATCCTCTTCCTCGACCCCGGCGACGTCGACGAATCGGGCGAATGGGCTGCCTACAGCATGTTCTCCTGGCAACCGGGTCCCCCCAGACGGTTTCCCTCGTTCACCGCCCTGATGCAGCACCTCTACGCCCAGTTCAACTCGCTGCATCGCCCCACAGGCGAAACCCGCGACAGCTGGGACGCCGCCGTCGACCGAGCCCGGACAGACGCCTTGGCCGGGCGATTCGACGACGCGGAGGCGGCCTTGGCGCGGGCAGAGGAGTTCGGCCGCGACCGCGCCACCGTCCTGCGCGCGCAGCTCCTACTGTTCCTCGGCCGCCACCACGAGGCGCAGAACCTGATGGGAAGCCTGGTCGACCCGAAGTTCACCCCCGAGGGCTTCCTCACCGACCCGCTCTTCTGCGGCGAATTCCTCCCCTTGCTCCATACCCAGCACGTGAACCACGAGCTGGGCAACGTAGCCACACTGCTGGAGATCGCATTGATGGACCGGCGACCGGACATGCTTCGCGCCGTGGCCGATCACGAATCCGCGCTGGCCCGGTCCGGCGGAATCCCCACCTTCGGCAACCCCGAATTCGACACCCGCGTCCGCGGCGCCCTCGTCGACCACGCCACCGATCCCGACAGCCTGTGGCAGGCCGTTCTGGCCGCGCTCCCACACTGGCGCCCGCGCACCACCGACCACCTCGCCCCCGTCGCGCTCCTCGCCCATCCGCGCCTGGCCGAGATCATCACCCCCGAACGCGGCCGCGAGTTGCTCTCCGTGCCGAAAGTCGGCTGAAGAGACCACTTCATCGCCCGGCACATGTCCGGTTTGGGCGGTATCTTCGTTGAGTTCTCGGTCGGCTTCGAGAGCATGGGAACCGAAGGAAGAGATGGGAAGCCGCGTGATGGACCGCCGCGCACTCCTGCAGATCGCCCGTGACGCCGTCGGGGAAGGCGCCCGCCTGTTGTTCAGCGCTCCCCCCGGCGAGGTGACGATCAAGAGCGATCGTGATTACGTCACCGAGCTGAGCACGCGGATACAGAGCGTGCTGGAAGATCTGCTCACTCAACTCACCCCGGACATCGCGTTCTTCGGGGAGGAGGGCGCCGCGCGGCCGGTCTTCCCGGAGCGCGGGCGCGCCTGGGTGCTCGACCCCATCGACGGCACCTCCAATTTCATTCACGGACTGCCGTTGTGCGCGGTCTCCCTCGCGCTGATCGAGGACGGGAAACCCGTGCTCGGCGTCATCGACGCGCCGTTCCTGGAGCTCGAGTACTACGCCTCCGAAGGCGAAGGCGCCTATTCGAACGGTGAACCCATTTCGGTGAGTTCGGCGAGCCTGCCCGGCGACGCGATCATTTCGATCGGCGACTACGCGGTGGGCGCCGAGGCGGGCCGCAAGAATCAGGACCGCCTCGCGGCCACGGCCGCCTTGGCCTCGAAAGTCGAGCGGGTCCGCATGCTCGGCTCCCCGGCGCTGGATCTGGCCTGGGTGGCCGAGGGCCGCACGGACGGCTGCGTCATGCTGTCGAACAAGCCATGGGACACCGCGGCGGGCGTGATCATCGCCCGCGAGGCAGGCGCGGAAGTCACCGGCACCGACGGCGCACCGCACACCATCGGCTCGGCCCACACGGTCGCCGCCACCCCCGCACTCTCCCCCGCGCTGCTCGAACTGTTGGCCGAGTCGCTGAACTGATCGAAACAGGCGAGTCCATCGCTCCCGCGCCCAGGCGGCCCGAATCCGCAGCCGAAACGACAAATGCGCTGGTCAGATGGTTTGTGGGGCGGGCGGGGCTCGAACCCGCGACCAATGGATTATGA
>Ga0079224_100004498_pt1 | contig 18058 bp, 16 predicted proteins | sample Stecom2015_FD_80414 | JGI IMG/M metagenome (GOLD analysis project Ga0079224, IMG submission 80414) | Agricultural soil microbial communities from Utah to study Nitrogen management - Steer compost 2015 | ecosystem: Environmental > Terrestrial > Soil > Agricultural land | place: USA: Utah...
CGTGACCCCGCTCGTCCCGCTCTGCGAGGCCCCGGCGGTGGACCTCAGCGGCCTCGACCTGCACGACGATCCCTGAACCCGACGAGGAGCGACCTCGGCCGCTGGGATCGGGGACCTTCGGCCCTGCCCGCCGCGCCGCGCCGACCGGACACTGGGGGCAGACGCCGGACGGCCGGGTCGCGTCGGCCTGGTGCCGGCGCGAGACCGCGGTGCACGAGGAGGCACGAGAGACGATGACAGCCCGACTGGTCTGCTGGTTCGAGGAGGTGGGCGGCGACGACGTCGCCACCGTCGGCGGCAAGGGGGCCAACCTCGGAGAGCTCACCCGCGCCGGCCTGCCGGTGCCGCCCGGGTTCGTGGTCACCGCCGACGCGTTCCGGCAGGCGATGGACGAAGGGGGCGTGCGCGTCGACCTCCGGCGCCGGTTCCAGGAGGCCCTGGCCGACGTGGACGACCCCGGCGCCCTCGCCGAGGCGGCCAGGGACCTGCAGGCGCTCGTCCGCAACGCCGGGGTGCCGCCGACCGTGGCCGACGCGGTGCGCGACGCCTACCGCCGCATGGGCGACGACGCCGCGGTGGCGGTCCGCTCGTCGGCCACCGCCGAGGACACCGAGGGCACCTCGTTCGCCGGCATGCACGAGACCTTCGCCAACGTGACCGGCGAGGACGCGGTGCTGGCCCGGCTCCTGGACTGCTGGGCCTCGCTCTTCGGCGAGCGGGTCATCGCCTACCGGGCCAGCCAGGGCCTCGACGAGGAGCCGGTCATCGCCGTGGTCGTGCAGGCGATGGTGGCCTCGGACCGCTCCGGCGTGATGTTCACCGCCGACCCCTCGACCGGCGACCGCGACCGCATCGTGATCGAGGCGGCGCTCGGCCTCGGCGAGGTCGTCGTGTCGGGTCAGGTCGAGCCCGACACCTACGTGGTGGCCAAGGAAGGGCCCCGCATCGTGTCGAGCCGCGTCGGGCACCAGACCCACCGCCTCGACGGCACCCCGACCGGCGAGGTGGTCCGCCGCGACCTGCCAGCCGACGAGGGGGTCGCCCGGGTGCTCAGCGACGACGAGGTGCTCGAGCTGGCCCGGCTCGGGCTGGCCGTCGAGGCGCACTACGGCGAGCCCCAGGACGTCGAGTGGGCGATCCAGGCCGGCACCGCCCACCTCGTGCAGGCTCGACCGATCACCACCCTCGACGCGCCCGCGGAGGAGGGATCCGGTGCCGCGGCGCCCGGCCGGGTGCTCCTCCAGGGCCTGGCCGCCTCGTCCGGGGTGGCCAGCGGGCCGGTGCGGGTCCTCACCTCGCCCCGGGAGGGCCACCGCCTCCAGGCCGGTGAGGTGCTCGTGGCGCCCATGACCAACCCGGATTGGGTGCCCACGATTCGCCGGGCTGCGGCGGTCGTCACCGACGGCGGGGGCATGACCTGCCACGCGGCCATCGTGTCCCGAGAGCTCGGCGTGCCCTGCGTCGTGGGGGCCCGCACCGCCACCACCACGCTGCGCGACGGGGAGGTCGTCACCGTCGACGGGGCCCGGGGCACGGTGCTCGAGGGCCGCGCCGAGGTGCGGGCCCCGGCGGTGGCCGCGGCGGCGCCGTCGACGGCGGTGACGGCGATCGAGCCGCTCGCCACCCGCATCTACGTCAACCTGGCCATGGCCGAGCTGGCCGAGCGGGTGGCCGCCCAGCCGGTGGACGGCGTCGGGCTGCTGCGGGCGGAGTTCATGATCACCGATGCGCTGGGCGGCCTCCACCCCCGCGAGCTGCTCGCTCGGGGCGAGCGCGAGCGGTTCCTCGAGGCGATGTCGGCGAGCCTGCTGCGCATCACCCGGGCCTTCGCGCCCCGCCCCGTCGTGTACCGCACGATCGACTTCCGCTCGAACGAGTTCCGCGGCCTCGAGGGCGGCGAGCGCTTCGAGCCGGTCGAGGACAACCCGATGATCGGGTACCGGGGCTGCTACCGGTACGTGCGGGAGCCCGATCTGTTCGCCCTCGAGCTCGAGCTGCTGGCCCGGGTGCGGGAGGAGACGCCGAACCTCCACCTGATGATCCCCTTCGTCCGCACCACCTGGGAGCTGGAGGCGGTGCTCGAGGTGATCGACGCCAGCCCGCTCGGGCGCCAGCGGGGCCTCCACCGCTGGGTCATGGCGGAGGTGCCGTCGGTGGCGTACCGGATCCCGGAGTACGCGGCGATGGGCATCGACGGCGTGTCGATCGGCTCCAACGACCTCACCCAGCTCATGCTCGGCGTGGACCGGGACTCCGAGATCTGCAGCGAGCTGTTCGACGAGTCCGACGCCGCGGTGCTCGACGCCATCGACCGGATCATCACGGCCGCCGGCGAGGCCGGGATCAGCTCGTCGCTGTGCGGTCAGGCCCCGTCGAACCGACCGGAGTTCGCCGAGCACCTCGTGCGCCTCGGGATCACGTCGATCTCCGTGAACCCCGACGCCGTGGACCGGGCCCGGCAGGTGGTGGCCGAGGCCGAGCGGCGCCTCCTCCTCGAGGCGGCCCGGCGCGGGAGGTGACGTGGACCGGGCCCGGGTCAGCTGGGCCGAGGCCCGGACCGCGCTCGAGGGCCTCCCGGGTGGGCGGGGTCTGAACATCGCGCACGAGGCGCTCGACCGCCACGCGGCGGGGCCCCGGGCCGGCCACGTCGCCGTGCGATGGCTGCGTCGGGACGGCGCCGTCGAGCACGCCACCTACGCCGAGCTGGCCCAGCGCACCGCCCGGGTGGCCGGCGCGCTCCGGGGCCTGGGCGTCGGTCCGGGCGACGCGGTGTTCACCCTGCTCGGGCGGGTGCCCGAGCAGCACCTCGCCGCCCTCGGGGCCTGGCGGGCCCGCGCGGTCTACGCGCCGCTCTACGCCGCGTACGGGCCCGAGCCGGTGCGGGAGCGGCTGCATCGGGGTCACGGCCGCGCGCTCGTCACCACGCTCGCCCGCTACCGGCGGAAGGTGGCGCCGATCCGCGACCAGCTGCCGGGCCTGACCCACGTGCTGCTCGTCGGGACGCCCGCCGGCGACCCGCCGCCCGGCACCGCCTGGTTCGAGGAGCTGGTGGACGCCGCGCCGGCCGAGGCCGAGATCCCCGCCACCGACCCCGAGGCGCCCGCCGTCCTCCACTTCACGAGCGGGACCACCGGCACCCCGAAGGGCGCGGTCCACGTGCACGACGCGGTCGTGGCCCACCACGCCACCGCCGCCGCCGCCTTCGACCTGGGTCCGGACGACGTCTTCTGGTGCACCGCCGACCCGGGCTGGGTGACCGGCACCTCCTACGGGATCATCGCGCCCCTCACCCACGGCGCCACCAGCGTCGTCGACGAGGGCGACTTCGACGCCCGCCGCTGGTGGTCGGTCCTCGCCGAGCAGCGGGTGACGGTCTGGTACACGAGCCCGACGGCCCTCCGGCTCCTCCGCCGGGCCGGACCCGACCTGCTCGCCGGGCTCGACCTGTCGGCTCTGCGGCTCGTGGCCAGCGTCGGTGAGCCGCTCGACCCTGACCTCGCGGACTGGGCCAGCACGGCCCTGGGCCGTCCCGTCCACGACACCTGGTGGCAGACCGAGACCGGCGCCATCGTGATCGCCGACCAGCCGGGCCACGAGCGGCGGCCCGGCTCGATGGGGCGACCGCTCCCCGGCTTCGAGGTGGCGGTGCTCGCCCGCGGGCCGGACGGGCGGGCCGCGGTGGCCGAGGACGGCTCCGTGCGAGCGGTCGACCCCGGTGCGGCCGGGGAGCTGGCGCTGCGGCCCGGCTGGCCGTCGATGTTCCGGGCCTACCTCGGCGAGCCCGAGCGCTATGCGGCGTGCTTCGCCGGCGGCTGGTACCTGACCGGCGACGTCGTGCGCCGTGACGCCGACGGGTGGCTGTGGTTCGTGGGGCGGGCCGACGACGTCATCACCTCCGCCGGGCACCTCATCGGGCCGGTGGAGGTGGAGCGCACCCTGCGCCAGCACCCGGCGGTGCTCGACGCCGGGGTGGTGGGCGTCCCCGACGAGGTGGCGGGGGAGGTGGTCACGGCGTTCGTGGTCCTGCGCCCCGGGGAGGCGCCCACCGACGAGCTCGTCCTCGACGTGCTGGCCTTCGCTCGCCGGCACCTCGGGCCCGCCGTCGCCCCCCGCCGGATCGAGGTGGTGGGCGAGCTGCCGGTCACCCGCAGCGGCAAGATCGTGCGACGGCTCCTCCGGGCCCGGGCTCGGGGGCAGCCCCTGGGAGCGCACCCGACCGTGGAGGCACCATGACCGGACCCGACGACCCGCGGCTCGCCGAGGCCCGAGCCCTCCTGGCCCAGCTCCTGCGGCGCATCGCGCCGGAGGTCGACCTCGACGCGGTCGACCCCGACGCGCCGATCCAGGAGGAGCTGGAGCTCGACTCCATGGACTTCCTCAACCTGATGGCCGCCCTGCACGAGGCGACCGGCATCGAGGTCCCCGAGCGGGACTACCCCCACCTCGGGACGGTGAACGGGTTCGTCGCCTACGTGGCCGCCGCCTCCGGCGGCTGAGCTCGCCGCCGGGCCGCCGCGGCGCGGGCCCGCACCCGGCTGCGGCGCCGGGGCGGCACGCCGAGCGCAGCGGGGGCGCGGTGCACGGCCGGTCGAGCGGCGTCGACGGGCTGGCCGAGCACCTGGCGGTACAGGTCGAGGTGGTCGGCGACCATGCGCCCGGTGCTGAACCGCTCGACCGCCCGGACCCGGCACGCGGCCCGGTCGATCGACCCGATGTCGAGGAGCGCCCGAGCGATGTCGTCCTCGTCGAGGCACCGGTAGCCGGTGACCCCGTCCTCGATGAGCTCGCGCGCCGCCCCCTCGGGGAACCCCACCACGGGCGTGCCGCAGAGCATCGCCTCGATCATCACCAAGCCGAACGGCTCGTTCCAGCGGATCGGGTTCACGAGCGCCATCGCGCCCTGCAGGAGCTCGACCTTCGCGTCGTGGCCCACCTCGCCGAGGAACACGGCGTCGGGGCCGAGGAGCGGCTCGACGTGCTCCTCGAAGAACGCCCGCTCGGCCGGTTCGGCCACCTTGGCGGCCAGGCGGATCGGGATCCCGGCCTTGCGGGCGGCGAGGATCGCCCGGTGCGGGCCCTTCTCCTCGCACATGCGCCCGAGGAAGGCCACGTAGCCGCCGTCGCCTCGCCCCACCGGGTACCGGGACGGGTCGAGCCCGTGGTGGATCACCCGGCCCACCACCCCAGGCGGCGCGGTCGCGGCGTGGGCGTGGGAGATCCCCACGACGGTGACGCCCATCCGGTGCACCCGGCTGAAGTGGGCGGCCATGCGGGGGATGAACGGGCCGTGGTTGGTCGTCACGATGGGCACGGGAAGCTTCCGCTTGCGGGCCCAGTGGGGGCCCAGGATCGTGTGGTCGTGGACGAGGTCGACGCCGGCGTCCAGGAGGAACCCGTAGGCGGCCTCGACGTGCTCGAGCTCGGGGCGGGGGCGGAACCCGGTGCCCAGCGCGCGCGGGTGGTGCCAGCCGCGGTGGACCGGGCTGGTCGAGTCCCCCGTCGCGAAGAGCGACACCTGCACCCCGGCGGCGACGAGACCGACGGCGAGCTCGCCGACGACCAGCTCCGTGCCCCCGTACTCCGGCGGTGGCGTGGCCACCCACGGCGGGGCGATCAGCCCGATGTGCACCTCACACCTCCGTTGTCGGTTCCAGCAGGTCGGCGAGGGGAGGTCGAGGTCGCCCGACGACCTCGAACCCCTCCACGCCGGAGATCTCCACGTGCCCGGACTCGTCGACGTCGACGCCGATCTCGTGGTCGCCGACGGTGATCCCCTCCACCCGGAGGCGACGGATCCGCGGTGGCAGCTGCGGGTTCACCCACACCCGGTTGCGGACGGCCCACGGGTCGAACCCGAGGATCGCCCGAAGCCACAGGAGCGGGCTGGCCGACGCCCACGCCTGCGGTGAGCACGAGGTGGGGTAGGCGGCCGGCGTGCGCACGCGGTCGCGGTCGAAGCCGGCGAACAGCTCTGGCAGCTGGCCCCCGTGGACGGCGGCCGCGTCGAGCTGCGCGCTGATCACGCGGTGCGCCTCCTCGACGAAGCCGTAGCGCATGAGCCCGGCCGCGGTCAGCGCGTTGTCGTGCGGCCACACGGACCCGTTGTGGTAGCTCACCGGGTTGAAGGCCGGCATCGACCGGGCCAGCGTGCGCACCCCCCAGCCGCTGAACAGGTCGTCGCCCACGAGGTGGGCGGCCACCTGGGCGGCCCGCTCCTCGGGGACGATGCCGGTCCACAGGCAGTGCCCCATGTTCGACGCCAGCGCCTCCACCGGCCGCTTGTCGCGGTCGAGGGCCATGGCGTACCAGCCGCGGTCCTCGAGCCAGAACGCCTCGTCGAAGCGGGCCTTGAGCGCGGCCGCCTTGTCCCGGTACCGCTCGAAGGTGGGCTGGTCGCCGGCCTCGAGGGCCAGGTGGGCCCGAGCCAGGTAGGCGCCGTAGACGTAGCCCTGCACCTCCGCGAGGGCGATCGGCGGCTCGGCCAGCGCGCCGTCGAGGTGGCGCACGGCGTCCCAGGAGTCCTTCCACCCCTGGTTGACGAGGCCCCGCGGGTTGAGGCGCTGGTACTCGACGAACCCGTCGCCGTCGCGGTCGCCCCGCTCCTCGATCCAGGCCAGCGCCCGGTCGGCCGCCGGGAGCAGCCGCTCGAGGATCTCGTCGTCGGGATCCCACCGGCGCAGCTCGCCGAGGAGCATCACGAACAGCGGGGTGGCGTCGACGGTCCCGTAGTAGGCGTCGCCGCCGCCGAGGGCCAGGCCCGCGGTCTTCCCGAACCGCAGCTCGTGGACGATCTTCCCCGGCTCCTCCTCGGTGCGGGGGTCGTCGTCGGTGCCCTGCCATCGGGCCAGGGTCTCCAGCACGCCTCGGGCCAGCGTGTGGTCCGCGATCAGCGTCATCCAGGCGGTGAGCAGCGAGTCCCGGCCGAACACGGTCATGAACCAGGGCGCGCCGGCGGCCAGGACCGGCCGCTCCGGGTGCTCGGGATCGAAGATCCGCAGCGCCCCGAGGTCGGCCCGGGTCTGCTCGATGGCCTGGATGAGCGCCTGGTCGTCGGTGATGACGGTCGGCATCGCGGCCCGCCACTCACCGAGCCGCCGCAGCGGCAGCGCGGCGTCGTCGTCGCCCTGGCAGCGGAACCGCAGGTCGAGCTCGCCGCCGCCGACGAGCACCGCCACCTCGAGGCACGTCGACCACGCTTCGCCGGGGCCCAGCTCGAGGTGCCACACGAGGCTGTCCTCCCGCCAGGTGGCCGGCGCGGACGAGCGGACCTCCACGGCCCGACCGCTCCGATCGGCCCGGTCGAGGAGGCGGATCGTGCCGGCGCTGGTGGCCATCACCTCGACCTCGCCCCGACCCTCGACACGGCCCTCCTTCACCGCGAACACGTCAGCGAAGTCGGCGTGGCAGCGCAGCACCAGCGTCACCGGCGCCCGGGTGAGGCCGTGGTTCTCGACCTCCACCTCCTCGCGCATCCCGTTGCCGATCCGCCGACGTCGATGGACGACGAGGTCGGCGTCGGCGTGCCCGGGGGAGGGCCGGCCCCGGCCCACGAAGGTGGCCGTGAACGGGTCCTCCTCGTCCACGGCGAGGGGCTCGACCCGATGGTCGTTGAGCCGCAGCTCCCAAACCGACAGGACCCGGCGGTCGAGGACGAACAGCCCGTCGGGCAGGTCCTCGGTGATGTCGCCGGCCCGGCCGGAGAGGCAGAAGGTCTGGCCCTCGACCAGCGTGACCCGCCCGGCGAGGTGGCCGAGCGACGTGACGGGCGACGTTCCTTCGAAGGGTGACCAGTCGTCGATCACGGTCTGCGCAGCTGCCCCTCTCATCCACGGGCTCCCGCCCGATCCGGCAGTTGACCGGCTCCAATTCTGGAAGCGTCGCGCCCGGCCGACAACGGGGCGAAGGTCCCCTCGTCCGGGGTCGGGCGGGCCCGCTGGCGGCGGGCCCGGGCCAGGCGCCGCACCCGTGCGGCGCGCCGGCTCCGGGCGTGGCGCGCCGCCTCGTGCAGCACCCTGGCCGGGTCGTGGCCGGTGACGTCCACCTCCCCGGGGCGGAGCTCGCCGTCCCCGCCGCGGCGGTCGACGAGCACCGGCACCTCGGGGTGGAGCCGGGCGTGGGCGTCGCGCAGGGCGTCCCAGGCGGCGCTCTCCCCGGGCCGGTTGAGGAGCACGGCGTCGGCGCCCTCGGCGAGGGGGCACGGCTCGCCCCGAGCTGCCGGGCAGCGGTTGGCCGGTGCCTCAGGCCCGGGGCAGCCGAGGACCTGCACCCCGGCCCGGGCGGCGGCGGTGGCGCCCCGCCAGCTCCCGCCGCAGCCCTCGACGAGCAGGCGGGGGGCGTCGTGCCGCCTCGGCCAGCGCAGCCGCCCCCGGCCCTCGGTGGGCACGAGGAGGCGCACGACCGACGGCTCGTCCTGGGGCATCAGGGCGTAGCCCCGGCTGCGCAGGAGCGACAGCATCGCCAGGTTGGAGCACAGCACGTCGGCCTCGAGGCCGGTGACGCCGGCGTCGGCGGCCGCCTCGAGGAGGCAGTCGAGCAGGTACGGCCCGAGCCACCCCCGCCACGCCCGGTCGATCGTGATGGCCAGCTCCCCGTTGCCGTTGGCGAGGAGCTCGTAGCCCGCCTCGCCGACCACCTGCGCGGGGCCGTCGCCGTCGCGCACGGTGGCCACGAGGCCCCGCCCGCCGCGGTCCTCGATCGAGGCCAGGCGCTCGACGAACGAGCGCGGCGGACGGTAGATCGAGAAGAACCGGCGGTATCGGGCGTCGTCGTCGAGCCCGGCGTAGAGGGCGGCCAGGCCGTCGACGTCGTCGGCGCCCACCGGCCGGACCCCGAGGACCCGGCCGTCGGGGAGCGTGACGAGGCGCGCGCCGGCAGCCATGCCCTGATCGTCCGCGCCGAGCGGGGCCGGGGCCAGAGGCGAAGGTCACCTCCCGCCGGTACGGTCAGCGGGGCCGGACGCGGACCTTCTCCCGCGCGGCCGGGGCCCGGGCCGGCCAGCCGAGCTCGTGCTGGATCCGGCGGCGGAGGGCGTCGGCGGCCACGGGCTCGCCGTGGACGACGCTGACCGCCTCGGGGGGCTCCGGGGCGGACTTCAGCCACGAGATCAGCCCGTCGCTGTCGGCGTGGGCGGAGAGGCTGTCGAGGTGCACCACCCGGGCCCGGATGGGCACGTCCTCACCGAAGACCCGAAGGCTGCGGGCCCCGTCGAGGAGGGCCTGGCCGCGGGTGCCGGCGGCCTGGTAGCCGGGGAGGACGATCGTGCTGCGGTGGTCGGGTCCCACCTGGCGGAGGTGGTGGAGGACCCGGCCTCCCGTGAGCATCCCGCTGGCGGTGATGACGATCATCGGGCCCCGCCGGGACGTGATCTGCTTCGACTCCTCGACCGAGCGGACGAGCTGCACGCCGTCGGACAGCTCCAGCACCTGGCGGGGGCTGAGGCGGTGCTCGCCGACCGAGGCCAGGAACAGCTCGGTGGCGGTGACCGCCATCGGGCTGTTCACGTAGGTCGGCAGCTCCGGGATCCGGCCGGCGTGGCGCAGCTCGGCCAGCAGGTGGAGCATCGTCTGCGTGCGGCCCACGGCGAAGGTGGGGATGAGCACGATGCCGCCCCGCTCGGCGGTGCTCGTGATCACCTCGGTCAGGATCTGGGCCACGTCCTCGGCCGGGTGGACCCGGTTGCCGTAGGTGGACTCGACCACCACGTGGCACGCCGCGGGCGCGGAGGCCGGGGGCCGCATGACGGGGTCGTCAGCCCGGCCGAGGTCGCCGCTGAAGAGCACGGACGCGCCGCCCTCGTCGAGCCACACCGACGCGGCCCCGAGGATGTGGCCGGCCGGGCTGAACCGGGCCGTGACCCCGCGCACCGGCTGGAACTCCTCGTCGAACGGATGGGACCGGAAGCGGGCCAGCGCCGCCTCGGCGTGGGCCTCCGTGTAGAGCGGGAGCGCCGGGTCGTGGCGGGTGGACCGACGCAGGTTGGCGTAGCGGGCGTCCTCCTCCTGGAGGTAGGCCGCGTCGCGCAGGAGGATGCGGGCCAGCGCCGTGGTGGACGGCGTGCACCAGATCGGTCCCCGGAACCCGTCGCGGACCAGGGCGGGGAGGTAGCCGCTGTGGTCGATGTGGGCGTGGGTGAGCAGCACCGCCTCGATCGAGGCCGGGTCCACCGGGAACGTCGCCCAGTTCAGCTCCCGGAGGCGCTTCAGGCCCTGGAAGAGGCCGCAGTCGACGAGCAGCCGGCCCCCGCCGGCGTCGACGAGGAACCGGGAGCCGGTGACGGTCTCCGCTGCGCCGAGGAAGGTGAGCTCCACGACCTGAGCATGCGCGGTCGCGGCCGCGACGGTCAGGGCCGGAGGTCCCGACCTGGCAGAGCCTCACCGCACGATCGCGCCGTCAGGAGAGCTTGGTGAACATGCGCTGCACGGTGGCGAGGTCGTAGCCCTCTGCGGCGGAGCGGTCGGGGTCCTCGAGGCACCAGGTGAGCCCGGCGGCGATCAGGTTGAACCCCACCTGCTCGAGCGCCTTGTTGGCGGCCGTCAGCTGGGTGACGATCTCCCGGCAGTCCCGCCCGTCCTGCAGCATCTGCTGCAGGCCGCGCACTTGGCCCTCCACCCGGCGCAGCCGGCGAACCAGGTCGGCGACGGTCTCCTCGGGAAGCTCCATGGCGACCAGCCTAGCGTACCCCTAGGGGTATCCCCGCCCGGGCGGTCACGTGAGCCGGTCGCGCACCTGGCGAGCGATCTCCAGGTCCTCTCGCGCCGTGACCACCACCGTGCGGGCCGCGGCCCCCGGGGCGGAGAGGTCGGCGTCCCCGGTGGCGTCGTCGTTGGCGGCCGGGTCGATCGCCACGCCGAGGTGGCCGAGGCGGGCCGCCACCTCGGCCCGGACCAGCGGGGCGCGCTCGCCGATCCCGGCGGTGAACACGAGCAGGTCGAGCCCGCCCAGGGACGCCGCCATCGCGCCGATCTCGCGCACGAGCCGGTGGAGCATCACGTCGAGGGCCAGGCGGGCTCGCTCGTCGCCCCGCTGGATGCCGGCCAGCACGGCCCGCAGGTCACCGTCGGTGCCGGACAGGCCAGCCAGGCCCGATCGCCGCGTGAGGCCGTCCTCCACCTCGGCGGCGGTGAGCGGCGTGTGCTCGAGGAGCCACAGCACGAGGCCGGGGTCGACGGTGCCGGACCGGGTGCCCATCACGAGGCCCTCGAGCGGCGTGAACCCCATCGTGGTGTCGACGGAGCGCCCGTCGAGCACCGCGCACAGCGACGCGCCGCTGCCCAGGTGGCAGACCACGGTGCGCCGCCCCTCCACGCCGGCCACCACCGGTCCCCGCCGGGCCGACCAGCTGTGGGAGAGGCCGTGGAAGCCGTACCGCTGCAGGCCCCAGCGCGCTCGCCACGCCTCGGGCAGCGCGTAGGTGCGGGCCGCCGCTGGCATCGTGGCGTGGAAGGCGGTGTCGAAGCAGGCCACGTGGGGGAGCTCGGGCAGCAGCGCGCGGGCGGCGGCCAGACCGGCCAGGGCCCGAGGCTGGTGGAGCGGGGCCAGCGGCGACAGCGCCTCGATCCGGGCGAGCACGGCGTCGTCCACCACGGTGGGGGCGGTCAGCTCAGCCCCGCCGTGGACCACCCGGTGCCCGACGGCGTCGACGGACCCGAGCCGCTCGAGCGCCTCCCCGACGCCCTCCTCGCCGCCGTGCCAGGGGTCCACGAGCACGTCGGCGTCGCCGACCGGCCCGTCCGGGCCGACCTCCACGGTGGCCAGCTTCAGCGTCGCCGACCCGGCGTTGACGACGAGGACGCGCATCAGGCGGGCCAGGTCCAGCCCTGGATCTCCGGCAGGTCCTCGCCGTGCTCGACGATCCAGCGCCGGTGGAGGTTGCGCTTGTCGATCATCAGCTGGCGCACCCCGGCGGCCCGGTGCCCGAGGCTCGGCACCCGGTCGATCACGTCCATGACGAGGTGGAAGCGGTCGAGGTCGTTGAGCACGAGCATGTCGAACGGCGTCGTCGTGGTGCCCTCCTCCTTGTAGCCGCGCACGTGGAGGTACGGGTGGCCCGTGCGGCGGTACGCCAGCCGGTGGATCAGCCACGGGTACCCGTGATAGGCGAAGATCACCGGCTTGTCGGTGGTGAAGATCGTGTCGTACTCGCGGTGCGACATCCCGTGCGGGTGCTCGTCGTCGGTCTGCAGCCGCATGAGGTCGACCACGTTCACCACCCGCACCCGCAGGTCGGGGAGGTGCTCGCGCAGGATCGCCGCCGCGGCCAGCGTCTCGATCGTCGGGACGTCGCCGGCGCAGGCCAGCACCACGTCCGGGTCCCCGTCGTCGTTGCTGGCCCACTCCCACACCCCGATGCCCCGCTCGGTGTGGAGGCGGGCCTCGTCGATGTCGAGCCAGGTGGGGTTGGGCTGCTTGCCGGACACGACCACGTTCACGAGGTCCCGGCTGCGCAGGCAGCTCTCCATCGTGGCCAGCAGGCAGTTGGCGTCCGGCGGCAGGTACACCCGGATCACCTCGGCCTTCTTGTTCACCACGTGGTCGATGAAGCCCGGGTCCTGGTGGCTGAAGCCGTTGTGGTCCTGGCGCCACACGTGCGAGGTGAGGAGGTAGTTCAGCGACGCGATGTCCCGGCGCCAGTCGAGGCCGCGGCTCACCTTCAGCCACTTGGCGTGCTGGTTGAACATCGAGTCGACGATGTGGATGAACGCCTCGTAGCAGGAGAACAGGCCGTGCCGGCCGGTGAGCAGGTAGCCCTCGAGCCAGCCCTGGCAGACGTGCTCGGAGAGGATCTCCATCACCCGCCCGTCCGGGCCGAGGTGCTCATCGACGTCGCGGGTCTCGGCCAGCCACGCCTTCGGGGTGACGTCGTAGACGGCCTGGAGGCGGTTCGACGCCGTCTCATCGGGTCCGAACAGCCGCAGGTTGCGGTGCTCGGCGTTGGCCCGGAACACCTCCCGCAGCCACTCGCCGAGCACGGTCGTGGGCTGGGAGATCGGGAGGCCCCGGGCCTCCACGGCGACGGCGTGGTCCTCGATCGGGGGCAGCACGAGGTCCCGCAGGAACCGACCCCCGTTCGTGTGCGGGTTGGTGCCCATGCGCCGCTCTCCGGTGGGCAGCCAGTCCACGAGGTCCGCCTTCGGGGCGCCGTCCTCGTCGAAGAGGTCCTCCGGCCCGTAGCTGCGCAGCCACGCCTCGAGCATCTGCAGGCGGTCCGGGTGGCCCCGCACGTCGCCGAAGGGGACCTGGTGGGACCGCCAGGTCCCCTCGACGGGCTTGCCGTCGATCTCCTCGGGGCCCGTCCAGCCCTTCGGGGTGCGCAGCACGATGGCCGGCCACCGCGGCCGCTCCCGGTGCCCCTCCTCGCGGGCCGCGCGCTGGATGGCGGCGATGCGGTCGAGGCACTCGTCGAGCGTGGCCGCCATCTGCTGGTGGACGTCGGCCGGGTCGTCGCCGGCCACCACGTAGGGCTCCCAGCCGTGGCCCCGGAAGAACGCGTCGAGCTCGTCGTCGGGGACCCGGTCGAGGATCGTGGGGTTGGCGATCTTGTACCCGTTGAGGTGCAGGATCGGCAGCACCGCGCCGTCGCCCACGGGGTCGAGGAACTTCGTGCCGTGCCAGGACGCGGCCAGCGGGCCCGTCTCGGCCTCGCCGTCGCCGATCACGCAGGCGACGACGAGGTCGGGGTTGTCGAAGGCGGCACCGAAGGCGTGGGCCAGCGAGTAGCCGAGCTCGCCACCTTCGTGGATGGAGCCCGGGATCTCGGCCGCCACGTGGCTCGGCACCCCACCGGGGAACGAGAACTGACGGAACAGCTGGCGCATCCCGTCGCGGTCCCGGCCCACGCTCGGGTAGGTCTCGGTCCAGGAGCCCTCCAGCCAGGTGTTGGCCACGAGGGCCGGCCCGCCGTGGCCGGGCCCGGTGATGTAGATGGCATCGAGGTCTCGGGCCACGATCGCCCGCTGCAGGTGGGCGTAGACGAGGTTGAGCCCGGGGGTGGTCCCGAAGTGGCCGAGGAGGCGGGGCTTGATGTGCTCGTCGCGCAGCGGCTCGTCCAGGAGCGGGTTGTCCAGCAGGTAGATCTGCCCGACCGAGAGGTAGTTCGCGGCCCGCCAGTATCGGTCGATCCGATCGAGCTCGGCGTCGTCGAGCGGAGTGCGGTCGATCGTGCGCATGGCACCTCCCGGGGCCTGGGGTCGGTTCGCTCGCCAACCCGCAGTCTTGCCCACCCGGGCGCCCGATGACCGGGGAGCGCGCCGGTCAGCCTTACCGGTGGGCGAGGCGGGCCCGGTCGTGCGCCTCGCTGGCGGGGTGCGCGCCGGCCGCGTGGGCGGGCGCGGACCGCTCCCGCGACCGGCTTGCGAGCTCGTCGAGGTCGTCGCCGAGGGCGCGGGCGGTCGGGGTCACGACCCGCTCCGGTCTCCGCGGCCGAAGCCGAAGAGGTGCTGGCCGACCTTGCGCATCTGGATCTCCTCCGCGCCCTCGGTGATGCGGTAGCGGCGGTGGTGCCGGTAGATGTGCTCGAAGGGCATGTGCCGCGAGTACCCGACCCCGCCGCAGGTCTGCATCGCCCGGTCGGCGGCGTCGCAGGCGAGCCGGTTGGCCCGGTAGTTGCACATCGCCACGAGGTGGGTGACCTCGAGGTGGTGCTGGCGGTCGAGCTGCCAGGCCGTGGACCGGATCAGCTGCTGCAGCATCATCGCCTCGGTGTAGAGCTCGACGAGCGGGAACTGGATGCCCTGGTTGGTCGACAGCGGCCGGCCCCAGGTGACCCGCTGGTTGGCGTACTCGACGGCCACGTCGATGCAGTGGAGGGCGGCGCCGAGCGAGGACGCGGCCTGGCGGATCCGGTTCTCGTGGACGAAGTGCTGGGCCAGCTCGAGCCCGTGGTCCACCTCGCCGAACACCGCTGACGCCGGGACCCGCACGTCGGTGAGCGTGACCTCGGCGTGGTCGGTGGGCATGTTGAACGTCCACCAGAAGAACTCCACCGAGAAGCCCGGGGCGTCGGTCGGCACGAGGAAGGCGGTGATGCCGGTGGGGGAGCCGGGCTCGCCGGAGGTGCGGGCGAAGATGATGTCGTGGGTGGCGTGGTGCAGCCCCGAGTTCCACCGCTTCTGCCCGTTGATCACCCACTCGTCGCCGTCGGCCACCGCGGTGGTCTCGAGGTACGTGGCGTCGGAGCCGTGGTTCGGCTCGGTCAGCCCGAACGCGAGGCGCCGTGACCCGTCGATGAGCCCGGGCATCCACTCGGCCTGCTGCTCGGGGGTGCCGAAGTCCCGCATCATGAGCACGGTGGGGAAGTTCCCGACGATCGACGACTCGTTCTGCAGGTCGTTGTGCAGCCCGAGGCCGCGCCGGGCGAGGTGCTCGCGGATGATCGCCATCTCCAGGTTCGACGCGTCCTGGCCGCCGTACTCCTTCGGCAGGGCGTAGCGCAGCCAGCCGGCGGCGTCGGCCCGCCGGCGCATCTCGGCCAGCAGCGCCTCCCACTCGGGCCGGGGGACGCCCCCGTTCTCGAAGTCCGTGCGGGCCCACTCCCGCCGGTGGTCGAAGAACCGCTCGTTGTCGTCGGCCTGCTGGAGCGGGACGATCTCCGCCTCGATGAAGGCGTCGAGCGCGTCGAGCGTGGCCTGGATGTCGGCCGGGATGTCGAAGTCCACCGGTCCTCCCCCTCGTCGTCCACCCCCGTCGGCGGGGCCGGGCGACCCAGTATGGCGCTCGTCGGTCGGGGCGCTAGACAGAGGGGCTCCGGTCCGAGGGGACCGCTGCCCGAGGAGGATCCATGGCCCTGATCGAGCACGCCCACGAGGAGCGGATGCGGCGCGAGGCCGCCGCCCAGCGCCTGCGCGACCTGGCCGACGAGCTGGCCCGCCACAACGAGGTGTCGTTCGTGCGCGACGGGATGCGGGTCACCGTTCCCGTCCCCGACGAGGTCACCCTCACGCTCGAGATCGAAGCCGGCGGCGACGAGAACGAGATCGAGGTCGAGATCACCTGGTGAGCGGGCCCTGACGGGTAGCGTGCCCGGGGGAGGGAGGCTGGGCCACCGGAGCGTCGTCGGACTGGGCCCGCGAGCGCATGGGTAGGGACGCCGCGATGCGGACGACGAAGCGGTTCAGCCGGGATGTCTCCGAGATCCCGCGCACGCGCCGCTTCGTGGCCGAGACCCTCGAGCGCGCCGGGGTGCCGGCCTCTGATGCCGTGCTCCTCGTGGCCAGCGAGCTGATCACCAACGCCGTCCGCCACGGCGAGGGCACGGTGGAGCTGCGCATCCTGCTCGAGCCCGAGTGCGTCCGCCTGGAGGTGCTCGACGAGGGCCGCGTGGTCGTCCGCGCCCCGAGCGAGAGCCCGTCGCCGTCCGCCCTCGGCGGCCGAGGCCTGCTGCTCGTGGAGGGCGTGTCGGATCGCTGGGGGTCGCGCGTCGACGAGTCCGGCCGCACGCTCGTGTGGGCCGAGCTGAGCCTCGACGGCGTGTGACCGTCAGGGCAGGGCGACGTCGATCCGGCCGCGCAGCTCGTCGCCGTCGACCGTGAACTCGTGGCTGGTGGCCACCTCGTCGAGGATGCGGTCGGCCAGCGGGTCCAGCTCGAACGCCGACGGGTCGGCCAGCCGGGCCGAGGCGGCGATGACGAGCGCCTCGGGGGTGATGGCGAAGCGGATCGACACCTCCTCCGAGGTGGCCTGCACGAGGGTGCTGACCAGCTCGTCGGCGGCCACCCGGACCGCTTCGACGGCGTCGAGGCTGAGGTCGGTGAACGAGGCGAGCCCACTGGCGACCAGGCGGACGACCCGCAGCAGGTCGGCGTTCGGCGGGATGACGAGGTCGAAGCTCGTGCTGGCCTGGAGGTCGGTGGGGGTGGGGTTCGGCACAGGCGTCAGGACGGATCGGGGAGGACCGTGAAGGCCTCGGTCTGCTGATCGAGCTGGGTCACCTCGAGGACCCGGGTGACCACCTCCGAGCGGCGCCCGATCTGCAGCGACCGGCCCGCGTCGGCCAGCCGGCGGCCGGCGAGGAGGAGGGCCCGCAGCGCGCTCGAGTCGATGAAGGACACCGCGGAGAGGTCGAGCACCACCGGCTGGGACGGGTCGCCGCCCGGCTCGGCGAGGCACTCCGTCAGCTGCGGGGCGCTGGCCAGGTCGAGCTCGCCCCCCACCTTGATGACGTGGCCGGCCTCGGTGTCCTCGGTGCTGATGCTCAGTCCGTCGCCTGCTGTGGTCATCGCTCGCTCCTCGTGGATGCGGGTGGGGCCGGGAACCGGGTCCCGGCGAGGCTACTCGGGCCCTGCGGAGCCCTCCTGGGGGCGGCGTCCATCAGATCTCCCCCTCGAGGTCCTCGCCGAGCTTGGCCAGGGTGGCGCGCAGGATCCGCGACACATGGACCTGGCTCACCCCGATCTCCTCGGCGATCTCGGACTGGGTCATCCCCAGGTAGAAGCGCAGGTAGACGACCCGACGGTCCCGCTGGGGGAGCTTCTCCAGCGAGCGCAGCACGGCGACGCGCTCGGGGGTCTCCACCATCGACGGGTCGTCGGCGCCGGGCATGCGGACCTCGGATGCGCCGTCCGGACCGTCGTCGCCGACCGGGCCGGCGTCGAGGCTGGAGGCCCGGTAGGTGGCGCCAGCCTCCATCGCCTCGAGCACCTCCTCCACGGAGACGTCGAGGTCGTCGGCCAGCTCGGCCACGCTCGGCTGGTGACCGAGGGTGTGGGTGAGCCGCTCGCTCGCCGAGCGGATCTCGAGGTGCAGGTCCTTCAGGCGCCGGCTCACCCGCATCGACCAGGTCTTGTCGCGGAAGTGGCGTCGCAACTCGCCGACCACCGTGGGCATCGCGAACGTGGCGAAGCGCAGGCCGAGCTCGGGGTCGAAGCGGTCGACCGCCTTCACGAGGGCGAGGCTGGCCACCTGCATGAGGTCGTCGGGGTTCTCGCCCCGCCCGGAGAAGCGCTTGGTGGCGTGCCGGGCGATCCAGAGGTAGTCCTCGATCAGCCGGTCGCGCAGCCGAGGGTCGCCGGTTCGGCGCAGCTCGCGGAACTGCTGCTGTTCGTCGGCGCGCGCTCGGGGCATA
>Ga0079224_100004501_pt1 | contig 18053 bp, 15 predicted proteins | sample Stecom2015_FD_80414 | JGI IMG/M metagenome (GOLD analysis project Ga0079224, IMG submission 80414) | Agricultural soil microbial communities from Utah to study Nitrogen management - Steer compost 2015 | ecosystem: Environmental > Terrestrial > Soil > Agricultural land | place: USA: Utah...
GCAGAGCTTCCCAAAATAGATTCGGCATTATTGCTTAGGCTTTCTGAAATGTTTAACCAACCTTACGATGGTATACAATTTCATACATCATACGCTGATAGTTTGAACTGTTCATTTAACGAACCTACTTTTTATATTTTGAAAGAGGATTCCCTCGAGTTAAACCATGTGTTTCTAAAAGGGAATATTATTTTAATATCTAATAATCCTGTAGTAATAGATTCAAGTTCAAACATCGAAGACGTATTGCTTTTTGCTCCTTCCATAATTATAAAGAATGGATTTCGTGGAAGTATTCAGGCGTTTGCTCAAGATTCTATTCGATTAAAGAATGATGTATATTTAGAATACCCATCGGTTTTAGGTTTATTGCCAAAAAGTATTAAAAATGCCGATTATATAAATCATCCATCAATAATTATAGATTCTGCAAGTCGTGTAACAGGGATAGTATTTACAACTGTAGCTTTTCACAATCAACCAATACCTTTAATTCAATTAGATAATCATTCAACAGTAAATGGTCAAGTGTATTCTTCAGGTTTGTTGCAGCTGCAGGGGATAATTGAAGGTTCAGCAATTACAAAAGGTTTTATTTTAAAAACTTCTTCCACGGTGTACGATAATTTTATTTTAAATGGATCTATCAATTTAAACAACCTTTCTGAATATTACATAGGAAGCAAGATTTTCAATAAGGACGAAGCTTCTAGCATTATCAAATGGGTAGAATAGGTGTATATAAAGCAGGAAATTGGACCTGGTCGAGAGTGAAAGCCTCCTCAATTATTGAGGTAGTGGTTGCCTTAGTAATTATTTTATTTGTTTTTGGCTGCTCTACCATTATTTACTTAGATCTCATTAACCACCGACCAGATAAATTGTATCGCTTGCAAAAAGACCTACTCGTGATGTCATCAAAAATTAAAAACGAAGATTCCATAATGAACTATGACCAACGTGAAACAGAAAATGGAATTTTAATAATTCAATATTGTGAACCTTATCAAGGGGATACATTATTAATGTATTTAAAGCTTGAGGCAATAGAAAATGAGAAGGTTGTGGTTACTCATAAAGAATTATTTATATATAATAATAATGAATATTAAAAAAGTACCTGCTTTCACAATAATTGAGGTATTGATTGCTCTGATTCTTACAGCGGTTGTTTTCACAATTTCTTTTTTATCTTATAAGATAGTGCAAGATCAGTTTAAAGACTATTCAAACTCTGCCGATCGTTTAGTAAGATATTTAGAACTTCAGAAAATCATAAATTTGGATGTTGATAACTCCTTATACATAGAAGTCACTGACGAAGGTTTTGACAGCGTTTTTTCAGATAAGTCTATACATTATTTCATTTCCGATAGTTTAGTCGTTAGAAGAAACGAAAACGCAGTTATTGACAGCTTTAAATTTCAAATCGTTAATAAGCAGTTCCTATTTAAAAAAAACATAGTAACTGAACCAGGAAAATGTTTTGATAACTTGACACTTACTCTTAATATTAATGATCAACAAAGCTTTATAATAGCAAAAAAGGAGTATGATGCTCAAACATTAATGGATATAAGCCTATTTTAAATGAATGGAATTGATATAAAGAAAATTGCAAAGACTCCCAACCTTGTTGATTCGAAAACAAAAGGTTCAGTTTGGATTTTACTAAATAAAGATATACGTTTTTTTAATGCAGTCAGTGCTGCTACAAAGGAATCGTTTTACCATGAATTGTCTATTTTAATAAATGCAGGTGTTGATTTAAAGGGATCCCTTGACCTTTTGATTGAGGAACAGAAGAAGCCAAGAAATAAAATGATGATGGAAAATATACGATCTTCTATTCTTGAGGGTGGTTCATTATCTGATGCCCTAAAAAAAGAGAATGGATTTTCACCTTATGAATATTTTAGTATACAAATTGGGGAAGAAACTGGGAGACTGATAGGCGTTCTTGAAAGTTTGGATGAATATTTTAAAAAACAGATAAAACAAAAGAGACAAATACTTGGAGCAATGATGTATCCCATTATCGTAACCTTTACTTCACTTATTGCAGTTTTTTTTATGTTGAATTTTATAGTCCCCATGTTTGCAGATATTTTTAGCAGAACAGGGAGTGAATTGCCGGCAATTACTCGATTCATTGTTGATTCTTCTTCATTGCTTAAGAAAATTAGTATTCCCTCTTTGATTATATTTATCTTGATAGGAGCTTTTATGTACTCCCAACACAAAAAGAATGATTCAAGAAGGATTTTATCTGCTGTAGTTCTTAAATTGCCACTTTTTGGGAACATGGTCAGAAAGATATATCTAGGTCGGTTTTGTAACTCCATGGCTTTGTTAATGGCAGCAAAGATTCCTCTAATTCGTGCCATTCAACTTAGTAAGCAAATGGTTGGTTTTTATCCAATAGAGGTATCTTTACAAAAAATTGAAGAGGGAATATTGTTAGGAAAATCTTTAAATAGTACGCTTACACAATTTAAAATATATGATTCCAAAATGATTGCATTGATAAAAGTAGGAGAAGAAGTGAATGAGTTATCAGCTTTCTTCGAGAAGATTTCCAAGCAGTATAATGATGATGTTGAATATCAATCTGCTATGTTATCATCAATTATGGAACCTTTCATTATAATATTTTTAGGCTTATTTGTGGGAGTTATTTTAATAGCGATGTACCTTCCTCTTTTTCAAATTGGCAACGGTTTTGAGTAATTATAAATTACTGGTTATTTTATCATACATTTTTTTAAACAGACCTTTGTTTTTAGATAAAGAAACTCCATTTCTAAATTTCTTATGAGTAGTTGTTAGACTGTCAGCTTGTGAGTAAGTCGTGATTTTTCCATGCAATCTTCCATCTTTCATTTTTCCTTTTTGTAAGATTTCTCCTTCTTCATTAAATAAAATAAATAATCCAGTTTCTTTACTTTTTACCCAGTTTGAAACTTTCCTTAACCGTCCTGTATGATCCCACTGTTTCCAAACTCCAGTTTTCATCCCATGTTCAAAATTTCCCAAAGTTTTCGGAGACCAGTTTTCAAAATATTCTTCATAGGGACCATTCAGCAACTTTCCTGAATAGGTTCCTTGACTTCTATTAATGGTGTCTTTATGATACCAATAGTACCAGATTAGAGGATCCAAATGCTGCTTATTATAATTTTTTTTTAAAGTATTGACCCGGATATGGTTGAAGTTTGTGGTTGTGAAGGTAACCTTACTGTGGAAGGGTACTGTGTTTTCCATTGTAGGTTGAGCTTTTGTACCTCCGATATTAAAAATAAGGGAACAAAGTACAAGAAACAGAATGTAATATTTTTTCATTTATATATAGATTGGGTAATTCCTTCAAGCTGAATAACAATATAATTACCATGATTTTTTATAAGAATGAGCCCATCCTTAGATTCTCCTTCTTCCATCATTATATCTTTTTCGTTAAAGTTGATCAGGGTTATTATTTTTTTATTTGATTGATTTTTTATTAAACCGATATATCTGCAAATAGGGGATTCTGCTGATTCATTAATGGGTATTTTAATTTCTCTCTGTGCAATAGATACAGAAATATTAGGAGTTAAATTGCGGGGTTTATCAAAAAAAGGATCCCTGTAGTTTGCGGTAAGTTCATATACTATTTGGTCTTTAACTTTAATTGGGTTTTGTTTTCTATTCTCAACTACCACCGATGTTACTTCCTTTTTTATAAATAATAGCCGATAAATAATAAAACTCCAGATCGTCAATACCGCTAATAAAAGTCCAAAAGTGAATTTCTTTTTCATCATTACGACTATTTAAGTAATATAAATTATTTATTAATCGTTTCTATTCTTGCTGTTTCTAATTTCATAATTAATTCAAAATCTCTCGTTATATTGTTCTTTTGTTTATAGAAAGAAGCATTTAAAATATTTATTTTTTGATTTTTTTCGATTTGGTTCAGGAGAAATAACAACTTGGTGAAAGAGGCCGAAAAATAATAAGCATTATAATTGACAAAATTGTTCTCCTCTTCTACAGTCGTTGTTTCTGATAGATTCTTCGCTTCTATTTCAAATTTATGGGCCAGTTCAACCATATATTCCTTCTCGAAAAACACATTATTTGTCCCCGTTAAGTCATTTATTGAGTAGGTTTCTATATTTTTTCTTAATACATTAATCTTTCTAAAAGTTTGTTGTTGAACTTCTATATTGTTTTGTTGTTCATAATATGCTTTTCTTAGGTTTACGGTTTTTTTAATCGCCAATTGATAAAACAAAAAGAAAAGTATGAGACTTCCTGTACTTAAAATCCAGTTTTTGATTTTCCATGAATATTTTTGCAGGTTTAACATGTTATTCTACTTTCAGATTTAAGGTGAACCTTGAGCTATTATTCTCTTCTGTATATTCGCTGATTTCAACTTTTTTACAAAAATTAAACTGCCGAATTATATTTATCCATGTATTTAATTCAATTCCATTTTCACAATTTCCAGATATCCGGACTAAAGTGAAATCATAACTAGATTTTCTTGTCCTTCGGCTCTCTTTCTTATCTCTCGGAAAAATTGTCATCTCTTCAAGAGTAATAGACGATGGTTGACTTGCTGCTAATAAATCGGAAAGCCTTACCAAAGAACCATACTTACTATCTAAAGGTCTTGTTATATTATTGATTAAATTTTGATCGTTTTCAAGTTCATTTATTAGTCTGTTTTCTTCAGCTTTTAATAATCCTAAACTATCGGTGTTAACTTCATTCATTTTCAAAGAATAATAACTGTAAAAGTAGGTATTGGCTAAAAGTGCTAACAGGAAAATTCCAAGAACTGTAGGGAGAACTTTCTTAAATATTGAACGTTGGTCAATGTTTTCTTTTGATATGCCAAAAGAGTTTAACTCTATAGTTGGAAATGAAATACCCGCTATTAGGCACAATCCAGTCGCGTAAGCTGTAACCATACACTCGCTCATTTCTTCATTAGCAAACCGTATATTATCAGACCGTTCTGTTAATGGAGACTTCAAAATATAACCAGTGGGTTTGTCTTCAGTCATTTCAAAGAGGTGTGCATCCAATTGAAAAGTATCACTCTTGTTCAAATGCAAATAACTCCATACGGGTATTAAAGCAAAAGGCCCTAAGGTTAAAGTATGAATTTCCAGACCTGCATTTTCAAAATCGGAAATAATCATTTTAATTGTGTCTCTCCTAGCCATTGAAACAAATGTGATTTCTCTTATTGTAGTGAGTTGAATAAAGAAATCATCTGTCGTAGCAGTAGGTATTATCTTTTGGCCATAATCTATTGCGGAAAAATTTTTTACGCTTGGGAAAGAGCGGTGTATGATTCCTTTTCCGCTTAAACATAAGGCGATAGGTAAAGAGCCGTTGATGCGGTTTAAAAGATCAGCGATACATTGGAAGTTGTATTCTCCTTCTTCAAAGGTTACAATATTTCTTTTACGTTTTATTTTTGCGTAACGGATAACAATCTTATCATTCTCAAGGAGATAAATCTCAACCCCAGCAGTAGAACGCATCCGCGTTAAATAAGATATAAATTGATTCATCATTATTGATAAATAATTGTAGGTTTAATAAATACCACCGAAACAACCTTATTTCTGGATTTCGATCTTGAACTGAATAGCCATTTTAACCCAGGGATACGTGCTAATAGTGGAACACCACTACCACTCGAAGACGATTCAAAACGTTCAATGCCTCCTAGTACAACTGTTTCTTCATTTCTAATTCTGATTATTGATTCAAATTTACTTGTAGTTGAAGGTGGGGGTTGATTTAGAGGAGTATCTTTAGTAAAATCCGAGATATCAATTTTTATATTCAATGTAACTTGTTCATCTCCCGAAACAATGGGTTTAATATCAATAATCATGGCCGCATCAACTTTGTTAAAAGTTTCAGTGACAACCGTCTGAGGATTGAGAGATCCCAAAACATTTTGGGTTGACACACTGTAGTATCTGGAATTTCCTATACTTAATGAAGCAGTATGTCCGTTCAAAGTTGATAGTTTTGGTACTGAACGCATTTCCACATTATTATTTTGCTCTAGAGCACTTAATCGCACATAAAAATTAGGAGTTACGCGACCCAAATTGAAAGTACCTCCTGCGCCTACTTTTGATAAGAAATTATTAATAGAAGCCGCTCCAAATGTATAATCAATGCCTGGAAGAATGCTTCCCCCTGTTTGTATCGAATCTGAAATACCCGCTTGGATTCCTGTTTTTACCTCATGCCCTTTCCGAATATCAAGCATATTTACCTCTATTAAAATCATAGGAACTAGTTTGTCCAATTCTTTTATCAAATTTCCTATTTCATTTACCTGAGGTCCTGAACCTGTAATAAGTAAAGTATTTTGCTCTCTGAATTCCTTTATTTCTATACCCTTTTTCCATTCAGATGGAATCATGGACTGAATAGTGTCTATAGCTCGGTGTTGAAGCTGTATTACTTTAATCTCCCGCAAACCCTCTAGATTTCTACTACCAATGGTATAAATATCATTGATATTTTTATGGGTATAATTTGTTCCTTTTAATAATGCAATTAATAGGTCTTCAAAACTCACATTCTGTAAATGTGTGGTTACAGTTCCTATAATGCCATCATACAGAAAATAATTAGCATTGATTTGTTCCGCGGCCGTTTTTATGATCTGTTCTATGGGTATGTTTTGAGCATCAACCGAAATTAGTTGTTGCAAGCCTGTTTTATCAACGTTTGCTTCTATTTGCAGCCCTGAGGGTGTCCCAGCTTGACCATCGGCAACCTTGCTGACTCTTCGTATTCCAATTAAATCATTACTTCCGATATAATTCTCTTCATTTAGTGCAAGAGGCATAAAAACAAATGCTCCATCGGATGTTTCTTTCAGTTTTATCTTGTTATTAAAGGCTAATTGCTTTAAAGCATCATCTAAATGCATATCCTTTACAAACAATTCTATTAATTGACCTTTCAAATCACTCGTAACAATAACATTTGTGCCGGTAAGCTTAGTGATCGTTTTTGATACAACACTTAAACTATCATTCTTTAAATCCAAAGTTATCGTGTTAGCGTTAGTGTTAAACGAAGCCTTTATGATTGAGGCCTTATGGGGTTGTTTCGAGCTGTCAAATGGTTTAACGGAAATAATATTTCCAATAAATGAGTAGTCGAGATCATACTCTTTAGCAAGGAAAAGCAATATATTCAATGCCGTTTCAGCTTGAAAGTTATTAAAAATGGTTCTATCTAGGTTTTGATCTACATTAATATTTAAATCTGCAGCTTCTGCCAATGCTCTAAGAAATTCTTGAATTGAGACTCCAGAAACCGATAAATTTATTATTTCATTAATTCCAGGTGAACTGGATGCTATGGTATTAAGGTGTTGTTCGATACGATCAAGCCTTTCATCAGTCTGTGCAGACGAAGGTATTGGTAGAATCAGACATCCTATTAAAATATATATAAATGTCAGTATGGAATTTAAAGTCTTCAATTCTTAGTAATTAAATAATAGGGGGTATATTTCCTTTAGGGTCGTTTCTCCAGATGCGAATAGGGAAAAAGCATTCTCAGCTAGAGTTTTAATTTTTCTTTTTTTTAGTTCTGGACTTATGTCAAAGCAATTGTCTTTAATTTTCATCCCCAATTCCGTGTCAATTGGAATTATTTCATAAACTGCTTTGCGACCGCTATACCCAGTGTGAAAGCATGAATCACAACCTTTTTTAATATAATGTTCGTTTACTGTAAAGTAAGGTTTAAACTTGGGCGGATACAGTTCGGGGTTAAATGCTTCTTTTTCTTTACATTTCTGACATAAAACCCGCAATAAACGTTGCGCAATAGGAGCGTTAAGAGTATTGGCTAAAAGAAACGCAGGTATACCCATATCAATTAATCGGGAAACAGTTCCCCATGCTGAATTTGTATGAATGGTTGACAGTACCAAGTGGCCAGTTAATGAAGCCCTGATGGCCATGGCAGCTGTATCTACATCACGGATTTCACCTACCATAATGATATCAGGATCCTGACGCAAAAACGTCCTCAATGCAACAGGAAATGTTAAACCAATGCTCTCTTTAAGTTGAACTTGATTTATTCCTTCCAGCGTGTATTCAATAGGATCTTCAATGGTCAGAATGTTCCTTGATTCTTTATTAAGTACTTTTAAAGTAGAATATAATGTAGTTGTTTTTCCTGATCCGGTTGGTCCACTTATAAGAACCATTCCATTTGGACGATTAACACTCTCTAGATAGTGTTTCAAATCATCTTCATTAAACCCTACATTATTTATATCGATATTAGTTGCATCATTATTAAGCAGTCGCATAACAATCTTCTCCCCATGCAGAGTAGGTAAAATGGAAACACGGATATCAAAGCGGGAATGGTTATCACTGTAATTTATCCTTCCATCTTGAGGCAATCTCTTTTCCGCAATATCCAGACCTGAAAATATTTTTATTTTATTAATTATAGCGGGGTATTCATTTTTTTTTAACTGGTAGCGTTCTGCCATCTGACCGTCTATGCGTATCCTTATCCTGCAACTCTGCTCGTAGCTTTCAATATGGATATCGCTACTTTTCAATCGGTTGGCTTCTAAAATCAAGTCATTAAGAAAGTTCTCAGAATTGCCGGTATATATTCTGGGGTTATCCCCCTTTTTTATGTTAATCCTGGGATGATACTTCTGTAATTGTTTCGTAAGCTCTTCTCTGTCGGTTAATATTACTTTTACAGCTTCGCCCACCATAAACTCCAATTCTTCCTTTATTAAACTATCCTGATTATCAGTATGGATTTCAATACCATATTCTCCTCGATGGGCAATTGCTCTATAATGCCAGGCCTGATCATCATTAAGTATTTGTAAGTTAGCAGCAATAATGGTATTGTTTTTACTATTCATAAATACGGGTTAAATAATGAATTAGAATTTCATCCGAATTAAAAAGTGTTTCCTGTGTGAAGGGATTTATCAGAATTATAATAATCAGTATGATTGACTGACAGCCAGCTAATGGAATATTTCTATTATTTTTTAAGAACAATAAATACAATAAGATTAGTAAAAGCGAGCTAAGTTGAAAGACTAGGAAGGTTATCGGTGAGAAGAGAAACCCAAGAAAAATGAAGAATAAAACATCTCCTAATCCTAAATAGCTTTCCATTTTTACTAATCTTCTCTTTTTTATATAATAGTAATTATGCAAAACAGATACTTGAAGGCCTATAAAACTAAGATTGACAAAGTATTCCTCAAAAGGAAGGTTTCCAACATATGAGTCTTTTATGATGACAAGAATTATTAAAACAGGAAAGAAGAACCAATAGACTGCTCTTTCCTTAAAATCCTGCCAGATTATTGCCAGCAAAATAATAATAACAATAATATAGAATGCAACCATATCAGTCCTTAATAACTTCCCTCAGGTTCTTAGTTTCATCAATTTCCCAAACATTGTAGATTCCATTCCCGTTAAAATCTGCAACGGCAGTTGCTTTTGCAGTAAAGCCTATTGGTCCAGCTTCTACAATTTCAATACGGTAGTTTGCCTGTCCTCCTTCGGAAGAAAGTGTTTCTTGTTCATATTCAAGACTCTGTAATTCAGAGCTATAAATAGACCTTTCATAAAAGTAGTTTTTCTGCAAGGTATAAATATGCTGTAGCTGCATTTTAGCTTCCGTGCTTTTAGCTTTGGTTATTAATGGCATCAAGTTGGGTAAAGCCAAGAGAACCAATATTCCAATAATCACTAATACTACCAGTACTTCTGTTAAGGAGAATGCTTGAAGCTTTATAAAGTCCTTTTTTTCTTCTCTTTTCATTCTTGTTTCATTATTAATTTCAGATAATAAAAGTATCTATCTATCATGCTTAATAAGTGCATATAAGCTTTAAAAATTATGCGGTTTATGCATAATTTTTAAAGCTTATAAAATTCAACGAACCAGAAGGAGGCATTACTTTAGCGACAAACAATCATACAACCATATGAAAATGAAATTAAACTTATATCCTCCTGAAAAATTCATATTCTTAGTACTGATATTATTGAATTTACTTCTTGTCTCTTTTGGACTTTCAGCCCAGACTATTAATGTTCCTAATTTTATTCCCCAAACTCCTGAAGGAAAATGGAACGATCGATTCGGAGAAGTGCCTGTTAGTGAATATACCGGCATTCCATCTATTACCATTCCATTACATTCTGTTAAGTTAAAGGATAAAGATTTTTCTATCTCACTGGATTACCATGCTGGAGGAATAAAAGTAACTGATGAAGCAAGTTGGGTTGGATTAGGTTGGAACATAAGTAATCTAGGGACCATTTCAGTAGAAGCAGTAGGTGGCCCTGACAATGTAATATCCTTTTCCACTAAAGCAGAAAAGCAGGTAGCTATTGATCATTCAATTTCTGCGGGAGGCCATCCAAGGCGGTTTATGGGAACTTATCATGTCATGAACGCTGATGGATGTCTTTATGATGAAACCCTTCCTGTGCCAAATAGAAATTTTATTAACGATGTTCTAAACGGAAACGGAGAGAGGGATATATACCATGTAAATGTCTTAGGCAACGCGTTTAAATTTTCCATTGATGCCAATACAAATGAAATAATACCTGTAGGAGAGAAAACAAAATTTAAGATCGAAAAGATTGGCAATGGTTGGAAGATGGTTGATGATGTTGGATATGAATATTTTTTCAATGCGAACGAGTATTTTAGGTACAACTCCAATTTTAATCAGCTTGTCAACACTTGGCATCTGACTAACATTGTTTTTCAAGGAAAAGAGTTATTAAAAACTGTTCATGTATCAACGTCCCTACAACTTTTACCTCAGATCTCGGATGTTCTTACCAAAAAAGAAGGTTCTATCGAAAGTATTGTTCGGCAAACTACCTATGTGGAAGAATTTAATGCCAAATATCCCAAATATATTGTAACTCCATTGGATAGTATTGTATTCATTACAGAATCGCGGATCGATTTAAGAAATGGATTGGCTTTAAAGTATCTTCGTGTATATAATCGGTTAAATAAAGTCCTTATTAAAGAGGTTGATTTTCAAAAAAGTTATTTTAACGGAAGCGCAGATGGAACAGACCTGTCTACTTTAGATTATGTGATTAAACGTCTAAAATTAGATAAGATAGTTGTAAAAGGCGTTGGTACCGAAAAGAAAGTACATACATTTAGCTATTATGATAATTTGCCATATAAAAATTCTTTTTCACAGGATTTTTGGGGATATTATAATGGAGAGAATAATACATTTAGCGGCACAATTTCGGGAATAGCGACCAACGCTATCCATTCAAGTAATAGAACACTGCTTCCCACCCCAGCATCATTACTTTTTGAAGAAGACGTACCTAATACATTAGTTAATTATAGGGCAGCAAATAGGGGTGTCAATAGTAATTATGTAAAAGGAGGGTCTTTAAAGAACATAATATATCCCACTGGCGGCAGTACTGAGTTTGATTATGAACCAAATCAGGTCAATAACGTGACTTATGTCAAGTCTAGTCAGCCTGTTTTACAAAATGTTTTGACTACAGTTAGAAATAATGGAAACAGTACATTTAGCACGCCCTCAACCACTTTCACATTAACGAAAGAAGTGAAAGGAAGGATCAAAGTGACCCTTATTGCTCAGACCCTACCTATTACCAATTTCGAGAACTTCGCAGTTATTCTTGTTACAAAAGCTAATACATCTTCTCCTATTATCAAAAAGTATTATATAATGACTGATGCTCAAAAACAGCAATTTAACAACACAAAATCTGTAACTATTGAAGAGGATGTAGTCTTGCCTCCAGGATTAGTTGTATTAAGTGCAACTAATCCTGGATTTCCTGATCAAGGTTATTCAATGCCAAACGGAACAGTTGGTGAACTCACATATTTTAATATAATTGATACTGATCAGGAATATGACTCATACGTAGGCGGTTTGAGGATTAAAACTTTAAAAAATTATGGACATGATGCAACTATATTGAATACAAAGTCTTTTGAATATCTTAATGAAGATCAAAGTAGTTCTGGAAAATTGATTAATCCTATCCGTTTTTCGTACAGACAAAACACAAGATTTCAAATATTAACAGCTGGAAGTAATCCTCCAATTATTTATTTCAAATACAGAGTCGATGATTTTCTTTATTCTGACAATCTTTTTAATTATTCAAGTTCACATGCTCCATCTTCAGTTGGATATTCAAGAGTGGTGATTAAGGAAACGGACAATAGCGTTAATAATGGTTCAACTATTAAACATTTTTATAATACCGCTTCTCCGAGTTATTTTTCGGACTCTAAAAAATTTATCCCTCAGAGCTTGTACAACTCGGCCCTTAATGGAAAGCTCCTCAAATTAAGTATCTTAAACAATGCCTTAGATACTCTATATAGCGAACACAACTTCTACCAAATTCGTAATATTGAACATCGGTATTTAAACATCTCTGTTTCTGACTTGTATGATGGGCCTCTCCAGTGCAGCTTCGCCACCCCTCAATTAAAAGATAATCGATTCGATGTTATTATATCGGCCATCAGCAGTTTTTCAGTTCAACTGGATTCGTTACAAAAGACCAATTTTTTCGGTGGTTTAAAGAATATTCTTTTGAAACGATATGAATATGATCCATTGAATTATAAAATTTCAAAGATGTCCCAGGTGCACTCAAATAATCAGAAAATAATAGAGGAATACAAATATCTGTTGAATTATACTCCTAGTACTTTAACCTCTTACTCTGAATATTTATCTCGTAATATGGTTGGAATACCTATTGAACAGACTGTATATCAAAATAGCAAGATAATTGATTATAATAAAGTCGCTTATAGTACATGGGGAAATGTATTCGCCCCTCAATATATTTACAGGAAAGACAGAAATTCAAATATTTATAACTACTTAAACTTCCTACAATACGATAGTTATGGAAACGTATTAGAAATGAAAAAACAAAACGGACCTAGTACTACATATCTTTGGGGATATAATGGTCAATATCTTATTTCAAAAATAGAAAACGCAACATATTCTGACGTTTTGACGAAAATTGGGGGTGTTAGCGTAATTACACAATTTAATTCGTCTTCGATAACAGATAGTTATATAAACCAAAAGATGAACCTTTTGCGTACAGGCCTACCAAAGTCTCTGGTTTTTACTTACACATATAAACCATTGGTTGGAGTTGCAAGTATGACGGATGCTTCCGGACGTATAGTATCTTATGAATATGATGAGATGCAACGTCTAAAAGAAGTCCGAGATGAAAATAACCACATTGTTACCGATTATAAATATCATTATAAACCTTAACAGAAACTCTACATATAATGAATAAGAATCAGATAAAGAAACTAGCAGCAGTTTTGTTGCTGTTGCTTGGTATTGTGCCTGTATGGGGTCAAGGGCCAGTTAGTGATAATCAGAACTACATTATGAGTCGTACTTACCTTGCACCTTTGACTACTGCGCCGTCATCCTTGAGTCTTGATCAGGCCATGATTGATATTAGTTATCTTGATGGTTTAGGAAGACCGCTTCAGGAGGTTCTGGTAAAGGCTTCTCCGGATGGAGGGAAAGACATTGTTGTCCCGATTAGTTATGATGCTTTCGGTAGACAGGATAAGGGCTACCTTCCTTATGCCACAGTTACGGGGACAGGTGGTGCCTTTAAAACTGGTGCTATAGCTGCGCAGGGAAGCTATTATTCTTCAACTCCTCCGATTGGACAGGTAGCTAACTCCAAGCCGTTTTCTGTTATGGTTTTCGAAGCATCGCCTCTCAACCGTGTGCAGGAACAGGGTTTTCCCGGCCAAGTGTGGCAGCCGGCGACTTCTCGTACGGCAACTTCGGGCCATACAGTTGTAACAGCTTGGACAGTTAACAATATTACTGCTTTTTCAGACTTAGCTAACACTAGACGGGTGGCGCTTTATGGGGTTAGCTTGGCATCAAACGGCACGGCCACGTTGACTCTTAACGGTGCCTATGCTGCAGGACAGCTTCAGGTTACGGTAACTAAAGACGAGAATTGGGTATCTGCTTCAGGTTTTGCTGCCAGACTAGGTACCACTGAAGAGTATATGGATAAGCAGGGACGTGTGGTGCTCAAGCGAAGCTTCAATAAAAACGGTACCGCTGATGAGATATTGAGCACCTATTATGTTTATGATGATTTTGGGAGCTTGAGTTTTGTGCTTCCTCCAGGTATCGGTCCTGACCGAACCACAGTTCCCACAGTCGCAGAACTAAATAACTTCGCCTATCGTTACCGCTACGACCAGCAGAACCGGCTTGTAGAGAAGCAACTTCCTGGAAAAGATATAGAATATTTGGTCTACAACAATCTTGATCAGCTGGTTGCCAGCCAAGATGCCAATCAAAGGGTTGTTAAAGAATGGTTTGTTAACAAATATGATGGACTAGGTAGAATGGTGCTGAACGGCATTTGGACCAACGGTGGCACAAGCATTAGTCGTGATGCGGTACAAGCCCTTGTAAACTCACAAGTGGCCGGAAATGTTTGGGAAGAGTATACCGGTACTGGTACAGGCTACACAAATAGATCATGGCCGACGAGTGGTATAATTACCACTCTTGCCCTAAACTATTATGATACCTATTCCATTCCTTCTTTACCAGCTACATATAAGCCAGCTACGGGGCAAAGTACAATGATTCGAGGTATGTTGACTGCTTCACTAACTAAGGTGTTGGGAAGTACAGGATCCTCAAATATGCTTTGGAATGTAATGCATTATGATAACAAGGGGTTGGTAGTAAAGCAGTTCAACCAACATTACAAAGGAGGTACAGTGAGCGCTGGCAATTATGATGAAATTAGTAACGAGTATACTTTCTCGGGTCAGCCTGCACGTAGCACCAAAAAACACTTTACAGGGAGTACAGCGGGCACCCTTGCTGTTACTGTGCTTACTGAGTACGAGTATGACCATCGCAACCGACTTACTGATACACGCAAGAAGATCGATGCGGGCACCATGATAACCATTTCTCGTAATGTGTACAATGAAATCGGGCAGCTGCGTAGTAAAAATCTACACAGTAGCAATGGGTTAACTTTTGCACAGTCGATAAACTATGCCTATAACCCTCGAGGGTGGCTCAAAGAGAGCAGTTCAGCTCTTTTCAAGCAGTACCTGAAATATGAGGATGTGATTAGCGGAGTTGTATCTCAGTATAATGGAAATATTAGTTATCAGCAGTGGCAGCATGGTACTACGACCCAGCAGAGTTATACCTACACTTATGATAAACTGAATCGGCTGCTGCAAGGCACTATGCCCAACAGTATTGGCAAGGAATTGCTGACTTATGATAAGATGGGTAACATTGTCTCTCTTTCTCGCACAGGAACCAGCTCAACTGTGCTGGATGCTCTGACCTACAGCTACAGTGGCAATCGGCTGACCAAGGTGGTTGATGGTAGTAGCAATGCCACGTTGGAATACTACCTTACTGGGACTACCAATTATACCTATGATGCCAACGGAAATATCAAGAGTCGATTGAACAGCGCCCAGCCTGGCAATAACATTACTGCTGTTACCTATAACCACCTGAACCTGCCCAGCGCTGTTACGGCAACAAAAGGCAACGCTGCCTATAGCTATGACGCAGGTGGAAGAAAACTCCGCAGTACGCAGGGGACCATTGTAACCGATTATATTGATGGTATCGAGTGGCAGGATGGGGTCTTGAACCTGGTGCATATGGAAGAAGGTCGCATCGTTAAAAGTGGAACGACCTATACGTATGAGTACTTCTTGCAGGATCATCTGGGTAATAACCGATCAGGTTTTAAGCAGGCCAGCCCAAGTACTGCCAGCTTTAGAAGTGATTATTATCCATACGGCCTGCAGTATCAGCAAAATATTATTGTAGGATCACCGAAAAATAAATATCTTTATAATGGCAAGGAGCTTCAGGATGGAACCAGAATGCTTGATTACGGCGCGAGGCTGTATGACCCGACGATTGGAAGGTGGAATATGATTGATCCTATGGCAGAGATGTATGATGATATATCACCATATAATTATGCTTTGAGTGACCCCGTTGGAAAGTTCGATCCTAACGGTATGTTCACGGAGACAGTTAATTATCATGTTGCTCCTCATGCAGATGATGGAAATGAATATATCGTCAGTGTAATGGATGATATAGATAAAGATAAAAGGAAAAAGAAGAAAGAGAATAAAGAGCCTAGCCTGGGAAAACAATTTGTTGATAATACTCCGATTATTGGACCTTCATTGGCAAGCGGAGAAAAACTAATGCAGGGTGATTATACGGGCGCGGCGATTGACTTTACCTACGCAGTTTTTGATGCGTTCACTTTAGGAGCATTCTCTATTCCAGCAAAACTTGCCAGAACTGCGGGTCTAGGCGGATTAGGTTTAATTAAATCGGCTAATGCAAGTACGAACGTAGTAGAGCAGGTTGCAGTACATGGAAACTCATTAAAGAGCCTTAAACCTACGTGGGGTTACAAGTTGTATTCTACCGATGGTACGTTTTTAAAGAATGGTATCACATCCAAGTTAATCCCAGAAACTAGATATACTAAAACGTTTATGCAAGGTAAGTATATGGAAGCTATACCATTTCCAAATAGAGCAGCAGCCTACCAATGGGAGTTTCAGCAAAATCAAATTTTACGGGGACCGTTAAACTTAAATATGCACTAAAATGAGTGATGATAAAAATATATTAGGTTGTTATGTTTCAGCAACACAAGCATCTCCTGACGCTGACCAAGTAGTAAAAGATTTGGCAATGGAACAAGGACGATTATTTAGAAATTATATTTGGGGAGATAATGGTATTTGCGATATACTGAAGAAGCTAAACCACGAGGATTATGGAAGTGATTTGAAATTAGTATTGTTTCAGTTTTATGTAAACCCAATACCGATGATGGAGCAAGCTTTAAAAGAAATAGAAGCTTATCGTAAGAATGAAAAATCTATTGGCATACCAATAGTTGTAAACCAAAATAATTTTTTTAGTAAATCCGAGGAAGGGCGATATAGCTTTTTGAAACAGTCCATTTTACAGAAGCTGGATTTGTTGATGGAAGTAGTGAAGAAGAAAAAACTAGATACTAAAGTGGATTTGCTCAAAGTGGATTTGCAGAAACTTTTAAGTTGAAAAGGAAACAATGAAGATAAAAACCCTTCTTATTGAAATTCACTTGGACAAAAGTAATATCAAATCAGATTTAGATTTAAGACATCTTTTAGTCGATACTATAGAAGGTAGAAATTTAGGAGAAGTGATAGAAGAAACATCGTCTCCCGAGGTATTGGAAGTTGTTTTAGAAGTTTCAGGTAATAAAATAATAGAAGATGAATTAAAAGGATTATTAACCTCACTAGGATTTAATCAATATAAGATACAAGATATATCAAACGAAGATGCATAAGTAAAAATGAAGCTACTTCTGAAATGTTTAAAGGATTGCAAATTCATGAAATACATCCGGTGAAAAGTCCTACACACCTTTCTAATAGGATTTTCTTGACACCATCATAACACAGCCAATACATTATTTGAATTTGGGGAACTCATTAATAGGAAGGGCTCAGATCCTTTTTCTTTTGTTTACACAGATTAACTTTAAAACTGTGCTTTTTTTCTTTATCATAAAAAATACCCCAAGAAAGTGTTAACTTTCTTGGGGTATTTTTTATGATAGCCTTCTCTTTTTGGAGAGAAGCAATTACTTTGCAAATTTGAAGTTCTTTCCTAAGAATCTTGCATTGCTTCCTAATTCTTCTTCGATGCGAAGAAGTTGGTTGTATTTAGCGATTCTGTCTGAACGAGATGCAGAACCGGTTTTAATTTGTCCACAGTTTAAAGCTACTGCAAGATCTGCGATTGTATAATCTTCAGTCTCACCAGATCTGTGACTCATTACAGATGTATAGCCATTGTTTTGAGC